>ULQR01030613.1_pt1 | contig 15301 bp, 11 predicted proteins | sample 1954711 | NCBI WGS metagenome assembly ULQR01 (sample SAMEA4835661, study PRJEB28245) | human gut metagenome | biome: gut microbiome; material: fecal sample | place: Denmark | collected 2008
GGCTCAGTGGTGGCCGGCGCCATCTTCACTCTCCCTGCCATATATATATTAGGTGTAGAGGTGAACTTTATGCAGATGTTCCTGTCCTCCATTCTCGGCGGCATTCTCGGCATCCTCTTCCTGATTCCGTTCAGAAAATACTTCGTAAAGGAGATGCACGGCAAGTATCCTTTCCCTGAAGCCACAGCCACGACACAGGTCCTGATTAGCGGCGAAGGCGGAGGAAACAATGCCAAGACATTGATACTCAGCGGTCTCGTGGGCGGACTCTACGATTTCATCATCGCCACTTTCGGCGCATGGAGCGAAACGGTATCCACCACAGTCACCACCATCGGCCAGCACATCGCAGACAAAGCCAAAGTCGTACTCAAGCTGAACACCGGCGCTGCAGTACTCGGACTCGGCTACATTGTCGGTCTCAAGTACGCGTTCATAATCTGCTGCGGCAGCTTCCTGGTGTGGCTGGTGATCATCCCGCTGATGAATCTCATCTGGGGCGGCCAAGTCATTGACCTTATGAACAGCGGCATCACGCAGACCATCGGAGACATGTCCGCAGACCAGATCTTCAAGGAATACGCGCGTCACATCGGCATCGGCGGCATTGCCACAGCCGGCATCATCGGCATCATCAAGTCTTTCGGCGTCATCAAATCGGCCGTAGGACTTGCCGCAAGCGAGTTCACGAAAAAGCCGGGCACAAAAGCCGAAGCTACCGAGCGCACAGACGAAGACATGCCGATGAAGACGATTGTTTTCGGCATTGTCATAGCCCTGCTGGCGATTTTCGCATTCTTCGCATTGGGCGGAGTCGTGGAAAACATCTGGCAGGCATTGGTCGGCGTGCTGATCGTGGGCATCATCTCCTTCCTGTTCACGACCGTGGCTGCCAACGCTATCGCCATCGTGGGCTCGAACCCCGTCAGCGGCATGACACTTATGACATTGATCATAGCATCATTGATCCTCGTGGCGGTCGGACTGAAGGGCAATGCCGGTATGGCGGCGGCGCTGGTGATCGGCGGAGTCGTGTGCACGGCGCTGTCTGTGGCGGGCTCCTTCGTGACTGACCTGAAAATCGGATATTGGCTCGGCACCACGCCTAAGAAGCAGGAAATCTGGAAGTTCGCGGGCGTCGCCGTCGCTGCTGCTACTGTCTGCGGAGTGATGCTCGTGCTGAACAAGACCTTCGGATTCACCGGGGACAATGCTCTCGTCGCGCCTCAGGCCAATGCAATGGCAGCCGTTATCCAGCCGCTGATGAACGGCGGCGGTGCTCCGTGGATTCTCTACGGAATCGGTGCGCTCATCGCTATTGTCCTGACAATGTGCAAGATACCTGCACTCGCTTTCGCTCTCGGAATGTTCATTCCTATCGACCTGAACCTGCCTCTGCTCATCGGCGGCGCCATCTCGTGGTTCGTCGCTTCCCGCAGCAAGGATGCCCAGGTCAATGCAGAGAGACACGAAAAGGGTACGCTTATCGCTTCAGGATTTATTGCAGGCGGCGCCCTGATGGGTGTTGTCAGCGCCATCCTCAAGTTCGCGAATGTGGATCTGTTCCTGACTTCGTGGCACGCAGAGTATGGTGAAGCTGTTGCGCTTCTTCCTTATATAGGTATTATCGCGTTCATTATCGGGGTCGCGATGAAGGTCAATGAGAAAAAACAATTACAATAACGAGATATGGAAAAGATATTGGACAGATTTCTGAGATACGTCGCCATCGACACTCAGTCAGATGAAAATTCGGAGTCGCAGCCAAGCGCTGCCAAAGAACTGGATTTGCTTAAGTTGCTCTGCAAGGAGCTGAACGATATGGGCGTGGAGGCTACCCTGGACGAGTACGGCTACGTCATGGGCTCCATCCCGTCCAACATTGACAAGAAAGTTCCTGCCATAGGCTTCATCGCGCACGTGGATACGTCTCCGGACGCTTCCGGAAAGGATGTCAAGCCGCAGATTATCAAGGACTACGACGGCGGAGACATCTCATTGAAAGGTGTGCCGGGCCTGTTCCTGAGGCCGTCCGAATTCCCTGAGCTGCTGGCTCACAAGGGCCAGACCATCATCACAACTGACGGCACCACGCTGCTCGGCGCTGACGACAAGGCCGGTGTGGCGGAGATCATGAACGCGGTGCAATACATCATGGAGCATCCTGAGTTCAAGCATGGCGACATCAAGATCGGTTTCACACCGGATGAGGAAATCGGCCGCGGTGTCGTGAAGTTCGACGTGAAGCGCTTCGGTGCCGACTATGCCTACACGATGGACGGCGGCGAAATCGGTGAGCTGGAGTTCGAGAATTTCAATGCCGCTTCCGCCAAGATCCACATCCAGGGGCGCAATGTCCACCCGGGTTACGCGAAGGACAAGATGAAGAATGCCATCCTTATCGGTATGGAGTTCAATGACTTACTTCCAATCGGCCAACGTCCTGAGATCACCGAGGGCTATGACGGATTCTTCCACATCATCAGTTTCAAGGGCTCGGTAGAGGAGGCTGATTTCAGCTACATCATCCGCGACCACGACCGCAAGAAGTTCGAGGAAAAGAAGGAGCTTATAGGTCAATGTGTCAATTTCATCAATGTCAAATACGGTGAAGGCACTGCCACTCTGGAGGTCAAGGACCAGTACTACAACATGCGTGAGCAGGTGGAGCCATACTATTTCATTGTCGAAAAGGCTGTCAAGGCCATGGAGATGGCAGGCATCAAACCGAAGATTCAGCCTATCCGAGGCGGCACTGACGGAGCAAACCTTTCATTCAAAGGCCTCCCATGCCCGAACATCTTCGCCGGCGGCCTGAACTTCCACGGCAAGATGGAGTTCGCCCCTCTCGAGAACATAGAGAAGGCCTCCGAAGTAGTCCTGAACATCGTCAAGCTGTTCGCGGAATAGGGATACGGAAATTAGACGCAGCAACACGACCACAGCGTGCCACCATAGGTAATTTCTGAACCAATGAGCATACCTGCAAGTTGGCAAATTCAGATGTAACAAATTAACATACAACCACTTACATACCCTAAAAGCAAAATGCAAAGATGCTCATCACCCTATTTTTTTAGGGGAGTGAGCATCTTTGCGCATTAGCTCAAATGCTCATAACAGCCTACTCATCAATGCATTACAACTACCATTAAAGCATTAGTATTATGCTCATTGGTACAATAATTCCGCCGCTGGGTGACTATTAGCAGCATTTTCCTATAGAACAACACTCGCGCATATCGGGTATAACTCTTTGCTTATTTCAGCATATTCAAGAAGAAAGGAAACAAAAGAGCTGACTCATAGATTTTATTTCTTTTTGACAATGTAACTGATATTGAAGGCGCATCAGACAAATAATAGTCAAACTACAAGAAAAACATCTTATATATTGTACAATGTAAATATTGTATCTATCTTTGTGAAAAAGAACTACAAAATGACTTTTGATAAAATATTGGATGACGGAAGGCTCTGGGCAGTACGGTACGATAAAGAAAGACAGAACTGCTTCGACGAATTGTTTGACCGGTGGTATGACATGCAGTGGCTGAAGTCATTCTTCACAGATAATCTTTCGGATTTAAGCGCCTACTTCCACATCACAGATGTATATAAGGCAATAATGGAAACTATAGATGATGCATCCACTTTGGAATGCCTGATGCTGGACATAAGTCCGGACGCAAACCTAAATACACTTTTCAGACATCTTGAAAATAACAGATTCTCAGAAATGACATTAGGAAAAGAAAAAGCGAGAGGAAAAAGCGTCCACAAACATTCCTCTTGGTTAAGGATATATGCAATCAAAATTGAAGACGGCATCTACGTAGTAACCGGAGGAGCAATAAAACTGACGGCTACGATGTCTGAAAGAACACACACTCTCGCGGAACTGGCTAAAATGGAGATGGTTAGAAATTATTTCATTGAAAATGGCGTTTTTGACAAAGAAGGATTAAATGACTATATAAACCATGAGCAAGGCAACTGAATTTTTGTACGATCACCAATCTGCAACCCCTTCAAAGTGGAGGGAAGCGGCTGAATGGAGAAGAAAGAATGAGAACTGGCTGAAATATTCCAGAGTCATAACGATGAAAACCATGCAGGCTATGGATAAGCAGTCTGTCACTCAGTCCATACTTGCCCAGCGGATGGGATGTAGTCAACAATATGTCTCCAATCTGCTCAAAGGGAGTTCTAACATGACATTGGAAACGATATCACGCATAGAAACAGCGCTCAACATTGACCTCATCGGATCCGCACTGGGCGGCTTGGTCGATGGATATGACTCTGCCGAAAGTTCATCGCGCACGTGCTATCTGAATGATGTGGAACAACCTACACTTGCACACCTCGATGAGCACACTGGCAATCAATAAGTTCTCGGTCGGTAAACGAACTCAGTCATCTCAGTCTTTCTGAGCTGGAACAATCTCCTCTGAAGCCAGGCCCTTCTCCGTAACACCTGCCTGCTCTGATTTTTCTGGCGCACCTGCGTCGTCATCGGCTTTCCGAGCGGTTTTCGCTGCCTCTCGGGCGGCCTTTGCGGCGGCTTTGAGGTCGTCGCGCTCCTTTTGTTTCAGGTATGCGGCCTTGTATTTCTCGAGACGGGCATTCTCCTTCTTCTCCCTGGCTTTCAAGGCCTTGAGCTGTTTCAGCTTCTTCGCACGAAGTTTGGCAGCTTTCTTATCCGCGGCTGCCTTGGCTTTGGCTGCATCCAGGCTGTCGAGCCGTGCCCATTTGGCTTCACGGGCAGCAATCTTCGCCGCACGGATGGAATCACGCTGCGCCTTTTTCAACGCGGACGGATCCAGCACAGGAGCATTGACAGAAGACGAATCAGAAGACATTGACAGAGAATCAGTTGCGTCCTTTGTCGAATCCGCGACAGACGGGAGGGACGTTCCGAGCGAGTCCGCAGGAGAGAGTGACAATGAATCCTGCGCTACGGACAGCGAGTCGCCAGCTACCGTCAATGAATCTGCGGCAGCGGCCTTAGCCTGTGCGGCAGCCTTCCTGCGAGCCTCTGCATTGGCCTTGGCCACCTTGCCCTCGCGGATCTGCTTCATTATGCCCGGGATGTAACCAGGATAGTATCTGTCTGTGTATTCGAAAGTTGCACGCGGACGGGCCGAATATGAACTGCGCTCCGATGCACGCAGAGAGAGCAGGGTAATGTCCTGTTTGCCGCGCGGACACGCATCTATCTGCCAGTCAAAGCCCTTCAGTACACGTTCATCACGCGTCATCTGAGCCACCGGATAGCCATCGTTTTTCGCGGCATCGAAGTAATAGACCTTGTCCAGCTCACCGTTCAGGAATCGTGCAGAGAGCATTTTCGCAGCACTCTTGTTCACGGTCGCATAGACGCTGTCCTCCTGCAGATAGAAAACGGCATTCGCCTCGCCGAGCGCATCGAATCGTGTCAATGCCCCGGTAGTGTCGAAGTAGGCGAGCATTTCCGTGGCCCTGATCTGGTCGAAGCACAATGAGTCTTCTTTCACGATGATGAAGGCGTTGGACATCAGGCTGGCCTTCTGCATAGCCCTGTCCTTGATCACCGCATAGATGCTGTCGGCAGAATACTGCCTGTTGCCCTCATTCCAGACAAACGGCTTCTCATACATTCGGACCAATGAATCCAAGTCATTGTAAACCAATGAGTCACAAGCGAGTTGTATATCTTTGCGGAACATCTTCACGTTCTTGATGGCCGTGATGAAATTCAGTTTCGTGGAGTCCTTCGGTGCGGAAAGCGAGTCCGCGGCCACTGTCAATGAATCTGCTGCATTTGCGAGCGAATCTGCCGAATGCGAGAGCGTGTCAGCAACATGCGAAAGGGAATCGGACGCATGAGCGAGCCTGCCGGCCGGTTTCGAAAGTGCACCAGCCGCCATCGCGGTCGAATCCTTAGCCGAGGTCAATGTCTTGGCTGTCAATGAGTCTGCCGGAGCGCCCTCGGCCATCTCCGCTGCATCAGTCGCCTCATCACCATTCTCCACGGAAGCCTCTGACTCAGAAGTCTCCGACGCCCCCGAAGTCTCCGCAGCCCCTCCTGCAGCAGCCTCAGCACCGGTCTCCCCAGTCTGTTTCTTGTTCGGCTTAGGACGGTTCGGGTCATTCTCCATCGCCTTGGCCGCAGCTTCAGCCGCCTCCTTGGCCGCCTTCTGACGATAAGCCTGGACAGCATCCACCGCCAGATTCTCAAGACGGGACTTGGAATTCTTTATCTCAGATTCATTGACCTGAAACATCATATAGGTACGGGCGAAGATGGTGTCAGCCCCGAAATAGACCGTATCCGGCTGATCCTCAGCATTTTTCATCACGCCGATCACCGCCGGGTCCCTCGTCAGCTTCACCTCGGACAACGAATCCGTATAGAAAATCCGCCCGGCCAGAGCCGAAACATCACGCGTCGTGTCAGTTACCTGCGCATTGCCGAGCAACTCGATATTTTTAGATGACCTATAATAATATAAGGAGTCCGCCCAGCCTTCCTGAGTATCGCTCATGCCGTGGACATTGTTCCGGAACAGAAAAATCTCACGTCCGCGGTCATACCAGCCGCCATTGGCCGAAAGCATATTGTCATCCTGCCAGGTATCCGTGTCGAACCCGAACGTCGCCACATTGGTCCTGGCATCATAGACGATGGTAGTGGACTTCACGAACACCGAATCCGTGAACATATTCACCCGATCATTGAACGTGAACGTCCTGATTTTCGAATCGTAAGTACCTGTCCGGCTTTCGATTATCTGCCCCTCGGCATCCTTCATCGAACCGCCGTTGAAGAAAACCGCCACACTGTCCTTCGTGTTGTAGTCCAGATGCTCGGTACGCAGCACATTCCGGTCCTTGTCCTCGAGCTGCACCAATGTACCCCTGAACTCAGCCAGGTCCCTGTCAATGTAATAAGTCAGCCTGTCTCCCGTCAGCACCGTCTGGTCCTGGAGAATCTTCACATTGCTGATGGCGTAGATTTCATTGGAACTCATATTCCAGAGTGCCGTATCACAGATGAGATAAGTATCATTGTGCAGAAACCTCGCCGGTCCCGTCACTTTTCGGTAATCGACGCCGTCCTTCTCGATAAGCTCCATGGACTGCGCGCTCAGAAGACGAACGAGCGAGTCCTTCTGACTGCCATTTTCCTGTGCAGACAGACTTGTCAATGTCGAGAGAACCGTAACGACAGATATGAAAAGCTTACGGAAATTCATTGACACTCAATATCTTACTTTTCAGCAGCCTCGGACGCGCACTGAGCCACTATCTTGTTCCAGCCCTCGCGAGAGAAATTGCAGTCCTTGAACAGCGGGTCGATAGTGATATATGTCGTCTTTATCTTGCTGTCAATGAACTCGTCGATAGCCTCATTCTGCTTCTTGACCTTCGCCTCATCCAGCAGCTCGCTGTAGTCATTCTCGAACGAAGCCGTGTGGGACGGAATGATCTTGTCCACGCGGATTATCTTATACACAGTATTACCGCTACGTCCCTCATTGTCAAGCGATTCCACAGGCTCGGATATCTCCCCTTCCTTCAGATTCTTGATGGCAGCATAGTCCTGAGGCTTCAGCTGGTCGATTTCAAAATACGCGGAACCGGTATTCGGGTCAGCCATCTGACCACCATTGGTACGAGTCTGATTGTCCTGAGAATAGAACTTCGCAGCAAGCTCGAAAGTGACAGCCTTGTTCTGGATTTCAGTCTTGAGCGAGTCGAGCGTCTTGAACGCCTTCTGCCTGTCAGTATCCGTATAGACCGGCTTCATGAGAATATGGCGTGCATTGAACATATCCCCCTTCTTCTCGAGCACCTCGATAATATGGAAGCCGTCCGGCGTCTCCACAATCTGGGAAATCACACCAGGCTTGAGCGACATCGCCGCATCAGAAAATGCCGGCCAGAAAATCGACTTCGACGCAAGCCCCAGTTCGCCGCCCTTCCTCGCGCTGCCCGGGTCTTCAGAATAGATACGGGCCAATGTAGAGAATTTCTCACCATTGATAATTCGCTCACGGATACTCAGCAGCCTTTCCTTCACCGCAAGATTCGCAGCCTCGCGGTCCGGATAGATACAGATCTGGCTCAGCTGATACTTCACCGGAACCATAGGCAGGTCCGCGGCATCAGTCTTGGAAACATACTCCTTCACATCGTGCGGAGTCAGCTCAGGCACCGCCGAAGCAATCTGAGACTGCATCTGCTGGGTAAGCGACATATCCTCAAGCTGCTGCTTCCATTCCTGACGAAGTTTATACATCGGCTTGCCGTAGGCCTTCTCCACATTGTCATCACCCCCGAGCTGAGTACGCATCTGGTCGATACGCTGTGCCAGAGTGCTTGACACCATCTCCTGGTTCACCGTGAGAGAATCCACACGCGCCTGCATCAGGAAAAGCTTCGACTCAAGCATACGCTCCAGCTGCTCGCAACGCATATTCCTGTCGGAATACATCCCCTGCATACGCATATACAGAATCTCCTGCTCCAGTTCCGACAATGAAATCATCTCATTGCCCACGACAGCTATCGTCTTATCAATGAGGCCATTACCATATTTCTGGGCATTGAGTGGCATCTGCGCCGAAGCCAACACCGCAACCACAGCTGCTGCAAGTTTCAGTATATTCTTCATAATCAATAAATCATCATTTTATAACGAAAGCGCCTTGAGCGCGCGCATTCTCTAACAAGTCCCGTTCCAAACCTGAAATCAAAGCCTGTTTTCTGGTACTCAGGATAATATCTTTTATCTGTTCCCTATAATATTCCACCGGTCCTGTCTGCCCCGCCCTCATCATTTCGCTGACAAAGGCAATGTTCAGATTGCCGCTGCCGTCCGGAATCTCCACCATCCCGTCCTTCATCACCGCCAGCAACGACCCGTAATCCGTCCCGAACTCCCGCGACAGCCTCACCATATTCACCCAGCCCCCGCCGAAGAAGTTATATCTCAATGCAGATGAATACGTCAGGCTGTCACCTTCCATTATATCATCCGCATCAGACGAAAGCAGCTTCTTCTTGATGATGTTCAAGTTCGGCGAATCGGCAGAGATGCAGAGGAACTTCGCCTTGGCAATCGGCAGAGCCAGACGGAAATTCTCAATATGGTCCTCATAGTACTTCTCTATCTGCCCGTCAGTCACAGCCGTATCAAGCCTCTGGTTTATGTACTTCTGCTCATAGCGGTACTTCAGCAGCGAACGGCGATAGTCCTCCAGCTCCTTGGTGACATTCTTCTCCGACTTGGACAACTCCCTGTCCACCACATCATTGAACACCATATCGGTAGCCCATGAATTTATGTACTGGAGCGCAAGCCGAGTGCTGTCCTCAGCCGAAATGCCGTCCGGAATGAACGTCGCCAAATCCGTATCGTACAGTTTTTCGGACCCCACCTCAGCCACGACCTTGCCGTCACGGACAAACGACATAATCGTCTTGCACGAATTCAACATCGGCAGGACGATTACGAAAAAGCATACGCCTATAATATTCAGGACTCTGCGAGTACTCAAATCTATCTCGAATAATTAGGTGATTCCTTGGTGATAGTCACATCATGCGGATGGCTCTCGAGGTAGCCCGCATTGGTGATACGCACGAACTGGGCGCCGCGCAGAGAAGCGATATCCTTCGCTCCCACATAGCCCATACCTGCACGCAGACCGCCCACAAGCTGGTAAACAACCTCAGCCACAGTACCCTTGAACGGCACCTGAGCCACGATTCCTTCCGGAACAAGCTTCTTCACATCCTCTTCCATATCCTGGAAATACCTGTCCTTGGAACCATGCTCCATAGCCTCGAGCGAACCCATTCCCCTGTACGCCTTGAACTTCCTTCCGTTCAGGATGATGGTCTCACCAGGAGACTCCTCAGTTCCGGCAAACAATGAGCCGGCCATAATGGTGCTTGCACCTGCCGCCAATGCCTTCACGATATCACCCGAATAGCGGATACCGCCGTCAGCAATCACAGGCACGCCCGTTCCCTCCAATGCCTTGGAAGCAAGCATCACAGCCGTCAGCTGAGGCATTCCGACACCGGCGATGATACGCGTGGTACAGATGGAACCAGGTCCGATACCGACCTTCACCGCACTCACACCCGCATCTGCCAATGCCTTGGCACCCTCACCCGTGGCAACATTGCCCGCAACAATCTGTATATCTCTGTTCTTGAACGCCTCGCAAGCCTTGGAAATCACCTCGAGCACACCCACGGAGTGACCATGAGCTGTGTCAATGACGACCGCGTCAGCACCTGCGCTCACAAGCATCTCGATCCTGTCGAGAGTGTCAGACTTCACGCCGACTGCAGCAGCCACGAGAAGACGTCCCTTCGAATCCTTGGAAGCGATAGGATTGTCCTTTATCTTCATAAGGTCCTTATAGGTGATGAGACCTACAAGTTTGTTGTCCTCATCCACTACCGGAAGCTTCTCCACCTTGCTGCTGCGGAGAATGCCGGTGGCGTCCTGAAGACTGATTCCCTTCTTCGCCGTGATCAGATTATCCTTCGTCATCACGTCCGAAACCGGAATCTTCTTATTGTCCTGGAAACGCAGATCCCTGTTCGTGACAATGCCGATGAGCCTGCCGGCGCAGTCCACTACAGGAATGCCGCCGATATGATGCTTCGCCATAAGGGCCAATGCATCGCCCACAGTAGCCTCCGGACTGATGGTGACCGGATCGTAAATCATACCGTTCTCCGCTCTCTTGACCCTGCGGACCTGCTCGCACTGCTGGTCAATGGTCATATTCTTGTGAATCACACCGATACCGCCGGCACGAGCCATCGCGATAGCAAGATCAGCCTCAGTAACAGTGTCCATTGCGGAAGAAACAATAGGAGTGCAGAGAGAAATATCTCTTGTGAATTTGGTGGAAACATCTACAGCTCTCGGAAGGACTTCGGAGCGTGCAGGAACGAGTAGAACATCATCGAAGGTGAGACCCTCCGGAATTGCTGAATTTACGAACTGCATTTCTAACAAATATATTTTGGCAAATATACGAATTTTTTGATTACAACGCGCAATAAAAGCACTATGGCTTCAAAAGATTCCCAAGATTTTCAATACCTCACTCCAAATTTTTCAATTTGTTTCGTTTTTTCAATTTATCGATAATAATGCGTAACTTCGTGGAATTGTCCGACATTTTGCAGAACGCCGCGACTGGCGTGAACTGATTTTTTCGCGGAATTATAACTCAACAATATGAATACAAGACATATAGCAACACTTTTTCTGGCAGCGTTCATTGCCATTGCCGGGGCCTGCTCTCCGGAGACGACAGTAAAACCCGATGAAGGGAACGGAACCGAACAGCCGGGTAAACCTGGAACCGGAGAAGAAAATCCGGGCGGCGAAGAGAAACCGGGAGAAGGAAACAAACCTGAAGAAGGCGGAAAACCAGGCGAAGGTGAGAATCCGGGAGGAAGCGAGAATCCCGGCGAAGGCTCGACAGAAGAGACCGTAAACGTGACAGTTCTGAACCCCGGAGCGACAAAGGTGGAGACCAAACCTACCCCACAGCACCCGAACCTCATCCACAACGAAGAATACCACGAGTTCTACAATCCTCTTCAGGACTACCTCGATAACTTCGGCAATATCGACTACGTTTGTGCACAGGGCAAGGGAACGGATTGGCCACGCGTGCTCGACGACTATTCAGGCATCCGCTTCTATCAGAGCACCTCAGCATCGAAGAACGGAGGATACATCCGCGTCCGCGCCCACAACGGAGCCAAACTCCTCAGCGTAACAGTAGGATCTGCGACATTGACAAAAATCGCCCACTCGGTGGACGGACGTGCGAAAAAGTCAGAGACAAAGAACATTGACGCAGGCGGCTCCTACACGGTCGAAGGCGAATACGACGAAGTCTGCTTCTACTGCATGGGCACGACACAGAGCGAAAGATGGGAGATGAACAGCATCAGAGTCCGCTACCGTGGCGGCTTCATCGAGAAAGACTTCCAGACCGGCATTGAAAAGGAATACGGACCGCTCGTGCGTGTGGATCTGCCGCTGAAAGAAGGCTTTGAGAGCGGATTTCCGACGACAGACAAGCCGTCATACGACAAATACGGCCTGACCGCAGGACGCGAAAACCTCCAGTGGAGCACCTGGTTCGGCTCATTCTCCTGGCAGAATCCTATTACAGGGAAGCAGAGCGCCCAGCTGCGCATCTACAAGGAAGACCCGGACTATTACGGCCAGTCACAGTTCGGCCACCTGAAAATGGAATACTTCATCGAGAATCTCTCGAAAGTAAGCTTCAGCTACTGGTTCTCCGAGTTCTGGGTATCCGCAACGATTTCCTACTGCGAATTCGACACCGACGAATGGAAAAATCCGCAGCAGATCGCCCTGAAGAGCTACAGCGACCGCAAGACCAAGCAAAGTTTCACCTACGACTTAGGGGCCAAGGTCAATGCCAAGATCCGCATCCAGATAGACCCGGACAGCGGCCATCCGGACAGCGACCACCACGACCTGATTTTCGACGACTTCATCTTCGAATAAAATTTTTCATTTATACATATAATGACTAACTTTGCAGGATGTAACTGATCTGACCACTTGATGGTTACGGAAATAATGGAAACTGATAAATAAAAATAATTAACAACAATCATGAAAAAATCAACCAACAATTACGAACGCCCTGAAGTTCAGGTCGTTTACGTAGAAACAGAAGCCGGATTCGCGAGTGAGAGCGGCTTTGGCGGAAAGAATCAGGCAGGTGCGCCAATGATCGAAGACCCAGATTACATGTACGATCTCTAATCCTTGCCGCCATGAAAAGAATTATTAAATCACTTGCAATCGCTGCAGTTTCAGCATTAGCATTTATTTCCTGTTCTCGGGAGCAGAATCCTATCAGCAAGGACAACGGTATCCATTTCACAATACGCACCTCCGAAAACCCACAGGTAAAATCATTTATTGAAAACAACCTTGACGGGGGGGGGGACCTATACTCCTAAATGGTCAAAGGGCGATGAGTTGGCGATGTTTGTAGGAGGAATCACAGACAAGACCGAACCTACCGCAACTTTAAAAAACATCAACGAAAAAGGCGAAACTGCTTATTTTGAAGGAACAGTTACAGGAATTGAAACAGCAGGCACATTCAAGTCATTCACTCCGGCAGCCGCATTTGCAAAAGGGTACGACACAGGCAATGTGGGGATAACTCTAGCAGCTGTGCAAAAGCCAAGTAGTCTTACGATTGACGAGGCGTGCGACATCCTCGTGGCAAAAGAATCAAACTACGAAGTTATTGATGGAACAGCTGCAATAGACGACCTCTTTTTCAAGAGAATGTTCTCCGTTGTTAAAGTTGCTCTCAAGGGCCCAGCGTCTCTTAACGGAGAGAAAGTGTCGAAATTCTCCCTTTCCGCTCCAGAAGGCACTGTTCTTACCGGCCGCGCGGCTATCAATTTGTCCTCTGCAACTATAGATACGTGGAATATCAGCAATAATACCGTAACTGCCACGTACACTACTGATGCACCTGGCTTTGGTGGTGAATATCCAGATTTGGACAATGTGGTATGGTTCGTTGTGAACCCTGGTACTATCGAACCTGGCGCCAAGGTTGTTTTTGCAGGCGAGACCGCAAATTACACATTCACAAAAGAAGTCACACTTTCTAAGGCACTCACCTTCCCTGAAAGCCAGCTTGCCGTCATCAACTTGACATTGGCAGAGGAGAATTGCACGAAGAAAGCTGCCGGAAACGCGTACGTACTACACGAGGATGAACTAATAGAAGGAGACTATCTCGTCGTTTACGAAGGAAAAGCAATGAAAGCATCTGTGACAAAAAACAGACTCGATTATTCTGACGTCAAAGTTGAGAATAAGACAATCAAGAATTCTGATGCATCAATCGTTTGGCATATTTCTCAAAGCGGGGACTATTGGACTATCTTCAACGGAAATAAATATGCAGCAAGCACAGGCACCAAGAATCAAGCACAACTTCTTGATAATGGATCTGACGACAAATCTTTATGGATGGTCACGAAAACTGCAGATGCTTCTACATTTGAGTTTGTAAACAAAGCAAACTCCACAGCAGAAACTCAAACTAATGCTATCCTCAGAAACAATGGAACTTATGGCTATGCTTGTTATGCAGCCGCGACCGGTGGCCCACTCTCTCTCTATCGATTAAGCGGCCCGATAGACAACACTATCCCTACTCTTTCAGTAGATCAGACCTCAAAGGTTTGGGCAGCTGATGCTACCGATGCTTTCGTAGTGAAAGTGACTGTAAACTCTGAAGGTGGTGACTGGACTGTAACTCCTGAGACTCTCTCTTGGGCAACTATCGCAGTAGATAAGGCAGCAGGGACTATCACCATTACTCCTAACGGAGCAAACGAGAAGGAGAGCGCTAACGAGGCCACCCTTACCGTCACCCACGCATCTGACGCTATGCTAACCAAGTCAATAATTCTAAAACAAGAGGCTGCGAGTTCAATAGGAGAATCGAAAATCTCAACATTGACATTGTCCTCATCCTATAAGTTCGGAACAAAAACTGGTAGCACGCTGAATGCTGATGATAAAATAGTATGGACAGCCAATACAACGAGTGGTACTATCCAGAACTCATATCAAAATGATTATTTTGGACAACAATTTGGGACGGGTAGTAGTGCATGGACAGGCAGTTTTGACGCAGATTTTTCGAATAAAACAATTTCTAAGATTGAAATTGTCGCAAATACTGGGTCTAAAGCGACTATTTCTGTAAAAGTGGGAGACACGAATTTCGGACAAAGCGCTTCTATAACTAGGAATCTGAAGAAGAAAACGACCTATTCGTTTGAGGGTTCTGCTAACGGGAAAGTGTCTTTATCTGTTTCAAATACATCTAAAGCTTTTTATCTTGGTGAGATAAAGGTAACATATACGGAGTAGTGGTTCCAAAACTCAAGAAATTTTGACTATTATTATATCGGATTTGAACAAAATAGCCAAAGGACAATGGTTTTTAATAGTATAAAGATTGAAACCAACTAACTACCCTCCGGCGGAGAGGCCGGCGGGCAAGAGCTCACGGATAATTAGCCTCACGCTGAAATCGGGCACATCAAGACAAATTCATTGAACTTGACAGAAACACCGCCGTCTGGTTCATTCACAAAATAACCTTATTATTGTCGGAGGAAAACGAGTGTTTTCCTCCGACTTTTTAAAAAAAAATTATTACTGTCCGCTAAAACTTTTTGACAGTAC
>ULQR01027127.1_pt1 | contig 15159 bp, 12 predicted proteins | sample 1954711 | NCBI WGS metagenome assembly ULQR01 (sample SAMEA4835661, study PRJEB28245) | human gut metagenome | biome: gut microbiome; material: fecal sample | place: Denmark | collected 2008
AGCAGATGCAGCCTGCGTTCAGCTCGTTGATCTGGATGCCGCTTTCCTTCAGAAAGCCGCCGTCAATGCCGATCTCGCCGAACTCGTTCTCGATCAGCACCACCTGCTGGCCTGCAAAGGCCTCGGTGATCAGCTTTTTGATCAAAGTAGTTTTGCCGGCGCCAAGGAAGCCGGAGAAGATATCGATTTTAGTCATGTTCCAAATGCCTCTTTCTTTTTATCGCAATATTCGCAATTGTTAGCGCAAAGGGCCGCAGAGTGCTGACCCAAAAATACTACACCTCTATTATAACAAGGCTGTCAATGGAAAACCGGCCTTTTTCAAGAAAAAATTGTAACTTTTTTTGCAAATTGACGGCGTTTTGGGGGGAGTTTTGCCCCCGCATTGCATTCTTCCCCGCAGAATGATACAATAGCAGCAGCAAACCATCGCCGCCGGACGTTTTTCCGGCAAATGACAGAAAGAGGGCTTTTGTTATGAGTATGAACACAGTTCCCGAGCGTCTGGCCGCGCTGCGTGCCGCTATGAAGGCAAACGGCGTGGACGTCTATCTGATCCCGGTGGGCGACCCGCATTCCAGCGAGTATCTGCCCGACCACTACACCTCCCTGACCTACTTCTCCGGCTTCCACGGTGAGAACTCCAACTTTGTGGTCACCATGACCGAAAGCGCCGTCTGGGCAGACGGCCGGTACTTTGTGCAGGCAGAGAAAGAGATCGCCGGTACCGAGATCCAGCTGATGCGCATGGGCGAGCCGGGCGTGCCCACCGCCGAGGAATACTGCGGCAAGGTGCTGCCCGAGGGCGGCACGCTGGGTCTGTGCGGTCTGACCGCCAACTGTGCACTGGTCAACAACCTGAAAAAGGAACTGGAGCCCAAGCACGGCAGCATCAAGACCCTGTTCCTGGAGGACGAGCTGTGGGTAGAGGGACGCCCTGCCCGCCCGGCTACCCCGGCATGGATCCTGCCCAAGGAATACGCAGGCTTCTCCCCGGCGGAAAAGCTGGAGCAGCTGCGCGGCAAACTGAAGGAGCAGGGCTGCACCGCCCAGCTGGTGGGCAAGCTGGATAATCTGGCTTGGCTTCTGAACCTGCGCGCCATGGATATCGAGTGCACCCCCTACGCCATGGCCTACTGCTATGTTACCCCGAATCGCGCCGTGCTGTTCATCGATCAGGCACGGGTCACCCCGGAGGCTAAGGCAGAGCTGGAAGCCAACGGCGTAACGCTGGCCGACTACGACAGCATTCTGGACGGGATGGCCGCCGAGACCGAGCCCCAGACCGTGCTGGCGGAGAGCGCTACCGTGAACTACGCCGTGTATCAGGTGCTGGAAAACAACCCCGCCTTGACCGTGAAGGACGCTGCCGACCCCCTGCTGGCCATGAAGGGCGTGAAGAACGAGGTGGAGCTGGCACACCTGCGCGAGTCCCATCTGCGGGATGCCGTTGCCATGGTACGGTTCCAGATCGAGCTGGAGAACCGTCTGGCTTCCGGCGAACAGCTGACCGAGCTGACCGTGGACGAGATCCTGCACAAGTACCGCAGCGCAGACGATAAGTTCCTTGTGGAAAGCTTTGGCACCATTGCAGCCTACGGCGGCAACGCAGCCATGATGCACTACCACGCCACCCCGGAGGATCACGCCGTTCTGCAGCGCAAGGGCTTTTTGCTGGTGGACAGCGGCGCTACCTATCTGGACGGCACCACCGACATCACCCGTACCTATCCGCTGGGCGAACTGACCGAGGACGAGCGGCTGTTCTATACCTGGACCTTGCAGTGCCACATCGACATCGCCAAGGCCGTCTGGCTGGATTACTGCGACTGCCACATGCTGGACACCATCGCCCGCGAGCCGCTGTGGCGTCACCTCATCAACTACCGCTGCGGCACCGGCCACAGCGTCAGCTTTGTGGGCAACGTCCATGAGGGCCCCCACGCTTTGAACGGCCGCAACACCACCCTGATGCGCCCGGGCATGATCGTCACCGACGAGCCCGGCGTGTACGAGGCCGGAGAGGTGGGCATCCGCATTGAGAACGAGATCGAGTGCTACCACAAGGCCGACAACCAGTACGGCACCTTCCTTGCCTTCCGTCCCCTCACCTTTGTGCCCATCGCTACCTCTCCCATCGTGCCCGGCGTGCTGGACAAGGAGCAGGTCGCTTGGCTGAACGATTACCACCGCAAGGTGTTCGAGCAGCTGGCACCCCGCCTGACCGAGGACGAGCGCGCATGGCTGGCCGAGAAGTGCGCCGCCATCGGCTGCTAATGCTAAAAAGAACAAAAGTCAGCTGCCGCTTGCCGTCCTGACTCTTGCCGTAAAAATGCAATTCCGGGCAGACCGCAGTCTGCCCGGAATTGCTTGATTTAAGATGATTTTTCCGCAAAGGAAACCAAACCATGATCTTTCACATTGCGATCTGCAGCCCGGACGGGGCGCTGCGCAGCAGGCTGGAGCACCAGTGCATGGAGTTCTTCGCCCGGCGGGAGGACGCCTGCATCGTGGAGCAGCTGCAAAGCCCGGAAGCGCTTTTGCAGCAGGATGCCGCCGGGCTGCGGTACGAGCTGTACCTCATCGAGCTTGCGGCGGTAGCCCGGCCCGAAGGGCTTACGGCGGCGGCAGAGCTGCGCCGCCGGGGCCGCCGCGCTCCGCTGGCCTTTGTGGCACGCACCCCGGCGCACGCATACAGCGCCTACCGGGTGGACGCCATGCAGTATCTGCTGCAGCCGGTGCACCAGCCGGAGGTCTCGGCCCTGCTCAAGCGGGCGGTGGAGCCGGAATACGGCCCCACCCTTACCGTGACCACCGCCGACGGCGTGCGGGCGCTGACCTATGCCGAAATTGAATATCTGGAATGCACCCATCATATCGTGCACTTCCACCTGACCACCGGGGAGGATGTAGCCTCCCTCTCGCTGCGGGTGCCCTTTTCTGCGGTGGCGCAGCCGCTGCTTGCGGACGGCCGCTTTGTGCAGCCGCACCGCTCCTATGTGGTCAATCTGGAAGCAGTACAGCTGCTGTCCCCCGGCGAGGTACGGATGCGCAGCGGGGCGCGCATCCCCATCCCCCGCGGGCGGGAAGCCGCCGTCCGGGAGGCTTTCTGCACCCGGGTAGGGTAAAAAGCAAAAAAATCGCTGCACATTCGTGCAGCGACTTTTTTGCTTAACGATTTATTCTTCCTTATGCCGGGGCTTTTTGCGGCGGGCGTGCTTTTGGGGCTTGCGGCGGGGCTTTTTGCGGGAGGGCTCGGGCTGGACAGAGGCATCGTTCAGGCGGGACATTGCATCCAGCAAAGCGCCCTGCAGGCTGTCCGAGGGTACCCCGCTCTCCGAAAAGGCGAACAGGAATTTGTAGATCTGGGGCTGCAGCTCCTCGTACAGTCCAAGGCGGGTGTACACCTCCTTGAACAGCTGAAAAATCTGTGTCTTGTTCTCCACGATGCCGCGCAGGTCGATCTGGGTATGACAGAGGCTTTTGGGGTTCTGGATATAATGATACCCGGCCTCGGGGATGGAAACGAACACCTGTGCGTGCTCCAGATACCCCATATTGAAGATCAGATCCTCGGCCCAGTGCACATCGGGCGCAAAGCCCAGCTGATTTTGTGCAATGATCTCCCGGCGGTAGAGTTTGTTCCACAGCACGCCGTAGTAAAAGGAGGCGGGCTGCTGCATCAGGCGGCGGGCGTAGTCCTCCCGGCTGTAAACGCCCTGCGGCAGAAAGCCGTACTTGTGCACCTCGGTCTTGGGGGCTTCCGGCTCGATGCCAAGGGAGGTCTGCAGCGTTTCCAGCGCGTGCCCGGTCTTGCTGGAGTTGGAGGGGATCACCATCCAGTACGGGGCGATCACAAGGTCGGCGTTGTGCTCCAAGGCGGCCTGTACAAGGTTCTGGGTGTAATCAGGGTCCAGTGCGTCATCACTGTCCGCAAACTGGATATAGTCGCCGTGTGCAAGGACAAGCCCGGCATTCCGCGTGCAGGAAACGCCCTCGTTTTCCTTGTCCACCACCACGATGCGTGGATCCTTTGCCCGGAACTGCTCACAAATGGCAAGGCTGTCATCCGTAGAGCCATCGTTCAGCACGATGATCTCCAGCTCCTGATAGGTCTGGCCGCAAATACTTTCCAGACAGCGGGAAAGCCCCTTCTGGGCGTTGTACACGGGCACAATGATGCTGACGAGAGGGTTCGTCATGGCAGGGCCTCCTTTTTGACGACAAAATTTGAGTATTATTATTATCATACTCCTGCGGCACCCGGATTACAAGAGCGCCGCACTGTGGCAGTTTTGTGAAACCTTACGCCTGCGCCCAGTCCAGTGCAGTCCAGTCCGGCAGGAACTGGTCGCAGATGCGGCGCAAAGCGGGGGCGTCGGCAGCGCTGGTGGTGTCCTGAATGCCCACCAGATAGAAGCCGGCATCATGGGCGGTCTGGGCAGCGTAGAGCGCATCCTCGCACACGGCGCACCCGGCGGGCTCCGTACCGCCAAGGCGGTGCAGCGCCTCCATAAAGGGGGCGGGGCTGCTCTTGCTCATAGCACCCCGCGCCTCGATGTAGAAATCAAAGTATTCGTCGATGCCAAGGCGGGTCAGCACGGTGCGGCACTGGCTGCTCCATGTGTTGGAGCAAATGCACATCCGTGCGCCCTCGGCCCGCAGCCGGGCAAGGGTGTCCCGCACGCCGGGCTTCAGTTCCACCTTCTCGTACAATTGGGCGATCACCTCGCGCATCACGTCCAGATAGCCGTTCCTGTCCAGCGGCAGCGCATACTCCCGGATGAGGTACTGTGCGCCTTCCTCCATGCCCATGGTCAGCAGGGTCTCGTGCAGGTCTGCCTTCGGGGTGCGGCCAAAGCGCGCCAGCAGCGCCTCCGGGGCGCCCTCCCATACCACCACCATGCTGTCGGTCAGGGTGCCGTCCATATCAAAGATCCATTGTTTGCAGTGCATACGTTCCTCCTGTTGTGCGCCCTCCGGGCCGCCTTTATACTCATCTCCGGTTAGTATAGCACGAAACTTTCACAGGAAAAAGGCATGATCTCTTAAAATTCGGGAGAATTTTACCTGAAAGTATGGTATAATTATAACAATTTTAGAAAATACCGGGAACGTGCACGGGAGGGCTTGATATGGAACGCAGAGAACCCACGCAAAAGGCGCTGGTGCTGGCAGGCGGCGGTGCGCGCGGCAGCTATCAGGTAGGCGTCTGGCGGGCTTTGATGGAGCTGGACTGGCACCCGCAGATCATCACCGGCACCAGCGTGGGCGGGCTGAACGGCGCCATGTTCGTGCTGGATCTGTACGAGACCGCCCGGGATATGTGGCTGACCATCCGCAGCCGGGATGTGATGGAGCTGCCGGAGGAAAACGCCGACCTTTCTGCCCTGCACCAGTTTTTGCGCCGGGTGGTAAAGGAAGGCGGCATGGATGTGACCCCGCTGGAGGAGATCGTGGAGCGGGTGCTGGACGAGGACGCGCTGCGGGCAGCGCCCATCCGGTTCGGCATCGTGACGGTAGAGCAGCGCGGGCTGCGCCCCCGGGAGCTGACGCTGGAGGATATCCCTGCCGGGCAGGTGCGGGACTACCTGATGGCTTCGGCGGCCTGCTTCCCTGCATTGCGGGCACGGCAGATCGACGGGGTAAAGTTTCTGGACGGCGGGTACAGCGATAACATGCCCACCGGCCTTGCCAAGACCATGGGCGCAGAGGAGCTGGTCTGTGTGGATCTGGAGGGCGTGGGCATCACCCGCCCCAATCTGACCGGCCTGCCCACCACCATGATCCGCAGCTACTGGGAGCTGGGCGATATCCTGCACTTCGACCCCGACACCGCAAAGCGCAACATGGAGTTGGGCTATTACGACACCCTGCGCGCCTTTGGCCGCATCCGGGGCTGTGCCTACGCGGTGGACAGCGGTGCGGACAGCAGCGCCGATGCCGAAGCTTTCCGCGCAGCCTTTGACGCAGTGCAGAAGGAGGTGCGGGAGAAGTACCCTGTCACCCTTACCGCCGACGCTGCTTTGCTGCTGGCACGGATGAAGGACGCCCAGCTTGCCCCGCTGGAAGCCGCCGCTGAGGACGCCGGGGTGGACCCCACCCATTTCTACACCACCCGGACGCTGGCCCAGGCGTTTCTGACGGCGTGCGACAAAGAGCGTATGGAAAGCTTTACCCCGCTGTTTACAGGCAGCAGCACCGCCGGGCAGGCGGCGCTGGCCGCTTTGCTGCCCAATACATTCTTACAGGCGCTGGTGTGGCACACTTTGACCGCATCGGCTTTGCCGGAGGTGACAGAAGATGAAGGTTTATAAAGGCGTATCCGCATCCCCTGGGCTGGTGCTGGGTCAGGTGAGCCGTCTGGAGCACCATGTGGAGACCTTCAGCCACGGGCCTTTCAACCCGGAGCGGGAGCTGCGGCTGCTGGCAAACGCCGTGCACACGGCGCAGAACGAACTGGACTCCATGGCGGAGCGCGCCGCCCCCACCGAGCAGGCCATCTTTTTGTTCCAGAGCATGATGCTGGACGATGAGGGCATGATGAACGAGGTGCGCTTTTGCATCAATGCGGGCATCAGCGCCTCGGCGGCGATGCATCAGGTGGGGCAGCGCTACGCCGACCAGCTTGCCAACATGAAGGATAACCCCTATATGCAGCTGCGCAGCGTGGATATTCTGGACGCCACCCGCCGGGTGATCAACATCCTGACCAACCGCCCCCGGGTGTGGCTGGCGCTGGATCATCCGGTGATCCTTGCCGCCGACCGGCTGATGCCCACCGACCTGTTCAGTGTGCCCTCCGGCATGATCTTGGGCGTCATCACCGCCGAGGGCAGCGGCCAGAGCCATGCCGCCATCATTGCCCGGGCAATGAACATCCCGGGCATCGTGCAGGTGGGCAAGGATTTTCTGGACGACTGCGACGGCCGCACCGTCATTCTGGACGCAACCAACGGCAACTGCATCCTTGACCCGGATGCCGTCGCCCGCCAGCAGGCGGAGGCCAGCATCTGCCAGCTCCAGCGCGAGGACGCGGAGATGAAGCAGCTGCACAGCCTGCCGGACGAAACGCGGGACGGCGAACCCTTTGAGCTGCTGGCAAACTGCTTCGGCCCGGAGGATATCGACACCGCCATGCAGTCCGGTGCAAAGGGCGTTGGGCTGCTGCGCAGCGGCTACATGATGCTGCCCGGGCGCATTCTGGACGAGCAGGAGCAGTATTTCTTCTATTGCTCCTGTCTGGCTGCCGCAAACGGCTGCCCGGTGACCGTGCGCACCTTCGACTTCGGCTCCGACCGCACCGTGGCCGATGCCAATCAGGGGCCGCAGTCCTCCAAGCTCGGCCTGCGCGGCATCCGCAACAGCCTGCGCCAGCCCCAGCAGTTCCAGACCCAGATCTGCGCCTTGCTGCGCGCCGCCGCCCGGGGGCCGCTGCGGGTGATGTTCCCCATGGTGACCGATGTAGAGGACTGGGACGCCGCCATGAGCATTGTGGAGCACTGCCGCCAGAGCCTGCGGGAGCGGGGCGTGCCCTTTAACGAGAACACCCAGTTCGGCGTGATGCTGAGCATCCCCGCCGCCTGCCTGACCGTGGAGGACTTTATAGCCCACGGCTGCGATTTTCTGGTCATCGGCACCAACGACCTGACCCAGTACACCCACGCCGCCGACCGGGAGCTTGCCAGCGCAGAGCACTACTACCGCCCCGCCAGTCCGGCCATGAAAAAACTGATCACCATGGTGATGGATGCCGCCAGCGCGCACCACGTCCCTGTGACCATCTGCGGCCTTGCCGTGGGCAACCCCGCCAACACGGCGCAGTACCTGCACCTCGGTCTGCGCAGCTTCTCGGTAAGCCCCCAGAACCTGCTCAAGTTAAAACAGGCTCTGCTGGACACCGATGCCCACCCGGATGCAGAGGAAAATGCCTGAAAATGCTTTTACAAAACGTAATATAACGCAAAATAATAAGAGGCTGTTGCACAAAATCCTGTGCAGCAGCCTCTTATTGCTTATTACTCCAGATTCCCGGTCAGGGTCATGACGGCGGAGAGCACCGCCAGCGGGGCGGTCTCGCAGCGGAGGATGCGGGGGCCAAGGCCCACCGTTTTTGCCCCGGCGCTCGCGGCCATTTCGGCCTCCTCAGCGGCAAAGCCGCCCTCGGCGCCGGTCACGATGGCAAGGCGCAGCTTCTGCCCATCGGCGGGCTTTGCCTCCGCCAGCAGCTGACGCAGGGGCGCGCCGCCGCACTCGTAGCAAAACAGCACCAGATCGTACTGGTCAAAGCTGCGGCATACCGCCCCAAAGTTCGGCAGCGGCAGGGCTACGTCCGGCAGAACGCCCCGGCCGCACTGCTTGGCGGCTTCCAGCGCAATGCGGTTGTAGCGCTCGTTCTTCTGCTCCTCCTTTTTGGGTGCAGCCACGCAGTAGCGGCTGAAGAAGGGTACGATGTGGGCAGCGCCCAGCTCCACCCCGTGCTTGATGATCTGTTCCAGCTTGTCCTGCTTGGGATAGCCCGCCAGCAACGTCACCTCCACGGTGGGCTCGGCGGCGCTGGGATAGCCCGGCTCTACGGCAAAATCCACCCTGTCTTCCCCAAAGCCGGTGATGGTGGCGGTGTACTCTACGGCGTTGCCGTCGCAGAGGATGACGGTATCTCCCGGCTTTGCCCGCATCACCCGGGCAAGGTGATGGGCGTCCGCACCCCGCAGGGTGGCGGTACCGTCGGAGATCTCGGTGGTAAAGTAGCGGTGCGGCATACTGTGCGCTCCTTCTTACAATATTTGAATCTCAGGCCTTTTTGCAGACGATGCACTCCCAGCCGCGCTTTTCCTTGACTTCTGCCACGGCGAGGCCGGCCTTTTCCAGCCCGGCGATCACCTCGTCCTTGCGGCTGTCGATGATGCCGCTGGCAATAAAGGTGGCACCCTCGGCCATCAGGCCGGGCACGGCGGGTGCAAGGCTGAGGATGGCGTTGGCCACGATGTTGGCGGTGATGATATCATAGGTGCCGCTGGCCTTATCGGACAAATCGCCCACCAGCACGGTGAGCTTATCCTGCACGCCGTTCAGGGCTGCGTTCTCCCCAGCGGTGCGCACCGCCACAGGGTCGATATCCACGCCCTCGGCGCTGGCAGCGCCCAGCTTGAGGGCGGCAATGGCAAGGATGCCGCTGCCGGTGCCGATATCCAGCACCCGCTCGCCGCCGCGCACCTGCTCGTCCAGCGCTTCAAGGCAGAGGCTGGTGGTCTCGTGACCGCCGGTGCCAAAGGCAAGGCCGGGGTCAAGGATCAGCTTGACCCGGTCGGTGTCGTACTGCTGCCACGAGGGCACCACAGCCAGACGGCTGCCGATCTCCATGGGGTGGTAGTATTTGCGCCAGCCGTTCTGCCAGTCCTCCTGCTCCACACCCTCGGTCTCCACGGTGTAGGGGATGCCAGCGGCTTCCATGCGGGCGGCGATGAGCGCCAGCGTCTCCACCTGAGAAGCGCCCGGCTCCAGATACAGATGGATGATCACGGTATCCCGGGGCTTGTCCAGCAGCTCCTGCTCGATCAGGTCCACATGGGCGATCTCGGCCACCTGCTGCTCGATGTCGCTGTAATCCTCGATGTAGATGCCGCCCTCGGCGATCAGGGTGGCAACGGCTTCGGCGTTTTCGGCATCAGCCTTGGTCACGGTCAGGCGGATATCGGTCCATTCCATAGTACAAGTCTCCTTTTTATCCTTGCCCTTCCGGCAGCGCCGGAGGGAAAAAATCTGTTACCTGTATAGTACCCGATTCTGCGCCCGGATGCAAGCCCCTTGGCAAAACCGGCGGCGCTGCCGCCCGAAAGAGTGCACAGATTGACTTTCGGTAAAACATCCGGTATGCTATACTGGACAAGGCAAAAAATGTGATGCTGCGCAAAGCGGCATCGGAAAGGGATCTTTATCGTATGTGTACCAAAACCTTCACATGGCGGCTGCTCACCGGCCCCGAGCTGACCGAGGTGTATCTGAACGAGATGCGCCGGGATTTCCCCGCCGGGGAGCTGAAGCCCCTGAGCATGATCCTGACCAGCGAAGCGGAGGGCACCGCCCACACATGGGGCGTGTTTGACGGCGACACGCTGGCGGCTTATCTTTTGATGGTGCGGCCGGAGGGCTGCCGGGTGAGCCAGCTGGATTATTTCGCCGTGGTACCCGCCTACCGCGCCCACGGCATCGGGGCGCAGCTGCTGGCGCAGCTGCCCGCCCAGGAGGGCGACGCCGAAGCGATTCTCATCGAGGCCGAGATGCCGGAAAAGGCCGAGGACGCCGCCATGGCCGTGCGGCGTCTGGGCTTCTACGCCCGCTGCGGCGCATGGGACACCCACTACACCGAGCATCTTTTTGACGCATGGTTCCGCATTCTGGTGCTGGACTGCCCGGGCTGTTCCTCCCTTGCCCCGGAGGCTGTGGTAGAGGCACTGGCCGACTGCTACCGCCGCACCATCAGCCCCACCCAGTGGCAAAAGCACGTTCAGTTCTTTGCCCCGGACGGCAGCGTGTGCGGGTAACCAAACCATCAGATGCGCAGGGCGCGGAGGAAGCTTCCATAAGTGAATTTTCACACCTAAAAAACAAGCTGCTGGCCGAGCAGGTGGAGGACCAGATCTACCACTACATTCTGGACGAAGCGCTGGAGCCGGGGGCAAAGCTGCCCAACGAGTTTGCGCTGGGCGAAAAGTTCCGGGTGGGGCGCAGCACCATCCGCGAGGCGGTCAAGCTGCTGTCCAGCAAGGGCATCGTGGAGGTGCGGCAGGGCTCCGGCACCTATGTGGTGACCACGGTCAAGGGGCTTTCCGACCCGCTGAACCTGCGCAGCGTGCAGGACAAAAACGCGCTGGCTTTTGATCTGGTGAACGTCCGTCTGCTGCTGGAGCCGGGCATTGCGGAGATGGCGGCGCAAAACGCCACCCCGGAGGACATCGAGCGGCTGCGGCGGCTCTGCGAGCGGGTAGAGACCAAGATCCACGAGGGCGACCGCTACATCGAGGACGACATCGCCTTTCACACCTGCATCGCCGAGAGCAGCAAAAATCTGGTGGTGGGGCAGCTGATCCCGGTCATCGACACGGCGGTGATGATGTTCGTGAACGTCACCCACAAAAAGCTCATCGATGAGACCATCACGACCCACCGCATGATCACCGAAGCCATTGCCAACCACGATCCCATCGGCGCAAAAGCCGCCATGGTGATGCACCTGAACTTCAACCGCAGCTACATCAAAAAAGTCTACGATGGCGAGGACCCGGATGACGGCACCATCGGCATGGCGGCGTATGTCAATTGATACACAAAACTGATTGAAAATGCGCTCCGCTTTGCTCTGCGCATAGTCAGCGGAAAAATATTTTTTATAGAGCAATGCCGGAGCGTCTGCGGACGCTCCGGCATTGCATTTTCACGGGTGGGGTCGTGAAGGGAAGCGGCAACTGCAGCGCCGCTTTCTGCGAAAGCGCGGCGCTGCCGGAAAGGCTTTGACTGAGAGGGTCCTTCTCAAAGTCATCAGATGACTTTTTCTCCTCTTTTTTCTCAAAAGCCGCTTTGACGGCTGATTTTGGGCAAAATTCGCCCGGATTTGGGCAGTGTGCATGATGTATCCCAGAGTTTTTGCACAAAAAGTAGGACATACCCGTGACAACTTGCAAAGAGACGTCTGCGGATTTACAATAAAGCCACAAAAAGGTCCAGCAGAAAAAGGACGAAAGCAAGCAGTATTTGGAGGTAATGAATATGGAGTTGCGTTCACAGGAAGTCCGCACTTTAGCACCCGAGAACGACCCGCTGAAGATGGGTATGGGCTGGAAGGTCGAGGACCTTGCAAAGCCCCAGATCATGGTGGAGAGCACCTTCGGCGACAGCCATCCCGGCAGCGCCCATCTGGATCAGTTCGTCAAGGAGGCCGTGCAGGCGGTCAACGATAACGGCGGCAAGGCGGCCCGCTATTTTGCCACCGATATGTGTGATGGCATTGCACAGGGTCATGACGGCATCAACTACTCGCTGCCCCACCGTGACGCCATCGTCAATCTGGTGGAGGCACAGGCCAACGCCAGCGTCTACGATGGCGGCGTGTTCATCGCCAGCTGCGACAAATCTGTGCCCGCCATGCTCATGAGCATCGGCCGTTTGAAGGACATGAGCGCCATCGTGGTCACCGGCGGCGTCATGGAAGCCCACACCCTGCCCAAGGAGTATGTGGTCAGCGACCCTGCCTGTGCCATCAACGAGCTGCTGACGCTGGAGCAGATCGGCAAGTTTGACGCATGGGAAAAGACCGGCGTCATCCCCAACAGCCAGCTGGATTACTACAAGCACAACGCCTGCCCCAGCTGCGGTGCCTGCTCCTTCATGGGCACCGCCTCCACCATGCAGATCATGGCCGAGGCCCTGGGCCTGATGCTGCCGGGCACCGCCCTGATGCCCGCCACCGCCCCGGAGCTGAAGCAGGCCGCCTACGATGCCGGCAAGCAGCTGATGGAGCTGGTCAAGAAGGGCATCACCGCCAAGGATATCGTGACCAAGAAGAGCTTTGAGAACGCCATCATGGTGCACGCCGCCATCTCCGGCTCCACCAACGCCACCATGCACCTGCCCGCCATCGCGCATGAGTTCGGCATTGAGATCGACGCCGACACCTTTGACCGGATGCACCGCGGCGCACACTACCTGCTGAACATCCGTCCCTCCGGCGACTGGCCCGCACAGTACTTCTACTACGCAGGCGGCGTGCCCCGGGTGATGGAGGAGATCAAGTCCATGCTGCATCTGGACGTGATGACCGTCACCGGCAAGACGCTGGGCGAGAATCTGGAGGAGCTGAAGAAGAACGGCTTCTACCAGCACTGCGATGCCATTCTGGCCGAAAAGACTGCCGGTTTTGCCCGTCCTGTCAGCCGCGAGGACATCATCCACAGCTTTGATAACGCCAAGGGCACCGACGGCAGCATTGCCATCCTGAAGGGCAACCTTGCCCCGGAGGGCTGCGTTATCAAGCACACCGCCTGCCCCAAGAATATGTTTGAAGCCACTCTGCGCGCCAAGCCCTACGACAGCGAGGAGGAGTGCATCGCCGCTGTGCTGCACGGCGAGGTGAAGCCCGGCGACGCCATCTTCATCCGGTACGAGGGCCCCCGCGGCAGCGGTATGCCCGAGATGTTCTACACCGGCGAAGCCATCTGCGCCGACCCGAAGCTGGCTTCCAGCGTAGCGCTGATTACCGACGGACGCTTCTCCGGCGCAAGCCGCGGCCCGGTCATCGGCCATGTCAGCCCGGAGGCTGCGGTGGGCGGCCCCATCGCACTGGTGGAGCAGGACGACCTGATCCAGATCGATGTGCATAACCGCAAGCTGGCCATTGTGGGCGTGAAGGGCGAGCCCAAGACCCCCGAGGAGATGGACGCCATCCTCGCCGAGCGCCGCGCCAACTGGAAGCCCAAGGCTCCCAAGTACACCAAGGGTCTGCTGAAACTCTACTCTCAGCACGCCGTCAGCCCCATGAAGGGCGCATACATGGAGTAAACCGCTCCGCATAAATAACAAAAAGTAAACTGTCCGGTGCGTTTTGCCGGACGGCTTGGATAAGTGCAACCAAAAATCACGAAACGGAGGAAATTTCTATGACAGCAGTTGCAACGCCCGATGCGGCACGGCTGGTTTTTGCTGCCGTGGCAGGCCTGATCCTATTGCTCATTCTCATTATCAAGTTCAAGGTACACGCCATGATCTCCATCCTGATCGGTGCGGTGGGCATCGGCCTGATGGCCGGTATGCCCCTGTCCGACATCATCGGCTCGGTGAACGAGGGCATCGGCAACACCTTAAAGGGCATCGCCCTTCTTGTGGGTCTGGGCTCCATGTTCGGCGCCATTCTGGAAGAATCCGGCGGCGCACAGACCTTGGCTGTGACCATGGTGCGGAAGTTCGGTGACGAAAAGGCCGCGTGGGCACTGGGCATCACGGGTCTGGTGGTGGCCATGCCGGTGTTCTTTGATGCAGGACTTATCATTCTCATCCCGCTGGCCTTCTCTCTGGCAAAGCGCACCAAGCGCTCCGTGCTGTACTACGTCATCCCCCTGCTGGCCGGTCTGGCGGTCGGCCACGCCTTCATCCCTCCCACGCCGGGCCCCGTGCTGGTGGCTACCATGCTGGGCGTTGACCTGGGCTGGGTCATCCTCGTCGGCATCTTCTGCGGTATCTTTGCCATGATCGCCGCCGGTCCCATCTGGGGCAGCATCTGCGGCAAAAAGTACATGATCGAAGTCCCCGAACACGTTGCGCAGCAGGCAGACATTGACGAGAGCAAGCTGCCCAAGTTCGGCACCATCGTGGGCATCATCATGATCCCGCTGCTGCTCATCATCGCAAACTCTGTGGCAAAGGTGGTGCCCGCACTGGCCGGCATCCAGCCTGTTCTGGCCTTCCTCGGCGAGCCCTTCATGGCACTGCTGCTGGCTACCATCGCTGCTATGTACCTGCTGGGCACCCGTCACGGCTACACCAACGCCCAGCTGGAAAAGATCATGACCAAGTCTCTGGAGCCCACCGGCATGATCCTGCTGGTCACTGCCTGCGGCGGCGTGCTGCGCTATATGCTGCAGAACTCCGGTCTGGGCGATGTCATCGGCAACGCCGTGGCAAACGCCAGCCTGCCGCTGGTGCTGGTGGCCTTCATCGTGGCTGCTCTGGTGCGTATCTCGGTGGGTTCCTCTACCGTGGCTATGACCATGGCAGCCGGCATCATCTCCGCTATGCCCGGCCTTAGCGCGCTGAGCCCGCTGTACCTCGCCTGTGTCACCGCTGCCATTGCAGGCGGTTCCACCGTCTGCTCCCACTTCAACGACTCCGGCTTCTGGCTGGTGAAGAGCCTTGTGGGCATGGACGAAAAGACCACCCTCAAGACCTGGACCATCATGGAAACGCTGGTCGGCGGTGTGGGCTTCCTGGTAGCCCTCATCATCTCCTTCTTTGCCTGAGCGCCTGTCCGGGGCCTGCACCCCGGGATAAGCGTTGGGAGATATCCTTATTCATTTACCTCGTTACCTCCTTCAAAAACAGCCGCTCCGGGTGCGCCCGGAGCGGCTGTTTTTTGCGCCTGCGTGACCCGGTCACGGAAAAGCGGGCTGC
>ULQR01033503.1_pt1 | contig 15035 bp, 9 predicted proteins | sample 1954711 | NCBI WGS metagenome assembly ULQR01 (sample SAMEA4835661, study PRJEB28245) | human gut metagenome | biome: gut microbiome; material: fecal sample | place: Denmark | collected 2008
TAATCAGATCGAATACGCCAAGGAGATTACGCGCGAGGAAGAACGTAAGGCGATAGCAATCAACTTTCTTCAGTTAGGAACGCCATGCGAGATCGTGGCGAAAGCGACCGGATTGTCCATGGAGGAGGTGGCTAAATTAAAAGAAGAAGTGAAATAACGGTATTTCACGCATCCCAACATTCCTCTACAGGTCACGTAAGCGTCTCCTCTAATCCGAAATCCGAACAACCTGACTTTGGATTGTGAGGTGAAGATGTTGATTACTAATAAGTTAGTGAATATAGCGAAAGCCAGGTTACCAGAAAAAGTGGGTAACCTGGCTTTCGGCTGTTAGTGTATGTTCCTGATATTCAGCACAATGCCTGGGAAACCGACATGCAGGTTGTTCGAAAACGACCCAGTGTCATGGCCGACAAGTAAGATATGTATAGGACTGTAAAATTTCATTACAGATTTGTAAAGTTTCTTTACAGGGAGATGAATGGCGTCTGGGTGTAATTCGCTGATTGATAATTGGGTGCCTAATGTGGCACGTGGCGTGCTCGTTCATGTCTAAACGATGATGTGTGTTTCCTGGGCCATAAGCAATGAATACATCAGAGTAAACGACAATGCAGAGCTGTTTGCAAACTGCAATGAGTACGAACCAATGAAAACAGCAACGAATTATGAAGCCGATAATACCAATTATAGTCTTGACGTTGATTTCTGCAGCGACCACTGCCTCCGGGCAGGTCCTCGCCCAGGGAATTACCACCGAAGGCCGCACTGCCAGCACGGACGCTGCCACGCGGACGACCTTGCTCACGGAAAACACGCAAGGCCTAACTACCAGTAAGGACACTGCAGCGCAGACGACCTCGCTCACGGATACCACGCAGGGCCGCACTGCCACGCGGACGACACCGCTCACGGAAAACACGCAAGGCCGCACTGCCAGCACGGACACAGTCCGCACTGACAGCCCCGCCCAGCAAGCACAAGCCAAGGCATTGACCCTGCGCGAATGCATGGAGTATGCGGTAAGCAACTCCACTCAGGTGCGAATCCAGCAGTCCAAGAACGATGACGCCAGACTCGACAGACGTGATGCGATATTGGAAGCATTTACGCCTTCAGCGGAAGGGAACTCCTACGGCTACTACAGATGGGGCCGTTCCATCGACCCTGAGACCAATACGTATCTCACCACGACGTCCTTCAACCAGGGCTTTTCCGTGTCGGCAGGCTTCACCATATTCAACGGATTCTCCGCCATCAACAACCTGAAAATCGCCCGCACATCCATGTCAATGGGCATTTCCAAGGAACAGCAGGAACGTGACAATGTCTGCCTCGCCACTATCGAGGCCTATTTCAATGTCATTTACTACACAAAATTGGCCGAAATCCTTACAGAACAGGTGGAAAACGCCAGAAACGCTGTGAAACTGGCTGAGCGTCAGGAAGAACTCGGCGCGAAGGGCTATGCCGACGTGGTCCAGATGAAAGCCGACCTCGCCGACAGAGAATACGAACTCACCACCGCGACAAACAATCGGGACAATGCCATGATTACACTTGAAGATGTAATGTATTGGCCAGTAGATGAGAAACTTACGATAGATCCGGAGCTCTCGTCGATTCAGACCGGCGCGAACAGTCCTGCCGCTGATGACATCATAGCAAATGCAGTCAGGTCAATGCCTTCCGTACTGATCGCCAAGGGGTCGATGGACAATGCCCTCCGCAGTCTGAATACCGCGAAATGGCAATTCCTTCCGACACTCGGACTTTACGGCGGGTGGTCCACCAGTTACTACACCTACCCGGGTCAGACCGGCTACAAAGCAACTCCTTATTGGAATCAGTTCAAGAACAACGGAGGCGAATATGTGCAGTTGTCATTGAACATACCTATATACGACAGACTTCAGAAGCACACTGCATTGGCCAAAAAACGCAATGCATATCAGCGGGCAAGCCTCGAGTATGACAAGTCCCTCCGCGATGTCGAATCTGAAGTACGCAGGGCAATTCAGGACAGGGACGGGGCGGAGTCGGCTCTGCTTCAGGCAGAAAGACGCGCCGACGTGTATGACGAGGCATTCAAACTCAACGCCCGCAAATTCGAACAGGGACTCATATCCTCGATAGAATACAATACCGCTTCGTCCAACTACTTGAAGGCCAAGGCGGAACGGCTCAATGCCGAACTGCAGTACCAGCTCAAGCGCAGGGTCGTCGAGTACTATAACGGAGTATCATATATAGATCAATAAACAACATCCATCATGGACAAGATAATAGAAAAGAAAACAGGACTGGCTGCGGCATTCACGAAGAAGGCCATAAAGTATTGGGCCGGAGCAGCATTGGCAATAGTCCTTGTCATATTGATTATCACTGGGAACGGCTCTGCGGTGCGCGTTGACGGCAGCTCCCTCATCACAGGAACCGCCAAGAAAGGCGAGTTCAATGACTATATCCGCGTCAGCGGCCAGGTCCAGCCGATGACCACCGTCCAGATCAGCCCGACCGAGGGCGGCAACGTCCAGAGAATCGTCGCAGAGGAGGGGAGTAAGGTCAATGCCGGTGATGTCATTGTTGAACTGTCCAATGAAAGTCTTGACATGCAGATACTCAACTCCGAAGCCGAACTCGCCGAGAAGGAAAATATCCTGCGCAACACATTGATTTCCATGGAACAGCAGAAACTTTCCGTAAGGCAGGACAAGCTCACGCTTCAGATAGAAGTGCGCAGGGCAAGGCGGGCATATGAACAGAACAAGACGCTGTACGAGGAAAAACTCATAGCCAGGGAAGACTATCTGAAGGCATCAGAAGACTACGAACTGGCAAAAGACAAGCTGGAACTCGTCATTGACAGGGAAAAACAGGACAGCCTTTACCGCAGCACGCAGATTTCGCAGATGCACGAAAGTCTGGAGAACATGCGGATCAATATGAGCATGATACGCCGCCGCAAGGAAAATCTGTCAGTAAAAGCCCCTATCAGCGGAGAACTCGGACTTCTCGATGTGGAACTGGGGCAGTCAGTTGCGGCGGGATCGAAAATCGGCCAGATAAACAATCTGGAATCGTATAAGATTGAAGCTCAGATAGATGAGCATTACATTGACAGAATCGTGCCCGGTCTTGAGGCAACTTTCGAGAGACAGAACGAGAAGTACTCGGCAGCCATCCGCAAGGTCTATCCTGAGGTGCGTGACGGCAAGTTCAAGGCGGATTTCCGCTTTGTGGGACAGCAGCCGGAGAACATTCGCGCGGGCCAGACATACTATATGAACGTCCAGCTCGGACAGCCGGCCGAAGCCGTGATAATTCCTCGCGGCTCATTCTATCAGGCAACCGGCGGCAAGTGGGTGTATGTGGTCAATGCAGAAGGAACGAAAGCTGTTAAACGCAGTGTCCGCATTGGCCGACAGAACCCTCAGTACTACGAAGTTACAGAAGGCCTGGAGCCTGGCGAGAAGATCATCATATCCTCTTACGACAGCTTCGGCGACAAGGATGAACTGATCATAAAATAAACGTCGACCATGAGTACATATCTGAAATTCCTCTCGAAAAATAAACTCTATGCCGTAATCGAGGCATTGGGCCTGTCGGTGGCACTGGGATTCGTCATATTGCTGGCTTCATATGCCAGGACGGAGTTCAGTGTAGGCGCAAGGCAGCCGCTTTCCAAGCAACTGTATGCTATCGGCATGGGGGAGTGCATCGGAATGACGTACGGGACTGCAGAGGAGTTCTTCCCGTCAGTGCCCGAGATAACATCCTGGACCAGAGTCGGTGCGTATGGCGATGCCGATGTCATTGTCAATGATGACTATTATTCCGCCGAGGCAGTCTGTTTGGATACAAATTTCCTGCAGTTGTTTGACTACACGATCTCGGGCTGTAACAGAAACTGCATACTTGCGGGACTGAATGATGTAATCCTTTCCGAAAAGTTCGCGCATGAGGCATTCGGCAGCTCTGATCCTGTGGGACGCACCATTAAAATAGGAAAAAACAGGTTCACGGTAACTGGCGTGATTCAGGATTTTGGGCCTTATGATGAACTAGAGTATTATGACATATTCCTGAGCATCAGGCAACTGGAGGATATGGTCCAGAGAATGGACAATTTCGGTATGGTAAATACTTTCGTGACGCTGCAGGATGGTGCCTCGCCTGACGCTGTGGCTGAAAAGCTGCTGGACAAGTATGTGGATTATTGGAAGGATTTCTACACACGCGACGGTTCTGGCGGGAATTTCCTGTGGGGCTCCACGTTGACAAGGCTTGACCAACTCTATTTCAGCAAGATAGACATATACAGCCCATTGCGTCATGGGGACAGGAAGATCGTTGAGGTGCTTCTGGCGGTAGCATTGATACTGCTGATATCAGCCATCTTCAACTACATAAACCTTACTGTGGCGCAGACGGGAAAACGGGCAAAGGAGATGGCGACGAGACGTCTTCTCGGCGAGTCTTCAGGCAGCATTGTCTGCAGATACCTTATAGAATCGTTCTTGTTCACATTTGTTTGCATGCTGTTCGGCGTGCTGGTCGCCCTGCTGTTCAAGGGCTGGATAGAGAATCTTCTCAATACAGCTATAGTTCTTGTTCCGGATGCGGCTACCATTGCGGCCGGCGTCATTGTGCTCGTGCTGGTTTCGGTTCTCTCAGGGCTTCTTCCTGCATTGATGGTGTCGAGATTCAAGCCTATAGCTGTCGTGAAGGGCGATTTCAGGTTCCGCAGCAAGATGGTGTTCAGCAAGGTCTTTATCGTCTGCCAGAACATCATAAGCATGGTTCTTGTCGCTGTAGCATTGACAATGACTCTCCAGATGCGCCATCTGGTATCTTTGCCGGTAGGGTACAATACAGATCTGCTGTCGGTTTCCTCATGGGCGCTTGGCTCTAAAAATATGGCGGCCCAGGAGGCTCTGCATCAGAGACTTCAGGCTCTTCCTCAAGTGGAGACGGCGGCTATGGCAGTGCAGCCCCCGTTCTCATGTGGAAGCTATGGCGTACATATCGAGGGTGAGGAGATGTCGTGGCTTCAGATGACTGCTGTTGACAGTACGGCATTCAGACTGCTTGGGTTCAATGTGATAGAACAGTATTCCGATCCTATTGAAGGGACATGCTGGTTTACGGAGGAGGCGCAGCGGCGTTATGGGGTTACTGCCGGGAACAGGACTGTCGGTACCGATAAAGAGTATGAGTGCTGCGGTATAATAGCGGATTTCCACGCGCGTGATCCTCTTTATAAACCAATGCCTGACAGTCATCGGGCTGTGCTGAACCGTACCGATGTGTGTATGAATCATCTGCTGAAGGTGCGTGGCGACAGGGTAGAGGCGTTGAATGCTGTCCGCGAGGCATGGCGTGATGTAGCCAAAGAGTATATCGGTGTGCCGCGCGAAACGGACATATATTATATAGATGACTTCCTGGCGGATTCATTGACAGGGACGCGGAACACTATGAAGCTGGTGATGACATTCATGGTGCTTGCCATATTGATTTCTGCGCTCGGCCTGTTCGCGATGTCCGTCTATTACACTGAGCAGCAGGCGCGTCAGATCGCCCTCCGGAAGATTTTCGGCTCAGGTGTCAGGTCCGCGGCATGGAAACTCTCGAAGTCGTTCATGCTGATGACAGCAGTCGCCGTCGTGATCGCGGTTCCGGTATGTATCTGGTCAATGCGTTACTACCTGGCAGATTTTTACAATGCCATAGCCTTCCCGTGGTGGATAATCCTTGTCGCGGCAGCATTGACCTTCCTCATCTCCTTCGTTTCGATAATTTCCCGGACCTGGAGTTCCGCCGCCGAAAACCCGGTCGAAGTGCTGAAACAGGACCAGTAAGATTACATGACGATAGTGAAAACCGTGGCTTCCTGAGTGGAGGAGGAGAGTTTGATGGTGCCGCCGTTCAGACGGACAATCTGGCGGCAGAGACTCAGACCGACACCTGTTCCTGACGAACCTTTGGTGGTGTAGAACGGAACGAACAGCTGCTCCTGCCCAGAGGCGCTGATACACTCCCCGTCATTGGCAATGTCGATGACAGTCTGCTCCCGTTTGTCGATAGAAGCGGTTATGCTTACGTTCCCGGCACCTGCCTGTACTGCGTTCTTTATCAGGTTGTTGAGCACTTGCGACATCTGTCCGTAGTCGGCATAGAGAATCACGTCGCTTGAAAGTTCACGATATAGGACATTGACAGAAGGCCAGTTGGCTTTGGCGATGTTGACAGAATCATTGACCAGGTCCTTCAGATAGAAAGCCTTGCGCACCGGCGCGGAAATATGCGTCAGAGAACGGTAGGACTGCACGAAACTTATCAGGCCTTCGGACGAAGACGCGATGGTCCCGAGCGCGGAACGGATGTCCTCAGCACTGTAGCTGTCCAGGTTTTGGGACAATGCCGAACTGAGTGATGCGACAGGCGTGACCGTGTTCATGATTTCATGCGTGAGGACGCGGATGAGTCTGGTCCACGACTCGGACTCGTTGTTTTCCATCTCACGGGTAATGTCATTGAAAGTGACGATGCTGACTTCTTTGCCGTGAAGCCTTGCTGTACAGGCACTTATGGAAAACTGTACCGTGCCACGCTCCGAAATGAAAGATGCCCTCGACTCCATTTCAGAAGCCTCGCGGAAAGCATTGGCCAGGTCCGGAGAAATCCGCCCGATCTGCCGCAGCGACGAAATCTCCGCCATCCCCAAAAAACCTTTCGCCACAGTATTCGAATAATCGATTTTTTCTCCGTCAATGACGATGACGCCGCTCTGGACGTGGTCCAGCATTGTCCCGAAATACCGCTCACGCTCACGGATATCGGCCTTTTCAGCCTCGAAAATGGACCGGAGACGGTTCAATGACTTGTTCAGCCGCCGATTCCGCCATCGGCTCTCAGAATACCGGAACGCCGTCTCGCCGCTGTCCAGCGCATCTGACATGAAGTCGATTTTGCCGATGAGCTTCCGCCTTGTCGCCGCTCTCGTCACGATATAGGTCAATGCCGCAATCATGGCACCTCCAAGCGCAATCCATAACGTGCCGATATTTGTTTCCGCGCCCATCATATTCCGTATTTCTTGAGCTTTGCGTAAAGCGTAGGGCGACTGATATCCAAGGACTTGGCTACCATTGATATGTTTCCGTCATATCGGGCCATTGCTGCACGGATAGTCTTCTCCTCCATATTTTCCATCGTGTCCCCGGCATTGATCTCAGTCATTCCTGACGCTTTGGAGATGTCCAGCCCGAATCCGTCTATGGCCTTTCCGTCTGAGAGAATGACAGCCTTTTCGATGCAGTTGCGCAGCTCGCGGATGTTGCCCGGCCAGGCGTAAGTCTCCAGTTCGGCTTTCGCCATCGGGGTCAATGTCTCTGCGTCCCTGCCGTATTTTTCGGAAAACTCTGTCAGGAACTGCATTGCAAGCGGGATGATTACATCTTTTCTGTTTCTCAAAGGCGGAAGTTCCACGCTTATGGTATTCAGCCTGTAATACAAGTCCTCACGGAAAAGTCCGTCACGTATCATGGACGGAATGTCTGCATTGGTCGCGCATATCAGCCTGATATCCACAGGGATAGCTTTCGTGTCACCGACTCTCGTGATGCATCGGTTCTGGATGGCACGCAGAAGTTTGGCCTGGGACTGCATCGGGATATTGGCGATTTCATCCAGGAAGAGTGTCCCTCCGTCAGCCTGCTCGAACTTGCCGGCATGGTCGGATTTCGCATCCGTGAACGCTCCCTTCACGTGGCCGAAAAGTTCACTTTCGAAAAGCGTTTCCGTGATGGCGCCGGCGTCCACGCAGACCATTGGCTTGTCCGCCCGTCCGGAAAGTCTGTGGATTTCGTGCGCGAGGACATCCTTGCCGGTGCCGTTTTCTCCGGTAATGAGCACAGTGGCATCTGTCGGGGCGATACGTTCCACGTCATGCCTGGGCTGCTGCATCCCTGAACTCCAGAGCATCTGCGGCCCCTCATTGACAGTGACGCCTTTTCTAGGCTTGGATTTCTTGTCTCGAATTCCTGTCAATGTCTCGAGCAGCCGGGCGTTGTCCCAAGGCTTGACGACGAAATCCGCGGCTCCGCGTTTCATTCCTTCGACTGCCAATGCTATGTCAGCGTAAGCCGTAAACAGGACCACAGGCATCTCAGGCCATCTCTTCTTGAGTTCTGAAAGCCAGAACAGGCCCTCGTTCCCGGAGTTGATGTCCGTCTTGAAATTCATATCCAGGAGAATCACGTCAGGCATCATCTGTTCTACGGTGCTTGTCAGCGAGGTCGGGGTCGAAAGTGTCAGAACCTGCGTAAAACAGCCTCCAAGCAGGATTTTCAAGGCATCCCGTATGCCCTTGTTGTCATCTACGACAAGTATCTTTCCACTTTTCATTGTCAATGTCTTTTATCGTCAAGGCTTCTCTCCGGAAGCCGATTACAAAAATACATTTTTTTGCGAACAATCAGCGCAATCATAAAAAGCTGCGCCATCCTTTCGCAAGTGTGACGCAGCTGACAGCCCTGTAGGTCTTTACATCTATATGTATATATGTATATAATTATGTTAAACTAATCGTTCTTAATCGAATCTACAGGGTTGGAAGTGGCGGCATCCAGGCTGCGGAGCGTAACGATCAGCATTGTGACAGCCATCACGATAAGCAGGGACAATGCGAATACCCACCAGTGAATCGGCGTGTGATATGCGAAGCCCGCGAAATATCTGCTGATGACCCACCAGCTGAGCGGCGCAGCGATTACGAAACTGGCCAGTACAATGCGTATATACTTGGCATTGAACATCTTGAGGATATCGCCTACGCTTCCGCCCATCACTCTCCTGACTGCGATTTCACGACTTCTGTGCTGGGTATCGAAAAGCACCAGGCCGAAGACTCCCATCAGGGAAATTATGATTGCCACCAGCGTAAATATGCTGATTAGTGTGGACAATCTTCTTTCCTGCCTGTACTGGTCCCCGAGCTCCTTGTCGAAGAAATCCAGACTATACAGCTCGTCATCAGCATAAGGCACCATCTCTTTCACGGTCGCAAGCACGAACTTGATGACAGACTGGACATCAGCGCCCGGCGCAGTCCTTATATAGACCTGATGAAGTCCGTCACGCCATCTGTGTTTACCGAACACATAGAAGGCAAAATCGTCGCGGCCATATTGCAAAGGCTTGAAATTGAAGTCCTTACAGATGCCGGCAGTCACAGTCCCGTCCACATGTCCAGGCGCTGGAGTAACGAAGTCCACGTCAAAGTCTTTCTTCGCCTGCTCGTTGAAAATCATCACTCCGCCTTCAGACATCTCATCCGATTTCATGAAATCCCTGCCGTCCACGATATCTATCCCCATGAATTTCAGGAAATTGTACGCCACAGGGTAACATTGGAAATTAATAGTCTTCCCCTTATATCCGCGTCCCCAGCCCATTCTTGAAGTACTGACAATTCTTCCGTCGGCCCACGTAATGTCCTGAATCTGAGGATTGCTGCGCAGCTTGTCCTCGAAAGCTTCGTTCTGGGAACCATACCAGCAGACATCATAAGGAATGTGACCGCTGAGGAGGCAGGACTTGTTGAAGTCCATGTCGTAGTTCATCATGTAGGTATGCTGCATCTTGATGAACATGTCGCAGATAATCAACGACATTGATATGACGAACTGGAAGCCGATGAGCGCCGTGCGGAGCCTGCGTCCCGAAACTGACCCGCTGAAGGATCCTTTCAGCACCAATGCCGGCTGGAACGACGTGATGTAGAATGCCGGATAGATGCTTCCGATGACCGCTGTCAGGACAGCAGCGCCGACCGTCATCACCAGCACGGGAACATTGTCCCCGAAAACAGCCGAAGAGGTAAGAATACCTGCGACGCTGGTGCGAAGAAGCAGGATGACGATAATCGCTGCCAATGCCAATGCTATGGCGACAAGACCTACCGATTCGAATATGAAGTTGAATATCAATGATGTACGCGATACGCCGAAAATCTTGTAGGTATTCACGGACCTCAGCCTCGCAGGAACAAGCGCAAAGAAGAAATTGACGAAATTTATCAATGCGATGAGGATGATGAGCACCGCCACTGTGAGCAAAGTCATGTCCGTGGTGAGATTTCCGGTGCGTCCAGGCTTACCGTCAAGTTCCTTCGTATAAAAGAGTTCAGATAGAGGTATCAGCTTGATGTTAAATTCATTATTGATTTCATCAATGTCTTCGTCAGAGAGAGTCTCTCCCGCACCATCATACAGTTTCTTGAAATAATCGAGAAGTATAGACTTCGATTCCTTTTCAAATTCTTCCTTCTGGGAAGCATCCTGGAGTTTCACGCAATAATCGAAAGACCACTCACTGCTATTGTCAATATGGGAATCTTTCATGTCGTAAACGGCATTGACCGTACCCAAGTCGCTGTTCTGAGGGAAGTCCTTGTATATGGAAACTATCTCTCTCGCACCTTTTTCGCCCTGAGGGTCACTCCATGAAATGCTGTCTCCGAGTTTAAGATCATATTTCTTGGCAGAAGACTCTGATATGGCGACAGTTGAAGGCTTGGAAAGTTCATCAAGTGAGCCTTCTGCCGCCTCGAAATTCAAGGCTCTCAGTCCGCCTGCAGAATACTGCATAAGTTCAAGATGCATCTTGACCGGGACATCGTTCCGTCTCATGTAGCAGACTTCACCGCTTTCATAAACATACATGCTGAACACCCCTCCGCCTTCAGACATGGAAGAGCCTGAGACAAGTGCTTCTCCCAACGGTCTGTTTATGAAGATACTGAACTTTCCCTCATTATATTGCGAAGGGACGGACATTACGAATGTCCGGTCCGCATCCTTAAGCGACTTGTTGTAGCCAAGGTTGAAGCAGACCTGCGTCATTATCACGTAGAAGACAGCGAATGCCACTGCCATCCCTATGATGTTCAGCAGGCTGGATACCTTGTACCGCTTGAGAGTGTTCAGAAAATTATTGAATATATACCTCATTATAATTCATTTTTAACATCGCTGACGATATGTCCGTCGAACAGGTCGATGGTACGCTGTGCCATAGCCGCATCCTTCTGTGAGTGGGTAACCATCACGATGGTCGTGCCCTCCCTGTTCAGTTCGCAGAGCAGGTCCATGACTTCCTTACCGTTCTTGGAGTCGAGGTTTCCTGTAGGCTCATCGGCAAGAATCAGTTTAGGGTTTGCGACTACCGCACGTGCAATCGCAACACGCTGCTGCTGACCTCCTGAGAGCTGCTGAGGAAAATGCTTTGCCCTGTGGCTGATGTTCATGCGCGCCATCACCGCCTCCACCTTCTCCTTGCGCTCAGCCGCGCTGAAATCCATATATCTGAGGGGAAGTTCAATGTTTTCGAACACATTGAGTTCATCGATCAGGTTAAAGCTCTGGAAGACGAAGCCGATGTTTCCCTTGCGGAACTTGGTACGGTCCTTTTCCTTCAGCTGCGCAACTTCCTGTCCAAGAAGCTGGTAACTGCCGGAAGTCGGGTTGTCCAGAAGGCCGAGGATATTCAGGAGCGTGGATTTTCCGCATCCTGAAGGGCCCATGATGGAGACGAATTCTCCGTCCTTGATTTCGAATGATACATTGTCGAGTGCAACTGTCTCGATTTCCTCAGTCCTGAAGACTTTGCAAATGTTTGTAATCTTGATCATGATATATGTATTTTGTATTTGTTCTGATATGTTCCGTTTTATTCTGTCTTAATGCTGTCAGCAGGATTTGTTCCCGCTGTGCGTGTTACGTAAATGTCTGATATGATGGCAACTATAGCCAGCGCTGCGACTATGGAGCCTACGAAAATCCACCAAGGAAGCCCCGCCTGAAGGCTGAAGTTCTCTTCCCAACGCCCTGCGACAATGTAGGCGAGCACCGCTCCGACTGCCACGGACGGCAGGGCAACTGACATGACATCGCGCAGAAACATTGACCTTATCTGGGAGAACTGGGCACCGTTTACGCGACGGACCGCGATTTCCTTGCTGCGGCGACGGACTTCGTCAATCGTGTAGCCGATGAGGCCGATCAGCGCGATAAAGAGCGTCACAATGCCTCCTGCGAGGATGGAGTTTCTCGTATTGAGAGTGTCCACGAAATTCGAGGCGGCGAGTTCATTGCACGTAATGACTCTATGCCATTGCCCGTCCAGTATTTTTCCTGTAAGTTCATCGGTTTTCTTAAGCTCTTCCGGGGACATCCTGTGATATTTTACGAATATGTAATGGAACATTCCTGCATATTTCTCTGAGTCACAATAGAATATACCCATCGGGCGCCCGCCGAAATCGGCTTCTGCCACAGAAAAGCCACCGGTATGCATATCGTCAATGATACCGCATATCCTAGTCGGGGCAGCTTCATGTGAAGTAACCATCACTTCTCGTCCGAGGACATCGTCCCAGCCGGCAGTGTTCTTCATCATTTTCACGAAATTCCTGTCCACAATCATTTCCGCGTCGCTGTTCAGCGTCGGATCGAAATTGCTTCCTTCCTGAATCTTGATGCCGAAGACATTGAAATAATGTTCATCCACATAATATGCATCACGGATGTTGAACAGCTGACGGTCTTCGCCGGGAACACTCACATTGTCACCGCTATAGCCTGTGAAAGGGTTCTGATATGCAAAACAAGCATCTTCCACTCCGGAGAGGGAACGGACCTCATTCATCAGTGTATTCTTCTGAGACTGAGTCGCTTCAGGCATGGCTATCATCGCCACGTCATCATATTTGAATCCACGGTCCGCGTTCATCATCTTGTCATATTGCAAGTTGATTACGCTCATGACCACAGCCAGGAAAACGACTGCCGCAAATTCCACCGCGAGGAGTCCGAGCTTCCACATGCGCTTGCCGGCGCGATAATTCCTGAATGCCGCAGCCACCGGAATCCGATTGAAGAAGAATGCGGGAAGGAGGCTGTTCAATGCCAGGAGCACGACTATTATTGTCAATGTCAATGCGAGCGGTCGTCCGGTGAAGAGCGCAATGACATTGACACCGAGGATGGTCTCTATCATTGACCTGAACGCGAAGATGAGGATTGCGGCGACGGCGGCTGCGATTGCGGTGTGCACGAGCGCCTCTGCGAACATCATCCCGAAGATGTCTTTTGCGCTGCTGCCCAGGCATTTACGGAGTGCCATTTCGCGGGCACGGATTGCAGCGGACGACAGCACGATCAGGAGGTAATTCAGCATTGACGTGAGCAGAAGCGCGAAGGCTACGAAGGCTAACACAAGTGTCATATTCCGCTGAGTTTCATCTTCTTCATGGAATTTCACGAATGGCTTTATCGGAAATTTCATTTCATATCCGGCTGCACGCAACTCGTCCATCGGCATGTGCTTGTCCATGAAGCCGTGGAGTCCGTTTTCGATTTCGCTCGGGTCAATGCCTTTCTTCAGTTTTATGAATCCTTTGTAGCGGTCGTTGCCTACCATGTTTTCCGAGCCGTCGTATATGAAATGCCCGATGCTCGGCATGGAGACTATCATGTCCAGCCTGTAAGATGAGTTCAGCGGGAATTCTTCATAGACGCCGCCGACCGTGAGTTCGTATTTCCGGGTATCTCCGGCAATCGTGAATTTCTGTCCGAGAACGGCTGCTGCGGCCGCCTTCTCGTCCATTTTTTTGCCCGAGGTCAATGCTGCTGCCATCTTGGTCGCCAACTTGGATGAGATCACCACATCTGATTCAATGCCAAGGGGTTCGATAAGGTTGCCTGCAAGGCACTTCCGGTCAAAGACTTTGAAAAATGACGTATCGCCAAGACATGTCAGCCCGACATCTACGCGTTTGTCCGATTCTGACATTACCATGGAGGCGGTCTCGAATATATAAGTAAATCTGGTGGCCTCCTCTATCTGCGGGAAGTATTCCTTTATTTTCGGGACGACTCCTCCCGCGACTTGAGGATATACCTTGTAACTCCCGTTGAGTTCTATGGCTTCGTTCAGATAATATATCCTGTCGGCATCCTTGTAGAAGTCGTCGAATGTCTTTTCGAAGCAGACCTTGGATGCCAGCACGAGACCGACTGCAAGGCCGACTCCCAATGTCATGACTTTCAGGACGTTCCTGCGTCCTTTCATCGGCAACGTCCTGACTGCCGCATGTATGTAACTGAAAATGTTCATCTGTTCTGTCCCGGAGATTCCATCAATGCCAATCGTCCGATCACATCGGCATTGACATTTCTTTCATCCGGTCTGATTCTCAAGTTGCCACTCCCGTGCCAGTGTCTGTAACTTCTTGTTTTTCTGAATGTTACGCGCAACACCTCTTCCATACGCTGTAAAAAAACTTTACATTTCTGTAAATTTACTTTACATCGGAGATGTGCTCGCTTCGCTCTTCCAGGTCATCTGGCTTACGCCTGGGCGGGACGGAGGATTGCGCCGGTCCTCCCCACTAGCGTGGGTCCCCTCCCTTTTCGGGAGCCAATGCCGGCTCCACCCTCCGTCCCCGTCCGGGCTTACATCATTCAGGGGAAAAACGTGGCGTGAAAACGCAGGCTTTTTTTGCCACGTTTCCACGCCCAGTTTTATAACTCATTAATAATCAACGCTCCCGGAAACGAAGCGTGGCCGCATCCCGACTCACACTATATTCGCGCTGACTTTAAGACGAGTTACGATGTTCTCGGTGACACTTCTTTAGTTCTGTCAGTGAAATATTCGCCGGCAACAACTGTTCCATATTTGAAAGGATTATCAATATGTTTTTTCATAATATCTATTTATATATCAAATACTTATCTATATACGAAATTTTTCGTTACGAAATTATTCGTAAAATTTTTACTAAGATTTTCGTAAATAATAAATCGACGTCTTTCAAAATTAAATAAAAATATCACCATAAGTTGGTATTTCTAAAGTCTGTGAATATGGTTACATTTGTGGTTGTCGGATAAACCGAACTGACAAATGACGTTATAGAACAGTGTATCGTCCTGAAAAAAGTTTACCAAAAAAAGTAAACT
>ULQR01022313.1_pt1 | contig 14990 bp, 7 predicted proteins | sample 1954711 | NCBI WGS metagenome assembly ULQR01 (sample SAMEA4835661, study PRJEB28245) | human gut metagenome | biome: gut microbiome; material: fecal sample | place: Denmark | collected 2008
CATAAAATATGATCGACGATTCATACGTCCAGACAAGTACAACATTGATTTCAATTCTTGCTGTAAATTTTCCATACTACCTCCTTAACGATGTTCACCAAAATCATACAATAAAGCCAAAAGCAACATTAACATAAAAAAGCCCATACTAGACCTCCTGTATAACAACACTTACATTGTTGACTACATTATATGAGGTTTAGCACGAACAAAATAATCAGAAAAACTAGGAGACAAAAAACCACGGCAAATGCCGTGGTTTTTATTGCTCCTATAAAATTTAAATTTTAATCCTATTTACTTTACATTAACAGAATTAACTCAAGAAGAAGTTGATACTATAAACAGTAAACGAGATTACAAATCAACTAAATTCATTGGCATGCCTACTGCAATTTATACAAAGATACAATTCCGCAAGCGGTAAGCGCTATTGCAACATCTCTAACCGTAAAGTGGACGACGTTTCTGGTGTATTATTTCAATACCGTGAACGGTAAGCGCTATTTCCAGATCACCTTCGTTTTACCCTTACTTCGTTCAGGCACTTGAGATGTGCAAACCTCATCATCACTTTACACCTCTGCTGTCTTCCACACTTTTGAGTATACGTAAACAGTAGGTACTATTACAACGATGATAAGTATTTCCTTAACCAAGACCTCTATCAGTTTCAATACCGTAAACGGTAAGTGCTGTTGCAACAATGAAGGTGAATTCATTACTTTTAGAATTGAAGTAATGTTTCAATACCGTAAACGGTAAGTGCTGTTGCAACACATTATCATATATTGCTAGGTTGCAGTTAGGTGATACGTTTCAATACCGTAAACGGTATGTACTGTTGCAACTATGTAGATAAAAAAGATAATATCTATGCTAACATAGAACGTTTCAATACCGTAAACGGTATGTACTGTTGCAACGAAAACATGACTGTTCAACTAGTATTGCCTGACTCTGTAGGTTTCAATACCGTAAACGGTATGTACTGTTGCAACTTTTAGCATTAGTTTCATTGATAACTTCGTTTACCGTTTCAATACCGTAAACGGTATGTACTGTTGCAACGAAAATCAGCGAAATTCAAAGGCTTTAATGGTCTAGAACGTTTCAATACCGTAAACGGTATGTACTGTTGCAACTATTGGCTATTTCATGATGGGTTCTTTGGTTTATTAGTTTCAATACCGTAAACGGTATGTACTGTTGCAACGTAATGGAAAACGTTTGGTTGTGCCAAAAGATCGTTTAGGTTTCAATACCGTAAACGGTATGTACTGTTGCAACAGCGGGTCTTAGAAGTCCAGTATTCTTGAGGCTTAAAAATAGGTTTTGGAAAACCTCATACCGTAAACGGTCAAATTGTACTCCCATCAGATCAAAATTATCGATCAATATAGATACATACTGGTGGTAAATGATTTTTCTAAGATTATAGTAATTATAAGGTTTTTTAGATTTTGCGTCAATATTAGCATCTATTTTCTATTTATAGCTCTATACTACATCACCATATCAAATGTGCCTATATACAAAGTCAACAAAAGACCTATTCATATTACATCTTATGAATAGGTCTCTTCTTTATCAACTATTGTTTTTTCAAGTCATTAGCAAATATAGCTCAATTACAATTCTATTCCTATATAGAAATATATCATTCATTAATCCAAAAGGTCTTCTATCAATACATCTACTGCAGCATCAATGGCTACATCTAGTATAAAGTCTAATAATTCATCCATTCTTTTATCCTCTTAAAATTTATGTTAATCATCTAATATTGTACAAATTAATAATGTTACAGCAAATCCTAAAATATTATACATATCATTTACTCCATTACATAATACTATAAAAATCTATTCATCAATATTATCCAGTAGTTCTACTAGTACCACCACTAAGGCATTAATCAGTAATTGTGACATATATTCCCTCCTATCATTAACACGTTATAAACATATTCTCATGTTTCCAATCATAAAATATAGTCTGTTATTTACAGGCTCATTATATGGAAAATGCTAATATATTAATAATCAATAAAACTAGGATGTAAAAGAGACCACTCCATATAAGCCTATATAGAATGGTCTCTTATCAACTCTATTCAGTTAATTCTCTAATTAAATTTATAGATCTATTTATAGCACTTTTAATCTCACTAGAAGTACTAAATTGACTACTTTCCTCAATTCTAGCATGGTTACTGTCATTACGAGATTTTTTGATTTCAAAATAATAGGCTAGTACCTCAATAACCTTTGCTAAGGATTCCTCAGAACGCGAAGAAATAGTAACCCCTGAAATATTGTATAATGCAATATTATACTCATTATAAATATCTTGAGCTTCTCTTTTGAAGTCATACTCTTTTAACAGAAAACCTTTTGAAATATCACTAAACAAAATATCCTTTCGTATATGACTCTTCATAATATTACAAAAGGCAGGCCTCAATGATTCATAACCTCCACCAGTAAATGAAAATTGATAAGTATCTGCATTAGAAAGATAGGGTTCTAATTTTCCTTTATTCCCGTTGAGTAACATTTCTCTCAACTTAATTGGCAAATTATTTATATCCGTTATATTATTTGCATTCATAAATACTGCTACTAAAAAATCAATAATCTTCTGAACCTTGGAGGAAGAATCCTTAGAAGGAACAAGCTTATATGAAGCTATTTTCTCAAATAGATCGCTTAATAAATTATCCTTAATACGGCTTAACTCTATCTCAAGTTTTTCCTTTCTCTCATTTTCATTCTTATATTCTTTTCTTAGCTTATATTCTGTATCATGAATCTCCTTAACACGTCCTCTAATAATATCTTCTAACAATGTATGTAACTTATCTTTACTAGTATATTTTTCAATATAATTAAGTCTGCTCTTATTTATCTCAACAAAAACTAAATCAGAATCATCGCATACATCGGCTTCATATTCAGCATTATCTGCATAAACAGAGAAAAACTCTTTAAACTTAAACAATTGATCTGTATTTCGCTTTGGATACTTAGCTTTCCAGCGTTTAAAAGCATTTTCCAAGATTTTTTTCTCAGCTTTTAAATTCTCATCCTGTAAATGCTTATTAAATTGTTCTTTATCAACTTCAATAATCCCTTTTTCTATAAGTACAGTTGGTACACATTCTTTAAACAATGTTAATGCTTGCTGCACATAATCATGTTTTAAGCACCATTCTACGTAGGATAGATCATCATTTATGTTTAGCATCTTAGGTTCAAATAATGAAGTATATTCTTTTTCAATTGGCTCTCGTAAGAATTTGATTAATTGATAGTTAAAGTCTTCCGCAGATAAATCCTGGTCAAATCGAATTTTAGATAATCGTTCAGCCAGATAGCTTAATTCTGTTTTAAATTCACCTCGTCGAGAAATATTAATAACATCAGAGAAGCGATTCATAGCTTTAATTAAGTCATTAATGGATTTTTGATTTAAATCTTGATCCCCTTTTGTTCGTACGAAACTATCAAGTTTATAGTGGTCATTTAATTTCTTTGCGCTACCGAACATCAAGAATTCTTCGAAGCCTGCTATCAAATCAAGTAAATCATAAATATCCTTAATTTCATGGACAGTGCATTTTCCCTTATTCCAGCTTGTATAAAATATATTAGCAATTTCTATACCTAAATAAGACATAATGCGGCCAACTATTAAGAATAGCATTGCTGCATTTCTAAAGCCACCAGTAGTGTCAATATATAATTTGATTTTGGAGTTTGCTGGTAATTGCTCTTTATAGGCTACAATCGCTTGGCACAAACAAATAATATTATCCCCTAATTGCTTAGTATCGTCTAAACTATTACCACAAGGAATCTCAACGGTAACCTCCGAAAATGAGGGCGCAATCGCTTTATCAAAATAATCTTTATAAAAGGAATCCATCTGATGACATAATACATCTAGATGTGTTGTATTTACATTAAATGCTGGACGGTTTTCTGATATTTGTGGACTAAATCCTACTTCGCCCTTAACCCTATCGCTCAAAAGTAAAAACACTTGATCTAAGGTAAAATCTAAATCTTTTTCGTCTTCTATTTTCTTCTTAAATAAATACTTTATAGCCGTCTCACTTGTAGTAAGTATTTCACCAAACTCACCACTCAATGCTAAACCCTCAGCTGTGCTAACAGATACATTCACTCTTTCAACATCATTAGTCTTATCAATACTAGTCTTAACATCACTAGGAAATGTCATATAAATATTATAAACATCCTTAACCATCATACCGCTCCTATAATCCTCAATATCCATACCAATATATTTTATTTATTACTCAATCGTCTCGCTTGTTCAACACATTTCCGTATTTCTCTGCGTAATTCCTTTGAGGTTGTATACTTGCATTGTGCCTCTTTATTAGCATGATTCGTATCATTGCGTGCTTTTTTTATTTCAAAATACTGATCCATAAATTCTAATGTATCAATAATTGATTTTTCATCTACATGAGGAATAAATACACCTGGAATATCAAATAAAAGCATTTCTAATTTATTATGAGGATATTTTGAAATAAGCTCTTTTGTATATGTGATATGCCATTCTTCTAAATCTGGAAACTTATAACAAATTAAATTTTTATATTTGCCTTGTTTATAGTCAGTCTTACCGTTTTCATTCTTAATTAGGAATACATCTAAAATGGCATTACATACAGTGTTATACGCAAAAGAACTTGACTGGCGCATAGAGAGCAAACCATTATCTCGATCACAAGTAATATACTCGCTATACTTGTTGCCCTTACTTATTTCAGAAATAATATGTTTTCGCAATGACTCCAATATATCATTAACCCTTATAATTTTACTTGAATCTTTAAGAATATCCTTTAAAAAATGTATTAATTCAAGCAAGGAAAACTGATTAGTATCATTTTCATCTTGGCAATACAATGTGAATCTATACTCATTTAAGTATTTTTCACAATTTTCTATCAATTTAGTAGTCATAGTATTAATAAATATATTTAAACGTTCTTTTTGCTGTGCTATGTCCTTTTCTATAATACGAATTCGTCGTTTCTCATTATCAATCTTTTCTATGTATCTACTAATTTCTTTAGATACATTTAGTGCAATACACGCTTTTTCTTTATCAATAATTGATAATAATCTTTCACCTTTTTTACGATTAATCGTATTAAATAATTGCATAGATAGTGCTCTGATATCTTTATCAATATTCTTTTTATTCTCTTTCTGACTTTTATAGTATTGATAAAATTCTGTTTGGTTACATGAAATGATACCTTTATTCACTGCATATTCTGGCACATATTCATAGAATAAGGTTAAAGCTTGTTGCAGGTAATCATGGTCTAAACACCAGTCAATGTAGGCTAGCTCATCAGAGGTATTTTTTCTATGTTGTTCTAACAATGTAGCATATGACTCTTCAATAGGTTCTTTTAAAAGTGTTACCAAATCTTGTTCAAAGTCTTTATTATTAGATAGTTTATTAGTTGTATCACTCACCAAAGCTAAACTTTCGTCTAACCGTTCAATAGATGTTTCAAAGGATCCACGACTGGAGATATTAATAGCTTCTGAAAAACTATCCATGGCCGACAATAATTCATGAATGGCTATAATAGATGTATTGTCAGCCTTATCACTTATAGCATCTGATTCACTATTATCCATTTCATTAGGCTTAAAGTGAGCATTCAATTTTTTAGCACTACCAAATAATTTGAATTCCTCAAAGCCTGCCACGATATCAAATAGATTATAGATATCTAATACACGATGAACCGTAATTTGAGCTGGTTCATTCTCTACTTTTCTATAGCTAGAATAATACATATCTGCTACAACAATTCCGTGGTACGCCATCATCCGACTAATGACCAACAAAATCATCGCTGCATTACGAGGCCCTCCAGTAGTATCCATATACAAACATATCTTATCTTTAGTCATATCAATACTAGATTTGAATTCAAGGATACGTTTTGATACATCGATAATACTTTCTTTGATTAAATCTATATCATCTAGATTCCCCCCACAAGAAACCGGAACAAGACTATGCTCTAGAGCATCTACATCTTGCCCTTGTTGTTTGTAAAAGTTCGCCATTCTTGATTTAAAAATATCGTATGATGACTGCTCACCATTCTGGCCCGTCTTAACAGCATCTGTACAAATCAAAAATATCTTATCAAAAGATAAATTAGCATTCCATGTATGATATAAGATATATTTCAGCGCAGATTCATTAGTCGCTATAATATCCCGTATGGAATCATCTACATCTTCATTAATAAGACGCTTAGCCTCCTGATTATTTACAGGACTCAAAAATGTTAAAAATAGATTATGTATTGCCATGCTAACTTCCCCTACCAAATAGTCCACCATCTGAACAAACTTTAATACGTTAGACTTACTACGATATTTTCCTTACATTTTATATTGTATCATGTTATATTCATAATTAAGAATATCTTTTGTATAGTTGGGGCTATACATGAGTAAGGGAGATAATTATGGCTACAAGTACTAACTATTTAAACGATCTCGCTAGCATGCGTCAATTTATTCGTAGCTTAACCTTTGGCAATCACAATAGAGGTAAAGCCAATGTACGTGGTATCAAGGGAAGTCAACATGACGATATCATACGTCGCATTGATTATTTTGATATTATGCGCCATATCTATACGCAACGAATTGGCAAAGCAAGTATTCATCATTTAGAAAAAAATGATTTTATAGATGGGTATAACTACTTAAATAATTTATATGAATTATATGCTGCTGTTCCAGAACAAATCTATGTACAATTATGTATTTTAGCTGGCCTAACAGAAAGTGATGATATAACACTTACCACCTTAACTAATAACTTAGGCCTATCTGATTATGGCAATCTCTACGAAGAATTACTAAAAACACTTCATAAACAGAGAAATAAACAACCTCAAAAAGAAAAGGTTATGGATCAACAATATATTAAACGCCAAGTTAAAACCTTAGAAACTTTAGGAGTCATAGAAAAAAAGGAGCGTAGTAAAGGATATTTATATTCTATAAAAAATACTATTCTTGATAGTTTAACTAAACAGCAGCTCGAAGAGCTTGCTATGGCTGTATTTTTTTATACTAATATATCTCTCACATCGGCAGCAGGTCACATATTACTCCAAAAGATTATGTATCTGATCACTGGGCTTTCACTTAAGCAACAACAAGAGTCCATAATGTACGGGTTTAATAATACTTACTTTACATTCAAAGATAATAATCCTAACAATGTCATCGATGGAGATATATTCTATCCTTTAGCAGATGCTTTACATCGCCATAAAAAAGTAAGACTCACATTCTATGAACCAGGTAAACCAAAGGAAGTTGTTACTCCATTATCAGTAGAAACATATTATGGAGAAAATAAAAATATACTTCATAGTATTAACAATGGACACCTGCAAATAAATCGTATTGACCGCATCAAATCATTAGAGGTAACCAAATACAACAGTTCTGATTTTATCCAGACTCCAGTACCGTTAAAAAGTAATTATAATAGCTGTATCCTTCATTTCTTGACACTCCCAGGATATGAACCTCTATACAATCAATTCATACGACAGTTTAAATCACTTATAAACATATTAAGCAAGACCAGTGAATATATTGAATTACAATTAACAGCGACAGATATTTTGCAATGGCTTCCTCTACTACGTAGTTACTTACCTTATATCCACATCATATCCAGTGATAAACCAAGTATAAAACAAAGGTTCTACAGCAACCTATGCGCCTCTTTAGAAAAAGAATTTAAAGAACCAGAAGGTTATAAAATAAAGCAAAAGGAAAATCCATTCCTTATATCAAAAGAAAAGAGTAGTGCAAAAAAAGGACTTCAAAAACAAGTCTCTAAAAGAGACACTGATATAAATGGTGTTTATGTCTCTTCAGTCCTTAACGATATTAATGCTATTACCTTTACGACACAATACCAAATTCAACTCGATTTGATAAATGGAGTCTCCTATACAAAACAAGATATCAAAGATTTAATCAATCATCGTAGATTACTAACAACAGAAATATATAAAAAATCATTGCCCAATGATAAGTACGAACTAGATTTAGCCAATATATTAATAACACCAAGCGATGACGACAAGCACGTCGAATCTATCCTATCTGATTTGCCACTGATTATTATGTCTGATGCAGAACGAATGTTTCTAAAAGACCTTATAAATGATGAACGAGCAAATTGGTTGCTTTCACCAGAACTATGTCAACAATTAGACGATGAGCTAAAAAATATTAATACTACATTCCCAGATAGAACCTGGAAGAAAGTACCTACTATGACTGATGATACGCCAATTAATATGGATACTATCAAGCAGTGTTTAGTAGCAATACAGCAGAATGCACGTATCATATTAAACGATAGAGAAGTATCACCATGTAGATTAGAATATTCTGTAGGAAGTAACGGGTATACGCTCATTGCCTATGACCATGATACACAAACATTCCTCAACATTGCCCTTCAAGATGTTGCCAATATCTCAATATTAGATATACCGAGATTAGAGGATTTAGAAACAATTTACACTACCTATAGAAATGAATCTAAACAAACCCTTATATTCAAACTCCATGACTTAAATAACGCAGTAGATCGTTGCTTTAATTACTTTAGTAATTATACGATTCAAACAAAAGATATAGTTGCTAAGGAATTCACAATAGAGATAAATTACCTTCCGTTTCAAGAAGAGGATATCTTGCGGAACTTATTAAAATTAGGTTGTGCCGTACGAGTTGTCGATGAATCTCCATTACGTGAAAAACTTGAAACAATTTATAAGACAGCACTTAGCTATTCTCCTATCAACTAATCTAACTCCTGATACTATTCATTACAAAAGAGCACAGTCCCTCAACTTAATGTGAGAGGCTGTGCTCTTATTATGTAAAATTATCGGTTCATATATGTCATGTCGTGATGAATATCTACACCGGCAGATGTCAATAACTCCCGATAGTACGCCGCTTTATTAATATCATTTACAGTTTCATAGAACCGTATCAAACCGTATATCATACTATGTTCGATTGGCAATCCTGCATTACCTACAGAATCCATAATCTGTTGACGCCATACGATAGCAATCGGATTACATTTAGCTTGCAATGCAATAAGCGATAAGTAGGTATAAATCAACTCCCACGGATGGCTATTGACCAACGTCGCCTCACGGATTTTCTTTTCTGCTTGCTCTAATCGTTTAACCATATCTGCATCTATATCATCTTTATACAAAACAAATAAGGCCTTCACAAATACAAATAAGGCAAAGGCCATAGACTGAAGCCCTTTATCTTCTTTTGTAAGAGATACAATATAGGATAATTGTTCACTTAATGTATTTCGGCCACCAAAGTACTTAGATGCGAACTCCTTGTAAGCACTACGATTACCTGACTCGATATAATAGTGTAACAAATACGACATCGTGCGATATGCGTCTGAAGAATGAGAATCAAAAATCTCTAAAGCTTTTTTGAAAGCTTGTTCCGCTTCAGATTGATTTAGATATGCATATACTTGACCTAATTGACTATAAGCTTGTCCTAAGCTAATTGAGCCCATAGATGAACCATGTAACTCTATACGTAATAATTGGATCCGTTCTTCCATATCAACTATAGATAATGCTAATTCTAAGGCATCTTTATAGCTATAATAATCTATAAGACTTACCACTCGTCGCTTCAACGTTAATAAATAATTCTCAATTGGTACATATCGAGACAGCTCTTGGCATTTATTAAAACAATGCAATGTCATTGAACTATTACCAACATGGTTAAAAGCAGTCATTCCCGTATCATAAAATGCATATGCAATATCACTAGCTAATAAATCTAGGCATTCCAAATTGTGAACTAGTTCTTCCAGATGTTCAAACATATATGCCAATTTATCTGCATTACAGTTTACACGTTTAGAATAATATGCTAAATCCTGAATGGCTCGTTCTATCCCACGAACGTCTGATTCTCCATGAATCAATTCCTCAATATGAGGGAACCATTCCGTCTGATAATAATCAGTAAATTGACTTGCTTCATGCCTACCATCATATAATGTTTCTAAAGCCGCCACATAATTCTGACGTTGATACTCAGTCATTGCTTTTTCAAACACACTATCTATGTCATCATAAACAAATAGAAGATTTGGAACAGTTCCATTCAATTCATTTGTTAACGCTTTTATAGCATCAAAGCGACTACCATCAGAAACTAAGGTATGTAATTTCCCATAGTAACTAAAATGACCACACAAGAAATTAGCTAAATATAAGAATGCATATTTCTCTGTTTCTTTATAGTTCTGTATATCATAATTAATAGATAGCGCCTTAAACTGCTTAACATCCATATGTAATCGATTATAATCAATAGATCTTCTATCTAAGGCAGCGCGGTAATTAAAATCATTAGTTACTTGAAAATATACCTTATGTGGATCGGGTTTACGTCCACGTGGAAATTGGTATTCTTTATAACCTAATGCACGAAACTCTTCAATTTTAATTAGGTTTTGTTCACTAACCTCTGTTATACGCGTTGGTAAATTGAACTCTATGCGATCTACGTCTAAATTATATGGATTGTGAAAGACTAATCTAGATACTATCGCATCTGCCATGTGCCAGTACAAATTACTGCCTACACCGTCATTCATCAGTAACCCAGTTTGCTCATCTGTGAATATACGTTTTCCCTGTTTGCTCTTAAGCATAACGGCAATAGAATAAAACCCTTTTCTAGGCGATATATTCCCTATTGATTTACCCCGATACGTACCATTCTTAAAAAATTCAGGTAATGCTGCAGAAATTGCAGACTTATATATAGCCTTTTCCTTAACTAAAACCGTTTTCTTCGCAGCATAAGGATGTTCTTCTGACTCTCTACCACCTTCGAATTTCAAGTCTAGTGTATTGAGTTCATCAGCCTCATTTTTAGGAATAAACAGACCTTTATCGGAAACCATTCCTTTGGTTTTACTATAAAATGCCTCTGGATAAGAAACTCCTTTATCCTCAGCAATTATTCTAAAAAATCCATCTAAACGCTGTCTCTCAAAATTGGCATCCTGTGGATCATCCATATCGTTATACACTATGCCCGCAATAAATTGAACATGCTGTCTATCGTCATTTTTGTGCCCAAGAAAATTAAAATCCCCGTATTCATCAATTGCTATGGTAATCATAATATAGCCCCTATTTACTAACTATCCCTTTACTACATATATACTAACTATTATTACCTATTTTATCATCTAATCTTCATAAACAAAACTAAAAGAGCTTAATTGTACACCATCATACAATCAAGCTCTTTTAATTTTATTACAGATAGTCAGATTTATATTACATGACGCCATATACTAACTGACCTAAAACATAACTATGCCCCAAGCCTGCATACGACGTCCCCATTCTGTTTGAGGAGGCATAAAACCTAACATATTTTCACCTACTTTCTAAAATATAATATCTTAATCTTTACCATAAAGATTTACAAAATATTATATAAATATAATTTTGCACAGTATACAAACACAAAATAAAAGCAATCCATATAATGAACTATATTCTGCATATAAATCCAACTAAACTATATGATCATTATATTGAAAAACATAATACACCGATAATCAAAAATACTAAGACACAAAACCCCGAGTGAATCAAAAAATACACTCGGGGTTTTATGTTAGATATAAGATTTTAATACCCTAAACGGTAGGCGCTGTTGCAACTACAATTATTAAACATACTATGAAAGAGGTATAAAAGTTTCAATACCGTAAACAGTAAACACTATTGCAACTATTCAACCTAGTTCGTGAAATCCCGAACAAAAAAGTGTTTCAATACCGTAAACAGTAAGCGCTATTCCTTTATCACTTTCGTTTTACCTTCACTTCGTTCAGGTACTTGCAATGTGTGGGCCTCATCGTCGCTTTACTCCTCTGCTGTCTCGCACTCTGTGACGCATACCGTAAATGGTAGACACTGTTGCAACTAAACATTTCTCCATCAAAGAAACAATTATGACGTTTCAATACCGTAAACGGTAAGCACTATTTCCTTATCACTTTCGTTTTACCCTCACTTCGTTTAGGTACTTGCAATGTGTGGGCCTCATCGTCGCTCCTCTGCTGCCTCACACTCTGCGGCGCATACCGTAAACGGTAGGTGCTGTTGCAACAACTTTCATCTCTAACTTTTGTGGTGAAGTAAAAGTGTTTCAATACCGTAAACGGTAGGTGCTGTTGCAACTACAAATATCCGATTGGATCATTGGTACATTTGGTACTGAGTTTCAATACCGTAAACGGTAGGTACTGTTGCAACTTTAAACAATTAAAGGATTCCATTTCCACTGAATCGTTTCAATACCGTAAACGGTAGGTACTATTGCAACAAGAAATCTTTGGTGGTCAAGCTCATTGGTATTGTAAGTTTCAATACTGTAAACAGTAAGCACTATTTCTATATCAACTTCGTTTTACCCTCACTTCGTTCAGGTACTTGAGATGTGCGCACCTCATCGTCGATTCTCTCCTCTGCTGTCGCGCACCCTTCTGCCCATACCATAAACGGTAAGTACTATACTTTTATCACTTTCGTTTTACCTTCACTTCGTTCAGGTACTTGCAATGTGTGGACCTCATCGTCGCTTCTCTCCTCTGATGCCTCACACTCTACGGCGCATACCGTAAACAATAGGTGCTGTTGCAACAGAACATGAAAATTTTAAGTAATGAAAAATTTCAATAGTTTCAATACCGTAAACGGTAGATGCTGTTGCAACTTTCGAATATAGTGGTCTTTGCAAAGATGGTGGTAAGTTTCAATACCGTAAACAGTAAGTGCTGTTGCAACCCAAAATATGCGAACTTCATGCCACCTACAATGAGAGTTTCAATACCATAAACGGTAAGTACTATCCTTTTATCACTTTCGTTTTACCATCACTTCGTTCAGGTACTTACAATGTGTGGGTCTCATCGTCGTTTTACTCCTCTGCTGCCTCACACTCTGCGGCGCATACCGTAAACGGTAAGCGCTATTTCTATATCACTTTCGTTTTACCTTCACTTCGTTCAGTACTTGCAATGTGTGGATCTCATCGTCGCTTTGCACCTCTGCTGCCTCGCACCCTTCTGCGCATACCGTGAATGGTAGGCACTGGTGCAACGTTAAAGCTACAAGTGAATATGACACTCCAGAACATACGTTTCAATACCGTAAACGGTAGGTGCTGTTGCAACCCAGCGAATATGACACAGAAGAACATACTGTAGCATAGTTTCAATACTGTAAACAGTAAGTACAACCCTTTTGTTTTACCTTCACTTCGTTCAGGCACTTGCAATGTGTGGGCCTCATCGTCGCTTTGCTCCTCTGCTGCCTCACACTCTGCGGCGCATACCGTAAACGGTAGGTACTGTTGCAACCTTCGCTGGTTTCCGTATGACAGATATGGCTATTACGTTTCAATACCGTAAACGGTAAGTGCTGTTGCAACATACACTTAATCAAGCTAACAGCTACACTGACAGTCAAGTGTTTCAATACCGTAAACGGTAGATGCTGTTGCAACTACTAGAATGAAATTGCTAAATGTGCAAATGATTACAGTTTCAATACCGTGAACAGTAAGCACTGTTGCAACGATATTCTTCATCCAAATGAATTGAAAATAAATATTCAGTTTCAATACCGTAAACGGTAGGTGCTGTTGCAACTAATTCAATCGAGGGTAAGGTTTCAGTGCCAATCCGTTTCAATACCGTAAACGGTAGGTGCTGTTGCAACGTAAAAATCTGTGACGTAGATGAAGTTACATCTGACGTTTCAATACCGTAAACGGTAGGTGCTGTTGCAACGCGTATTGTTATACCAGCTAATAAGAAGGAGGCTGTTTCAATACCGTAAACGGTAGGTGCTGTTGCAACTAGATCCAATTCTTAAGTTTTCCAGCAGTCGCTTAGTTGAGTTTCAATACCGTAAACGGTAGGTGCTGTTGCAACTTATTATCGCTGCTTCTGTTGTACTAGCATGTCTAGCGTTTCAATACCGTAAACGGTAGGTGCTGTTGCAACAGCGGCTCTTAGAATGCCAGTATTCATGGGGCTGTAAAATAGGTTTTGGAAAACCTCATACCGTAAGCGGTCTAGTTGTGCTCCCATTAAGGCGAAAAAGCCTACAAATATAGATAAATACTGGTGGTAAATGTTTTTTCTAAGATTATAGTTATTATAAAGGTTTTCAAATTTTACGTCAATATAGCGTCCCTTTTTTCTTTCATTTAATTTTCATTCAAAACCTATCTAAAATTGTGTACTACTTTTTCTTAACTCTCAGCTATCTGCACTCAATTACACATAACAAAAGGCCTATCCATATGACATCATACAAATAGGCCCATTATACAATATTATTTATTCTTTTTTTCAAATGCTACTCCTCAAAGCAAACATGTACTAAACCTAAAGTTACTAAAGGCAACATGGTTAACACCTCCTATAATTAATCTTCCAATAATAAACACATCATAATTGTTACAGCAAAACCAGCAAATGGATACATAAAGATCACCTCCTTTTAAACTTAACTATTATCGATTACGAGTGGATCGTGCAGCTTGGTATATAGTAAGCCCCAATGTGGCCCCTGCTGCAAAACCTTCCCATGCGGATACTGCTGCAACTGCGAATAATGGTAACATAATTATTCCTCCTTAGTTTAAAAATATTAATATAGTGTAAATAAATACTTAATATATAAGCGTCTAAGTAAATTCCTTCAATCATGACTAGAATCATGTGAATAGAACTAAACTCATTGGCTACATCTTTATTATATGAAA
>ULQR01026576.1_pt1 | contig 14929 bp, 12 predicted proteins | sample 1954711 | NCBI WGS metagenome assembly ULQR01 (sample SAMEA4835661, study PRJEB28245) | human gut metagenome | biome: gut microbiome; material: fecal sample | place: Denmark | collected 2008
TCTATTTTATCTTGTTTGTACCCCTTGTACACCGATGTTTCGTATAGTCCAGACCAGAATGATGCTTCTTTGATCTTTCTGACATTTTAAAATGATATGCATATTCATGATGAATTTCCGTTCTAAACGGAACACTGATCCAATACCCGCGATTCTGAATCATAAGACATGTATATGGCCGATCTTTTTTACTAAGGATCTCCTCATATATTTTCTGTGGATAGTCCTCATAAAATTTGCTGCTCAATTTTTTTATATAAAACTTTGTTGAATTCTGCATAACAGGAGACCCCTTAGAAAATCAGATTCATGGTAGAAACGGGAAGGATTTCTCCTCCCCGTCAAAAAGACTCTTCGCTCGGTCAATTTTTATTTTACCGACGAGTCAGAACCGTCACTCGTCTCATCACTCGGTCAGTTTTTATTTTACCGACGAGTCAGAACCGTCACTCGTCTCATCTGCGAAGAAAAGATTAATTCTTTCATAGATAGTATAGGGGATTCCCAATAAAAAAACTATTCGCATTTTTACCAAAAATCAGCATGTAATTTTTTGATGTGTGATTCTGTCCAGCGTACACGGATTCTCTTCCCACCCTCATCCTTCCAGCTTCCTTCCACCCGACAAGATTCTCCACAGACCCGGTGCAAACCTTACAAGGAATTTCGCCAGCACGTAGGATACACAGACAGCGATCGCCGGAAGCAGAAAATAAATAAACAGCGCAATTCCTGCGGCTGCCGGCGTTCCGGAAACATGACCGGTCAGAAGTGCCGCACCTTTGTTTACAAACCGTACAACGACAAAATGGATCGCATACAGGAACATACTCTGGCGCATCCAGGGGCGGACTTTTGGAAGGCGGATTCCGCAGGCAAACGCCCAGCATGTCATCGGGACAGCCATCCGGTAAAAGCAGGTCCAGAGAACATCTGCGCCCGGAGTCATCATCCGGCGGTAACAGAATACGGAAATTATGACTCCGGCCACGCTCTCCGCCATGCAGCGGTTCCTCATGGCTTCTTCCACCATACTTCTCTCCACCAGCCCGCGCCGGTGAACCGCAAAGTATGCCGCAACGGAGTAATAGAGCAGCGCGTCCGTATTCGGATGGCGCATATCCAGATGAAGATGCACCGCAAACACAAGCGCGATGATCCAGAAAAGTCCAACCGCCCGGTTCTTCACAAGTGCGTAGATCACCGGAGATGCGATGATCAGGAAAATCAGCTGATACAGATACCAGAAAATCGGCGCGTAAGCATACCGCGATATCGCCCGCCAGATCTCCTGCACCGTAAACGGGATCACATCACGTCCCACCACCGACTGCATGGCGAGAAGCCGCGATGCCGCCATATATCCCAGATAATAGATGATATTCCAGACCACATAGGGAACCAGAACGCTGAATCCCCGGCTCTTCCACTTTCCTGGAAGCTTGTCCCAGGAAAAGTTCCTAAAAAACAGGTAGGAAGACAGCAGGAAAAAGCCCGGAACAGCAATCTGTCCCAGTCCCACCGATACAAAATTTTCGATCTGATCCGCAAGAATCCAGATGCTATCCTGCGCACCGCCCGAAAACAGATCCACATTATAAGAATGGACCCAGATCACAAATATACTGAATACGAACATCAGCCATGATATCTGGGCATGAAATCGTTTTTCCCCGCCGCCTGTCTCCATACGCACTCTCCGAAGTTTTCTTTTATCTTACCATATCCCATGCGACATTTCCAGTAACTGTTCCTTCAGGACATACATTTGCCATGCTGATCAGAAAAAAGATACCATACTCTGCTGTTTTTATCAGCAACCCATGCATGCCTGCATTTTATTTGACATTCTCCGAAATTCGCACTAATATTTAGCTCAGTGTAAGTACTTCGAAACACAGCATTATATTTTCGACTTATAGTGTATTTTTATATTGTATACACTTCAAAATACGATATCACATTTTACAGATGCCTCTATTTTGAAAGAAGGTTCTTCATTTTTATGTACAAGTTTCTCGAATCCATCCTGCACATGACCGCCTGGCCAATGACACCACCAGCACCGTATTCTGCCTTTCACATCCTGCTGACGATCTTTGGCACGGGACTCGCCGTTCTTCTCGCCCGGATCCTCAGCAAAAAAGGACCGCGTGAATACGCATCTCTGTCGCACAACAGGACTCAGACCAAGACTGCACCGGAGTCCTATCTGCGCCGGGTCCTTTTTTTCTGCGGTGTGATCCTCGCACTCATGGAACTGTACAAGCAGGCATTCTTATATTTCATCGAATTTGATGGTCGCTACGACTGGTGGTACTTCCCGTTCCAGCTCTGCAGTATCCCCATGTATCTCTGCCTGGCAGTGCCGTTTCTGCGCTCCAGACGGGCGCTTCGCCGCATCGCGACTTTTCTTCAGGATTTCGGTCTCCTCGGCGGCATCATGGCGCTTGCCGTTCCGCCGGGACTCATGCACCCGTACTGGACCATGACGCTGCATGGCTTTATCTGGCACTTTATCCTGCTCTTTCTTGGACTCTTCTGTTGCATGGCGGGAGCGGCAGGACATGAACCGAGGGATTATGTGGAAATTCTCCCGCTCTTTTTCTTCTGCTGCGTGATCGCCTGCATCATCAACATCGCTGCAGGCCCGAACGCGGACGCCGATATGTTCTACATATCCCCATTCCATCCATCATCACAGCCGGTTTTCCACCAGATTGCGTGTATGTTTGGGATATTCTGGGGGAATCTGCTCTATGTCTTTGCAATGGTGCTCGGAGGATTTTTTGTACACATAATTGCCGCACACTTTTCCCAATTATAAAACCGTAATTCGTATTTTCCAACCGTTGTACTCTATGTGTTTCGTTTTCATAAGGTCACTGCGCTTTTTCGCAGCTTGAGTAGATACTGCAAAATCACTGTCCATCAGACATCCACAATCCGGCAGAATCTTCTTTGTCAGATGGCTGGCTTTATCTAATCAAAAAGGCAGATACCCAGTTCCGGTGTTTTCCATCCCTGCATATCTGCCCTTTTATTTCGTCTCATTCCGTATTTTTACAGCTTTATTTCAGACACTTATTCACCCACTCAATAAAGTTCGTCGTGGAGTCCCCAGTGCTCTCTGCCATCGTGTGACCTTCGCCCCAGATCGTCGCAAAGTCCACATCTGCGCCGTAATTCTTAAGCACAAGCGCCAGATTTACCTCCGTCGTAAGCGCCGTATCACTCTGGGCAATTCCCGTGCGGATCCGCCAGTAACCGGCAACTGTGGACTTCTGATATCCATCATAATATGCAGAGAGATAATACAGCGGATTATACATATTTCCGCGCTCAGTCACGGTCTTTCCTTCGGAATCCGTCTTTTCCATCGCCTCGGTGAATGCCGCTCCGTAAGTCTCATCATCATTTAGAAGGTCCGCCAATGTGGCGTCAAAGTGGGATGTTGTCCCGTCGCCATATCCAAATAAGGTATTCTCCGCCTGGCTCTCATCCAGCGCATCAAACGCACCGATCCCTTTCGATGCGCGCTTGCATGCATTTGTAAAGTCCGCGATGCTGGTAATCGTCGCCGTGTTGGTCGCGCTGTCATAGTTGACCCAGGTTCCATCTGCATTCAGGGCATCGATGTAGTCCTGCGCGGTCTCATATGTTCCGGAAAGTGTTACGCCGCCGGTGGAAAGATTCCGGTCAACACCATCCATGGCATAAAAATCAGGTGTACCGTTTCCTGTATCCGGTGTCGCTACGTCCGGTTTCTTTCCGCCCTGCCCTCTTCCGCCGCCCTGCGGACCTTTTTTCGTTTCGATCGTGTACGGGAACGTTGTGTCCTCCAGGAAGTTGTTCAGTGAATTCTCTACAACTCCCTTCAGGTATTCATAATACGTTCCTGCCTGATAGATCCCGTTTTCGGATTCTTCAAGTGTCAGCGTGTTCCCGGAAGCGTCTTTAAGACCGAGGTCATTGATATATTTTGCAAACGCCTCCGCCATCTGATCCGACAGTGTCTGTTCCTTCTCCGTGAGGTCTGTTCTCGTATTTCCAAGGTTCCACTCATACGCCTCATCCGCGTAGTCAAGTTCCGTGATCGGGCACCAGCACATGGAACCTGTCACTGCATCACTGACGCCGGAAACTGCCCCGATTACGGTCAGATACGGCTCATAATCTTCGCTGTCGCCGGTTGCACCCAAAAGTGCACTCTGTGCTCCGCCGCCGCTCATTCCGAAGGAGAATACCCGGTCCACATCGCCCGGGATCACGCCGTCATTGTAGCGAATGTACCGGATCGCCGCTTTCAGATCTGTCACACCCGCCGGAGCTCCTGCATCGCGTCCGCGGCATCCTGCTGCCACATAGATAAATCCGGCATCCGTGTAGGACGCGGAATCTGTCACATAGTCTGTCGGAGCTGCCATCGCGGAATATCCCGGCGTGTTGACCGGGATCACGATCGGTGCGGAATCCGCTGTGTATCCTTTGACTGCCGCCTGGTTATTGATCGTACATGTAAAGGTTCCGTCCCCATTATCTTTCGCATTCATATATGCCGCCGGGACAAAAATTCCCAGCGTTTCATATTTCTCATCCGCCGGATCTGCACAGTAAGAAATCCCTGTCTGCCAGTACACCTTATCGTCAGAATTATATTTCCACTTCGTAGAGTCGATCTGCGGCAGTGATGTCACCGCCGTCTCCCCGGCCCGCTCAGTCGCTGCCTGACTCGTCTCCGTTTCCGTCTGCGCCGCGCTGCTTCCGTTTCCTGCAGCATTATTGCTGCATCCGGACAATACCAGCGCCGCCGCTAAGAATAACCCGATCCTTCTTCCAACTCTCACCATGATCTTTTCTCCTTTTCCCACATCATTATGTTCCATGTTTCTGAAACCGGATCATGACGCACTTCACACTCTCACATCCGCGCGTTTCTCTGCTCAATTTCAAACAGGCGTCTCTGACGCCCAATATGCTCAATATATTCACAGGACAATGATCTCATTCCCTGATTCTGTTATTTTTATAGCTTAAAAGCAGTTTGTGAAAATCCTGTGAAAATATTGTGTTAAATTTTCTAATAATCGTGTCTTTTTTGCATCAAAGTTAAAAAAAATGTGCCGCGTCACATTCTCGCACCGAGCGCGGTCGCTTGCGACGATCTTCATCTTCGCGCGAGTGCGCATCTTAGGCACGCAGTGCCTTTTATTTCATAGTAAGTTCCATCTGGATTTCCTATAAAACAAGTAAAAACACGCTTCGCGAGTTTCCCCTTGTTATCGCGACAGTCGCCAAGATCTCGCGCAACCGCGGACTTTGGCTCGTTGTTCGCGTAATAAAAGAACTCCCCGGCAGCCTCATCAGCCACCGGGGAGCTCCCTGTGCAATCTATGAAATGAAATTTCGGGCAGATCGCCCGGATCAGACATATCTTCCGCTATTTCCTTACTCTACATGAAACGCGTCCATTCCCGGATAAACAGCGCTCTCACCGAGTTCTTCCTCGATCCGCAGAAGCTGGTTATATTTCGCGACACGCTCAGATCTTGACGGAGCACCAGTCTTGATCTGGCAGGTGTTGAGAGCAACGGCCAGATCGGCGATCGTTGTATCCTCGGTCTCACCGGAGCGGTGGGACGCGATCGCGGTGTATCCGGCACGGTGTGCCATCTTGATCGCTTCTAGGGTCTCGGATACCGAGCCGATCTGGTTCAGTTTGATCAGGATGGAATTTCCGCAGCCGAGCTTGATCCCTTTGGAAAGTCGCTCCGTGTTCGTCACAAAGAGGTCATCGCCGACCAGCTGCACTTTATCTCCAAGTTCTGCCGTCAGCTTCTTCCATCCTTCCCAGTCTTCCTCATCCAGCGCATCTTCAATAGAAACGATCGGATACTTCTCCACAAGCTTCTTCCAGTGCTCGATGAGCTGCTCGGATGTGTAAACAGTTCCCGCCTTCGGGAGCTTGTACTCACCGACTTTTCCGGTCTTCCACTCGGAAGAAGCAGCGTCCATCGCGATCCGAAAGTCACTGCCCGGCTCATATCCGGCTTTCTTTACCGCCTCAAGAATCGTCTCGATCGCTTCCTCGTCGGACTTTAACGCCGGAGCAAAGCCGCCTTCATCGCCGACCGATGTCGCAAGTCCGCGCTCTTTTAAGATCGCAGCCAGCGCATGGAAAACCTCCGCACACCATCTCAGCGCCTCCTTAAAGGACGAAGCGCCGACCGGCATGACCATGAATTCCTGAACATCAAGTCCGGAAGAAAGTGCATGGCAGCCACCGTTCACGATGTTCATCATCGGGACTGGAAGACGATTTCCGTTGATCCCGCCGAGGAATCTGTACAGCGGGATATCTAAGGAGATCGATGCCGCACGTGCGCATGCGATCGATACTGCAAGGATCGCGTTTGCTCCGAGCTTTGACTTGTCTTTTGTTCCGTCCGCCTTGATCATGGCCCGGTCAACCGCGTAAATATCGGACGCGTCCATTCCTGTCAATGTCTCATTGATGATCGTATTGATATTTTCAACCGCCTTTGTCACGCCTTTTCCGCCGTAACGTGCCTTATCGCCGTCTCTTAATTCCAACGCCTCAAACTCACCGGTGGATGCCCCGCTCGGCGCGGTTCCTCTCCCGATCGTTCCGTCCGCCAGATATACTTCCGCTTCCACCGTAGGATTTCCGCGGGAATCCAGGATCTCTCTTCCAATGACTTTCTCGATTTCCAGGTAATTCATCATCATTAACTCCTTTCGGGTATTCATGAAGGCCGCTTTCCCGCCAAGTCAGGTGGGCACGCACCGACATGATCTTGTCTGCAGGTTCTGCTCACAGCAAGAGCCTGAGAATTTTGCATGAAGCATTTAATACTGCATCGCGCGCAGGTTAGTATATGCTAACTGTCATAATTTTATCATACTCAATTTTTCATTTCAAGGGAGCACATCTAAAAAAGGAAAGATTGAGAAAAATTGTCATAAGTACAGAAAATCCATGCTGAAATCCTACATCAACAACTTTCTCCACGCCTGTTTTCTCTTGATGTGCCGTCCTAAAAATCTGACTGTAAACTCTTTCCGGCATATAAAAAAGACTACCCTACATTCCTAGGATAGCCCTTTTTCCCGTCAATATTCATATTTTATAACAATCCGGCATTCTACCTGCCGACAGCTTCTCCTGACATTTTCATCAGCCCGACACATGCAGCAGATCGATCAGGAACAGCATCGCAAGACCATAATAAACAATGATCGCAACAAGGTCGTTCACCGTCGTGATCAACGGACCGGAAGCGACCGCCGGATCAATATTGATCTTTTTAAATAACATCGGGATCAATGTTCCCACCATACTGGAGATCACCATCGCTGTCACAAGTGAAATACCAACACAGCCGGAAACCATCATCGCGTGATGAATCGGATATCCCTTGATCACGCAGATGTAAAGTCCCAGGAAGATCCATGCCATAAATCCAAGGAACAGACCGTTCGCAAAACCAACCTTCATCTCCTTCACAACCAGCATCAGCTTCTGCTTTGTTGTGAGCTGCTCATCCATCAGGACACGGATCGTAACAGCCAGGGACTGGGTTCCAACGTTTCCTGCCATGTCGAGGATCAGGGACTGGAAGCACATGACGATCGGGATCACGGCTACGACAGACTCAAATGCGCCGACAACCGAGGAGACGATCATTCCGAGGAATAACAGCACGATCAGCCACGGGAGTCTCTTTTTGATACTCTGCGGCAGCGTCTCATTTAAGTCTTCCTCCGCGGTCAAGCCGGCTAACTTCGCGTAATCATCGCCCATCTCATCATCGACTGCCTCAACGATGTCCTGGGAGGTGATGATGCCGGCAATGGTTCCGTTTTCCTGCAGCACCGGAATGGAATCCTCGGCATAATCCCTGATCTTATCGATACAGTCGCTGACCTTTTCATGGTCCATGACATACGGGTAAGAGTGACTGATAATGTCCTCAAGATCCGTATACTCTCTCGCAATGATCAGATCTTTCAGATCGATCGCGCCGTAAAACTTATCTTCCTCATCGATCACATAGATCGTCGAGATATTGTCGTTCTCTCCCGCCTGCTCGACCAGTTCGCGCATCGCCTGGCGGATCGTCAGATGGTTGTGGATCATGATGAAGTTGGTCGTCATGCGGCTACCGATCTCGTCATCATCGTATGAGAACAGGAGTCTGACGTCATCGCTGGCTTCCTTATCCAACATGCCGACGATCTTGTGTTTCGTCGTCGCATCCATCTCTTCGAGGACATCGACCGCATCATCGGAGTCCATCTCGGAGACGATCTTTGCGGCACTCTCGATCGGGAGTTCTTTTAAATACGGCTCCGCATCATCCAAATATGCGAAGATCTCTGCGACACGCTCCACACCGATCAGCGGGTATAATTCCCGTCTCTCATCCGGCGTCAGCTTTGTGAGCGCATCTGCGATATCGTTATCATGATAATCGGATAACCGGTCGATCAGTTCCTCTTTCGGAAGTCCGCTGCGGATGATATCGACCAGTTCTTCCACGTAGTGTTGTTCTTTTAAAACTTCTGTTTCCATGTCTGCCTCCTTTTCTTTTAAGACCGTTTCACAAAGATCCGGTCTTTTTTTACCGGAGTGAGCTGTTTTTTCGTGAATCATCGGATTGCTTCCGTTCACGAAACATCTCTTTTTTACTTTCTCCGGTTACATGCCGCTATAATTCCGGCAACAAAAGAACACCGCCCGGGGGGACATCCCCGGCGGGGTTCAACCGTCATCGCTGTGATGGACAGGCTGTTCCCATGCGGTGTTTCAAAAGACATAACAATATGGAATCCAGCTTTCGGGATCTGTAACCATTCAGCAGGTCTGCGTATCCACTGCGCGGATCTGCTGAACAGTTACCGGAAAACGGATCATACGGAATTTTCAGTTCAGAAAATTCCTACCCGTGAAAAGCAAACCGATAGCCGCATTCTGCGTCTGTCTGTATGTTACACCGCATTTCGTACTTCGCCCTGTACTATCGCAACTATCCATGCAATTCACCTCCGTTAAATTTCATAAAAACTGCTGTGTGCGGATACCATTTCCGCCCACAGCAGTATAACATTTTTCTATGGGAATTGTAAAGTAAAAATATGGCAAAAATCATGTAAAGGACCTCCCTGCCGGAAAGCACATTTCCATTCCCCAGCGGAAAGCTTCCGGGCAGGAGTACCTTGATTCTACATATCCTATCTCATCAACACCACCGTCGCCAGAATACACGCAAACCCAACCAGATCCGCCGCCGTAAAACTGGCATGCAGCCAGACGACCGACAACGTTGCCGCTGTCAGCGGCTCCAGACACGCAAAGAGCGCCGCCTTCACCGGTCCCACCAGGGCAATTCCCTGTAAAAATAAAGTAAACGCCCCGACCGTACCGACCAAAACAATGACCGCAAGATAGAGGACCGCACGCCCATCAAGTCCAGCCGGAACCTTCCATACCTGGGCAATTCCACAGAGCACGACTCCACCGATCAACATCCCAAGTCCGGTCACCGGAATACTTCCAAAACGTCCCACCGGAGCTCTGGAAAGCAGCGAGTAACTCGCCGCGCCGATGCCCGCCATCAGTCCCCAGAAGAGTCCTCTCGGTGTCAGCTCCATATTTCCTGGTTTTCCTCCTGTCGCGAGGAGCCAGACACCGATGAGTGCAAGCAGAATACAGAATACCGTCTTCTTATCCGGTTTCGTTCTTGTCGTCAGGCAGACATAAACTGCGATAAATACGATGGAGAGATTCTGGATCACCGTCGCCGTTCCGGAGTTTGTCCATTTGATGGCACTGAGGTACGCGTACTGACAGAGTGCAAGTCCCGCCAGAGCGAACAGAACGATCTCCATGATCCCCTTTTTATCTTTTCCAAGCGCTTTAAAATCCAGACTGTGCTTCGCAAGCGCAAAGAGTAACAGTAACGTTCCCGCCACAGTCATCCGCACAGCCGTCACCCAGGACGTATCGATCGGATACTGGGAAAACAACGCCTCCCCGCATGTCCCCGAAAGTCCCCAGCCGACTCCACCGGCAATACAGCAGAAAATTCCCAGCTTCTGCCTGTTCTTTTCCTTTGTTTCTGTCATAAGTTCCTCCCAATTTTTTAGTTGTAATATTACTTTTCATCAACAGTAATTTTTGTTCTGAAAATTCCACATGGCACAATCGTAACTCTTCACACATTCACCGATTGTATGATTCACTTGACTTTTTCAGTATATCGGGTTTAAATGGTTCTGTATATCAAAATATCCATATATTTTATCAATATATTGAGATTCTCGTTTTTTATAACGTGAGGTTTTCCCTATGATCCGAAATAGACTGTCTATAAAAGAAAATCAGGAAGAAGATACGATCCGGATTTCAGATCTGCTTCCAGTCTCTGTCTATATGACCGATTTTTCAGACCGGAATTATCCCACTGTGCGCTGGCACTGGCATGAGGATTTCCAGCTCTGTATTATCACAAAAGGCAAAATTCGTTTTCAGACTGCCGGAAAGTCTTATTTTGTCAGCAAAGGAAATGGATTTTTTATCAACAGCCGGTCCGCTCATTTTGTAGAACCTGTCGAACCGGATTCTGCCTACTATTGTGTTGATTTTCTTCCCAGCCTGATTGCCGTGGAAGACAATCAGGCTCTCTATCAGGCTGTTATTGCCCCATTTTTATCCGGAAATCTGCCTCCGGCCTTTCTCTTTGACGCCAGCCATCCTGCCGGTGTCCGCCTCACCAGGACCGTAAGACGGATCGTGAACATCTCAGAGGGCGAACATTTCGATGGCTGGGAACTCCTGCTCCATGGAGAGATTCTCTCTGCCTGGCCGGACATTCTAAAACTTGCCAGATGTTCCGTGATGCCGGACACGCCCGGAAACAGTACCTCAAACGAGCGGCTCACTAAGACCATGGAATTTCTCCATGCACACTTTTCAGAAAAGCTCACCCTGTCCGAGATCGCCGCATCCATCGGTCTCTGCCCGGAGGAATGTGAGCGCTTTTTTAAGCGCATGACCGGCATGACGACCTTTCAGTATCTCCTGGAATACAGGATCACAAAAAGCCGGGAATTCCTGGCAGATCCCAGTCTCGCAATTGCTGAGATCGCCCAGAATACCGGCTTTTCCTCACAGAGTTATTTTACAAGCTGCTTTAAAAAGATCGTTGGATGCACGCCAAACAAATACCGGAAGCAGTGAGTTGGTGATCTCTTCCAGCAAAATTCCGACAATTTCAATGATGTCGGAAATCCCGGGAATCACCTTCCACCTAAACATGGTCTTTCTGGGCGCATTTCCCAAACAATTCCCCAAAAGCAACAAAGCCGGTATCCCGGCAGTTCCGGATTCCTATCCAGCCAGAACTGCTCTAAATACCAGCTTCGTCACATAGATGCGGCTTTCCATTTAAGCCTGCATTCTCTCCAAAACTGTTACAGCACACGGGCACTCCGTGTCCGTGCCCTGTAACGGGATTTTGCCGATGCTTCGCATTCCGAATCGGCAAAATCTGCTACCACCACTGTATTGTACGGAATTTTCAGTTCAGAAAATTCCTACCTTTGAAAAGTAATCCAGAACATCCTCTTCCTCCGGAATACTCGGGATCCCGCCCGACTGCGTTGTTGAAAAACTCGCCGCCGTGCAGGCGAACTGACCGATAAAGGCAAGTTCTTCCTCCGTCAGTTTTTCCGGCGCTTTCCCGGTCTTTAAGAGTCTTGAAACCGCACTTCCTCCAAAGATATCCCCGGCTCCTGTCGTATCGATCGGTTTTACCTCCGGGCACTTTGCGTACGCCGCGCCATCCTGGTTCGCCAGGTATGCCCCTTTCGGTCCCATCGTGACCATCGCGAGACGGATCCCGAACTCATCAAGTAGCTTCTTCGCCGCCTCTTTCTCATCCGTGATGCCCCATAAGAACTCCACTTCCTCATCACTGATCTTCACCACATCGGCATGGGCGAGTCCCCATAAGATCTGCTCCTTTGCCGCATCCGGCGTCTCCCAGAGCGGAAGACGGAGGTTCGGATCAAAGGTAATAAGTTTTCCGCGTTCCTTCGCATATTCCACGCACTTTTTCGTTGCCTTGCGCACCGGATCATCCGTGAGACTTAAGGTTCCGAAATGGAAGACCGACGACTCATCGATCATGTTCAGGTCGATCTCCTCAAAGCTCAGTCGCGTATCCGCTCCCGGCTTTCTCGCAAAGCTGAAGGACCGGTCTCCCTCCGGAGAGAAGGTCACAAACGCCAGCGTCGTAAACACCGACGGATCGGTCACGATTCCCTTCGTCTCGATCCCAGCTTTTTCAAATGTCTTTAAGAGGAGCTTTCCGAACGCATCATCCCCGACTTTTCCGAGAAATGCCGTCTTCGCCCCATATTTATTCAATGCCGCAAGGAAATTTCCCGGCGCTCCGCCCGGATTCGCCTTCATCGTCGGATATCCGTCCGCATCCGTCTCCTTCGCCGCAAAATCGATCAGAAGCTCACCAAGAGCGATCACATCGTACATTTCAATACCTCCCTGCACTCATCTTCCAGTCGTTTTATCTCGTCTTTTCCGTCCAGGATCTGGAACCGGATCCGGTTCTCATGTTTTTCAAATGGTTTTAAGATCTGCGTCTTTCCGGCCCGTCCGTCAAATCCGCAGTTTGTCGGCTCCAGCGCCATCGCAAAATCCCCGGCCGCCGTGCTCTTCCACTGGGTCAGGTAGGGGATCGCTGACTTTTCAAACCGGATGCAGAGCCCGATCTGAAGCTCCTCGTTCACGAAAGCCGCGAACGTATTTCCGTTCTGATCTGCCGCCAGCTCATGCTGGAATACCTGCTCCGGAGCTCCCGGTTCCGGCTCATCCATGACGTTCCAGCGGCTTTTTCCTGCCTCTGCAGCCGCGTCGCGCGGTCCGGTCATGATCGACGGCATCACGATCCGCAGCCCCGGCACAAGAAACGGATATCCGGCATTGCAGTGATAGAGAAAACAGAGTGGCTGCTCCTCAAATCCCTGGTTCTCGATCTCGTCCGTGAACACGATCTCCCGCTTTCCGTAAACCGTCTCCACTGTTCTCCTCAGCACGAGATTTTCTCCGAAGATCCGCGCCTCCCGCATCTCCCCGGACACCCGGATCTTATACGTTCCGTTCTCCCAGAATGCGTCCATGGACACCTTCTCGGCCGGAGTCGTCCGCATTCTCCCATGCGTCGGATATTCCACACCGTCCACCACGCGGTTTCCGTGGACGTTCCCGAGACCGCAGGTAAACATCGCACCGCCCATGATCGAGCGCACCGCCTCATCCCCCGCCGTATCGTAGGGATTCCGCCCCTGAAGTCCCGGTTTTGTGAGAAGACTTAAATTGATCCCCTTATACCGGATCCACGCCGGATCCAGGCATTTATCTATCATTAACGACATCTCCACCGGTCCGTTTTCCACAAGCGCACAGCGGAGTCCCGACGCCCGCCCGTCCTGAAATTCGATCCGGCGGACTCCGGCGATCTGCTCCATGTTCCCGCAGACCGCCATCAGTGTTCTCTGGTCCGCCATCTATTTTGCCTCCGGATACTCGTTACAGAGCAGGCGGTACGGAGCCTCATCCTCCTCGATCTTCGGGAATCTTCCCATTTTCTCGTAGAAGCGGTTGTCCACGTTGTCATCGTTGCACTGGCTGACCTCGCCTAAGAGAACCGGGCCGCTGCCCTCTTCCACCTCGAAATCATGGTACATGTACGGGTAGATGGAGATGCTCTCGCCAGGAGTCAGGCGCACCTGGGTGCCGGCCGGAACGACCATCTCTCTGCCATCCACATGGACATGGACATCGTTCACCTTGTCAAGGTCCTCATCCTTTGTCGAATTATATACACGGATCAGGACATTTCCGCCGCCGCGGTTGATGATGTCCTCCATCTTTGACCAGTGGAAGTGCATCGGGGAGTACTGTCCCTCTTTGATGTACAGGAGTTTTTCCGCATATGTCTTTGTGTATTTGTCCTTCATCTTCAGGTTGCCGTTGCGGATCGTGATCAGGGAAAATCCGACCTTATCGAAGTCCCCGAGACCGTAGTCCGTGATATCCCATCCTAACATGTTGTCGCGGATCTCATCGTAATCATGGCCTTTTTCCTTCCACTCTTCCGGTGTGAAATTGCAGAATGGCGGGATCGCGAAGCGATACTCCCTAATCATCTGTTCCATTTCTTTTAAAGCTGCGTTGATCTCACTGCGTTTCATGAAAAATTCCTCCTGTCCTTGATATGCAGGGAACGCCGATCCTTTCGGCCCGGCGTTCCCTGATCCTGCATGTCCAGCAGCCGTTTTCTTTCCAACTGCCATTATTTTAATTCATTTTTTCAGTTAGTTCCAGTTTATTTTCACTGATCGTAACTGTTCAGTACCTTCACAGTTACCACTGATCTTAATTCTTCTTCAGAACAGATACGCCTGTATCGCTGACAGCGCCGCCGAGCTCTTCGCCCTCTAACGCTCTGACAGCTGCCTTTACGCCCTCTTTACCCATAATATCAGGGTTCTGAGCCATTGTGCAAAGGAGATATCCGTCATTGATGAGGTTCATGATCGCATCGGATTTATCGAAGCCAACGCCTACGATATCTGTCTTTCCGGATGCCTTGATCGCATTACCGGTACCAGTCGTGGAACCTTCGTTGCAGCCGAAGATGCCGACAACGCCCTGTGTGATGTAGTTTTCAGCGATGGTCTGGGACTTCGCTGCATCACCTTCGCCGTACTGAGTTTCCATAAGCTCATAGCCCTTTCCTTCGAATGCAGAGCGGAAGCCTGCTTCTCTCTTAACGGTGGAGTCTGTTGCTGCGTTTACGTTTACGATACCGATCTTACCGGA
>ULQR01029549.1_pt1 | contig 14860 bp, 13 predicted proteins | sample 1954711 | NCBI WGS metagenome assembly ULQR01 (sample SAMEA4835661, study PRJEB28245) | human gut metagenome | biome: gut microbiome; material: fecal sample | place: Denmark | collected 2008
ACACAGCTTTCCCTGCCCGCCAACTCCGGCCCGGCATCTGAAGATGCCTTCCCTGAGGAATTCCGCTTGCGAAGCACCCTGAGCTGAGCGGGCTCTTGCCGCAGTTCGAGGACAACATTCATTAAAGCCGACGGGGGCAAAACCCACGATCTGCACCCGTGGCAATGAAATAAAGGGATGACGGGGGCGAAAAGGCCTGATTTGCACACGTGGATCCAACGACGGGGGCAGAAACCCACGATCTGCACCCGTGACAATGAAATGAAAGGACGACGGGGGCAGAAAGGCCGGATCTGCACACGTGAATCCCGGGACATCCTCAGACACAGACGCGCTGTAACTTAACTTGTTTTCATGATGTGCACAGGGCGGTCATCACTATGATGGGTAAGCCGAACAGCGGCATAGCACGCAGCGAATTGCAAAGCACCCTGGGCTAAGCAGGCCCTTGCCGCTGTTCGGGACAACATCCCTGAAAGCCGACGGGGGCAAGAACCCGCGATTCGCACACGTGAAGTTCAATGTGAAGAACGACGGGGGCAGAAGGGCCGGATTTGCACACGTGACTGTCAACCTTTACCACGACTGATTGGCAAATCACGCGGGATTGCGTATATTTGCGGCGGAAATTATTTCCAAACCCCTGCGGACAATATGGATGGAATGCTGCGGCAGGTGGCAGACAGACGGGCGGTCTGATTGATTGATAGATAGATTGATAGTCAGTCGAATAGTCAAATAGGCAAACAGTCAAACAGATAGTCAGTCAGACAGACAGACAAACAGACATAATACGACAAATGAACTACTCTGGTTTAATCATAGCAGTTATCACATTTTTGGTAATTGGACTTTTTCACCCACTCGTAATCAAGAGCGAGTATTATTTCGGCACTAAATGCTGGTGGGCATTTGCGCTTGCAGGCCTGGCCTTCATCGTGGCAAGCCTTCTGGTAGAGAACAGCGTAGCAAGCACAATTCTTGGAGTCGTGGGCTGCTCTTGCCTGTGGAGCATATTGGAGATTTTCGAACAAAAGGAGAGAGTCAGGAAAGGTTGGTTTCCGATGAATCCGAAGAGGAAATCAGAGTATTAGGCAAAGCGCGGGTAAAGTCATAGCCCGAGGCGGCCAGGCTGTCAAGGAGGAGGGCGAGGAGCTCGCTTGCTCCATCGAGTCTGTCGTGGAGGAGGATGACCGAGCCGGGGCGCACCTGTTTCATAATCCGTTCTACAACAGAGACATACCAGTCGTGTCCAGACTGTTTACAAGAATATCCAGACTGCTCGCAAGAATGTTCTGACTGTTTACAAGAATATCCAGATTGCTTACAAGAATGCTCTGACGACTTGCAAAACATTGTATCAAAGCTTCTTACATCCCAGCCGACAGTATGCAGACCGAGAGTCCGGACCACTTTAGCGATAGTCGGATTCGTCACGCCGAAAGGAGGACGGAACAATGAAATCTTCTTGCCGGCGACACTTTCCACTGCACGTTTCCCTTCATTGACATCGGCCAGCATTTTATCGAAAGACAACAACGGAAAAGTACCGGCATGGCTGTAAGTGTGCAGTCCGAGCGCATGTCCTTCTTCAAGCATGCGACGCAGAACCGCCTCATTACCAGAGACTTTGGAGCCGATCAAGAAGAAAGTCGCCCTGGCGCCACGTTCACGGAGAACATCCAGAACACGTTCAGTTTCAGGCGGATGCGGCCCGTCATCGAAAGTCAGGTAAACCACTTTCCGGTCTGTCTTCTCACGACAGAATGCCCGCACATATACTCCTGAGCGTATGCTGGCAGAAGCCCAGACCATAAAGACTGTTATGGAAAGGACAATGACAAGCATGCAGAGTATTGTGATGACAGACATATCGAAACCAATTCCAACTACTTATGTAACAAGACGATAACGCCATTCTCATTGACATCATCCACTATCGCGGTATAACCATCCGGAATCTTCTGCTCCGAGATGAGTTTACAGAGCAATACCGGAAGCAGTGAACGGAACGCTCCGAGAGACTCGACGTGGTCGGCGCAGCTTATGACATTGACACAGGCGTTGATTCCGAACAGTTCAGCGATCGGATTCTCTGCGAATTTCGGGAGGTCTGAAAGATTCGCGAGACCACAGAATCGAAGAGCTGCGTTGCCGTCTTTGGTGACGTTCAGCGAGCGGGATGAGGTTTCCCCAGAATCGTGCAGGGGTTCGGAAGAGGACTCGGAGCCGGATTCATCAAACGGCCGGGAGGCAGACTCGGACTCATGCAAAGGTCCGGTGGAGCACTCGGAGTTTGCATCACCACCCCGCTCAGAGGCAGACTCGGAACCATCATTACCACCCGGCCCTGTGGACGATTCAGTTGCCGGGCACGACCCGGAAACGTCAGTCGGCATCGCGGCACTGAGCAGAAATGCAGCAGCGCCTTCTCCCAACGGAAGGAAACAATCCCCAACTCTATATAAACCGAGACGTTGCCTTATGACATCGACCTCCGGCGTAACCTCATCGAAGGTACCGACCAGTGCCACATCCCCCTCACCCGCATCATCGAGCAGCATTGCGGCATCGACAAGAGACGCAGCGAAACCATCAGCCCGCTGCACATAAGTCGTATTGTAGGCGTGAATTTTTCGGATCAATGCAATGTAACCGGATGCCGTATTGAAAGTGGACTGCATGAAAGGTGACGGATTCAGCAGAGTTTCCTCCCTGTCGAAAATGCTTGAACCGAAAGAGATGGTATCCTTCATGAAGCCGGCACCCGTAGAGGTGATTATTCCGGCTACCCTCTCGGAAGGGACACCATCAAGCGACTTCAGCCCGCACCATACAGCCATCTTCAGGAGCCGCCCCATTCTGCGCCTCGAATTTGCATCAGTTATAACTTCCTTATAATCAGGCTCATCAGCACTGACATATGAAGTACCGCTGATATATAAATGTTTATGCGGAATGAACAGCATGGCTAAAGTGCTTTAGAAGATTGAGTGTCAACGATATCCGAAAAGACGAGAGAGACGCAATTGCCGCTGAAGCCGAAGGCCGAGGACAATACGTTGCGCAACCGTGGCCTAGAACCATCTCGAGTCGCAAACGGTGCAAGACCGGTTTCCGGAATCGGAGAAGCGTAACGGCGAGAACCCATAAACGGTTCAAGACCGGTTTCCGGAATCGGAGAAGCGTAACGGCGAGAACCCATAAACGGCACAAGACCGGTTTCCGGAATCGGAGAGGAGAAACCGCACGAGCCCATAAACGACAAATCATTCAATTCCAACGACTTGCAGACCATCACCGCCTCGATTCCCTCAGAAGCGGCAAGAGTATGCCCCGTATAGGCCTTGAGCGAACTGAACGGCGGAACAGCACCACCGAAAACCCGCAGCATGGCATTGCTCTCTGCAAGGTCATTGACCTGAGTACCAGTCCCGTGCGTATTGACAAAGTCAATGTCGGACGGCTCCAGACCAGCCTGCACAAGTGCGGCGGACATTGACAATCCAGGCCCTATACCTTCAGGCGAACTCGCCGTCTGATGGTAAGCCTCATTGGCATTGCCCCAGCCGGTCAGCCTGCAGACAGCGCCTTCAGAATCGGCAGTGAGCACAAGGTAACCCGCACCCTCACCGAGATTCAGCCCTGCACGCGACTCGTCGAACGGCCTGCAGATTTCAGAATCAAGAATACGCAGCGAATTGAACCCGTTCATCGTAAAACGGCAAAGCGAATCCGTACCGCCCACAATGGCCACATCGCACAATCCCTCACGCAACATCTTGGCTCCCAGCATAATAGCATTGCCGGCAGCAGAACAAGCCGTACTTATGGTCGTACTGAAAACTATATTGACCCCACGGGACTCCAGATAATGCGCCATCATCGAGGTAACATCCCCGGGCGTATGCATGCTCAGACTTCTTGCGTCGCCGCCAGTAAGGTCATCGCGGTGCTCCTGCCAGAAAACCTCGCTCAAATCCATTCCGCCCACCGAAGTACCGGACAGAAATGCGCAGCGGAGCTCTTTCAGCCCGTCTGCCTTGCCACTACGGCTGACGAAATCTGTCAATGCCTCGTCCACAGCCTTGAGCCCGAGCAGAGCCGTGCGACTTGCAACATCCTGTCTGTCAATGTCTAACGTATCTTTAAGTTCGTCATCAGAAAGACAGACCTCACCGACGGGGAACCCGAGCGCAGTCCGAAAACATCTCACAGGAGCAAGCATTGAATGGCCGCTCCGCATTGACTTCAGACAATCTGCTACATTGGTCCCGGCCGCGCAAATCGCACCAAGCCCGCTCACATAGACTTCCATATCATGTAGTTTTCCCGTGTTCGCGGATATAGTCGGCCATGGTCTTGACCGAATAGAACACCTGTTTTCCCTCAGCAGGATTCTTCAGCTTGATGCCGTAATCCTTGTCCAGGAGCAGGATAATTTCCAACGCGTCGATAGAATCTAGCCCGAGTCCGTCGTCCCCGAAAAGAGGAGCTTCCGGGTCAATGTCCTCAGGCGTAATCTCTTCAAGATTCAGAGCCTCAATGAGCTGGGCTTTAAGTTTTTCTATAAGTTCATCCATAATTTCTACAATTATCAGAATAACAATGTCCGGCTATCGGCGGACCAAGAGTTCAAATTTAGCGAAATATCTGCCATTCAGAAAATCAATGTGACCGACAATGCAATATTTCATATCCTGTGCAGACATTGACAGCGCAGCATACTCACGCATGTCCGAAAACGTCCTGTCATCTGACCAGAACCAGGTATTCTCACCCTTGATATGATGACGGATGGAAATTTCGCCCTCCACCACATTCGGAAGCGTATAGACGAACACTGCAGGACTCGCGGAGGCATCTGTTTCTGTGTCAATGATTTGCTGATGCCGGATATCCGTATCGAGGCTGCCGTAAACTCCTGACAAAATGAGTCCGCAGTCCTCTTCACCATACTCAATAGCGTCAAGAAGAACTTCAGATGCAACGTAGCCAAGTTTGGAGAGACTGTCCATCTTGTAGAACTTCATGTTCGGAGCGCAGACTGTCTTGAAAGCAGAGCGTATAAAGTCCTGGAAATCAACAGAGTCGGAAGAATACACTTCTTTATCATTCAGCAAGATGCGGCTTGATTCCACCAGAACCGTTCTGAGAACATCTGCATTGACCTTCACGGGAGACTCGCACGAGAGCGCATCTTGAGGTGAGTATTCCAGAAGCAGCGCCGCATTGGTCCCGCCGAAACCGGAGGCTGTTTTCAATGCACGGAGCGGTTTTCCGGACGGAAGTTCCACATTGGACCGGCTGATATTCAGCGGCATAGGGACTCCGAGCGTCTCAAAGCCCGGTATTCCGACCAAAATCTGATTACGGAGTTCTTCAGCCGCGATAATGGTCTCTATCACTCCGGAAGCACCCATCGTATGCCCGAAATATGGCTTCAGGCTCTGCACAGGCACGTTCTGCAACCCTGCAAGCGAACAGGCTTTGGACTCCATCTCATCATTATATGCAGTGGCGGTGCCGTGCAGCTGGAGCATATCCACATTGTCCGCACCTGCTTCCGCCATTGCCTTGCGCATAGCGAAATAGAGGCCGTCGCCGGTTCTTGACGGGCCGGAAATATGGTTCGCGTCATCGGTCAATGCTGCTCCGCTTATGCAGACACCCTCCCCTTCCGTGGTCAATAGCATCGCCCCGCACGCCTCGCCGAGATTCAGTCCGCAACGTGATTCGTCATAAGGTCTGCAGACATCGTCTGAAAGTGATTTGAAGGACGCGAAACCACTGGTAATGAATCGGTTCTGGGTATCTACGCCAACTACTATCATTTCTTTATACCGTCCCGAGAGAATGAGTCTTCTGGCTACTGCAACAGCCGTAATTCCGGAAATGCAGGCGTTGGAAACGACAAATGTATCATCTGCATTGATCCCGAACCTGGAGGCGATTCTCCTGGCCATCGGGCCGAGCAGCAGAGCTGAGTCCGCACCAGGAGAGACTGGCGAATCCTGATGCCGAGCCACGACTCCCGCCACCTCGCCGGTCTCCCCGTGGAACTCTGCCCACTCCGCGCTATGACCTTCGAGAAGCGAAATGTTTCCCTTCGCGGAAGCTATCACCAGTCCGATGCCGTCCGCGCTGCGGTTTCCCAGAACGGAACTGATACAGTGAACTGCGATGATTTCCGTCAATGTCAATGTCCGCTGCCTGTCATAACGCTCGAATAAGGCATCATATACAGAATCCGGAATAATCCCGGCTGTAACCGGAGACTGGGCAACACGAGGGTTTACGACACGACGCACGCCGACTTCTCCCCGAAGCAAGGCCGAAAAATTCCGTTCCACGCCTTCGCCGAGAGATGTCACCATCGCCGAGGCCGATATAAATACCTTTCCTTTAAGCATTTGCAAGAGAACAACGTATCAGACTGTGACCATAGCCGAGATTATCGACAATCTCATCCACCCGCAGGCCGGCAGTCTCAATCATCTTGAACAAGTCATTGCTGTAGAACATCTTGCTGTTGCCGTTGGCCATGGCGGTAAAATACACGCTTGTCTGCGCGAGGTCGAAAGACGCAGTATCGAACTTCTGCCTGTCCCAGAGCGTCTCCATAATATATACACGGGTGCCAGGCTTCAGCCCGGAAGCGACACGTGAAAGGATGCTGACTACCTGCTGCTCAGAGAAACAGTCGAGAAACTGGCTCATCCAGACCACATCGAAACCGCCCGGAATCACCGTTTCCGGATTCAGCAGATCCCCTGCTACAGTATGGATCCTTTCGGCTCCGGGTTTTCCGTCAATGTTGTCCTTCAGCATAGCAAGCTGCTGCGGAAGATCCATCACTGTAACATTGACCTGGGCATTTTCGCTCACGGTTTTAAGAGCGAAACGGCCTGTATTTCCGCCAATGTCGAGAATCGTCGCCGTCGGGGACGCAAAAATGTGTGGCAGAGCCTGTTCGAATGAATTGTCCGAATAGAAATGGTCGAAGCCGAACCAGCTTTTCTGCACCTGGTGCTCCAGAGAAGAAAGCCCTTCGTACAATGTCGGCCATGGACCAAGTTCCTTCAGTCCGGCAGGCTTTCCTGTGCGCACAGCCTCGTCCAGATGGAAAAGTCCCTTGTAGTTCACGTCATGATTGAAGTCAATGTCGGAACGCACCATCGGGTCATTGAGAAGGAACCATCCGACTTTGGAAATAGTGAATCGTCCGTCATTGAGGAACACTGTTCCTGCAGTCAGAGACGACTCCAACAGCACTTTGGCGCCATAGACCGAGATTCCTGCCTTTTCAGCCACTTCTTCAGCTGTCATACCGGCAGGGACACCCCGACCCGCCGCTTCAAGCATTCCGAAAATGCCGTAATTGATCATGAGCCGGCTTACCTGAAACACAACAGGCGCAAACGCGATTTCATGGGCCGCCCTCTGAGCGTCGAGAGCCGAGATTCTTCTCCCCTTGTACTTGCTGTCCATAGTCAGTTATTTTTTCAATTTCCAGAAGTCATAGTAATTGTACCATTGCTCCGGATGCTGTTTCATTTCGTTTTCCAATGACTTGATGAATTGGCCCAATATCATGTCTTCCCCATCTTTACGAGAGACGGGTTTTTCGGCATTGACAAAACTGAACCTGTATGTCATATCTTTCTCACGCACAGCAAAATAGAAGAACACTGGAACTTTCAGTCTTGCCGCCAGATGGAACGGACCGAACGGGAAATCAGCCTTGTGCCCCATCAATTCAGAGGTCAAGAGTTTGTCTTCGTTCACGTATCTGTCTCCGAGGAAGCAGACAAGTTCGCCTTCATCCAGGGCTTCCGATATCATGAACACGTGAGCGAGCGGGTCCTTGTTTACAGGAATGATCCTGAAAGACGCGTCAGCAGAACGGTTTTCCTCGAGGACCTCCTTGATATCTGCATGTTCATTGTCATACATCACCAGCGACATCTTGGTGTTGCCTTGTCTGAAAAACGGCTCTCCTGCAGCCCAGTTGCCGAAATGCGCACTTATGACTATCGCTCCCCTGTTCCCGTCCAATGCCTCAAGCAGCGCTTCGTAGCCTTCGAACTTAAAATGGAACCGGTCCGACAAGCCGGAAGATATTGCGACCCTGTCAATGATGGATTTCCCGAAAGAAAAATAATTCCTGTAGATGAACAATGCCGATTTCAGCGGTCCGTAACCTAAGATCTTTCTTGCATAACGCCAGATGTCCGCTGTGGAACGCGGTGCCGCAGAAATGAAGTACAATGCCACGAAGGCCAACAGGCAATAGGCTGTCCTGACTCCAGAATGTCTGATCAGAAAGACGAAAATCTCATATCCAGTACGTCCCCCGCGGGACTTTCCCTGCCAGTTCTTTGCCATTGCACGAAAATATTGCGACGAATCAGATTTTCCCCTGCAGGAAATCGTAGAAGTCAGAAAAAGTCTTGATCTTGGCGAAATCCTCTTTCTTCATAACATATCCGAAATTCTTCTCCACGAGCACGACAACATCCACCATATCTAGACTGTCCAAATCCAGAACCTCAAGCATAGGTGCGTCAGGTCTCATTTCGGTCACATCTGTTTCAAACTCTTCTGACAGAATTCCGTTAACTTTTTCGATTAGTTCCTCTCTGGTCATCTTTCCGATTTTTTCTTCAAAAGTGCTAATTTATAACATTTGCGCAAAATATGCAAAATGACTTTACCGGCTGCTCCACAAGCAAAAATTTTTGGAAACATTGGAAAAAGGGATTAACTTCGGTCTCTGAAAAAACCAAGACGGAAAGTTGTGAAAAAGATTCTGCGGGCTACCCTTCTGACCTTATTGCTGATGACACTGAATGTTTGGACCGGTTCGGCCCACACGTCCGCGTCATGCTCGGTTCCGCGCGATTCCACACGCAACACTCCGTCCACACACAGAATAGGAATCAATGCCAGAGGAGCATGGCTGATGCCGACCCACAAGTTCTTCAGAGGAGAGAACGGAACAGGCAAGCCCCTGAACTACAGCGCATCAGCACATCTTCAATACTCCTACCAGTTCCCCGCGTCCAGCACATTCGGGACATTGTTCCCTACCGCATATCAGGGAATCGGAGTCGGCTGGAACACCTTTTTCGACAAGAAAGAAATCGGCATGCCGACTGCGGTCTATATATTTCAGGGAGCACAGATATGCAGACTTGCCAGCCGCCTCTCACTTGATTATGAATGGAATTTCGGCGCATCATTCGGCTGGAAGCCATTTCACGACGACGAGGAACTTGACGGCAAATCCAACATCTACAACACCGTGGTAGGCAGCAAGGTCAATGCCTATATCAATGCCAGTCTCATCCTCACCTACCGCCCTGTAAATCAGGCGACTCTGTTCTTCGGAGTCGATATTTCGCATTTTTCTAACGGCAACACGAGATATCCCAACGCCGGAGTAAACACATTGGGCATCAAGGTTGGCGGCACCTACGGTTTCGGAGAATGCAGCATGAGAAAACCGGGCGCCAAGCTGAGCCGGAAAGCAGATTACGGATTCAATGACATCTGGTCAGGCACCAGGCCTTATTGCAGCATTCCGGACGAGAGAGATGAAAGCAGATTCATAAACAGGATGTCGCTGAACGTGACACTTTACGGCGCTCTGCGCTCTAAAGGTCTCATGTATGAGGACAATGCCTATATACTTGGAAACAAGTTCGCTGTGGCCGGGATCGACCTGAACCCTATGTACCGCGTCGGAAAGTGCTTTGCAGCAGGTCTTTCCGTGGATCTGCAATATGATGAGAGCGCCAACCTCAGAAGCCACATAGCAGGCACCGACTATACTGAAGACGGCATAAAGCTGCTCGTCAGAAGACCTCCGCTGAAAGAATCATTGGCAGCAGGCCTCTCACTCAGGGCAGAGCTGATAATGCCGATTTTCACGGTAGGAGTCGGCGTCGGCCACAACATCATCTATAACGGAAGCGATTTCGACGGATTCTACCAGGTGTTCAATCTCAAGGCCAGTCTCACCAAGCGTCTTTTCCTGAACATCGGCTACAAGCTTACAGACCTGAAGAGGCCGAACAACTTGATGATCGGCCTCGGATGGAGTTTTCACAGAATCAGAACGAAATGACCGGCAGTTCCAGATAACTCTCTGCTGACCAGATGGTCATGACCGCTTTCTTGTAGTCTGTAGCCTCTGCTTCATACTGATTCTTCAGATAAGTATGAGGGTTCATGGCAATGAGCGGGAACCATGAAGCCTGCACCTGCACCATAAGCGTATGCCCCGGGAGGAAATGATGGTCAATGTCACACATCGTGAAATCAGCATTGACCTTCTTGCCTGACTTGAGCGGCAGCGGTTTCTCGAAGCTTTTTCTGAATCTGAGCGGCATGACATCAGCTCTCACAAGCATCTGGTAGCCGTCAGGTCTGACATCTATGAGTTTCACAATGACATCCGCGTCTGTCAGGCGCGCATTGTCCTCGGGCGTGACGGAGACGCATACATGAACATTGACCGGTCCTGCGAGATGAAGTTCCTTTTTCCAGAACAGGTGACGTGTAGGTGGCGACGTCATTGCGTGCAGAACTGAATCTCTGGTCAGCAACCATATAGGCCCTGTCGCGGCTGTTCGCGTCACTGTCCATGTAAGGCACAGGAGAAGCGGGATCAGATGTGATGGAACGGTTATAAGACATTGGTTCAGAAGACATTGAATAAGCCTCTCCGCCTTGTCCGAAGGTCAATGAATTTTCTCCGGAAAGATAGAGTTTCCTGAAATTCATCTCTACAGGCGGCCATACATCGTAACTTTCCCACAAATCTGTAACGTTCCGGTTTTCCATAACGCTGCGCATGGTCTCGCCTGAAGGACAGATATTTACGCGCGGAAGTCTTTCGCCGCAGTCTTTGCCGTCCAGATAATATGCAAAGAACGTATATTCCACATTGTCCTGATAATAAGCGCCGGTAGCCTCGCCGAACCACGCGTCGGAAAGATGTCTTGCAGAGCGGTTGTTCCAGCCGCCGTGATACCATGGACCGGCAGTGAGGTAGAGCGGACAGTCAGGCGACATTTTCTTCAGCATATCATAGGTGCGGAATGCGCCATAGCAGTCCTCAGCATCATAGAATCCGCCCGTAACCATCACAGGGACAGTGATATTCTTCAGATGTCTGCTCGGATCCCTGTCTTTCCAGAAGGTGTCGTAATTCGGATGGACCATCATCTGGCTCCAGAAACGGAGAGAGTCGCCGAAAAAGGCTGACAATTCGGAAATGGACTTGCCCTTGAAATAGTCATAGATATTCCCGTCAATGCGGACAAGGCTTGAAGGAGCTACTGTAGCAGGTTTCTTCATTTCGCGATAGAAGCCGGAACCGAATCTGTATGAATCTGTCAGGCACAATGTCCCGTTATGATGTGCATCGTCCCCCATAAACCAGTCTGTAGCAGGAGCTTGCGGCGAAACCGCCTTGATGGCAGGATGACGGGACAATATGGCCAGCGTGGCATAGAATCCCGGATATGAAACTCCTTTCACTCCTACCTTGCCGTTGTTCGCGGTATTGGCCAATATCCACTCTATCGAATCATAGACGTCCGTGGCATCATCGGTCTGCACGACTCCTTTCACATAGACAGTATCGGCAGCGCCGTCAATGCCGGACACATAAGGGCGCATCTGCTCGTATTTTCCTTCGCTCAGCATCCTGCCCCTTACATTCTGATACACAATAATATAGCCATCAGCCACATAATTGGCCATATCTCCCTTGAGAGAGCCGCCGAACCTCGAACCGGCCTTCTTCCCGCCAAGTTCTCCAGGAGCGAGCCCATAAGGCTTCAGTGAATAAGGAGTGCGCTGAAGCATCACCGGAGAGGTTTTTCTGCCGAGTTTTGCAAGATATTCCTGATTCGGCTCATAGAGTACAGTATATATATGTATGCAGTCACGGACCTTTACCATGACCTCACGTTTGGTGTAGTTCTGACTCAGCCACTCGTCGGTGACTATCCTTCCGTTCTGCGCGAAAGACAATGCCGACAGCACAAGGGCCATCAGCATTGACACGAAAAATCTCTTCATTCTTATATCTCCTGATACATTTTTATATATTCATCCCCAAAGAATGTCACCGTCTCTCCGTTCTCGAAGCCGAGACGGCCATAGAGGCGCTGAAGATAGTCCTTCCTGCTGTCCACAAGTAGGGTAACTTTCGTAAAGCCGAGTGCCTGTGCCTCTTCCAATGAATTCTGTATCAATATACTGCCTATGCTGTGGCCACGGAATTCCGGTGCCACGGCCAAAGAATCGAGATAGTACTCCCCTGCCTCAGTCTCCGTGCCGGGATTCGGCTTGTCCATATCCAATGCTTTGGAAATCAATGAGAAAGTAAGATCAGCCGTTTCTTTATAGTTGGCCCCGTCATATGCAATCAATGCTCCGGCGACTTTTCCGCCGAAAGTTGCGATACATGTATTCTTCCAGCTGTACAGTGTATCTTCCCGCTTGCATATCTTTTCCAACACGGCCTCCAAGCCCGGCTTGGAAGCAAATTCAGTATGCTCTCTGTCCATTGCCTCAAGCACTACCCACGAAATAAATCGAGCATCTGCAGGAGTTGCTCTGCGCAGTTCCACGCGCGGTTTCACAAAAATCGCATCCATATTCTAAAAAAATTCATTCATATTTTGTAAATATAAAAAATTGTTCCTACATTTGCAAACGCAAACGGGGATATAGCTCAGTTGGCTAGAGCATCTGCTTTGCAAGCAGAGGGTCGTCGGTTCGACTCCGTCTATCTCCACAAGTTAAAGGGCTGACAAAGAAATTTGTTCAGCCTTTTTTCGTAACTTTCGGAAGTATCCTCATAATCAGCAGAATATGGCATTGGTATCGGGCGCCGGGAACGACCTGAAGTGGATTTGGAAGATTTCCCGCAAAACAAGATGGCAGGTAATAATGTGCTGCATCATTGAAGCGGCATATTTTTCCGTGTCAATGTTCTTTATCTGGGTAAGCAAGCATCTGATCGACATTGCGACAGGTGACTCGGAAGGAAGGATTCTGACTTTCGCATTTGTACTCGGAGGGTGCATATTGCTGCAGCAGGCATTGTCCATAGCAAGCGCGAGAATCGAAGCCAAGAGCGAGATAACACTCCGTGGCGATGTCAGAAGCAGGCTTTTCGGAAGGATCATGACCGGGAAATGGGCCGGCAAGGAAAAAATGCACTCGGGCGACCTGCTGAACAGACTGATGGATGACGTTACTGAAATCACGGAAACGGTCTGCTATACGATTCCCAAACTCACCGGTACTCTTGTCCAGCTGGTTCTCGCCACTTATTTCATCGCGAAAATCGACTACAGACTTGCATTGGCAGTATTTTTCATCATGCCTGTCGCACTGATACTGAGCAAAAGCTGTTTCCGGAAACTCCGCAGGCTGACCAGGGATATCAAGGACTCGGACAGCAGCGTGCAGAGCCACATTCAGGAGAACATCCAGCACAGGACACTCATTTCCGCGATGGAACATACTGACTACTCGAGGGAAAGGCTCAACTCGCTGCAGGACGAACTGGAGGAAAAGGTCATAACCAAGACGGATTTCGCCCTGTTTTCCAGGACAATGATAAGGCTCGGAGCCGGTGCAGGATATGCTACCGTACTGCTGTGGGGCGTATATGGTCTGCAAAACGGGACAATGACCTTCGGTATGATGGCGGCATTCCTCCAGCTTATTTCCCAGATTCAGAGGCCTATACTTGACCTCAGCCGTCAGGTACCCGGTTATATCCGCACGGCAGCATCAGCTGAAAGGCTCAGGGAAATCGACGACATCGAGACGGAAGACACTGACAAGCACATCGTACTGGACGGGACATCAGGAATAAGGATAGAGAACCTGACGTTTTCATATCCTGATGGAGAGAAGCTGATTTTCGACAATTTCTCATACGATTTCAAGCCGGGCAGCCTCACGGCCATATTCGGCGAAACAGGTATCGGCAAGAGCACGCTGATCCGCCTGATGCTGGCTCTGCTGGAGCCTGACAAGGGCAACATCTATATATACAACAAGGACAATGTCCTGAAAGCCTCACCATCCACAAGGGGCAACTTCATCTATGTTCCCCAGGGCAACACACTTATAAGCGGCACTATCCTGGACAATCTCCTGCTCGGACGTCCCGATGCCACACAGGATGAAATCCGCCAGGCACTCCACTATGCTATGGCAGACTTCGTTTGGTCTCTGCCTGACGGTCTGAATACGGTATGCGGGGAATCCGGAGCAGGCCTCAGCGAGGGACAGGCCCAGAGAATCGCCATAGCGAGAGCCCTGCTCAGACAGGGCGGCATTCTGCTTCTGGACGAGCCGACTTCAGCTCTGGACGCGGAAACCGAAAAAGCGCTGATTGCAAATCTGCGTGAGTGTTCACAGAACAAGACTCTTATCATAATCACGCACAGGGAATCGATTTCAGAACTTTGTCCAGAAACTTTGTTCATAAAGAAATAAACAGCGGCATCCAAAAGCATGCCCCCCTAAAAAGGCAAAGAGATACGAACTTTCACATCCGTATCTCTTGGGGGTCAGAAGCAATAGATCCAATCTATCTATATCAGCTTCTAAATTCTCAGTTTTTATTAGAAGACGTCCGGTTACCAGTTAATACGTTCGTCCCGGACTCTGAGTGCAAAGTAAAGACTAAAAATTTAGAATGACGTGTAAGATAGTCGGTAAAAATCTACATACGTGGGTAAAATCATTGCGAAAATTCACATAAACAAGCGCCGAAAACCGGGTCAGGGGGAAAACCCTGTGTATTACGCATAGATTT
>ULQR01014581.1_pt1 | contig 14789 bp, 8 predicted proteins | sample 1954711 | NCBI WGS metagenome assembly ULQR01 (sample SAMEA4835661, study PRJEB28245) | human gut metagenome | biome: gut microbiome; material: fecal sample | place: Denmark | collected 2008
ATCGGCATGGCCTGGGCAGTCAACGTGAGCGTAGTGACGTTTTTCTGTTTCATACTCAACATGAGCTGTAGAGATTGTGATACCACGTTCTCTTTCTTCTGGAGCTTTATCGATATCTTCAAAGTTCTCAGCTGTGTTTCCTTCTACTCTTTCAGCTAAAACTTTAGTGATTGCTGCTGTTAAAGTTGTTTTACCATGGTCAACGTGTCCAATAGTACCAATGTTGCAATGAGGTTTAGTTCTCTCAAACTTTTCTTTTGCCATTTTAATTGTCCTCCTTATTCGCCCTATGGGCAATTACAATAATGTTTCAAACTTCAATATAGTTGCCCAGCAAAGGGCCGTCCTAAATTTGATTATATTTCATTTAAACAAATATTTCAAGACTATTTTGACAAAATAGCCTCGAAATATTTATATATTAATTTTCTTACTTGTCAGCAAGTACTTTTTCCTGTACGTTCTTTGGTACTGGTTCGTATTTTTCAAAGAACATAGAGTAGTTACCACGTCCCTGAGTTCTAGAACGTAAGTCTGTAGAATATCCGAACATTTCAGATAATGGAACGAATGCACGAACCATCTTACCGCTCGCGATATCATCCATACCTTCGATACGTCCACGACGAGAGTTGATATCTCCGATAACGTCTCCCATGTATTCTTCAGGCATTGTAACTTCGACTCTCATGATTGGCTCAAGCAAGATAGCTCCAGCTTTCTGCATAGCCTCTTTAAATGCCATAGATCCGGCAATGTGGAAGGCCATTTCACTAGAATCGACATCATGGTAAGATCCATCATATACTGTAGCTTTAACACCAAGTACTGGGAATCCTCCTAAGATACCAGACTGAGCTGCTTCTTCGATACCTTCTCCAACTGCTGGGATATATTCTTTAGGAATAGATCCACCAACAACTGTAGATTCGAATTTGAACAGTTCTTCTCCATTGGCATCCATTGGCTCAAAGTGAACTTTACAGTGACCATACTGACCACGACCACCAGACTGTTTAGCATATTTGCTGTCAACGTCAACGGCTTTTGTAAATGTTTCTTTGTATGCTACCTGAGGAGCACCAACGTTAGCTTCTACTTTGAATTCACGAAGCAGACGGTCAACGATGATTTCCAGATGAAGTTCACCCATTCCGGAAATGATTGTCTGTCCTGTTTCATGATCTGTATGAGCTCTGAATGTAGGATCTTCTTCAGCGAGCTTAGCAAGTGCTTCAGCCATTTTACCCTGATCACCTTTAGTTTTAGGTTCGATCGCTACGTCGATAACTGGTTCTGGGAATTCCATGGATTCCAGAATTACAGGATGCTGTTCATCACAGATTGTATCACCAGTTGTTGTAGATTTGAAACCTACTGCAGCTGCGATATCTCCTGAATATACGATATCTAATTCTTCACGCTTGTTAGCATGCATCTGTAAGATACGTCCAACACGCTCTTTTTTGTTCTTTGTTGCATTTAATACGTAAGATCCTGATTTGCATGTTCCAGAGTAAACACGGAAGAATGCAAGTTTACCTACGAATGGGTCTGTCATAATCTTAAATACTAAAGCTGAGAATGGTTCATCATCAGATGAATGTCTTTCAACTTCGTTACCATCTTCATCGACACCTTTGATAGCTGGGATGTCTGTTGGAGCTGGCATAAATTCGATAATAGCATCCAGTAATTTCTGAACACCTTTATTTCTATATGCTGTACCACAGCATACTGGAACTGCTTTACATTCGCATGTTCCTTTTCTTAATGCAGCTTTTAAATCATCAACACTTGGTTCTTCACCTTCAAGGTACTGCATCATCAGATCGTCGTCTAATTCACAGATCTTTTCGATTAATTCTGTGTGATAAAGTTCTGCTTCTTCTTTCATATCTTCTGGGATTTCAACGATAGAGATGTCTTCACCTTTTTCATCATTGTAGATGTAGGCTTCCATCTCGAATAAGTCGATGATTCCTTTGAAGTCGTCTTCTTTACCGATAGGTAACTGAAGTACTGCTACGTTAGCTCCCAGACGATCTTTCATCTGATCAACTGCTCCGTAGAAGTTAGCACCTAAGATATCCATCTTATTGATGAATGCCATTCTAGGTACGTTATAAGTATCAGCCTGTCTCCATACGTTTTCAGACTGAGGCTCTACTCCACCTTTTGCACAGAAGACTGCTACTGCACCATCAAGTACACGCAGAGAACGTTCTACTTCAACTGTGAAGTCAACGTGCCCTGGAGTATCAATGATATTGATACGATGCTCTAAAGCACCTTTTTTAGGCTTGCAATGATCCTGCAGTGTCCAATGACATGTTGTAGCTGCAGAAGTGATTGTGATACCTCTTTCCTGTTCCTGCTCCATCCAGTCCATAGTAGCAGTACCATCATGAGTATCACCGATTTTATAGTTTACACCAGTGTAATAAAGGATACGCTCTGTTGTTGTTGTTTTACCAGCATCAATATGAGCCATGATTCCGATATTTCTGGTTCTCTCTAATGGATATTCTCTTCCAGCCAAGATTTTTTCCTCCTATAAGTTTTAACATAGAAGCATATCTGGCAAGACGCCAGAACAGATTCTTGAAATTAGAATCTGTAATGTGCGAATGCTTTGTTTGCTTCTGCCATCTTGTGCATATCTTCTTTTTTCTTTACAGATGCTCCTGTATTGTTGGAAGCGTCAAGAAGTTCTTTTGCAAGACGTTCTTCCATTGTTCTTTCTCCTCTTTTACGTGAGAAAGTTGTGATCCAACGAAGCGCTAATGCCTGTCTTCTGTCTGGTCTAACGTCGATAGGCACCTGATATGTTGCTCCACCGATACGTCTAGCTTTTACTTCAAGAACTGGCATGATGTTGTTCATAGCTTCTTCGAATACTTCTAAAGCTGGTTTTCCAGCTTCTTCTTCGATACGGGCAAATGCTCCGTATACGATTTTCTGAGCAACTCCTTTTTTACCATCTAACATAATGTTGTTGATTAATTTTGTCACAACCTTATTGTTGTAAATAGGATCTGCTAATACGTCTCTTTTCGCAATATGTCCTTTACGTGGCACGGTTCTTCCCTCCTTAATAATCATTAATTCATCGGTACTCATACTTAGTTATTGCATGTTCGTGCAGGACTTTTATATCTCCTGTAACCTTTGTAGGAAACAATAAAGTTCCGGCACAACTATACAAGGTAGCGTTTAATTACGCTGCTTTGTACCAATTTAGTTTTGTTTTATTTTTTCTTAGGTCTTTTAGCTCCATATTTGGAACGAGCCTGCATTCTGTTAGCTACACCTGCTGTATCAAGTGTACCTCTAACGATATGGTAACGAGTACCTGGTAAGTCCTTAACACGACCACCACGAATCAGAACAACACTATGTTCCTGTAAGTTATGTCCTTCACCTGGGATATAACTTGTTACTTCGATTCCGTTAGAAAGACGAACTCTGGCGATCTTACGTAAAGCAGAGTTAGGCTTTTTAGGAGTTGCAGTTTTAACAGCTGTACATACACCTCTCTTCTGTGGTGAGCTTGTGTCTGTAGCTTTCTTCTTTAAAGAGTTAAATCCTTTCTGAAGTGCTGGTGCTGTAGATTTCTTTACAGATGTTTTTCTCCCTTTTCTAACTAATTGGTTAAAAGTTGGCATTGATTTCACCTCCATACATGTTTTCTACTGTGGTTACTTAAATTCACCTTGTGACTATACATGCACTTCTTGGTTTTGCTCCCCAAAAAGGCATGCTAGGCTATTATAAAATGCCTGCATGCCTTTGTCAAGACCTTTTCCCAAGATTTTTATTAATTTCTATATATTTTTATCTTTTTAGAAATCTCATTCTATGGATCTTATTCGAAATCTTTTCTTATCCCACTGTCTTCAGAAATGCTTTCTCGTCACATCTCTGATATCGACCCTGACAGCTTCTATTCTGATTTCTTTTCTTGATCTCAATGTTTCGATTTCTTTGTTATATGGCTTCTTTACGCCATTTTCTTAATATATAAAAATCAATCTCTTATTCTTGAGAAAATATTCAGTTAATAAGTTCCAAATTATTTTGTTAACGGGTTACACTTTGCTTTAGTTACCAGTTACAATTTTTTTAAATGCTCCACCGGTCAGCTGATCGAATGTCGATTGATCTCTTATCTGAATCTTTCTTGTTTGGATTCCTCGTCTCTTGGAATCTTTCTTGTTTGGATTCTTTTTCTTTGATCATCTTCTGATCTTATCTTAAGATCTTGTTCATTCTCTCTATTCTTCGTATTATCTTTATGAGGTTGACTCCTTTACCGTTCTATCCGCTTCTAGGACTCTTATGTTCTCTCCCGAGATCATAATATCCTGTTGAGTCAGTCTCATGATTCCCAATCATCTTAATACTTCTGATCCATCAGCTGCCGGTTTTAAAGGTCTTTCCGTTAGCCTTATGGAGCAACTTGGGCGATTCTCCTTTCTTTTAAAACTTATCTTTTATTTGTTGATTTTATTATATCAATATCTGTTTACTTTGTCAATTAAATAGTTTTTTCAGATTTCTTAAGAATTTTACATACAATAAACAGATTATAGTTTGATAGACTGAAGTTGGTGGAATATTATAAAAATGGTTATCTGTCTGCGACGCGCTTTCGCTCGACTCACACGTAACTGTACTAAGCTCCTGAATGGTCATCCGACCATCCACTCGCTAAGTGCAGACGTGTTCCTACGGTCGCCAACAGATAACCATTTTTATAATATTCAATAATTTCAGTTATCGAAACCACTATGAGATATGTATGTTGAACGGTATTGGCTTGCACTCTTGGTATCGATAAATGAAGATAAAATATTTTACGTATGCACCAAATACTGTAATTGTCCACACTATAGTCTTCTGGTATATGATAAAAAACCACAAACGCAGCATTGGCATTTTGCCATATTTTGAATAAATTCGCAGCCCAATTGGACGATTGTCTGAGCTTCAGAGACTCTTGTCTTAGATAAACTTCAGAGCGAGTTATCGTAGGAAATTGGGCGGATAAGCGATTTGTTCAAAATATGAGCAAAAATTCCACCGCTGCGTTTGTGGTTTTTTATTTATTTTTTATCATATACTCAAAGCCTACAGTTAGCCAACTACAAATTCAAATTATTCTTCAATATCAAATTCTTCATCCTCGAAATCGATTTCATCTCCGATCGTGAAATCATTTTCATCTGTGCTGATCTTGACATCTCTGTAACGTCTCATACCTGTTCCGGCTGGGATCAATTTACCAAGGATTACGTTTTCTTTTAATCCTACTAATGGATCGACTTTTCCTTTGATTGCTGCATCTGTAAGAACTTTTGTTGTCTCCTGGAAAGAAGCTGCTGATAAGAAGGAATCTGTTGCCAAAGATGCTTTTGTGATACCAAGCATGATCTGATCTGCTGTTGCCGTCTGAAGACCCTGTTCTTCCATCTCTTTGTTTCTCTTCTCAAGTTCTAATACATCAACCATTGCTCCTGGTAAGTATCCTGTGTCTCCACCGTCTTCGATACGTACTTTCTTAAGCATCTGACGTACGATAACCTCAACGTGCTTGTCGTTGATATCTACACCCTGTAAACGGTATACTCTCTGTACTTCACGGATCATGTAATCCTGTACTGCACGGATTCCCTTGATTCTTAATAAATCGTGAGGGTTGATAGAACCTTCTGTAAGTTCATCTCCGGCTTCAAGGATCTGTCCTTCCTGTACTTTCAGACGAGATCCGTAAGGGATCAGATATGTCTTCACATCGCCAGTTTCTCTGTTTGTGATGATAACTTCACGTTTCTTCTTTGTATCTTTTAACTGCACTTCTCCACCAAATTCTGCGATGATCGCAAGTCCTTTTGGTTTACGTGCTTCAAATAACTCTTCGACACGAGGAAGACCCTGTGTGATATCATCACCGGCTACTCCACCGGCATGGAATGTTCTCATTGTAAGCTGTGTACCTGGCTCACCGATTGACTGTGCTGCGATGATTCCGACAGCTTCTCCAACCTGTACGGCCTGACCTGTTGCCATGTTGGATCCATAACACTTCGCACAAGCTCCAACTCCGGATTTACATGTTAACATCGTACGGATCTTAACAGATGTATATCCTGCATCACAAACGGCTTTCGCACGTTTTGGTGTGATCATGTGGTTTGCTTTTACAATGACTTCACCAGTTTCTTTATTCACAAGCTCTTCTGCTGCGTATCTTCCTGTGATACGTTCTTCTAAGCTTTCGATAACTTCCTGTCCATCCATGAATGCTTCTACATACATTCCTGGAATTTCCTCTCCAGTACCTTCACAGCAATCCTGTTCACGAATGATCAGATCCTGTGATACGTCTACCAGACGACGTGTTAAGTATCCTGAATCGGCTGTACGAAGGGCTGTATCGGACAGACCTTTACGAGCTCCATGCGCTGAAATGAAGTATTCCAGTACGTCAAGACCTTCACGGAAGTTAGACTTGATCGGTAATTCGATCGTACGTCCTGATGTATCGGCCATCAGTCCACGCATACCTGCTAACTGTTTGATCTGCTGGTTAGAACCACGGGCTCCGGAATCGGCCATCATGAAGATGTTATTTAATCGGTCTAATCCTGTGATCAGTTTATCTGTTAAAACGTCATCGGCGTCGAACCATGTCTTAACAACCGCTTTATAACGTTCTTCTTCTGTCATCAGACCACGTTTATACTGTTCTGTAATGAATTCTACCTGTTTCTGTGCATCTCCTAAAATCTGAGGTTTCTCAGGTGGCACTGTCATATCGGAAATGGATACTGTTAAGGCTCCTCTTGTAGAGAATTTGTATCCGATCGCTTTGATATCATCTAAGACTTCTGCAGTCTTTGTTGCTCCATGAATGTTGATACATTTATCAAGGATCTGTTTTAACTGTTTCTTTCCTACGTGGAAATCAATCTCATATGCTAAAGCATTCTCTGGTTTGCTTCTGTCTACAAATCCTAAATCCTGTAAGATGATCTCATTAAACAGGATACGTCCAAGTGTACAATCTACAACCTGAGAAATAGGATTTCCGTCTTTGTCTACACCCGTACGTCTTACTTTGATCTTAGAATGAAGTGTGATCACCTTATTTTCATAAGCTAAGTATGCTTCGTTCTCAGATTTGAAGTATTTACCTTCACCTTTGTCTCCATCTTTCTCTAATGTCAGATAGTAGATACCAAGTACCATATCCTGAGAAGGAACAGCTACTGGACCACCATCAGATGGTTTTAACAGGTTGTTTGGTGATAACAGAAGGAATCTACACTCTGCCTGTGCTTCCACAGATAATGGAAGATGGACAGCCATCTGGTCACCGTCGAAATCGGCATTGTATGCTGTACATACCAGTGGATGCAGACGGATCGCTTTACCTTCTACCAGGATAGGCTCAAACGCCTGAATTCCCAGTCTATGCAGTGTCGGTGCACGGTTTAACATAACCGGATGTTCTTTAATGACGTCTTCTAAGACATCCCATACTTCTGGCTGAAGTTTTTCAACCATTTTCTTTGCTGATTTAATGTTGTGAGCTAATTTGCGCTCTACTAATTCTTTCATAACGAATGGCTTGAATAATTCGATCGCCATTTCTTTTGGAAGACCACACTGGAAGATCTTTAAGTCTGGTCCTACTACGATAACGGATCGTCCAGAGTAGTCTACACGTTTTCCTAACAGGTTCTGACGGAAACGTCCCTGTTTACCTTTTAACATGTCTGATAATGATTTTAATGCACGGTTTCCTGGTCCTGTAACTGGACGTCCACGTCTACCATTATCGATCAGGGCATCAACTGCTTCCTGTAACATTCTCTTTTCGTTTCTTACGATGATATCTGGCGCCCCAAGTTCTAATAATCTCTTCAGACGGTTATTTCTGTTGATGATACGTCTGTAAAGGTCATTTAAGTCAGATGTAGCAAAACGTCCACCATCTAACTGAACCATTGGACGGATATCTGGAGGGATGACTGGAACTGCATCCAGGATCATCCATTCTGGTTTATTCTCTGAGTTGCAGAATGCTTCTACAACTTCCAGTCTCTTAACGATTCTGGCTCTCTTCTGACCTGTAGCAGTTTTGAACTCATCCTGTAAGGATTTTGCTTCTGCTTCCAGATCAATGGCCTGAAGCAGTTCTTTCACTGCTTCAGCACCCATTCCTACGCGGAATGTATCTCCGTATTTTTCATACGCTTCTCTATATTCTTTTTCAGTTAATACCTGTTTATATGCAAGATCTGTATCTCCAGCATCTAAAACGATATAGCATGCGAAATATAAAACCTTTTCCAGTGTTCTTGGTGAAATATCAAGAATCAGACCCATACGGCTAGGAATTCCTTTAAAATACCAGATATGAGATACTGGAGCTGCTAATTCGATATGTCCCATTCTTTCACGACGGACACTTGCTTTTGTCACTTCAACACCGCATCGGTCGCAGACAACACCTTTATAGCGAACTTTTTTGTACTTTCCGCAGTGACACTCCCAGTCCTTTGTAGGCCCGAAGATCTTCTCACAGAAAAGCCCGTCTTTTTCAGGTTTTAATGTTCGATAGTTGATCGTCTCAGGTTTCTTTACTTCTCCTCTAGACCACTCACGGATCTTTTCTGGAGAAGCCAACCCGATCTTAATTGCATCAAATGAAATTTTATTGCTTTGATATTCATTGCTTGATTCCATCATTTAAGGCTGCTCCTTCCTAAATTGCTCGCCAATCTACATGATTGTGTTATCTTCACCTTCTGATAAGTCTCCGTGTTTATATCCTAAAGCACCGAGTTCAGATTCGCTTTCTTCATAATTGTTGAAGACACCGTCTCCTTCGATCATTGGTGCAAGATCCTGATTTGCATCTCCACCATCAACATCTTCTCTTAATTCAACTTCTTCAGCGTTCTCGTCAAGAATTTTAACATCTAATGCCAGTGACTGGAATTCTTTTAATAATACTTTGAAAGATTCTGGAACACCTGGTTCAGGGATGTTATCACCTTTGATGATCGCTTCGTATGCTTTCACACGACCTACAACGTCATCGGACTTGAATGTCAGGATCTCCTGAAGTGTGTATGCTGCACCATAAGCTTCCAGTGCCCATACCTCCATCTCTCCGAAACGCTGTCCACCGAACTGAGCTTTACCACCCAGTGGCTGCTGAGTTACTAATGAGTAAGGACCAGTAGAACGTGCATGGATCTTGTCATCTACCAGATGATGCAGTTTCAGGTAATGCATGAATCCGATTGTTACAGGGCTGTCAAATTCTTCTCCTGTACGACCGTCTCTTAATCTTACTTTACCAGTTGTATCAATTGGTACACCCTGCCATTCTTTTCTATGGTCTCTGTTTTCATATAAGTAATCCATTACATCATCGTTAACTTTATCACGCCATTTCGCGTCAAATTCTTCCCATGATGTATTGGCATAGTCATTTGCCATTCTTAATGTATCTGCGATATCGTTCTCGTCTGCACCATTGAATACTGGTGTAGCAACATTAAATCCAAGAACTTTTGCTGCTAAGGACAGATGGATCTCTAACACCTGTCCGATATTCATACGTGAAGGCACACCTAATGGGTTCAGTACGATATCTAATGGACGTCCGTTTGGTAAGTATGGCATATCTTCTACTGGCAGAATACGGGAAATTACACCCTTGTTACCATGTCGACCAGCCATCTTATCTCCTACAGAAATCTTTCTCTTCTGAGCAATGTATACACGAACGCTCTTGTTTACTCCAGGAGGAAGTTCGTCTCCATTCTCTCTTGTGAAGATCTTCGTATCCATAACAACTCCGTAAGCACCATGTGGCACTCTTAAAGATGTATCACGGACTTCTCTTGCTTTCTCACCGAAGATCGCACGTAACAGTCTCTCTTCAGCTGTTAATTCTGTTTCTCCCTTAGGAGTAACTTTTCCTACCAGGATGTCACCGGCACGTACTTCTGCACCAATACGGATGATACCGTTATCATCTAAGTCTTTTAAGACATCTTCACTTAATCCTGCAAGATCTCTTGTGATCTCTTCCTGACCAAGCTTAGTATCTCTGGCTTCTGCTTCATATTCTTCGATATGAACAGATGTGTAAACGTCATCCTGTACCAGACGCTCACTTAACAGTACCGCATCCTCGTAGTTATATCCTTCCCATGTCATGAAACCGATCAATGGGTTCTTACCAAGAGCCATCTCTCCGTTGCTTGTTGAAGCACCGTCTGCTAAGATGTCTCCCTTTTCTACTCTGTCTCCTACAAATACGATCGGACGCTGATTCATACAGTTACCCTGGTTGCTTCGTGCAAACTTGATAACATTGTACTCATCTCTCTGACCGTCATCATTACGAACTACGATCTTTGTACTTGTAGATCTTTCTACGACTCCGCCATTTCTTGCTGTGATGCAGACTCCAGAGTCATATGCAGCCTTGGATTCCATACCTGTTCCAACAACAGGAGCTTCTGTAGAAAGAAGTGGTACTGCCTGACGCTGCATGTTGGATCCCATCAGCGCACGGTTGGCATCATCGTTCTCCAGAAAAGGAATCATGGATGTAGCTACTGAGAATACCATCTTTGGAGATACGTCCATTAAGTCAAGGTTTACTTTATCAAATTCTGATGTATCCTCACGGAAACGTCCAGATACATGAGTATTTACGAAATGTCCATCTTCGTCAACAGGTTCGTTCGCCTGTGCTACTACATAATTATCTTCTTCATCAGCTGTTAAATAAACAACTTTGTCTGTAACAACTGGATTCTCAGGATCTGATTTATCCAGTACACGATATGGAGCTTCGATAAATCCATACTCGTTAATTCTCGCATAAGTAGCAAGAGAGTTGATCAGACCGATGTTAGGTCCTTCAGGTGTCTCGATCGGACACATTCTTCCGTAATGTGTATAATGTACGTCACGGACTTCGAATCCGGCACGATCACGAGACAGACCACCTGGTCCTAATGCAGATAAACGTCTCTTATGTGTTAACTCAGACAGTGGGTTGTTGTGGTCCATGAACTGAGATAACTGAGAACTTCCAAAGAACTCTTTCACTGCTGCTGTTACTGGTTTGATATTGATCAATGACTGTGGTGAGATAGATTCAATATCCTGAGTTGTCATTCTTTCACGAACAACTCTTTCCAATCTTGAAAGACCGATACGATACTGGTTCTGAAGCAGTTCACCTACAGCACGGATACGACGGTTTCCTAAGTGGTCAATATCATCATCATGTCCAATTCCATACTCTAAATGGATATTGTAGTTGATGGATGCTAAGATATCTTCTTTTGTAATATGTTTTGGAATCAATTCATGAATATTCTTCTTCAGAGCTTCTTTTAATTCTTCTCCTTCATATCCTTCTTCTAAGATCTTCTCTAATACAGGATAGAAAACATCTTCATGAACACCAATCTCTTCTGGATTGAAATCTACATATTCAGCAAGATTTACTTCCATGTTGGAAAGTATTTTTGTAGCACCTTCTTCTGTCTGGATCATAACACTTGCTACGGCTGCGTTCTGAATCTTATCTGCAAGTTCCATGTCCACATTCGTTCCAGCTTCTGCTAATACTTCTCCAGTTGTTGGATCTAAAACATCTTCTGCTAAGATAAATCCACTGATACGATTTCTTAATGCTAATTTTTTATTGAATTTGTAACGTCCAACTTTCGCAAGATCATATCTTCTTGGATCGAAGAACATGCTGTTGATCAAGCTTTCCGCACTATCTACAGATAATGGTTCTCCCGGACGGATCTTCTTATATAATTCTAACAGACCATCTTCATAGTTATCAGATGGGTCTTTTTCAATACTTGCAAGGATCTTTGGTTCTTCACCAAATAATTCTTTGATCTCTGCGTTTGTTCCAATACCTAATGCACGGATCAAAACTGTGATAGGCACTTTTCTTGTACGGTCTACACGTACATTGAATACATCATTGGAATCTGTTTCATATTCAAGCCAAGCACCACGGTTTGGAATAACTGTGGAAGAGTATAACTCTTTACCAATCTTGTCATGAGCAATTCCATAATAAATTCCAGGGGAACGCACTAACTGACTGACGATAACACGTTCAGCTCCGTTGATGATAAATGTTCCTGTTGCTGTCATTAAAGGAAGATCGCCCATAAAAATCTCATGCTGCTTGATTTCATCAGTCTCTTTATTATGAAGTCTTACTTTCACTTTTAAAGGTGCAGCGTATGTTGCATCTCTTTCTTTACATTCTTCAATTGAATATTTGACGTCATCTTTACATAATTGATAGTCAACAAATTCCAAGCTTAACTGATCGCTGTAATCTTCGATTGGGGAGATATCTTCAAATACCTCTGCTAATCCTTCTCTTAAAAACCAATCATAGGAATCCTTTTGAATTTCGATCAGATTTGGTACTTCAAGGACGTCATCCTGTCTGGCATAGCTGATTCGCATCCCTGTACCTGATTTTATTGGCTGTATTCTGTTCTTTTCCATGGACGTTTTTCACCTCTTGATCTAAACCTGGTTTATATACTACATCAACTGTAAGAAACCCTCTATCTTACTATATCTTTCTTACAATCTTATTCTTAATTTTACATAGAGTGTGGGCAGACAAACCCACATTAAGACATTTTCTTATATTACCACATAGAATTTATCATGTCAATAACTATTTTTAAATACATGAAAAAAGCACCTGAAAATGTTTCTCATCTGCCTTTTTCATTAAATTCTTCACTTCTTTTCACTCTTACCTTGTAATAAAAAGATTTTGTATATTACACTAGTCATAAACAAAGGCGTTGTAAACAGATATATGTTTATAGCGCCTTTTGCATTTATTAAGAAAGGAAATCTTAACGTGGGAATCACTTTAAAACACAACAAACTACTTTTGGCCGCCCCATGTGCTGCATTTATTGCTGGGTTGATCTGGGATAAAGTATCCTCAAGAGTTGCCGTTGCATCTATCTTTATCGGTATGATCTGTGGACTCATTGCTTACTTTATGATTCCTGATGATAATATTAACTATTTTGTAGGTAATGTATTTTCTCTTTGTGTTCCGATTGTTGTTATCATGATCGGCTCTCTATTCGAGAAAGAACATTTTGATTTTGAACAATTAAATTATTTATTCTAATTGTCTATGTATGGTTTGCCATTGGAATTGCAGTGATCAGTGTATTTGCAATTCGAGAATTGTTTAGCTGGTTCAAGGTTCCAAACGAGCATATATCACAAAGCATTCAGAAAGGACCGAGAAAAAATTATGAAATGTAATGTTGTTTGTATACAAACTTATCCAAAAATGAATCAGAAAGAGGAAAATCTTTTTCATATGGAAACGCTTCTTCGCAAAGCTATGGAATCTCATCCAGATACTCAACTCATTATTTTCCCTGAGCTTGCTGTTACTGGTTATCAATGTGGTAAAAATTTTAAAGACTTGGCAGAAACTGCCACGATCAACTCTACATCCGTAAAAAAGATGAGTGCCTTAGCTAAGGAATTTCATGTTCATATCGTCTATGGAATGGCTGAAAAAGAAGAAGATATCCTTTATAATTCTCAGTTTTTCATTGATGACACTGGTGTTCTTCTTGGAACTTATCGCAAAGTTCATTTATTTGATTCCGAGAAAAATTATTTTACACCCGGAGATCAATTTAAAGTATTTAATACAAAGATTGGTCGTATCGGCTTGTTTATCTGTTATGACGCATTCTTTCCAGAAGCTGCCAGAAGTCTTGCTATTCAAGGAGTGGATCTCTTAGTTAATAGTACAAACTGGGAGAAACCTTATGACTACGATATAGCAAAACAAATGAAGCATGACTATTATACAATGTTGACGGAACGTCGTCCAGATGTTTATATTGCATGAATGAATATTGTGTCCTATCTTCTCTTTTTACGAGAAAGTTTTTATAAAAAAATAGACAGTGCTCTTTTTCATAAGAACGCTGTCTATTTTTTATTTTACTTATTTTTCCATAATATATTCTATAAGTTTATCTGAAAATTCCTTCACCACTGTATCTGCCTGATGGAGATCTTGTTTGATCGCTCCTTCTGGTGCATATCCAATGCATTTCATTTTGGCAGATTTGGCTGCCTTTACTCCTGCTTCGGAATCTTCGACCACGATACAGTTTGCCGCCTTCTGTCCAATTGCCTCAGCCGCCTTTTGAAAGATTTCTGGATCCGGCTTTCCGTTTTCACATTCGGAACCGCTTATAAATGCTTCAAAGCAGTCTGTAATTCCAAACGTATTCATATTTGTCATGATATCTTCTTTCAATGAAGACGATGCTACTGCCAGATGAAATCCTTTTTCCTTTAATGTACGGATCAGATCAACAACCCCCGGCATCGGCTTTAGTCCTTCCTGGTCGATCAACTCTTTTCTGGTTTTGACCCACTGATCTATATAATATAGAACTTCTTTATCAAGACTTTCAAATTCTTTCTTCATCTCTGTCCACATATATTCATGTGTTGTACCCAAGAACTTATCATGGTAATGCCAGTCAACTTCAATACCTGCTCGTTTTAAGATGAGATGTTTTGCTTTGACATTAAAATATTCTGAATCAGCGATCACACCGTCCATATCAAAAATCACTGCTGTAATCATACTTTCCATTACTGAAAACTTATAAAAAGTTATAAACCTTTATGTTTCA
>ULQR01024349.1_pt1 | contig 14500 bp, 20 predicted proteins | sample 1954711 | NCBI WGS metagenome assembly ULQR01 (sample SAMEA4835661, study PRJEB28245) | human gut metagenome | biome: gut microbiome; material: fecal sample | place: Denmark | collected 2008
TGATAATTAGAAGTTATCCTTTATTTGGTTAATTCTGATTAAGGATGAAATGTAAAATTTATTATATGGAGGAATAGAAATGGATTTGAATACGATTTTTAGTGTTATTGGTTTTATATTTAGTATTTTTAGTTTGCCAAGTGCCATATATTTTATCGTTAAGAAGGTAATAGATCGAAAGCATATATCATGGAAAAAGGTTGAAAAAGGAACTAGATATTTAGCAGAAGAGGTTGAAACGATTAATCCCGATATTATTGTAACTTTTTCAGGAAGAGGCGGTATAGCGGCAAATTTGGTTTTATCTCGGCTAAAAAATAAATATCCTCTATATACTTGTTTGCTCAAAGACAGCATGCATTCTGAAAGCTTTTTGTTTCCAGAAGAATGGATCCAATTTACTACTCCGAAATGGATATGTTTTGTTCCTAATGAGATTTTAAAGTATAGAGATAAACAAATCTTAATAATTGATGATATAACACGGTCAGGAAAAACAATAGAACAGTTAACTAAAGCTCTTATACATAACGGAATACCTGCTCAAAATATACATAGTATGGCTTTTGTTGCAGATTTCCAAATTATGAAAGATATGCAAATTCCGCAGGTATCGTGGAAACAAGTAAATACTGATGAATACAGTTTGCCTTGGAATAAGGCTCACAATCCAAAAAAATAGAAATATCTATGTTAATAATTATATGATAAGTTTGTATAAGGCGATTATTGAATGATATAGATAGTAATGTTATGAAAAGAAAAATAATTTAGAATTCGGTTCAATACGATTTTGTCCACTTATTTTATTTTTATATTATTTCCTAACAAATATTTTAAGAACTATAAAATGAGTATATATAAAATATCATAAGATACTAAGTGAGGGAAACAATATGATAACAATGATAAAATTACTGAAGCTTACAATCGTATATTTCCATACATAATAAAAACCCCTATTATTAGGTTGGAACAGCTTGATGAAATTGTTGGTTGTAGGGTATTTGTTAAAGCTGAAAATCTGCAAGTAACCCATTCATTTAAAATTCGTGGTAGTTTAAATAAAATAGTTAAAGATAAAGATTTATTAAAAAATGGTGTTGTGGTGACATCTTCTGGAAGTCACGCAATTGTAACAGCATATTCTGCAAAGATTTTTGATATTCCGGCAATAGCTATTTTGAGAGATACTGCACCTAAATTTAAGCAAGATATAATTTCAAATTTTGGGGGCAGAAGTAATACTGTTGCCATATTATTTACGACAACAAAAAAGCCAATGAGATTGTTGAAAATCTTAATGAAGATGAAGAATGATTTAAAACAATGTGTTTGATTAGTTTATTATTTTCAGTCTGAAAAGCAATTGATAGGAGTTGAGCGTATGAACAAAATTGTTAATACCGGTATGAAAATTGACTTACATATCCATTCTTGTTTTTCTTCACGAAAGGATGGAAAAAAAGTAATAAATAATACTATAAAAAATAGTAGAATTTTTCTCTCTCGCACAAGATGAATAGAAGCCCGTTAAGGGATAGGAAAACGCCGAAAACCCGCATGAACACTACGTTTTTGTGAGTTGTCGGCGTTTCTTTTACCCTCTGTTTTCATGGTGCTTTTTCCGTAAATGGTGCCCAAATGGTGCCCAAATTCCACGCGGGCATATAAAAGGTTGTAAAGAGCAGTAAAGAGATACAGCGGTTAAAGGTCTATTTCGCTGTGTTTTTTCTTTGCTGCCCGTTTTCCTTTTTTCGGCTCGGCTTCCTTTGGTTTCTCCGGGGCTGCTTTTTCCACCGCGCTATGGTAAGCGTCCAAAACTTCTTTTTTTCGTTCAAGCCGCACGTCCACATAACGGGCGGTAACAGCTTCAAAGTTCATGGAAAGCCCAAGCGACGCGCCGATACCCGCAAGCGTATGTCCCAAGACTTCGCCAACCGTATAGAAGTCGCCTGTCAGTTGGTGCATATTGGTCGCTGCCGTATGTCGTAAATCGTGAAAACGAATGTGCGGCATATCCAAATCTTCAAGCAGCTTTCCAAATTGAGAGGACACCCACGACGCGGCGATAGGTGCGCCGTCCGGCTTTGCTACAACAAGGTCATTGTCATAGTAAGGCTTTCCGTCTTTTGCTGCCTGTTCTTTCTGTACTTCCTGCATGGCAAGCTGTTTGAGGAAGAACGGGCGGGCAAGCTCCGTAATGGGTAGCTTTCTGCCGTTGGATTTCGGCGGTGCCATTTCTTCAATGACTTTTGTTTTTGGCGGTACCTTGAAAGGTAGCTGCTCGGTAACATCAAAGGTGTTGTTCTCCAAATCCACATTGCGCCAACGCAAGCCTAAGATTTCAGAACGGCGCATACCGTAAAGCCCGCCCAAGATAACAGGCATTTCCCAAACAGTACCCTCGACGCGCTGCATTAAGGCTTTCACCTGTTCCGGCGTGTAAGGGTCAGGGGTCTTGTCGCCTTTCCCAAACTTCGTAAGGGTATCTTTTGCCGCGTTGGTTTCGATATAGCGGTATTTGCGGGCATGGCTCAACGCCACACTCAAAACACGTTTTGCCCCGGCTGCGGTGGACGGCTTCAAGCCTTTGTCTATAATCTGCTGAAACATCTTGTCTACCATAGCAGGGGTAAGCTGATTGAGGGCAACGCCGCCGATATACGGATTGATATAGTTTGCAATCGTCTTTTTATACCCGTCATAAGTAGAGGGGCGCAAGTTCACTCTTGCATAGCTTTCCACCCAGTCATTGAGATAGGCAGCGACAGTCTGTTTCCTCTGTGAAGTAATAGAAGCAACTTGCCCCGGATTTTGGAGCTTCGTTTTCATTTCCGCTTCATGCTGTGCTGCTTCCTTTTTGGTGGCAAAGCCCTTTTTTGCATACGACTTCTTTTTTCCGTCCGGGGCGGTGTACTTTATGTTTACGTCGTAGACTGTGCCGGGTCGTCCGGTCAGTACGCCGTTGCTGTCGCGTTTGTTTTTTACCTGTCTTGTTGAGATTGCCATAACTTAACCCCCTTGCTCTGCCGGGGGCTTTACGGCGTTTTTCGCTCGCTCGTACCAATCCCATATAGCGGTATCGGCAATCAAGCGGCGGTTTCCGTTTTGAACGTATTCCAGTTCGCCGTTATCCATAAGCTCGCGTAATTTATTTTCTCCAATACCGCTAACCTTGCTCATTTGCTCTACTGTTTTCAGCATAGGCAAAACAGGGGCGGCATGGTTTGTAGTTTCCTTTTTAGCCATAGGAATACCCCCTTTCAAAATGGCTCAAAGGTATGTTTTTGAATAAAAGGGGCTTTAATCGAACGGCTATTAGCATAGCTCCACGAGAATTTCACTCCTGCGTGGTTCTCACGCAGCCCTACCCATTGCCTGCGACGCTTCTAACGCTCGGACTGTGGCTGTAAGGGAGTATCATTATCCCTCTTGTGTGTCGTCGCCCGCAAGCTGCTGACTTGCTTTGCGGTGTAGTGTTGTTCGCTCGTTCCCGAAAGGGAAGTCATGGCGCACCCGCTGTATGGCTCGGCACAAAAGGAACGTATCCGATTTGCCCTATACTGCGTCGCCGTTCTCTTGCGCCGCTTTCTTTTTCAAAGAACAAGATGGCTGTTCTGCTTGCCGTAAAACGGAAAAGGGGTTACAAGACGTTTTACGGTCATGCTCAACTATTCATCAGCCCGAAATGTGAGGATAGCCCTCATCAGTCTTGCTTGCAGCCGTTCCCGTATGTCCTCGTCAACGCCATAGTAGACGTTGCCGCGCTCGTCGTAGAGCTTCCGCATGGACAGGCTCGCTATGTAGCCGCTGAAATGCTGCAAGACTATTTTCATAGCGTCCGGGTCGCCTTTGCTCGCCGCCACAATGACGGGATAGGGAACAAGGGCGATTTCCGGGTAGTCGGATTGTTTACCATTCTTCCCATTCATCAGCGTGTCCCTCCAAATATTTCTTTAACAGTTCAAAAGAGCTTGTCCGTCTGTACTGTATCGTGCTGCGCGACGTATTGAACATCTTTCCGATTTCCACGTCGGTCATGCCCTCGAAATAGTACAGCAGGATAGCAGTCCTTTTTTCCTCCGGCAAAGTGCGGATTGCTTCAAGCAGCAGTTTCGGGGTTATCTCTTTTCCTGCCATTTGATAACGCGGTTCAGCTTCTTCGTCTTGAAAATACTTGTCAACGGTGTAAAGCTGCCGTTCCTCATGCAAGGCAAGGTCGCAAAACGATACTTCCCGTTTTCTGCGTCGCCGGATTTCGTCGTGGGCGTTGCACGCTTCGTTGTGCAGCACCCGTTTACAGAAACTTTGAAAGGCACATTGCTTTTGAAATTCTCTGCGATTAGGTTCCATGTTCTCACCTCCTTTCTGTCGAAAGGTGGTAGTACCTCCCCTTTTCGCGTGATAATACAGACGACTTTTTCAAACGCTGGACGAAAGCAAAAATTTCTTTGAAAAAAGTTCTGTAAAATGCAAAATGCGCCCATCTGCAAGGCGCAGACAGACGCAAAGGAAACATAAAAAGTATTTAGATGATGTGATTGTTCATCTTTATGCCCGAAATACCCCGTTGCAGGGGATAGACTTTTTTTGATAATTGGGGGAATGTCGATTTGTGTCGATAAGTTGATAAGTGCATGGCGGCTACCTCCTAAAGCCGCCATGCCTTTACATGGTAGAGGGTCGTCGTTGGAATTTAGATGGATAAAAAGAAACGGCGGCTCTGATAATCAAAGCCGCCGAAATAGAGTAGGCGCGTGAAAATGTGTCTGCTCTGCGACGGCTTTTTTTCTTTTGCCGTCGTCCGGCAGATGAAATCATTTAGTTAAATAGTCAGATTCATCTATTGTTTTAAGAATATAATTCACATCATCATATCTTGAAGAATCCGATTGAGAGCCTAAACTACATATTAAAAATTCCTTTCCATGTTGTTGATAAAGAACAACTAAATTATAGTCATTAGATAAGGAACCTGTCTTGATACCTTTAACATTTTCATTGTAATATTCTGATGTTTGGTCAAGAAAAGTATTAGTATTCCTCCATGTCTGCGTACTTCCGTCAGGTAAAGTAGCTGTATAATTACTCTTTGAAACAATATCTCTAAACCATTGCTTCTCTAAAAGGTGAGTAGATACTGATTTTAGGTCTGAAACGGTAGTGAGAGCATTGACATCATATCCGCTTGGGTCATATAAAATTGTGTTTTCATACCCTTGATTTTGTAAGTAATTATTTAGATGTTCCATAAAAACATTAATACGTTCTTGACTATTCTTAGCTTGTGGTGAAAGAATAGAACCACAATAATCCGCGACTACATAAGCAGCGTCATTTCCAGATGGAACCAACATGGCAGCAAACAAATTGTGGAGAAAATATTTTTTCGCGTCTATATTCGCAACAGATGAACCAGGTTTAGTTAATTGGATTGCTTCATAATTTGCAGGAACAATACTATCTAAATCCGCAAGTGTTGCTGCATATTCAATGACAAATAATTTGGCTAAGCTGGCAGGAAGCTGTTGCTCGTTTTCTCGCTTTGAAATAAATATATTGTCATTAGAAAGGTCAACTAATATGAGGGATTTTGCATTATAAAAATCTTGAAAGGAAATTCCATTCAGCCAAGAGTTGATTTTATTCTTCTCATTGCGAAAATTGTCAGGTTTCATTGCCCACAATACAAAAGCAACACTAAATATTATCAAAACAAGAAAAATACAGATACCGCTTACATGGAATTTTTTTCTCTTATAATTTCTTCTCATCTACTTAATTCACCTCCCTAAATGTACTTGAAAATTACTTGTTAGTAAGACCAATCAATAATTAACATCTATACACTCCCTAAAACCAGATGGATCACCTAGTTTTGCTTTGTCAATATTTTCTCGCAAATAATTACGAGTAGCGTCATCGCACCTGTCTTTTCCCATATATGGCATATCAAATGCTTTTTCCAATTCTTCTAATGCTTTTTCGGCTCTTTCCGGATTTGTATTATAAGTGTCAAGCCATTCTTTCATCCATGAATATTCCCACAAGTTAGAAGCTCTTGTTTCACCATAGCCAACTTGGAAAGAAGCCCCTGTATCTTCATTTTCCAACTTTTTAGGAAGTTCAACTCCATCTGGCCAATCCAAACTGTCAATGGTTGCAAGATATTCTTCTTCGATATGCTCAAAGTCTGTAAATCCTCTTGAATCAGATGTAGTATCAGAATTAGAACACCCCGCAAACATTAAGCATATCATTAAAGTAAAAATCATTCCTAAAAGAATTTTTGTTTTAGCAGATAATATTTTCATATTTATTCCTCCAATTTCTTAAACTTTTATCTAAGTGCTAATGCAGGTTCCAGTTTTGCTGCTTTTATTGCGGGCAATAACCCGCCTAATAATGCAACAATAACAGAAGTTATTACAGCTATGACAGCCGAAAAAATAGGATAACTTGGTGCTGTTATTGGTGAATCAGGTGGAAGCAATACACTGATACCTTCAACGATAAGTAGCGAGAGTAAAATTGACGCAATGCAAACGAATATTGAAATAATCAGTTGCGTACCTAAAACCAAAGTAACAATATTTGCGCGGGAAGCTCCTATTGCTCTTCTAATCAACAGCTCATGTGTACGTTGTTCTAAAGAAGATAAACCTATGTTAATCTGTCCCAAAACAGAAACAAACAATAATAAAAACGATGTTACTAAAAGTCCTAGTTGAAGCATAGCTAATACAGAATCATAAGCATTACCAATATCGCTTCTTCCTGTATTTTCTAAATGACCTCCTATTGTTTCTTTCAAAATATCTTGTAAGGCAGAATACATTTGTTTTGTTGTAAGTCCATTAGTCATGTGCCAATAAATATTTGCACTTTGTACTTGCCACATATTAGGAACAAGCTGTTCTATTGCTTGTACGTCAATATAGATTGTAGGTATATCCTTTCCGTCATTTACAATCCCAGTTACGTTAAACGGTGTTAATGCAAGGCTGTTTTTTGGATTACCTACGGCATACGAAGTATTGAAATAGGATTCAGCCTCTTTATTTACTACCATACAAAGAATATTGTTTGTTTCGGAGGAGTAAAACCAATTTCCCGATGACATAGGTAAATTATAGACTTTATTGTAACCTGTTGTTGTGAAAATGACATCAACAGGTATAAAATCTTTATAAAGTGTGTCATTTTTATCTTTCAATGATGAAAGGGATGGAATCGGTGCAAAGCTTATATTTTCCTGCATAGACAGAGTAACGGCTATCGAGTCATCTAATTGCTGTACTTTTGTCAAAAAATTCTGCATTTTAGCGGCATCTTCAAAACGGCAATCCATTATTGAAAAGGAGTATGTTGGAACCCAACCGTATATCTGTGCATTAACAGAAATTAAATACTCTTTACCAAGAGTACCAACCAAAACGGAACCTATCATTGCTATAATTCCTACAAGCATAGAAATACTGGTTAAAATATTGCGGAGAGGAGAAATACGAAGGTCTTTAAGAATCATATTTAACACATTGAAGCCTCCCTCCGTCCATTTCAAAAATTGTATTACAAGTCTTTGCAATATCGAGGTCATGAGTTACTATTAAAAGCATAATGCCATTTTTAAGCACAACTTGATGTAAAAGGTCCATAATTTGTTTTCCGGTTTTTTTATCTAAAGCACCAGTAGGTTCATCACATAAAATGGCTTCCGGCGATACTGCAAGTGCGCGGGCAATCGCCACTCTTTGTTGTTCGCCTCCTGATAAATTAGATGGATAATCATTTTCTTTTCCTTCTAATCCAACACTTTGCAAAAGATTTCGTATTGCTTCTTTCCGCTGTCTTGTATTCATTTTCTTTTTGGAATAAAGTAAAGGAAGCTCAATATTTTCCCAAACTCTTAAATGTTTAATTAAAGAATAGTTTTGAAAAACAAAACCGATATTACTTGCTCGAAGCATAGATAGCTGGCTATCTGTTAAAGTGGAAACAGACATACCATTATAAAGAAATTCGCCTTGATATGAGTGGTTGAGTAAACCTATAATTGATATAAGGCTTGTTTTTCCTGAACCCGATTTGCCTACAATAGCATAGCTGTTTCCTCGCTTTAGTTCCATATTTGCTTTGTTTACAGTTACTAAGGTATCACCATTATTCAAATTAACAGTCGCTACCAAGTTTTTTATTTGAATTAAATTTCCTCCATTCGTTTTTTCCATGTTACAAATTACTCCTTGGGTCAATGTTTGGGGGAATAGAAGAAATTGTATCGCCCTCATTTACACCCGACAATATTTCTATATATGCACCATCAGTTGCACCCAGCATAACTTCTGTTTGAATTTGTTTTCCGTCATTTATTACGGTTACCATTCCCTTACCTTGTCTGCCCGCAATGACTGAAAGTGGTAACAAAAGCACATCTTTTCTAGTTTCGGCTGTTATGACAACGGTAGCACTTTGTCCGGGTTTTACATCAATATCTTTTCCAATTAAACATTGCAATGTGCTTTCTGCATTTTCTGATACTGGTACTACAACTGCAATCGCTTCCGTAGGTCCCACACCATCAACTACTTGAAACTTTGCTTTTAATGCTGCATTTTCCGGCAATATTTTCAAAAAATTTTCAGCTTCAATATTGAGAGCAAAACCTGTGTACTTAGCTGTTGCTAAGGGATAATTTTTGGGAACACTCTCATTAGATGAGATAATAGAAAGAATCGTTGCGTCAACTGGGGATTTTATTTCTTCTTCAGATACTTTCCCAATTACACCACCCTCAGTAATTTTGTTGCCGGCTGAGGAACAGGCTTCAAAAGTACCCTCAACAGAAGAACATAAAACAAAATCCAAAGCCGGAATAATAGTTGTGTGAGCAGATACCGTTGGAGTAAGATTACCGCGAGTAACGGATACCGTTTCAACGGATTGTACTTTTGGATTTACGTTACTGGTTTCATTTTTCTGCTCGTCAAAACAACAGGCAGATAACACAATTATTATCATACATAGCATAGGTAACGCCATAATTCGATTTTGGTATTTCACCAACATACCTCCTTGTTATTGTATATTATATTTCGTTTAAAGATAAAAGGCTTTCACCTTGATACAATAATTGTATCAAAATAAAAGCCTTAATTTTGATGATTGTTCGCAAGAAAATCCTCTTTTTTGCTACGGAATTTCTTACGATTTTCCTACGAAAGTGGAAGTGTAACTATAAATTTTATACACTCGTCTTTACTATGAGCAACAATAGTCCCCTTATGTAGTTCTACAATATGTTTCGCAATCGCAAGTCCCAATCCGGCACCACCACTTGTAGTATTTCTTGATGTGTCAACTCGGTAAAACTGCTCAAATATTAGTTTTAGTTTTTCTTCTGCGATAGGATTCCCAAAATTTTCAAAAGTAATTACAATAGTGTTCTCTTGAAGTTCTGTGGTTATTGCAACTTCTGTATCTGTATAACTGTAAATTACCGCATTACGCAAGAGATTATCGAACACACGTTGTATTTTGTTTGCGTCGCAATGTAGCATAATGTCGCTTGTACTATTGAGAGTACATTTCAAATTTTTTTCCTTTAATATGGGCTTAAATTCATAGATAAGTTGTTCTAATAAACGGGTCAAATTTATGTTGCTGTATTGTAATGTTATGTTAGATAAGTTAAATCGTGTGATTTCAAAAAACTCGTTTATCAAATCTTCAAGACGTTCTGCTTTATCAAGAGAAATAGAAAGATACTTTTCTCTTAACTCCTGTGATATTTGTTGTTCATCATCATGCAGTAGTGTTAGATAGCCAATGACGGAAGAAAGCGGCGTTTTCAAATCATGTGCAAGGTACATAATCAAATCATTCTTGCGCTGTTCATTTTCCTGTACAAGTCGCGCATTGTTTTCTGCTTCTTGCTTTAAGCGATTTATGTTGATAGCAATTTCGCTTAGTTCCGGTGAGAGTTCAATATAATCTACTGATTTATCAAATAGTTTTCCTGTTGCAGCTTGTAACTCGTAGACATAATTAACAACCTTTTTCAAAAGTTTATAAGTCAAATACAAAATGCAAACTACCCATAATATAAGCCCTACCATATAAACATAAAGTCCCCTATATATCAGGTAGTAATGTTCCACATATCTATCCAGTACCCAAGTAAGTCCCATATCTAACGAAACCGTACACACTAAGATAATTCCCGAACAAATTACACTCTGTAAGATATAACTTTTAAACAGGATTGTAAGCAGATAATTTTGTTCATTTTTATTCAATTTCATAACCTACCCCCCAAACTGTTTTGATAAATTTTGGATTTTTGGCGGGTTCATTTAATTTTTCTCTAAGCCGCCCTATATGTGCCATTACGGTGTTGTTATTATCTAAATATTTTTCTTTCCAGATATTTTCAAATAGTTCCTCAGTTGAAACAACTTTGCCTTGATGTTCACATAAATACCAAAGGATTGAAAACTCGATAGGAGTTAAAGATATTTCTTTTCCGAACAAAAAGCATTTATGCGTGTCCTTATTGATAATCAATCCTCTAATGTCATATTCACTTTTTGGAAAAAACTGCTTTTTTGTTGGATTGTTGTACTTCTGATAGCGTCTTAACTGTGTTTTCACTCTTGCAATGACTTCAAGGGGATTAAAAGGTTTTGTTATATAATCATCGGCACCTATTGTTAGCCCCATTATTTTATCGCCATCATCAATTTTAGCTGTAAGCATAATAACAGGGAAATAAAAATTTTCTCTAATTTTTTGGCAAATACGGAATCCGTCTATATCAGGAAGCATAACGTCCAATATCGCCAAATCAATTTCCGTTTTCTGAATACATTCCAATGCTTCAATTCCATTGTAATATTTGTGTACTATATAATTATCGTTTTTAAGATAAACTTCAAGTAAATCTGCTATCTCTTTTTCATCATCTACAACTAAAATTTTTTCATTCATTGTCTACACTCCTTTTTATCCTTTTATCAAATGGTTTTACTGCGCTCTTGGGTATCAACCACATATAACCGATTTTTGAAACACCAGGTATTCGATTTTCTTTACAAAGTATCTGCACACGCCGTTCAGAAATACCCCATTTTTCCGCTGCTTCGGGACAAGACATATATTCCATATCATAACCGTCCTTTCTTCAAACATTATCAATATAATTATACTCGGATAACCGAATAATAGCAAGTACATGATATGCTCTATTTCTATCCATACTATGATGCGTGTAATCATATCTTGAAAGAGAGATGAAATATACAATGTAGTTGGGTGAAATGATTATGAAGCAGAGCAAAGAAAAGTTTGATTTTAAGGCTTTCGGACAGGCTATCAAAGCGGCAAGAAAAGCAAAGGGAATTTCCCGCAACCAGTTAGCGGATAAGCTGAACATTGCGCCGCGATATATCGCGTCCATTGAAAACAGCGGGCAGCACCCAAGTTTGCAGATTTTGTATGAGCTTGTAACCCTGCTTGACGTATCGGTAGACCAGTTCTTTTTCCCGGAACGGGAACAGGAAAAGTCCACACGCCGCCGTCAGCTTGATACCATGCTCGACGGCATGAGCGAAAAGGATTTGAAAATCCTGTCAGCTACCGCAAAAGGGATTGAGGAAGCCAACAACGAAACAACGGGGGAATAAAGTTCCCTCGTTTCTTCATAGAAAAAGCAGTTTGAAACGTCGCAGTTTGCGGCGTTTTTCTTTTGTCCTGCTTTGGCAAAATCAGATTTTCCATGTAGTAGGGATAAAGGGAGAAAGTTTCTTAGCAAGCATAGGAAAGGGGTACCCTTTCCGTATTTTCGCCCTCCTGCGCTGCGGCGCGTCGGTTGAAAATTGCTTGTTGGGAAGTGTCCCAAACCCTCGGAATGGAAAGGAGTGTGAGCCGATGAACGGCAGGAAACGGACAGTACAAATTAAATTCAGAGTAACAGAGGAAGAACGGGCGTTCATTGAACAGAAAATGCAGCTCGTCCCTACCCGGAACATGGAAGCCTACTTGCGGAAAATGGCAATCGACGGGTATATCATTCAGATAGACCATGCCGACATAAAAGCTATGACAGCGGAGATACAGAAAATCGGGGTCAATGTCAATCAGATTGCAAAGCGCGTCAATGCGACGGGCAGCGTCTACCAAGAGGATATAGAAGAAATCAAGGAGGTGCTTGCGGAGATATGGCGGTTACAAAGATTAAGCCTATTAAAAGCACGTTAAAAAAAGCCCTTGACTATATCCAAAACCCGAACAAGACGGACGGGAAAATGCTGGTGTCCTCGTTCGGGTGCAGCTATGAAACGGCAGATATTGAGTTCGGATTTACATTGTCGCAAGCTCTTGACAGAGGAAACAACCTCGCACACCATTTGATACAATCTTTTGAGCCGGGGGAAGTCGATTATGAGAAAGCCCATGAAATCGGAAAACAGCTTGCCAACGCGGTAACAAAGGGGCAATATGAATACGTCCTTACCACTCACATAGATAAAGGGCATATCCATAACCACATCATTTTTTGTGCGGTAAACTTTGTAGACTACCACAAGTATGTTTCCAACAAGCGCACCTATTACGGAATACGCAACATCAGCGACAGGCTGTGCCGGGAAAACGGCTTGTCCGTCCTTGTGCCGGAGAAAGGCGGCAAGGGAAAGAATTATGCGGTGTATAAGAAAGAGAAAACCGCCAAAGCAAAATTGAAACTTGCCGTCGATACCCTTATCCCCCAAGTGTCCGACTTTGAAGAATTGCTCGCGCGGTTACAGGCAGAAGGCTTCACAATCAAACGGGGAAAATATGTGTCCTGTTTGGTTCCGGGACAGGAACGGTTTACCCGTTTGAAAACCCTCGGCGCAGATTATACAGAGGAAGCAATCCGGGAACGGATAGAGGGCAAGCGTACCCGCACCGCCAAAGCTCCCAAGACAGAACGCGGCGTGTCCCTGCTCATTGATATTGAAAACAGTATCAAGGCGGCGCAGAGCCGGGGTTATGAACAATGGGCGAAAATCCACAATCTGAAACAGGCAGCTAAGACCATGAATTTTATTACGGAACACAAGATTGAACAATACACCGACTTGACCGCAAAAATCGCAGAGATACAGACAGAGAGCGAACAGGCGGCAGACGCATTAAAGAGCGCGGAAAAACGGCTTGTAGATATGGCGGTGCTTATCAAGAATGTTTCCACGTTCCAAAAGACAAAACCCGCCTATGACGCATACCGCAAAGCAAGAAATAAGGACAGTTACCGGGCAGCCCATGAGCGCGAAATCATCTTGCATGAAGCAGCGGCAAAGGCATTAAAGGCGGCGGGCGTTTCCAAGCTCCCGAACCTCACCGCGCTGCAATCGGAATATGAAAAGCTCCAGGAACAGAAAGAAGCCCTTTACGCCGACTATGGCAGACTGAAAAAACAGGTCAAAGAGTACGACGTTATCAAACAGAACATAGACAGCATTTTACGGCAGCCAAGAGAACCGGAACGGGAAAAAGGAAAAGAACGCGGGGAGTAGCTTTGTTCATACTTGTATGATATAATAGTTCCTATCAAAAACAGTAGTTACATACCAAAGTGATACATTTTCAGCAAAGGAAGTGTCAGAGAATGGAACAGGAAATGCCGGACTATGAAACGATACGCGCCGCCGTTGCGGGCGAAAAATGGGCGTTGGAAAAAGTGCTTGCTTGTTACGGTGACGAAATCAACCGCCTTGCAATGGTAAAAAAGCGTCAGCCGGACGGAAGCGTAAAAGAGGAAATCGACGACGATTTACGGCAAACGCTCATACTGAAACTGTTAGAAGCTATCCCACAATTCCCAATAGAAAAGGAGTGATACCATGACACGCGGGGAAATTTGGAAAGACTTTTTTAAGAGAACCGTTTTGCCCGCCGTTATCGCATTGTTTTTATTCTTCATGTTTAAGAACGTCTTTACAGAGGACGGGCAGACCAATTACTTTTATGTGTGGCTGTGCTGCGGTATTCCCTTTGGTATTCGCCGTATGTTCGTATGGCTTGTACCGCATGGGTATGACATAGCCGGAACGGTGGGTATCATTGCCCTCAACTTCATTTTGGGCGGCATTATCGGTGGGGTCATTTTGATATGGCGGCTCGTCGTGGCTGCATGGTATATCCCCCTTACGATATACCGTTTACTTACCACAGATAAGGGCGCAACCCCTCAAATCAACATGGAAAAATAGCAAAGGAAAAACCGGGACGCAGACAGTCAGTAAAGACTATCCGCGCCCCGGTTTTCTTATGGGTGCAGTTCTGAAATGTTACGCAGTAGAACGCCGTTTTTAAGGGAAAAGGTATAAAGCCCTTGCCCTATGAGGAAACGGTTGTCAGAAGCCTGTAAAACAAGGCTTTTTTCGCCCTTACCGCGTAACAAGAGCGCGCCGTTTTCTCATGCGCTCGGCTGCCTGTCTGCGGGTAATCCGCT
>ULQR01034378.1_pt1 | contig 14073 bp, 10 predicted proteins | sample 1954711 | NCBI WGS metagenome assembly ULQR01 (sample SAMEA4835661, study PRJEB28245) | human gut metagenome | biome: gut microbiome; material: fecal sample | place: Denmark | collected 2008
AGAACTGATAACAGATGAACAATATAGTAACTATTCAGCTGTCTATACTGATGACATTCTTTACTGGTGGAGTAACAGCCTTTGCAGATGTTGCACCTAGAGATAGTCTTGTAACATTTGACAGCGAGGGTAATGAGACCATCGAATATGTTTACCCGAAAAAAGAGCCTGTTATTGCTTCGGGTTCACATGCAGTCGCTTTTCAAGCGAGAACTCTAGATAAAGTCTATACTGAAGAGGCCGTTCTGTCAAAACAGCAGATGCTGTGCCAGTCTTCTGCACGCACTAGAGAGACCGTTAAACAGAATATCAAGTCAGGAAATTTGCCTGTAGCCAGCATCCCATGTCAAGAAGGGATGACTCCGAGTGGTGCCAGGACATATACTATCCCTATCAGTGTCGCATCTGGCTACCGTCTGGCACCGCAGCTGAATCTTTCATATAATAGCCAGACTGGAGTCGGGACTGCCGGATATGGATGGAATCTAGCCGGAATTCCGTCTATAACAATACGAAACAAGAACTTGTTTTATGACGACATCATTGAGGCAGCAAAGTATGTAGCAAGAGATGGTGTATATAGCCTGGATGGTATGCCCCTGCTGTCATGTGACATGGGTATCTCCGGATATTCACTTAAGACTTCTCAAGGTAACATACTTGTAGGCAGACATTCAAATGCAGTAGGAATGACCGCATATTTTACGGCATTGTACCCTGACGGAAGCAAAGCGACATTCGGATATACGAACAACACGCAACCAAGGATAAGCTATCCGCTGACAAAACTGGAAGACAGGTTCGGAAACAAGATAGAATTTGAATATGAATTAGAGAATAGCTACTATTATCTGAAGTCGGTTCGTTATGGAAAAGATGCCGTGATAGCCATTGAATACGAGCCATTGAAATCCTATAGAAGTAGTGCATATTATGCCGGACAGAATACCTTTCTCTGCAAAGAACTGAAAAACATAACATCTTCTGACGGAAAGACTGTTGCTTATAGATATGAACTGACGCATCAGGACATGAGTGGAGTTTCAATGCTGACTAAACTAGGCTGTGTGATCAATGGCACAGAGATTCCTTCTCTCTTCTTTTCGTATGGAGAAAATGAGAACACCTATACCGATGGCTTTACTCTGACCGATGACATCTATTTGATGAAATATTTCAAGAAGGAAAACGGCAATGATGAAATCACCTATGTCAGAGGGAAATTCATATCCGGACGATATGATGACGGCGTAATCATGCTGCCGTCAAGAGCTACTTATGCACTGCTGGGTAAGAAGTTTTTTTTCAGCGGATGGCATAGATGGTACGGGACAGCGTATGCTGAAGACCAGGAAATACTATGCTATCCGAGAGTTGAACTTGGTGCAGAGCCGGAAATCATTACTACAGAAGCCGGATTCCAGCTATTGGAAGCGATTGATGTAAATAATGATGGCGTCGATGAACTGGTTAAGCTTAACTACACCGGAGCCGACAAGAGCAGTACGTCTTATAAACTGACCATTTACTCATTTGACAAATCAACCTATAAAATTAATATTAACAGGACTATTGAATTTACTATTGCAGACCAGAACAGTAACAAGAAATATAACAGCCCAGCCAGAAGCTGGTTCCGGTTCGGAAATTTCGGAGGTGATGGAAACATGAAGCTTCTTGTCATGTCCGAGAAAAATTCCAGATTCGCACTTGTTGATTTGACTTCAGGGACAAAACTTAGCGAGACATCTCTATATTCCATGGGTGAAGATGAGGAGAACCTGACTTTGGCTATGGATTTTGAAAATGACGGTAAGACAGACCTGTGCCATATAACGGACGAGGGGATGGATGTCTATACTCTTTCAACCACTGCATCTAAAGAGTTTACGAAACGTACAACATATACAGGTGTCAGCAAAAACTCATTATATAAGGAGTCTAACATAGGGGGCATCGTTACGGATAATCCAGAGTCCCGACTATATTGTGCAGATATGAATGGTGACGGCTACACAGATTTAGTCGCTGTTCCTGACGCATATAAGGATGACAAGGATGTGGAACATAAATATGCATCCATCCATATTGCTCTCTTTACTGGGAATGGTTTTGTCCAGCACTCCAATGTCTTGGACACGAGGGGAACAGATGATGTCATTCTGCTGTTTGATGTGAATAAGGATGGATTGCCAGAATTGCTGCATCTTAAAGATCAGTCTTCAGGATCACAGGCTGACTTGTTCAAAAATGAAGATGGACAGCTTGCCAGATTCTCGTATTATGTAGGAATGAAACTTGCCGATAATGCCGACCTGGTCCCATGCAATGTCTCCAGTTTCTCTGACATGAGTGACATTCTGGTGGTGTCCGGTGCCTACATAAAGAAATATGCATATAATATAAATTGCAGGAAAAATCGTCTGCTGACTCAATTCTCCGATGGCTATGGTAATACCCAATACAACAGCTACTCGGATGTTTCATTATCCGAGGGTGCATATCTGCCATATCCTTCAGGGAACTACAGCAATTCTAAAGGTTTTCTTTGCTACCGTAGTCCTATGCCTGTATTGTTCGGCACAAGAAGTGTTTCCGAGGGAAAAGATTTTATCAATGAGTATTACACCTACTATGACGCAGTGTATAATAACCGAGGTCTCGGTTTCTGTGGATTCAAGCAGATAAGGAAGATTGACTATATCCCCGAAAAGAACGTAACGACAATAACCGTCAATGACCCGGAGAATTTCGGTGTACCGGTCTCCACAGAACAGCAGATATCCGGGAAGTCTATTTTCATGTATTCGTATACATATAATAAAGGCAGTGGTCTAAAGTATATAGAGAATATTCCTATGCTGACGGCATCTATGGAATATGATTATCTTACTGCGCATAGAACTATGTGCAGCTATACCTATGACAACTACGGATTTCCATTGGAACAAACTACAACAGAAGTGATATCCGGAACTCCGGAGCATCCTGTTATGAACAGATTCAGATAGTATCGGCGAAAACCTACAGCCACAAGAAAGATGCAAGTCTGTACATTCTCGGAAATCTCGTGTCAGAATATGTCAAACGAACTAATACAGAGAAAGAGACAGTCTCAGAAAGAAAAACATCTGTATATGATTCAGATTCTTTTCTGCCGATAGATGTCTGTTCATACATTAATAACAATATTGTATCTGAGGTCAAGGCTGAATATGACAAATATGGAAATCTGATATCAGAAATCACATCGTTATACGGTACCGATGCATTTCTGCAGAAGAACTATGAATATGATTCAGATGGTCGATATCTGATTTCTGCCACTGACGAGTTCGGTCATAAGACCACTTATGAAGAATATAATGTTTTCGGAAATCCATGTAAAATAACAGACCACAAAGGGCGCATCAAATCTGTTGTCTATGACGGGCTTGGAAATGAGACAAATGTGCATTATCCTGATGGTTCTGAAAAGACTACAACATTAAGCTATGGGGGAAACTGGAAGTATTTTGTAGAAACACACTTGACTGGAGCGCCGAAGAGTGTTATCCATTATGATGCTCTTGGCAGAGAGGTTTGCCGTGAACAGGAAAGGTATGACGGCAGCATGCTGTATAGTTATATTCATTATGACGCACAGGGGAGAATAGAGAAAGAATCCTTGCCTGCAAGAGCAGATGGAGCGCCTTTATATACTGTTTACACGTATGATGAATATGGACGTCGGCTATCAGCATCAGAATCTGGAGGAAAGAATACGACATGGAAATATGAAGGAGAACGCACGACGGCAGTTAAAGACGGGATTTCATCAACAGCGGAGACTGGCCTGTCCGATCTTGTGCGTTCCGTTACAGATGCTGGTGGAACTATTTACTACTCATATTATCCTGACGGTAATATAAAGACTGTATCAGCTCCAGGAAATGTCATGACCTCTTTCGAATATGACTCCTACGGCAGACGGACTAAAATTATTGATCCAAGTGCCGGAGTTCAAGCGACATCATTCCTGTATAATACGGATGGCTCGTCATTGACAGTCGAGACGAATCCTAACGGTATGATCAAGACATATCGGGACAAGTATGGACGGATAGTCAAGATTGACCGTCCTGGAGAGTATAGTACATCTTATATATATGATTCTGACGGCCTTTTGATAAAAGAAGAGTCAACTAACGGTACGGCTAAATATTACGAATACGATACCTTTGACAGGCTGGTATTTCTGAAAGAAGTCGTTCCTGATGGGAAATGGCTGCAGAAAGAATATACCTATTGCACCGGAGGCGTATTAAGTACGATAAAATATACAAGCCAGAGTGGAGAGATTGCTACAGAAATATATTCTTACAGCCATGGACATAATGTACAGATAGCTCTTACATCAGGGCAGATTGTATGGAAGCTGGAAGCGGAAAATGAACTTGGACAGCCAATAGCGGGAAAAACAGGAAATATGGAGCGTACATATTCTTTTTCTCCGAATGGAATCCCTACAAAGCGGACGATGGGAGATGTGATGGACATGTCCTATGTTTTCAATCCTGAAAATGATAACCTGAATTCCCGGGTGAACAATCTCCATCCGGAAGCACATGAGACATTCTCTTATGATAACCTCGGACGACTTGTCAGGATGAACATGACTTCAGTCAATTACATAGATAAGGGCAATATTGGATTCAAAGGCTCGACTGTCATGTACTATGATGATGCAGAACATCCGTACCAGATGACAGCTATAGACACCGATGAAGAGCCGGCAGACGTCCAGTCCATATCATATACTTGTTATAGACGCCCTTCAAGACTTGAAGAAAACGGAAGAATCGCAGCATTTACTTATAACGGGGACGGAGATAGAGTGAAGATGATTATAGCGAATGGCGTTTCTCAGATACTTGTCAGATACTATATGGGCGGACAGTATGAGTTGGACTTAAAGGGCGGTAAGGAAACCGAGAGGCTATATCTCGGAGGAGATTACTATTCGTCTCCGATGGTATATGTGAAAGAAGGAAAAGGCTCGCAATGGGTACCATATAACATAGGACGGGACTATCTTGGAAGTATAACGCATGTAGCAGATTATGATGGTGCTCTTGTAGCGGAGTACAGCTATGATGCCTGGGGCAGATTGCGTAATCCTGAGACACTTGAAGTCTATGCGAAAGGAGAAGAACCGGCTCTTATTATAGGAGATCGGGGTTATACAGGACATGAGCACCTGATATGGTTTGGACTTATAAACATGAACGCCAGGCTGTACGACCCTGTCACAGGACGTTTCCTCAGTCCGGATCCATACGTCCAGATGCCGGATTTCACCCAGAACTTCAACCGTTACGCCTATGCCCTCAATAATCCGTTGAAATATATGGATCAAGATGGAGAATCAATAACTGCGGCTATACTAATCGGTGCCGCCATTATCGGTGGCGTCATAAATCTGATTTCGAACAGAAAAAGAATTAATGGCTTTTGGCAAGGATTTACCACATTTGCATCAGGCGCATTAGCCGGTGTTGGAGTTGCGGGTGCAGGAATATTTTCTGGTGGATATGGATGGATCGCTCTGGCTGGTGCAGGAGGAGGAGCCTTGACATCATTCAATAATAGCATTGTTGCGCAAACAGGGAAAAATTTTGCTGGATGGTCGGATATAGATTGGAATCAGGTTGGTTCTTCTGTGGCATCAGGATCTCTGGCTGGGGCTGCGTCTGCTGTCGTTGGCAAGGGCGTTGTCCAACTAATGCCACTCTGCATTAATGGAACAGCTTTAACTTCTCCATTCTTAAAAACAGCTATAGCCTCGCCTTTATCTGCAGCGACAGGACATGTTATTGGTGGCACTGTATATGGAATTTGCGATGGTATGAGTCTCAAAGATGCTTTTTATGCTTCATTTAATGGAATTGGTAAGAGCGTGCTGCAAGGGTTGACACTCGGAACAATCTCAACAACCTTAACTTGCATGTATTTTGGCATAAATCCTTTGACTGGAACAAAAATGTGGCCCAAAAATTTAGGTTTTTTAAACGAACCATCAGAAAGAATGCTAGAAAAAGGAACAATATTGGACAGATATGGAAAGCCTACTGAAGGTCGTTTCTTATCTCCAGAAGGGACAGATTTTGAAAGCAGGAGTCTTCCTTCCTATATTAAAACAGCAGAATATACTAGATATATGGTAAATAAGCCATTTCCTGTCAGTGAGGGGCAAGCGGCTCCATTTTATTGGTTCAATTCATCTGGTGGTGGGACTCAATATTATCTTACGAATGACATCAGTTACTATATTGAAAAGGGGTATATAAAAATAATAAAGTAGAATACTATGAGAATTCAAACTTTTTTAAATATTTTACGGAAATGTGATGAGGAAAGCGGTTTAAGGCATAAAGTTTCTTTAGAAAGGGAAATCGCCTTAACGCCAAAACTCCATTTAGAGGCTAAAGAATTAATTGTCTGTTATGATTCTCATCTTCGAAGGCTCGATGATGGCAGATGGGAAACATATTATTATGAGCGTGGAACATGCTATGGACGATTAGAATTTGCTTCAGAGGGGCCAGCCTGCGACGAGTTGTATAATCGTGTATCAAAAGACATTGTCCCTTACACTATTGCAGACAATGGTAATGATGCACTTCATTTGAGTAACTCAGAAACTCTAGCGCTAAATGAACTATTTTCAGACGAGAGAGGTGATTTTTCTTTCGAGGATAAAAAGATAGCATTTATCAATCCATATGGTTCATTAGACAAAAGAAAATACTTTGGTATCTATGATAACGGATTGTATAAATTTGGTATCTATGATAATGGATTGTATAAAAGGTCATTGTATCCTTTAGAGAAAGGGAACCTGTATATATTTGATGCAAAACAAACAGTGCAGTCTGGAGGCTATGATGCTGCAATTGTGTATTGGAATGTGAATATTTTTCGGAAAGAAGACTTGATAGCCTACATTAAAAATCAGAGTCCGGAACTTCTGGATAATATGTATGCAGAAGAACTGAACCATGTCTTTAAATCCGCACGAAATGATTTTTCTTTTGTCGGGAAAAAAATTGCATTCCTGGATTTGTTTAGAAACAGGGGGCGACAAGGATTTTTTGATAAATACTATGGAAGCCACATTTGCGATAGATACCCTTATGGAGATGGTGATTTGTATATCTTTAATAATGACATCCCTGATTTAGATGCTGCAATTGTTTATTGGAGAAGAATGTTATTAAATCCTTCGGACGTAATTGACTTGATACATTTGATATCTTCCTCTCAATAATTTTGTCAAATTCATGGTAAGAATCGATGCCACAACTTCTCCAGGTAAAAATGGACCTAATCATTCTCATTATCATAACTGCCATTTTATATGGAGAAATTCACATAAGGAATTATTTATAAAAACATGTAAAATAATTATTATGCAGTATCAGCCCAACTTTTATGATTTCGAGGGACATAACGCGACGATTATGAAGATTGTTATCAACAAACAGAATCCATAAATACATTGATTAAGTAAGGTTTTAGAGCATTTCTTACAGTTACCATGTCTTAATTGCAGAAATGAAACAATAAGGTAACTCTTAAATATCGAACATAATGAAACTGAAATTAATTCTACTGACTATTTTGCTGATGACATCGGTTAATGTCATAGCACAGGAGCGTACTGATAAATCAGAAAATATCCAGGCAGTGACATGCAGGATGAAGTACCGGCAATACAGACATTACTATCGTGCGAAAGATTATGTGAAGGATTTTGACGACAAATACAGTCCTGCCGGACTCGGTGTGGCATCGTTCTTTATTCCTGGCCTCGGACAAGGAATTGCAGACAAGTGGGGTGCTGCGGCAGGCTTTTTCTTTAGTGATATAGTGCTTACCACAGGTTTTGTGCTGTCCTTCGAATATACATTCGATAGGTATAACAGGCTTACGGATGTCGATGCCACCTATTTGACAGGCATTGCTATAGGAGCCCAGTTACTTTTGAAAACATGGAGTGTGGTGGATGCTGTCCGCACAGCTAAGATAAAGAATCTGTATATCCGGGACATGCGTAAACTGCACAGGGGTCTGGATATAGACATGGCGCCATACTTCACCTATGCACCGTCCTCTGCAACGCCATATCAGCCAGTAGCTGGATTGTCCTTAAAGATGACATTCTGATAGTCTGAAAGCAAATGAGATCTGCTACTTTCAAGAATGAGAGGGCTCGTGAAATGCGGGCTTTCTCCCTTGCCGAACTTCTGGTGGTTCTGGTAATCATGGGAATTCTTGTACTTATCGCACTTCCGAATCTGATGCCCCTCATCTCCAGAGCGAAAAGTACTGAAGCCCAGCAGCAGCTAGTTTTTCTGCACTCGCTGGAACAGACATATTTCTATACATATTCCCGATATACTGATGATTTAGAAGAGATAGGTTTCGAACAGCAGAAACTCGTAACAGATGGAGGCAATGCAAACTATCTGATAGAAGTAACCGATGTCTCAGAATCTGGATTCAAGGCCAGAGCCACATCCGTAGTCGATTTCGATAAGGATGGAGACTATAATACATGGGAAATCGACCAGGATAAGCATCTGGTGGAGATAGTAAAGGATTAATAATCAGGATATGACAGATACTAGAAAAACGGCAACCACTGAAGCTCTTCAAGTCTTCAGCGGAGCGGAAGCTTTGTCATACAGAATGATGCCGCTTACCATCAGGAATGGTAATATTCTGCATTGCGCAGTAGAAAGCGGACGAGATTATTCAGAAGTTATCCGGGAAGTGGAAGTTCTGTTCGGTTACCATGTGGAGATGGAGACTGTAGAACCGAATGAGCTTTCGGCATTGATAACCAGAAACTACAGGACATCAGGTCATGCTTCATCCGGTAGCATTTCCGGCGGAGCCGATATAGTGGAATGTATCGTTTCTGAGGCTTATTCCATGAACTCCAGTGACATTCATTTTGAACCTTCTGAAACCTCCGCTCGTGTCCGTTTCAGAATCGACGGACGGCTTGTAGAGCGTCATATAATTCGGAAAGATGATTATCCCGGAATCGTGAACCGGGTAAAAATCTTGTCAAACCTGGATATCTCCGAGAAGCGGCTTCCGCAAGACGGAAGGATAATGTTCTCAAGAAATGGTGTCAAGTTCGATATAAGAACATCTGTTATGCCTACAGTATTTGGAGAGAAAATGGTTATGAGGCTTCTGGTTCGTGATTCCAGACGATTGGCACTGGATTCTCTAGGTTTCACAGAACGTCAGCTGGCGAACTATAAATCAGCTATATCGCGACCATACGGAATGATACTTATCAGCGGGCCTACCGGTTCTGGAAAGAGCACAACCTTATATGCAACCCTGGAATTACTGAACCGCGATGATAACAATATCCTTACGATTGAGGACCCGGTGGAATACACAGTCGCAGGCGTAAATCAGGTACAACTGAAAGAAGAAATCGGTCTAACATTTCCTGTAGCCCTGCGGTCATTCCTGCGACAGGACCCGGATATAATTATGCTTGGAGAGATACGGGATGAAGATACGGCAGAGATGGCGGTAAGAAGCTCATTGACAGGACACCTGGTACTCTCGACGCTTCATACCAATAGTGCCTGGGGATGTGTAGCAAGAATGATAGATATGGGAGTTCATCCATATATGCTGTCCGAAACGCTTGCAGCTTGTGTGGCGCAGCGCCTTGTACGTCGACTTTGTCCATACTGCAAGAAAGAAGATTCGTCAGAGAAGGTGTCTGCCGGAATTATAACAGGAACGGCCAGGACATACCGCCGATGCGGATGCGAGAAATGCTATTATACAGGATATTCCGGACGCAAGGCTATTTATGAAGTCATTCTGGTGGATGATGAAATTGCAGATGCCATCCGACATGAAGTTTCTAATATTGACGAGCACATGAAATCACGGAATATCATATCCTTGAAAGACTCTGCTACAAATCTGTATCTGGCAGGAGAAACTTCCCTAGAAGAAATACTGCCTATGATCAATTCTTAGTCCCAAGATGAAGCACCTATTTATATTGTTTTCCACGATGTTTCTGTGGACAGTTCTGAATTCTGGACTGTCAGCACAAGATAGAGTGGAGCCTGTCAGACGAAGTCTGGATTCACTCTCTGCTATTCGTCCTCATCTGAACGACCTTACGGACATATCCGTGACGAGGTTTTCTGTCTATGAACTTCTGAAGGCACTTGCCGTATCGAATGACCTGAATATGGAGGTGAATTTCAGTCCATCCAAGACGATAACATGTAACTTGAAGCATGTGCATGTCAAGGATGTCATCAGCTACTGCTGTAGCCAGAAAAGCCTGGACCTGAAAGTGGTTGATGGCATCATTGCGATTACGGATTATAAAGTCCCAGACCCACCAAGACCAGAACCAGTCCCTGCACCGGTTTATCAGGACTATTCATCGTTTCCAGACACCAGGCAGGAATCGGTAAATGCGGAACGTGTCATTCCTCTGAATTTCCGTTCTGTGGATAGCGTTACGGATATTATTCCTGAAAGCATCAGCAAGAATCTTCAGATAAGGGAATATCTTGAGCAGAACAGTCTGGTTGTCAGTGGCGACACTGTTGATATACGACGGTTGCAAACATTCTTGAATGATATAGACAAGAGTATTCCGTTGATTTCTATAGATGTGATTATGGTGGACGCCACCAAAAGCTTTTCCAGAAAAGTGGGATTGTCTTTCGGGTATGGCAGTGAAGTACGTTCAGGAAAATCCGGCAGTATAAGTCCTGGGCTAAACATGTCTCTGGATTCAGATAATGCGAACAGGCTTATTTCTTCATTCGGAAAAATGTCTGGTTTTAATCTTGGCAAAGTAGGTCCGACATTCTATGCAGATCTGGAATGTCTGGAAGATGCAGGAAAAATCACATTGAAATCAACCCCCAAATTAGCCACATTGAATGGGCACAAAGCTGTGCTGAAAAGTGGTGAAGTCAAATACTACAAGGAGAGCCAAGTGAACATCATAGGCACACAGAATCCTCTTCAGTCAGAATCATTTACCTGGAAGAATGTGGAAGCCAGCTTCACATTGACACTGACGCCTTATGTGAGCGCCGACAGCACAATAACACTTCAGATTCAATTAGATCAGGACGAGTTCGCTGATGACAAGTTATCGGACCTATATGTTCCTCCAGGAATAACCAAGCGCAGCTTCAATTCCATCATCAAGGTAAAGAACGGCGAGGCGGTGATTCTCGGTGGCATAGAGAAGAATCTCACAGATGATTCAGCACGTGGACTTCCGTTTCTTGCCAGGGTACCTGTGCTCAGATTGTTGTTCGGCCGATCCGTAAAGGAGCGCACAAACCATAAGATGAGTGTCGTAATAAAACCCGCATTGCAATGAGACTATTTCCAGAAATATCTCCAGCAGTATTTGTCATCGTTGGCGGAGATGTGTCGCTGAACCAGAAAACGCTTCAGAAAGGTTCTCCTGTAGTCATTATATTGACTGGAGCAGATGTTCTGGAACGGACACTCTCTGAAGACAATCCGCTACTTGCCAGAATCCGTGCGAATACAGATATTGTTCGTAGTGAGAGTCCCCTGCCTGATGGCAATGTGGAAGTGGCTTTCATTAAAAAGACCCTGGCTGATAAGGCAATGTCAATGCTGACATCAACAGGTGCTTATGCTGTAGGAACCTGTGTCATGAAATCCGCAGACAATGATGCTATCCGCAGAATCATGGGAGAAATAATTTCCAAAGAACTGACTTTAAGGAAATTATACAAAAATCCGGTGATAACTGACAACATCTGCAGTGCAGTCTATATGAGGCTGCGTTTGCCGGTCCTCGTGACTTTTCTTGTGGTGCTGCTCGGAAATTGGTTTGTATATTCGGCCCTATCCCATAAAATAGGGAAGACCAGAATAGATGCGGAACGGATTGCTGTACAATTCCGACAGATGGAAAAAGTCAGTCAAAAGCAGCACGATATGATGAGGCGCATGACGGGCTTTCCGGTATTCAGCCGGGCATCACTTCTGGATGCTATTGCATCCAAGGTCCCAGACGGTGTAATGCTGACATTATTGGAAATCCGTGCAGCCGGCGATGGGAAAGACGCTTTGGCACGAGTTCCTGTGACATTGAGGATATGCGGCACCGCTTCCTCTGAAAACCTGATGACTTTCATATCTTCACTGAAGACTGAAACCAGGTTTTCGGGATTGTCAATAGTGTCGTACGGCCGTTCGGGGCATAGCCGAGATACCAATGCATTCGAACTTTCTATTCCTATCTAGCTATGAAATATACAGGTATAATTAAATTACTTACCTTGATTCTTCTGACTCCTGCTGCAATATGGTGGTTGGCATTGTCCCGTACTGTAAAGCAATATGGTGAATTCAGACGGCTGTCGCATGAGATTTCAGTTGAGCCTAAGCCTGGGAGTTCATTGGATGACTGCATATTGTCGAAGCCACTGCTTTCAGGAGGGGACATTGTCCGCATTGCTGATACATTATGCAGCAGTACCGGGTGTTCTCTCATATCGTATTCGCCAAGAGCGGAAGAAGCTAATGGGAATGTCCAGCTATTTACAGCATCATTGACTCTTTCCGGCAGGTTTCTAGAACTTGTCAAGATTCTTGATGGGCTGGAATCATCAGATAAGGCCCTGCGTTTCCCTAAAGTGTCAATGGTCTTGTATGACAGGAAGAACGGATTACCACGCACTATACGTATGAATATTGAACTTGCCCTGATTGAATATGATAAGAATTGACAGAAAAATGACAGGTGCTGCTCTTCCGACGGTACTTGTAGTATCTGTATTCATGCTGATTCTGGTGCTTGCTGCATTGACATATCTGTCAATGGACATGCAACTTTATGCAGGATGGCATCGGGAACGGCAGCAGCGTATGGATTTGTTTTCGGCACTGAAAATCTGCTGCTGCGACAGCACTGTGTTTGACGAGGATTCTGTGTCACTGTTTCTTTTCAGTGAAGTTCCGGTCAATGTCTATCGGCAAGGCTGGGGCTTCTACGAAATCATGACGGCATCATCCGGACCGTATCTCATTTCCCGACTGGTGGGAGCCGCTTCTGACAGTTATACACATGCGGCATTCTGGCTATGTGACAGGAACAGGGCACTCTCTCTTGCTGGTGACACGCGGATAGATGGTATTGTGCATATTCCGCTAAACGGAATAAACTACATGGAATATGGCGAAGATAAGTTTATTGGAGATAGGCTTATGGAAAATAAGCTTCGCATTGCCGGAAAAGAACTTCCAGCGGTTCTGAAAGACGGTTTCGTCATACCAGAAGATGAAGTGAACATGCATGTGCATGCCAATGATTCCATATTGATGCTTAGCTGCAATGCTATAGTAGATGGCGAAGATATTGTACTGTCATCAAGGTCTTCCGTTCATGATATCCTGGTCAATGCCAGGAAAGTCACAGTGAGTTCAGGGTTTCGTGGAAGTCTCCAGATAATGTGCAGCGATACAGTGATTGTTAAACATGGCGCAGTGCTCGAATATCCATCCGGGATATATATCAGGTCAAACAATGGATTTCCCTATGTGGAGCTACAGGACGGCTGCTGCATGGCCGGTTATGTTATAGTAGAAGGTGCGGCTGAAGATTTCAGCTTATCGCATCCATGCTATATGCAGTCTTCTTCAGCATCATTAAGCGGTCTCCTTTACGCCGACGGCAGCTGCAATCTTGAAGGTGACGTTTCAGGAGCTGTCTATGTGAAAGACTGTTTCCACATCATGGGCTCCAGTACATATCCTGGTGTCCTTCATGATGCCCATATATCACGAAACGATACCATCGCATACCCGCTTTTCATGGATGCTCCATACCGCAGAAAAGCCATAAAAAAACTACACTGATGTTGAAATGAATAACAAATACACTACATCATTGCTGCTGATTACTGCTGTAGCAATATGGGGAATAATAGGCTCACCTGCAAAGTTCCGTGGGAAACTATCCGAAGATTG
>ULQR01029311.1_pt1 | contig 14072 bp, 6 predicted proteins | sample 1954711 | NCBI WGS metagenome assembly ULQR01 (sample SAMEA4835661, study PRJEB28245) | human gut metagenome | biome: gut microbiome; material: fecal sample | place: Denmark | collected 2008
AGACTAACCTTACAAACCTTGTCGAATATCTTCGGCAAGAAGTCAAGGAACAGGAAAAGCAGAAAGTCAATGTCAGACAGTTTATTGCAGCGGTCAGGAAGTACACTGATATGCAGCAGCTTGACGCCTCTGTTCTCCGGGAGTTTGTGGAGAAAATTTATATCTCCGAGGTTTATACGCCGGACGAGAATGAGCCGCGCATCAAGGTCAGAGAAATCGAGATCGTCTATAACTTCATTGGTGCATTTGATTTTGAGGACGCAAGGGAGCAATCCCAAGCAGCCCAAAAAGAAAAGAAAACCGGCGTAGCCTAAACTACGCCGATTCTCTCACATAAATGTTTTCTTACGTCACCGCCCCTAAGCAGGGCTTTGTCTATAGTCTGAAATCTCCCGGAGTTTTTCCGGGAGATTTTTTTCACAGGACGCCTTTTCTGATCAGAAAATAACGCTTTTAGATATTGAGCAGATCACTGAATACCTTCAGTGCTCCGTCTGTCTCATGAGCCAGAACGCGTTTTGCAAGGACTTTACCAAGCTGGACGCCTTCCTGGTCGAAGCTGTTTACGTTCCACAGGAATCCCTGGAACATGATCTTATTCTCGAAGTGTGCAAGCAGTGCTCCCAGCGTCTTCGGATTTACCTGATCTCCGATGATGATGCTGGACGGACGGCCGCCTTCGAAGTTTTTGTTTTTATTCTCATCTGCTTTACCGCAGGCAAATGCAACGATCTGAGCTGCTACGTTTGCGCAGAGTTTCTGCTGGCTGGTGCTGCCCTGGATGTCGACATCGGTCTCCATCTGGTTATTGCGGAAGCCTACAAACTGCAGCGGAACGATATCAGTTCCCTGATGCAGCAGCTGATAGAAGGAATGCTGTCCGTTGGTACCTGGCTCGCCGAAGAGAACCGGACCGGTCGGGTAATTGACCGGCTCGCCGAAGCGGTTGACCGATTTACCGTTGGACTCCATATCTACCTGCTGTAAGTGAGCCGGGAAACGGTTCAGTGCCTGGGAGTACGGAAGAACTGCAGTGCTCGGATAGCCAAGAACGTTTCTCTCGTAAACACCGATCAGCGCATCAAGCATCTCCGGGTTCTGTAATACGTCTTTGTTTGCAGAAAGTTTATCTTCTGCTGCAGCGCCCTCGAGGAATGCTGCGAATACTTCCGGTCCGAAAGCCAGGGACAGAACAGCGCCGCCGACTGCGGATGTGGAAGAATAACGGCCTCCGATGTAGTCATCCATGAAGAATGCTGCCAGATAGTCGTCGCTCTTTGCCAGCGGAGAAGTCTCACTGGTAACGGCGATCATATGCTTGGATGCATCCAGGCCTGCATTTTTCAGAGCGTCTTTTACGAAGGACTCATTGGTCAGAGTCTCCAGTGTGGTTCCGGATTTGGATACCAGAACGAAGATGGAATGTGCTACGTCGATCGAATTCAGAACAGCTGCTGCGTCATCCGGGTCAACGTTGCTGATGAATTTTGCTTCCATTTTGAAGCAGCCGTTTTTCTTTGCCCAGTTTTCCAGAGCCAGATACATCGCACGCGGGCCAAGGTCGCTTCCGCCGATACCGATCTGCACAACGGTGGTGAATTTTTCACCTGCTGCGTTGGTGATCTCACCTGCATGTACTTTGTTCGCAAACTCTGCGATGCGGTTCTGCTGCTCTACGTAGAAAGCACGTTTGTCTACGCCGTCTGCCGTAACGGTGTTTCCGAGCTGGCCGCGGGTCAGCTGATGAAGCACGAGACGGTTCTCTCCGGTGTTGATGACAGCACCGTTGTAAAGCTCCTCAAATTTTTCAGAAAGCTGTGCCTCTTCTGCCAGTTTTACGAGTGCGGCAAGGACATCCTCATTCACCTGTTTTGCTGCGTAGTTATACGCAAGTCCTTCTGCCATCGGAACGCTGTAAGATTTTACGCGCTCTGCTCCGTTTTCGCCGGACATCACCTCGGCAAGATTGACACGCTCCACTTTTTTCAACTCCTCAAAAGAAGCCAGTTTATCAAGATTGTTCCAGGTAACCATTGTTAAGTTCCTCCTGTTTTTTTATTTTGTCTCTCTATTCCGTCCGCGGAAACATTTTTATTCCCGCTATTATACCAATGAAACAGACTGCTTGCTAAAAACAGTCTGTTTCGTGATATTTTTTTATTTCGTATAGTTATAAGAAAGAGCTCTTGCGATCTCCCACTGATATTCCGGCAGAGTCTTTGTCATGGACAGTGCCTCATCGATATCGTAATCTACATACTCACCGTTCTTGTATGCAACAACGCGGTCTGTTTTGCCTTCCAGAAGAAGGTCAACTGCGTAAGCACCCATGATGGACGCATATACACGGTCTTTACATGTCGGGCTTCCTCCACGCTGCATATGTCCAAGGATCGTTGCACGGGTCTCGATGCCGGTTGCAGCTTCGATTCTGCGCGCCATGCTGGTGGAATGGCCGATGCCCTCAGCATTTACGATGATATGATGTTTTTTGCCTTTTCTACGGTTCTCGATGATGTTGTTGATGATCTTCTGCTCATCGTAATCGTATTTCTCCGGAAGAAGAATATCCTCTGCGCCGTTTGCGATACCGCACCAAAGAGCGATATATCCGGCATTACGTCCCATAACCTCGATGATCGAGCATCTCTCATGGGAAGTGGAAGTATCTCTTACTTTATCAATGGCTTCCATTGCAGTGTTTACCGCGGTATCAAAACCGATGGTATATTCTGTGCAGGCGATATCCAGGTCGATGGTTCCCGGTACACCTACGGTGTTAATTCCAAGAGCTGCCAGTTTCTGCGCTCCTGCAAAAGATCCGTCTCCGCCGATAACTACCAGTCCGTCGATGCCGTGTTTTCTGCAGACATCTGCAGCACGTTTCTGGCCTTCCAGTGTACGCATCTCTGCGCAGCGGGCGGTATAAAGGATGGTACCTCCGCGCTCGATGGTGTCGGATACATCGCGGGCTGTCATGTCGATGATTTCTTCGTTCATCAGTCCGTCGTAGCCTTTCAGGATACCTTTCATCTGAACGCCCTTCTGCAGACCTCTTCTTACGGCTGCACGGATCCCTGCGTTCATACCTGGTGCATCACCACCGCTGGTAAGCACTCCGATTGTCTTTACCTTGTTAGTCGTTGCCATATGAATTCCTCCATCTCATCACACACATTAATAAACGAGTAGTTTTATTTATTAATCACACACAGTTTTATTTTAAAGCATTCAGGCCCTTTTTTCAATACTCTTTTCTACAACTTTCACGTTTCCGGTACCGAATTTTGCCTGAAGTGACGCCACCAGACGGGCATCTGCCTGCACATTGCGGCTCGGCGGCAGTTTTTTCATCGCTTTGATCGATTTGATGTAGAGAATCACGCTGTCCTTGCCGTCGGATTCATGCAGCATCTGGTACAGATCCGCCACTTCTCTCTCGTACGTTTCCTTGTCCGGGAACTGGATCCAGAGCTCTTTCGGGATGCCAGCAAACGGGAAAATTTTCTCGCAGATCAGCTTGCTCGGCTTATCATCCTCCGCGGAAACACGGCCCTGGATGAAGACACGCGCATCGGTCTGCATCATCGGTGCGTTTTTCTCGTAATCGCGCGGGAATACGACGATTTCCATACTGCCGACGAGGTCCTCGAGTGTGAGAAATGCCATTGTCTTGTTATTCTTTGTATATTTGATTTTTTTATCCGTGATAATGCCGCCGACAATCTCTTTCGCGCCGTCGGTGACGGATGGGAAACCCGTCTCCTCATCCGGCTGGAAGTCTGTCGTTACCGCGGAAATGTTCTTCCGCCAGCACTCCTCCTGCTCCTCGAGCGGATGACCGCTGACGTAGATGCCGAGCACCTCTTTTTCGAGCGCCAAAAGATCACTCTTTTCGTATTCTCCGACATCCGGGTACACCGTTTCATACGACCGTTTGGTCGTCTCATCTACGAAGTCAAACAGACTCATCTGGCCGCTTAACGAATCTTTTTTCTCGCGCGCCACATCATCGAGCACATTGGCGTAGACGAACATGAGCTGCTTTCTCGTCACGCCGAAGCAGTCGAATGCGCCCGCCTTGATAAAGTTCTCGACGGTCCGCTTGTTGACTTCTTTTCCGCTCAGGCGCTCCGCGAAATCCTTTAACGAGCGGAACGGTCCGTTTGCACTCCGCTCCTCCACGATCGCCTCCATGACCGGCTTTCCGATGCCTTTGACCGCCGCCATGCCATAGCGGATCGCCTGGCCGTCTACCGTGAATTTTCCTTCGCTTCGGTTGATGTCCGGCGGCAGAATGGAAATGCCCATCTGGCGGGAACTCAAGATATACTCTGCGACTTTTCCCGGGTTATCGATGCAGGAGGTCATCAGAGCCGCCATGAACTCAACCGGGTAATAGTATTTCAGCCATGCCGTCTGGTACGATACGAACGCGTACGCCGCCGCATGGGATTTGTTGAAGGCGTATTTCGCGAAGTCGATCATCTCGTCGTAGATCTTGTTCGCTGTCTTCTCATCAATGCCGTTTTTGATACAGCCCGGCACACCCTCTGCCTCGTTTCCATAAACGAAATTCTGGCGCTCTTTTTCCATGACGGATGCCTTTTTCTTCGACATCGCACGGCGCACCAGATCGGCCCGTCCAAGCGAATAGCCCGCCAGTGCCTGTACGATCTGCATAACCTGTTCCTGGTAGACGATACAGCCGTACGTCGGCTCCAGAATCGGTTTTAAGAGCGGTGTATCGTACGTAACGGATTCCGGGTTGTTTTTTCCTTTGATGTACTGCGGAATAAAATCCATCGGGCCCGGCCGGTACAGGGAAATTCCGGCGATGATATCCTCGAGGCTCTGCGGTTTTAACTCCTTCATGAAGTTTTTCATTCCCGCACTCTCGAGCTGGAACACACCGACCGTTTTCGATGCGCCGATCATGCCGAGCACTTTCGGATCGTTGTAATCGATGTGAAGCAGATCAATTTTCTTATTGCTGTAACGCTCTGCGAGCTTTGTCGCATTCTGAATGACGGTCAGGGTCCGAAGCCCTAAGAAGTCCATTTTCAGAAGTCCCAGTTCCTCGAGCGTCGTCATCGTGAACTGCGTGACGATCGTTCCGTCGCTTCCTCGCGAGAGCGGCACAAATTCCACCAGCGGCCGCGAACCGATGACAACACCGGCGGCGTGCATCGACGTGTGGCGCGGCAGACCTTCAAGTCTCCGTGACATGTCGATCAGATGTGCAACCTCTTCATTGCCCTGGTACAGCTCCCGCAGCTCGTGGTTCATCTGCAGTGCCTTGTCGATCGTGATATTCAGCTCATTCGGAATCATCTTCGCGATCGAATCCACCTGTGCATACGGCATATCCAGCACACGGCCGACATCGCGGATGACACCGCGCGCCGCCAGTGTACCGAATGTGACGATCTGTACAACGCGGTCCTTGCCGTATTTTCTCGTTACATAGTCGATGACCTCCGGGCGGCGTTCGAAACAGAAATCCACGTCGATATCAGGCATGGTAACTCGTTCCGGGTTCAGGAAACGCTCGAACAGGAGCTGGTACCGCATCGGGTCCAGCTGTGTGATGCCAAGGGTGTAGGAAACAATACTTCCGGCCGCCGATCCTCGTCCCGGTCCGACCATGATGTCGTGGTCGCGCGCAAATTTGATGAAATCCCACACGATCAGGAAGTAATCGACGTAACCCATCGTTTTGATCGTATCAAGCTCGTATTCCAGCCGCGCTTTCAGTTCATCTGTCGCCGGGTGATACCGTTCCTCGAGGCCGTCGTAGCAGAGCTTATTTAAGTATTCCCAGGAAGTGTATCCCTCCGGCACATCGAATTTCGGAAGTTTTGTGACACCAAATTCGATCTCCACATTACACCGGTCTGCAATTTTCTGTGTATTTTCGATTGCCTGCGGTGCATACGGGAAGAGCGATGCCATCTCCGCCTCGGATTTCACGAAATACTGTCCGCCCTCGTAGCGCATGCGGTCCTCATCCGTGATCTTCTTTCCGGTCTGCAGGCACAGAAGAATATCATGGGAATCCGCATCTTCTGCGTACGTGTAGTGAATATCATTCGTCGCCACCAGCTCGATGCCGGTTTCTGCCGAGAGGCGCATCAGCTGCTGATTGACCATCCGCTGCTCCGAGATGCCGTGATCCTGCAGTTCCAGGAAGAAATTGCCTTTTCCGAAAATCTTCTCATACCGCAGTGCGGCCTCTTTTCCCATCTCGTACTGGTTCCGCACCATCGCACGCGCCACCTCACCTGCAAGGCAGGCGGAAAGCGCGATAATGCCCTCGTGATACTTTTCCAGAATCTCCATGTCGACACGCGGCTTATAGTAAAATCCATCGATAAAGCCCGCCGAAACAATCTTCATCAGATTGGAATAGCCCGTATTATTTTCCGCCAGCAGAACCAGATGGTAGTACCGGTCCTCTCCGCGGCTGGTTTCGCGGTCGAAACGGGAACCCGGCGCCACGTAAACCTCACAGCCGAGGATCGGCTTGATGCCCTGCGCGCGGGCTTCTTTATAAAAATCGATACAGCCGAACATGACGCCGTGATCGGTGATCGCGGCGCTGTTCATGCCAAGCTCCTTGACTCTGGCAACGTACTCTTTGATCTTGTTCGATCCGTCCAGAAGGCTGTATTCGGTATGTACATGTAAATGCGTAAAACTCATCGTTTTCTCCTCTATTTTCCAAAGGCATGTTCCGTTGTCTCCAAGATCGTCTGCACCAGGCTGTCCGGCTCGATCGGCTTGGTCAGATGGCTGTTCATGCCCGCTGCGCGGCATCCCTCTTTACTCTCTTCGGAGGACTGCGCCGTCATCGGGATGATCGGGACTTGTTTTGCTTCCGGAAGCCCCATGGTGCGGATCTGCCGCGCTGCCTCAAGACCGCCCATCACAGGCATCATCAGATCCATTAAAATCACATCAAATTTCTGCGGATTCGCCGCATACTTTTCGACCGCCTCGCGGCCGTTCCATGCCTCTTCCACCGTCGCACCGTGATCGGTCAGGTAAAACTCGGCGATTTCCATGTTGATCTCATTATCCTCGACAAGCAGAACGTGGAAACGGACAAGCTCTTTTCCTGCGATCCGTGTCTTTACTTCCTGAATCCGCTGTCCCTCGCAGTCAATGTAAAACGGAAGCCGGAATACATACGTCGTTCCGACGCCCTGCTGGCTCGTTACCTCGATCGTGCCCTGCATTTTTTCGATCAGTTCTTTGACGATCGACATGCCAAGGCCCGTTCCCTTGTACTGCGTTCTCGCACCGGACTTCTCCTGTGTGAACGGATGGAACAGCTCTTTTTCGATAAATTCGCTGCTCATTCCGATGCCGCTGTCCATGATGCGGAACTCGTAGACGACCCGGGTTCCGTCGCAGGAGACTTCGCCCGCATACGTATCGATCGTTCCGCCCGGCTTGTTGTACTTGATTGCATTGCTGAAGAGATTCAGCATAATCTGCCGCAGGCGCAGCGGACTGCCGATCAGTCTCGTGTGCGTCAGCTCACCGCGGTGCATACGGTGGGTAATGCCCATCTCCGTAATCTGCGCATTGACAAGGGATGCCACATCATCCATCAGATGCGTCAGATCAAAAGAAGCGCTCTCGATCGTCTCTTTTCCGGACTCCAGCTTATTCATATCGAGCACATCGTTGACGAGTGCCAGCAGATGGCTTGCGGAAAGATTGATTTTATCGAGGCAGTCGTCCACTTTTGCCTCATCCTGCCGGTTTTTGCGGATGATATCCAGCATGCCCATAATGCCATTGATCGGCGTGCGCACATCGTGGCTCATGCGGTTCATAAATTCTGTTTTTGCACGACTTGCACTGTCTGCAGCTCTAAAGGCATCCTGAAGCTGTATCTTCTCCCTCTCTTCCCGGCTGTGGAACTCTGACGTATCACGGAAAAGGATCATGCCGTGTACCACAACGCTCTCCCGCTTTGTCTTTCGGTCGTAGACGGTATCCTGTGACATAAGAACCGTCTTCTGCAACCATATTCTTCTGCCGGACTCATCTGTTTCCTGATACTCCACGACTACCTGCTTATCTCCGTTTTCAAAGCGCTGCAGCAGTTTCTTCGAGGAATCCACAATGCGGTATGATTCCAATGTCTCCTCCGCGACAAACGCACTGCATTCCCCGCAGTATTTCTCGTAGGAACACGGCAGATCTATATTGAGGTCAAATTTCTTCTGCCCGCTGTGGTAAAAAATCTGCTCCAGCGAATCATTCGTCAGATCAACGGCGAACACGGCCTCGGCCGTCTCGAGAAGTGCCTCGGCGTAGTGGCTGTTTTCAATGATCGACTGTTTCATCTGTTCATAGTATTGGTCGAGCTGTTCTTTTTCATTCCGAGCAGCTTCCCCATTGGAGCGGAACCGCTCAAAGCCCATCAGAAAATGGTGCAGTCCGCCGTCCTCGGCCGCGTCGTAGAATAGAATGGTGACTTTTCCCCGGCAGAGCGCTTCCCCTTCGCTGCCCTCCTGATACTCGTACAGAATTTCTACGCTCTCTTCTCCCTTCTGATAGCACTCCTTCAGATGGGTAAGATCCAGCATTCTACGCATTTCCTTTCTCTTTTCCTCATCCGTGATGCCCTGCACAATATGCTCGGCCGCACCGGTATAGCTGCCGTCCTCGGCAAGGAAAAAACCCGAAACGGCGCGCAGAATCCAGTACTGGTCCTGTCTTGCATTGCAGTAAATACAGTTGGAAAAATGGTATCCCTTTTTCTTTACGACGTCCAGCGCTTCCAGGCTGATCTTCCGCTCTGCGGCGGCTTCTTCCATCTTCGCGCGGTTTTTGTCGATATACATGTTCTGATCCGCATGGCGGAACAGTTCCCGGATATCACAGTCTTCAAATTCCGTGGACAGTGCATAGCCTCCGGCGTAGCTGATCGGCATCTCCGGGTGCTGGCGGGAATATTCTGCCGTCTGCGTGCGGATGTGCTTCATGCACGCTTCCACTTCTTCGCGGTTCAGTCCGCGCAGAATGGCAAGAAACTCATCTCCGCCGTTTCTTCCGACGAAATACTCCTCCGGGACTGCTTTTCGAAGCTGAACGGCAAAGGAACGGATATATTCGTCTCCCTTGTCGTGACCCAGACTGTTGTTGATCGTGCGCAGATTGTTGAGGTCAAACACGCAGACCGCATACACGCCGGAAATTTCTTCTCCTCCGTCGCTTCCCTCCAGAATCTCTTCGCATTTATTTTTATTTGGCAGGCCCGTCGCCTCATCGAGATAGACTTTCTTCTGCAGAATACGGTTCATCGCCGCATAGCGGACGGCCTTGATCAGCTCCATGCCGATGACAAACACCAGACCGATGATATCTCCTACTACCACCTGCTCCAGCTTCTTCAGCGAAGACGCCATTCTCTGCGAATACGCTTCCGCAAGGCCTGTCGCCTCGTCACAGATTTTGAAAAAGGTCTCACTCTTTTCGATAATCGCGGTATTCTCATATCCTTTTTCACGCACCAGCAGAATCTCTGCCTTCAGCTCTTCAAAATACGATGCCAGCTCAGTCATCTTATCCTGAAAATCCCGGTCATCCAGGCGCACCAGATCCAGCTCGCTGCTTCCGTTCTGCAGACCGTCGATATAAGCGTTGATGTCTGCAATCATCGTATCCTGCGGTTCTCCCGCATCCTCCAGCTTGATAATCCGCTGCGTTTTTCCGCGCACCAGACCGGCATAGTTGACAACGCGGGCCGTTCCCTGTATTTTCTCGACCATCGACATAATGCAGAAAAACAGAATAATCAGAATGATCGTCAAAACCGTCATTGCGGTTTTGGAAATAAAAGATGTTTTTTTCTTACTTTTCTTTTTCTTCATCTCTCTCCATCAGATCCTGTGTCATTTTTTGTCATATAGATCATATTATAAGCGCAATCCTCTCTTCGCGCAACCGCAAACCGGGCGCAGAAAAAATTTCAAAATTTTATCTGCTGTCTGACACAAAAAAACGGACACCGGAGAGGATGTGCTTCCTGTCCAGTGCCCGATTTTTTCTTATTTTGCTTTTTCTGCCGTCCAGATTTTACCGTCGCGGATGACAACCTGTTTTTCTTTCATCAGATGGCCGACCGCGCGCTTAAATGCTGCTTTGCTGAGGCCGAATTCTCTCTGAATCACTTCCGGTGATGCTTTGTCATCAAATGGAAGGACACCTGCAAATTCCTCAATCACAGAAAGAACGCTCTCTGCATCGATTGCGATCTGCTCGTACGCTTTTCCGCGTGCGGACAGGGAGAGTTTTCCGTCCTCTTTGACTTCGGTAACGCGGCACTCAAGTTCCTGGCCGACATGATAGTCTGCCTGTGCTTCTCTCTTTGGAATCAGACCGGAGTAGCGGTCATCAACAGCAACGAAAACGCCGAAGTTTCCGCTGATCTCGTAGATTCTTCCCTTTACGATATCGCCTACGACGTACGGAGAATTGGTCTTCAGGAAATGGTAAACCTTCATCGTTGCGCAGAGACGGTCGCTCTTGTCGATGTAGAGGGAAACCAGAACCTCATCGCCCGGATGGAGGCGGCGGGTCTGCTGTTTAAACGGAAGAAACAGATCTTTTTCCAGACCCCAGTCCAGAAATGCTCCGATCTTTCCGGTAGCAGCTACGTTTAAGACAGCCAGCTCTCCAAGCACCAGCTTCGGCTCTCTGGTTGTCGCAATCAGACGATCGCTGGAATCGCGGTACAGAAATACTTCCAGCTCATCTCCCTCTTTTGTTCCTTCCGGCACCTGTTTGATCGGCAGGAGAACACGCTCCTTCTCGCCTGCTTCGCGGGTCTCTCCAAGGTAAATACCGAATTCTACTTTCTTTACTACTACCAGCTTTTGCTTTCTTCCTATATTTAACATTTGACTTCCTTTCTTACTGCTCGTCGAGGGCCTTCATGCTCATCTCCTCGAGCAGGTCGCTCTTGATGTGGTACAGCTTGTCGGACAGATCCACATAAACCTCATGCGGATTGACCAGACGTTTTGACTCCTCCCAGAGGGTATCTTTCTCTCTGGTGCAGATGTCGCGGATCTCCATCACAGACGGAGAAGTATAGACGCATGCGCCTCTCTGGAAAACCGGAACGAGAAGCTCTCTTAACGTATAGGTTCCGCCTTTGATCTTCGTCTTTTTCCAGGTCTCGATCGGATCGAAAATAATCATATCTTTGCTCTCGTCGAAGATCTCGCCTGCGAGGCAGATCAGATCTGCACGGATCTTTCCGCTTTCTTTATCATAAATACGAAAAATGGTCTTGTTACCCGGATTTGTTACTTTCTCAGAGTTCTCGGACAACTTGATCTTCGGTGTGAATTCTGCGTCATCTTTATCTTTTGCTGCTGCCAGCTTGTAAACGCCGCCGAATGCCGGCCAGTCACCGGAGGTAATCAGATTTGTGCCGACACCCCAGGAATTAATCTTCGCGCCCTGGGTTTTCAAGCTGTCGATCAGGTACTCGTCGAGATCGCTGGATGCGGAAATGATGGCATCGCCAAAGCCCTCTGCCTCAAGCATCTGATATGCTTTCTTTGACAGATAAGCAAGGTCACCACTGTCGATACGGATGCCGTAGCCTTTCATCGGCAGGCCCGCTTCTCTCATCTCTTTGAAAACGCGGATGGCGTTCGGAACGCCGGATTCGAGAACATCGTACGTATCTACAAGAAGAATGCATGCTTCCGGATACAGTTTCGCATACGTTTTAAATGCGGTGTATTCATCAGGGAAACTCATGATCCAGCTGTGTGCGTGGGTTCCCTTGACCGGAACGTCAAATAGTTTTCCGGCCAGTACATTGGAAGTGCCGATACAGCCGGCGATCATGGCAGCACGGGCGCCATAGGTACCGGCGTCAGCACCCTGCGCGCGGCGAAGCCCAAACTCCATGATTCCGTCCCCGCGTGCGGCGAAGACGATACGGGATGTTTTGGTCGCGATCAGGCTCTGGTGGTTGATGATATTTAAGATGGCAGTCTCAACCAGCTGTGCCTCCATGATCGGCGCGATGACCTTGACGAGGGGCTCACGCGGAAAGACAACAGTGCCTTCCGGGATTGCGTAGATGTTACCCGAAAATTTGAAATTGTGAAGATATTCGAGAAAATCTTCATCAAAAATGCCGAGTCCGCGTAAGTATTCGATGTCGGCATCATCGAAGTGAAGATTTTTCACATAGTCAATGACCTGCTCTAAGCCGGCGCAGATGGAAAACGCATTTCCATCCGGGTTTGTGCGGTAGAACGCATCAAAAATGACGGTTTCGTTGGCATCTTTCTCTCGGAAATAGCCCTGCATCATCGTCAGTTCATACAGGTCGGTCAATAGGGTAAGGTTTCTTGGCTCCATAATATTCTCCTTTGTTGCGAAAGACGGCTGCGGGCACGTCCTTCTTTTTATATATAGTATACTTCATTGTTTATATTTGCAATGAATGTCTGTGTCTGTTTTTTTAAGTAAAGACAGACATATTTTATATACTATACCATAAAATCAGGGGAATGGCAAAATAATGATAATTTTATAACATGTGAATCATATCCGAAACATTCCTTGACAACCATCTGGAAAAAAGATACAATGTCCATGTTAGTGATTTGATTACTAATTACGATAGGAAAAGCAATGATGGAGACAGTAGCGCCGCACGGAAAGCGGGAGCGAGGCAGGGACGGTGAGAGCCTGCTGTGAGTAAAGCGGATGCGAAGATCACTCCGGAGCTTCGGGCTGAACCATTTTTGGAAGTCTGAGCGCCGTTTCTGACAGCGCCCGGAAGGAAAATTCAGTAAGTACCGACGGTTTCCTCCGTTATAGGGAGCGCATATAAAGGTATGCAGTAATAGGTGGTTAAAAGCAAGTGGGCCCTTGTCCTGTTACAGGATGGGTCCATTTTTATTTCATAGAAAAAGACATTCTATGAAATAAAAACTTTATTTCATATTTTTAGGAGGAATTTATCATGTACAACAAAGTTCCGGCAAACATGAATTTCGTGGAGCGTGAAAAGAACATTGAGAAGTTCTGGGAAGATGAGCAGATTTTTAAGAAGAGTATCGACAGCCGTAAGCAGGGACCGACCTATACATTCTATGACGGACCGCCTACCGCAAACGGCAAGCCGCACATCGGACACGTGCTGACCCGTGTTATCAAGGATATGATTCCGAGATACCGCGCGATGAAGGGCTACATGGTTCCGAGAAAGGCTGGATGGGATACCCACGGTCTTCCGGTTGAGCTGGAAGTAGAGAAGATGCTGGGACTGGACGGCAAGGAGCAGATTGAGCAGTATGGTCTGGAGCCGTTCATCGAGCACTGTAAAGAGAGTGTCTGGAAATACAAAGGAATGTGGGAGAAATTCTCCAACACCGTTGGTTTCTGGGCAGACATGGAGCATCCGTATGTTACCTACCACAACAGCTTCATTGAGTCTGAGTGGTGGGCATTAAAAGAAATCTGGAACAAGGGACTTCTTTATAAGGGCTTCAAGATCGTACCGTACTGCCCGCGCTGCGGCACCCCGCTGTCCAGCCATGAGGTGGCACAGGGATATAAGGACGTCAAAGAGCGTTCTGCGATTGCTAAATTCCCGGTAAAGGGCGAAGATGCATACATTCTTGCATGGACGACCACCCCGTGGACACTTCCGTCCAACGTGGCGCTCTGTGTAAATCCGGACGAGACATATGTAAAGGTAAAAATGAAAGAGGATGGCACGGTTTATTATATGGCGCAGGCGCTGTGTGATACCGTTCTGGGCGAGGGCACTTACGATGTCCTGGAAACCTTTGTCGGAAAAGATCTGGAATATAAAGAGTATGAGCCATTATTTGACTATGCCGTAGCAACCTGTGAAAAACAGCATAAGAAAGCATTCTACATTGTCTGCGATAATTATGTAACACTGACCGATGGTACCGGTGTCGTACACATCGCGCCGGCATTTGGTGAGGATGACTCCAAGGTCGGCAGAAAATATGACCTTCCGTTCGTACAGTTGGTAGACGGCAAGG
>ULQR01023188.1_pt1 | contig 14024 bp, 10 predicted proteins | sample 1954711 | NCBI WGS metagenome assembly ULQR01 (sample SAMEA4835661, study PRJEB28245) | human gut metagenome | biome: gut microbiome; material: fecal sample | place: Denmark | collected 2008
ACTGTACGGCATATGCTTATGCAGGCTTCCATGAAAAATTTATCAAAAATCATATCACGCTGATTGGTTGTCCGAAGCTTGATGATGTTGACTATTCGGAGAAACTGACACAGATTATTGCCAATAACAATATCAAGAGCATTACGATTGTCCGCATGGAAGTGCCTTGCTGTGGCGGCATTGAATACGCTGTGAAAAAGGCCATTCAGGACAGCGGAAAGTTCCTGCCATGGCAGTGCTATACGATTTCGATTGACGGAAATATTATTGATGAATAAGAATTGCGGAATGGAGAGTAATAATGGAAAATAAAATGTTTTGTTATCAGTGCGAACAGACGGCAGGGTGTACAGGCTGTACACAGTCAGGTGTCTGCGGAAAATCAGCAGATACAGCCAGATTACAGGATGAGCTGACCGGTGCGTTAATCGGTCTTGCGCGTGCAACGGAGAGTAATCCGGTAACACAAAATACGTATCAGACAATTATCGAAGGACTTTTTACAACAATTACCAATGTAAGTTTTGACGATGAAGCCATTATCAGACAGATTGAAAAGACCCATGCGGCAAAGGAAGAACTGGTACCGGGCTGCGGAAGCTGTGGCGCGCCTTGCGGCAAGACAGAAGATTATGATATGCAGCAGCTTTGGAATGACAATGAAGACATTCGTTCTTTGAAATCGCTGATTTTATTCGGACTGCGCGGCATGGCGGCATATGCTTATCATGCGCAGATGCTTGGATATCAAGATGATGAAGTGAATGACTTTTTCTGTGAAGGACTGTTTAAAATCGGTTATGAAAATACAATGGAAGAACTGCTTCCAACTGTATTAAAGGTCGGAGAAATCAATTTAAAATGTATGGCGCTGCTTGATAAAGCCAACACGGAAAGCTATGGAACACCGACACCGGCAGTCGTACCGCTGACCGTGGAAAAAGGACCGTTTATCGTTGTTACAGGTCATGATTTAAAAGACCTCGAACTGCTGTTAGAGCAGACAAAGGATAAGGGAATCAACATTTACACACACGGAGAAATGCTTCCGGCGCATGCTTATCCGAAGCTGAAAAAGTATCCGCATTTAAAAGGAAACTTCGGTACGGCATGGCAGAACCAGCAGAAGGAATTTGCAAATCTTCCGGCGCCGGTTTTATTTACAACAAACTGTCTGATGCCGCCAAAGGCAAGCTACGCAGACCGCGTATTTACAACGGAAGTGGTGGCATTTCCGGATACCGTTCATATCGGGGAAGACAAGGACTTCACGCCGGTTATTGAAAAGGCACTGGAGCTTGGCGGATTTGCGGAAGATACGGAGTTTACCGGAATCAACGGCGGAAATAAGGTGCAGACCGGTTTTGGACACGGCACGATTTTATCTGTAGCGGATAAGGTTGTGGAAGCCGTAAAGGCGGGCGATATCAGCCATTTCTTCTTAGTAGCGGGCTGTGATGGCGCAAGATCGGGCAGAAATTATTATACGGAATTTGTAAAACAGACCCCGAAGAACAGCATTATTTTAACACTTGCCTGCGGCAAGTACCGTTTTAATGACCTTGACCTCGGAGAAATCGGCGGACTGCCAAGAATTATGGATATGGGACAGTGTAATGATGCGTATGGCGCAATTCAGGTGGCAGTTGCCCTCGCAGATGCGTTTGGGTGTGGGGTCAATGACTTACCGTTATCTTTCGTACTGTCATGGTACGAGCAGAAAGCGGTCTGCATTTTACTGACACTTCTGCACTTAGGCATTAAAAATATCCGTTTGGGTCCGTCTTTACCGGCGTTTCTCTCACCGAATATTTTAAATTTCCTCGTAGAAAATTACGGCATTGCACCGATTACGACACCGGAGGAAGATTTGAAGGCACTGCTGGGAAAATAAGAGTGTTGTACAGGATATAAAAATTAAGATACTGTTTCGTTAGATAAGACTGCCTGAAAATGGCGGTTGGATAATAAAATGAAATGATAAGGCATCGGACAGACTGCAAGCGCGGGCTGGACGGTGCCTTGTTTTGCTGTATGAACAAATTTGGCGGATTGATGACAGGGGAGGATAAATTGCGGTTTGGGATAGGATTTGATATAATAAATTCAACATGTGCAAAATTTGCACATGTTGAAGATGAAGGTACAGTCAAAAATAATTCTTGAAAGTTAGTGGTTAATAATGAAAAAATTAGATGAAACAGCATTTACAGAAAGAGAATTAAAGATATTTAAAGAAATACAAGAATATGCAAAGAAATATCAGACGAAAAAGGTTGTATTATTTGGTTCAAGGGCAAGAAGAACGAATCGTGAAAAGAGTGATATAGATTTAGCGGTATATGGCTGTTCTGATGTTACAGAGTTTTATTTTGATATTGATGAGGAGGTCAATACGTTATTAATGTTTGATGTTATTGACATGGACAGAAAAAATATATCCAAAGATTTGTTGCAGGAAATAGAAAGAGACGGGGTTATTATTTATGAAGAAGTTTGAAAATTTTGAAGTGCATTTGGAAAAATATACAATATATAGAAAAAGGAGCCGCCCCACGCGGCTCGCAAACATTTAATAAATAATTTATTTTAACTTCAACAATGTTATTTTGAATGGTAATAACATGATTATATTAACATAAGGTACAGGAGGGGTCAAGAAAATTATGAAAAAAACAGGTAAAATAAAGAATAGCGTATTGCAGGAAACACATTATAATGTAGGACTGGATATTGGTACAAGTTCAGTGGGATATGCGGTGGTCGATGCCGATACCGGTAAAGTGCTGGTATTTAAAAAGAAAAATATGCTCGGCGGCAGATTGTTTAACAAAGGTGAAACGGCAAAGGCAACGAGGGTGAATCGCAGTACACGAAGAAGATACGACCGCAGGAGAGAACGTATCAAACTTTTACGTTGTCTGATGTGGGAAATGGTTGATGAAAAAGACCCGGATTTTTTTGCGCGGCTGGACGAAGGATTTTTAATGCGTGAGGATAAAACAATCCAGTCAAAGTCTATTTTGTTTAATGACAAAAACTACACCGACAAAGACTATTATAAAGAGTATGCGACAATCTATCATTTAAGAAAAGAATTATTTGAAAATGATGAGCAAAAGGATATCCGGCTGGTCTATCTGGCACTGCATCATCTTATCAAGTATAGAGGACATTTCTTATATGAAGGACAGAATTTTCAGGAAATCAATAATGATATTAATGAACTGTTTGTCCGTTTATATGAGCAGTTGGCAGAAAACTGCCAGTATAAGTGTGAAATACATAACAATCAAATTCAGGAAATCGTAGAGATATTAAAAGATACAAAACAGACAAAAAGCGAAAAGAAGGAAGTATTAAAGCCGGTTATTACAAAGACCATGCGGGAAACAGAAAAGAAAGCCGCACAAGAAATTGTAAATGCAATATTGGGCAAAAAAATCAATTTTAATATACTTTTTGGCGTGGATACAATCATAGATAATGAGGATAAGGCTTTAAAGTTATCTTTTGCAGAGGAAAAATATGACGAGCAGGAAGATTATATTTATGAACAGCTTCAGGAAAAGGCTGAAATATTAGATACGTTAAAAGAAATATACAGTTGGTTCGCATTGCAGGATATATTAAAAGGCGAAAAAACAGTTGCATCTGCAATGGTGAAAAAATATGAGAAGCATAAAAAGGATTTGAAAATATTAAGAAATGCTGTAAGAAAATACTGTACCCCGGAAGAATACAAGAATTTTTTCATAGAAAAAATAACAGATACGAAGAAGTTAAAAAAGTCGGTGAACTATGTAAACTATATCGGTGCAGACGGAAGGGGCAATACAGAAAATCTGTATAATGAAATAAAGAAACTGCTCGAAGATAAGGATAATGCGGATAAGGATATTCAATATATTTTAAAGGAAATAGACGCAGAAAATTTTCTGCCTTTACTTCGTACAAAAGAAAATATTTCAATACCGTATCAGCTTACGGTACTGGAAGCTGCGCGTATTATTGATAATCAGGGGAAATATTATCCGCAGTTGTTAGCCAATAAGGATAAGATATTATCTATTATTGAATTCAGGATACCGTATTATGTAGGACCAATGAATACGAAAAACAGAAATGAACGTTTTAGCTGGGCTTGCAGGAAAGAGGGCAAACAGGAAGAAAAGATATATCCATGGAATTGGAAAGATATTATAGATGAGGATAAAACAGCGGCACGATTTATTGAAAGAATGAGAAATACGTGTACATATTTACCGGGTGAAGATGTACTGCCAAGATATTCTCTGTTATACAGCGAATTTGTGATGTTGAATGAATTAAACAAAATCAAGGTAAACGGAAAATTCATTGAACATGACATGAAACAAAAAATGATAGAGGGATTATTTAAAAAACAAAAGAATGTAACGGAGAAAAGCCTTATAAATTATCTGAAAAAGATGAATTATATGAACACAGACCAATATAAGATTGAAGGTTATCAAAAGGAGAAAGCATTTGCCTCGTCATTGGCTTCATACATTGATTTTACACGCATATTTGGTGAAATTCATTCCGGTAATCGTCAAATGATAGAAGAAATCATTGAGTGGCTTACTTTATTTGAAGAAAAAAGTATTGTGAAACGACAGATTCAGAATAAGTACGGAACGCAGGTTACGGCACAGCAGTTAGAGGCGGTCTGCAAGCTTCGGTATAAAGGCTGGGGAAACTGCTCCGCAAAGCTTTTAAAAGGCTTAAAGACAACGATAGACGGTGATAAGGCTTCTATTATAGATATTCTGAATACGACAAATTACAATTTTATACAGATAATAACAAACAAAAAGTATGAATTTGCAAAGCAGATAGATGAATATAATGAAGACAATACAATGACGGACATAACCATAGAAGATATCAGCAGACTTCACGGTTCACCGGCAATTAAAAAAGGTATCTGGCAGACAGTGAAAGTCATGAATGAACTTGTTCAAATTATGGGACATGAGCCGGACAATATCTTTATTGAATTTGCAAGAGGGGAAGATGATAAGGTACGGACAAAAAACCGCAGTGCTCAAATAGATAGGAGTTATAAAAAGTGGAAAAAAGAATTTAAAGGAGAAGGATTTTCAACTGAAGTAGAAAAAGAATTAAAAAACAAAAAATATAAAGACAGATTAAATGAAGAAAAAATGTATTTATATTTTTTACAAAACGGAAAATGCATGTATTCAGGAGAAACGCTGGATATTGATAAACTGTCATTGTATCGTATAGACCACATTCTGCCACAGACTTATACAACCGATGACAGTATTGAAAATAAAGTATTGGTGCTTGGTATAGAAAACGAGAATAAAGCCGATAACCTGTTGATTAGTCAGAAAATAAGAAACGACAGAAAAGAGTTTTGGCGGTATTTGTACGAGTGTGGCTTAATGGGTGAGAAAAAATATAAAAATCTGACACGGAACGCGATTGGGGAAGGTGAAATTAAAGGCTTTATTAATCGACAACTGGTGGAAACAAGGCAGATTATTAAAAATGTAACACAGTTATTTACACAGCGGTATGCAAACAGCAACGTATTAGCGGTAAGAGCCGGATTAAGCAGTAACTACAGAGAAAAGTACGGCTTGTATAAAAGCCGCGAAATTAATGATTTTCACCATGCACATGATGCGTTTTTGGCGGTAAGAATCGGAATGTTTCTGACGAAAAGATTTCCGGGAATGGAAAAAGATTTAATCTATGATGCATTTTTAAGATACCGTTCTAAACAAAATAAATCATCATTATTAAAATCAAAGCACGGTTATCTAATGACTTTTTTTGATGAAGTGCAGTGTGATGAGAATGGGGTGGTGATTTGGAATCCTGATGAAGACAAGGCATATATCAAATCGGTATTGTATAGTGGAAATTGTCAAATCAGCAGAAAGAAAGAGGAACTCACCGGGAAATTTTATAATGAAACAATTTATCCAGCAGGTTCAGGTGATTTAATTCCTTTAAAGAAAAATCTGAGTGTTGAAAAATACGGCGGATATTTAGGAAAGCAGAATGCGTATTATGTAGCGGTTCAAGATGAAAACGGCAAGAAACAAAAAAAGATAATAGGAATACCGATTTATGTTAAAGAATTGGAGAAAACCCAGCCGGGGGCGATAGATGCTTATATTAAAAAACAATTAAATACAATATCATATCGTATACTGAAAGATAATATTTGCAAATATCAGGAAATAATTGTAAATGGAAATGCCATGTATTTAACAGGGGCAAAAGAAAAGAAGAATGAAATGAGCAATGCAAAACAGTTTTTCTTTGGTGACCATTATTACAATTTATATGAAACTTTATTGAAATGTTTTGCAGATAAAGTGCCGGAAGATGAAAAGGAAGAATATGACAAGAAAATGATAGAAGTTTACAATTATATAATTGCAAAAGGTGAAAGGCAGTACAAAGAGTGTGCATTTGCTTTTGAAAAAATAAAACAGGCTTTGGATTTTCCAATGCTGTCATATAATGATAAAATTGACTGTTTGAGGGAAATATTAAAAATAACGCAAGCAAATTCGACATGTGCAAATATAAAAAAATATTGTAAACAATCAGCTAATGTTACAGGTACGGAAAGAGTTGGACGAATTGAGAGAGTTATCAATATTGATGATAGCAAAAGAAATAAAAGTGTTGCAGTATTTGTAGACAAGTCCGTGACCGGTTTATACGAAAGAAGGTACACACTTTGAGTTGGAGAACAGTGGTGATTCAAACCCACAGTAAACTGTCATATAAAGACGGATATATGATAGTAAAGGGTGAAAATATGAATATGGTTCATCTGTCAGAGATAGGTACACTTGTTGTCAATTCAACAAGTGTATCTATTACTGCGGCACTTATCTGTGAACTTGTGAAAAACAAGGTCAATCTGATAATGTGCGATGAGAAGCATAATCCGCTGGCGGAATTAAATGCGTATTATGGCGCGTATAATACGAGCAAAAAAGTCCGACAGCAAGTAGAATGGGATGAAGACTACAAAAAGTATGTCTGGACACTGCTGATACAGCAAAAAATTATGAATCAGGCAAATGTACTTCATAAGGCAGGATTTACAGAAGCAGAAAAACTGTATGATTATGCTCAAAATGTCATTTTTTTTGACCAGACCAATAGGGAGGGACACGCGGCAAAAGTATATTTTAACAGATTGTTTGGCAAAAACTTTTCAAGGGAATATGAGTGCGATATCAATTCGGCATTGGATTATGGCTATGCGATTTTGTTATCGGTATTTAACAGGGAAGTTGTGATAAACGGGTATATCACACAGCTTGGTATTAAGCATATCAATGAATACAATCAGTTTAATCTCAGTTGTGATATTATGGAACCGTTTCGCGTAATCGTTGACTGGTATGTGTATAACAACAGAGAACGTATGTTTAATCAGGAATATAAATATGACTTAATTAATCTTTTAAATCTTAAAGTGGAAATGAATGATAAAGGAAAGAAGAATTAATGCTGTGCATTTTGAGAGTAAGAAAACATTTTCACAGTATTTGTATAAGCTTCAAAGATATTGCGATAATCTGGATACAGAGGATAAAGCGTCTATTGTGATAGACGACAGATTAGAAGACTTTGGAAAAAACTGCATATTTATATGGGACATTTTTCATTTGAATTTCAATGATAAGAAACTGATGTCTGCAATTACAAAATATGTGGAAAATGAATGTGTATCGGACAGTGAACAGTACGGGGATTTTTTGGACAGTTATAGAAAATGTATCAGTATTGCTGAAAATTATCTGATAGAGCTGCCGTTTGAAACAGAAGTGAAAAATGAGGTCAGTATATCAGATTTTCTGAAAAATATTTCAGTGAAAGTAGTTGATAATACATCACAGTCTTTATATGACAAAGTGTTTAAAATTATTGACATTGCAGGAATGGTAAATCCAAAGGGTGTACTTATATTTGCAAATCTGAAAAGTTACTTTGAAAAAGAAGAACTGGTTGAAATATATAAGTATGCTGTGTATAATGAAGTGAACGTATTAACATTGGAACATGGAGAATGTGAACAACCTCTTTCATATGAACATATTTTATATATGGACAATGATTTTGAGGAATATGAATGGTAATTGCATTTGAAATGACATTTTTTTAACTTTGAGGTTTTAGAACAATGTTATTTTGAATGGTAACAAAACTGTATCGGCAATTTGCGTCTTTGTGTATTCTGTTTTAGAACAATGTTATTTTGAATGGTAACAAAACCGTCTTTTTTTTCTCTAATGAAATTGACTCGTTTTAGAACAATGTTATTTTGAATGGTAACAAAACGAAAGTTGGATTAATTAGTGGACATGGTGCGTTTTAGAACAATACTATTTTGAATGGTAATAAAAATAATAGCACCCGTAGCAGGACAATATCGAAAAACTGTTAAAGATGTAATACGGAAAATTTCACTAATATCAATAATGAAAAAAATATATAAACAAACAGAGGTAACCCTATGACCACCCACTACATTCCAGACACCACCCCACCCATATCCTACACAATCATCAAATCCGCCCGCAGGACACTGGGGCTTGAGGTGCGGGACGGGAAAGTGACGGTGCGTGTACCGGACCGACTGCCGGAGCGGGAAGCCGAGCGTTTCGTGGCAAAGCACACGGACTGGATTATAAAAAAGCTGTCCGAAGATAAGCAGCGACAGCAGCAAAAGTCGGCGTACCGGATTCCGGAGCCGCAGGAACTCACACAAAGCCAGATAGAACAGATGAAGCTGGAATTTGAAACAAAGACAAAAAAATATGCGGCGCAGATGAATGTCACCTATGGAAGAATTACGATTCGCAACCAGCAGACCCGCTGGGGAAGCTGTAGCAGTAAGGGCAATTTGAATTTCAATTACAGGCTCTTTTTTCTGCCTGAGGAACTGCGGGATTATGTTATTGTGCATGAACTGGCGCATAGGCGGCAGATGAATCATTCTAAGTTATTCTGGGCAGAGGTGGAAAAGGTTCTGCCGGATTATAAAGTGCGCAGGCAGGCTTTAAAGCGGATTGTAATCTGAGCAATAGAAAACAAATAATTTTATTTTTTCCCCGATTTGCTTGCATTTTTTTAAACTTCATATTATGATAGAAAGCAATGAGATAAATGCGAGGAAAAAGAGGAGTAGACAGGCTTCTGCCGCAAGAGAGAACCATTCACGGGCTGGAAGGTGGTTTCGGATCAGAACTGTTGAAGGTAGCTTTGGAGCAGCACAGCTGAACACAGACGGCACAAGCGGCATGGTCTGGAAAGTAGGTAGTGACGTATCCTGCGTTAAAGGAGAATGAGGATTATGCGTTTCTTCTATATAATAGGTGTTATATCAGAAGTAATCGCATGATTGAACAAAGGTGGTACCGCGTTATATACGCCCTTTGCAGCAACGAAAGACGCTGTAAAGGGCGTTTTTTGTAAAAAGTTACAAAGAAAGGATTTTAACCCATGAGCAAAGAATTAGAGAAGAATTACAATCCTTCCGAAATTGAGGAAAGACTGTATCAGAAGTGGCTGGATAAGAAGTATTTCCATGCTGAAGTAAACCGTGACAAGAAACCATTTACAATTGTTATGCCGCCTCCAAACATTACAGGTAAGCTGCATATGGGACACGCACTCGATAACACAATGCAGGATATCCTGATTCGTTTTAAGAGAATGCAGGGTTATGAAGCACTCTGGGTTCCGGGAACAGACCATGCAAGTATTTCTACAGAAGTAAAGGTTACCAATGCCTTAAAAGATGAAGGAATTGATAAGCATGAACTCGGCAGAGAGGGCTTCTTAAAAAGAACATGGGAATGGAAAAAAGAATACGGCGGAACGATTACAAGCCAGTTAAGAAAAATCGGTTCTTCCTGCGACTGGGACAGAGAACGTTTTACAATGGACGAGGGCTGTTCAAAGGCCGTACAGGAAGTATTTATTAAATTATACGAAAAAGGACTGATTTACAAGGGGTCCCGTATTGTCAACTGGTGTCCGGTATGTAATACTTCCATTTCCGATGCGGAAGTAGAACATGAGGAACAGGCAGGACATTTCTGGCACATCAATTATCCGGTAGTTGGCGAAGAAGGCAGATTTGTTGAAATCGCAACGACCAGACCGGAAACACTGCTCGGTGACAGTGCGCTGGCTGTAAATCCAAACGATGACCGTTACAAGGATTTAGTCGGCAAAATGGTTGAACTGCCTTTAACAGACAGACAAATTCCGATTATTGCAGATGAATATGTTGATATGGAATTTGGTACAGGTGTCGTAAAGATTACACCGGCACATGACCCGAACGACTTTGAAGTCGGTAAGCGCCACAACCTTCCGGAGATTAACATTTTAAATGATGATGCAACCATTAATAATCTCGGCGGCAAGTACGCAGGCATGGACAGATATGAAGCTAGAAAAGCCATGGTGGCAGACCTGGACGCACAGGGCTTACTGGTTCGTGTAGAAGACCATGTACACAATGTAGGTACACACGACAGATGTAAGACAACGGTTGAACCGATGATTAAACAGCAGTGGTTCGTTAAAATGGACGAGCTGATTAAGCCTGCCGTAGAGGGCGTAAAGAACGGCGATATCGAATTAATGCCGGCTTCTATGGACAAGACTTATTTTAACTGGACAGACAATATCAGGGACTGGTGTATTTCAAGACAGCTCTGGTGGGGACACAGAATCCCGGCATATTATTGCAAGGACTGCGGCGAGATGACAGTTTCAAGAGAAGCAGTATGCACCTGCCCGAAGTGCGGCAGTAAAAATGTAGAGCAGGACCCGGATACACTGGATACATGGTTCTCATCTGCATTGTGGCCGTTCTCAACACTGGGCTGGCCGGATAAGACACCGGAACTGGATTATTTTTATCCGACAGACGTACTTGTAACCGGTTATGATATCATTTTCTTCTGGGTAATCCGTATGATTTTCTCAGGCTATGAACATATGGGCAAAAAGCCATTTGGTAAAGTATTATTCCACGGTCTTGTAAGAGATTCACAGGGCAGAAAGATGAGTAAGTCTTTAGGAAATGGTATTGACCCGCTGGAAGTTATTGATAAGTACGGTGCAGATGCGCTCCGTTACACACTGATTACAGGAAATGCACCGGGTAACGATATGCGTTTCTACTGGGAAAGAGTTGAAGCGAGCCGTAATTTTGCCAATAAGGTATGGAATGCTTCCCGTTTCATTATGATGAATGACCCGGATAATAAAGTAAAGGCAACCGATGCACAGCCGGAGAATTTAACAGCGGCAGATAAGTGGATTCTTTCTAAGATGAACAATTTGATTCAGGAAGTAACAGACAATATGGAGAAATACGAACTCGGTATTGCTGTTGCAAAGTTAAATGATTTTATCTGGGAAGAATTCTGCGACTGGTATATCGAAATGGTAAAACCACGTCTGTACAATGACGAAGATACCACAAAGAAAGCGGCTATCTGGACATTAAAGAAGGTACTGATTGATGCATTAAAGCTGCTTCACCCATATATGCCGTTTATTACGGAAGAAATTTTCTGCAATATTCAGGATGAAGAAGAATCTATTATGATTTCTGCATGGCCGGTATATTCAGAAGCATTTAATTTTGCGGAAGATGAAAATGCAATCGAAACCATTAAGCAGGCAGTACGTAATATCAGAAATGTCCGTGCGGAAATGAATGTTGCACCGAGCCGTAAGGCAAAGGTATTTGTTGTATCCGAAGATGCGAAGATTCGTGATATTTTTGAAAACGGTAAAGTCTTCTTTGCAACACTCGGTTATGCCAGTGAAGTGGTTATTCAGCAGGATAAGAGCGGAATCCCGGATGATGCCGTATCAACGGTTATCCCGGATGCAGTTATCTACATTCCGTTTGCAGAGCTTGTAGACATCGACAAAGAGATTGAACGTTTACAGAAGGAAGAAAAGAAATTAAACGGTGAAATCGCAAGATGTAACGGTATGTTAAACAATGAGAAGTTTACATCCAAAGCACCACAGGCAAAGATTGACGAAGAAAAAGCAAAGCTTGAAAAGTATACACAGATGCTTGCACAGGTACAGGAACGTTTAAAGACACTTGTCAAATAAGCATACGGCTGATATACTAAAAATAGTTACTGAAAGTATAAGCAAACGCCGTGCAAACGGCAGAAAAGAGGTTGTTATGTCAGCAAAAAAGATGCATGCAATTCCATATGCACAGTTTTCAACAGAAATGCGCAGTGGTAAGATTATTAAAATCGATGACGGATTTACAAAGCTGTTAGGTTACACAGAAGACGATGTAAAGAATGGTCTGGTATTTAAACAGTTTGTACCGGATTTAGAATACAGTGAAATTATTGCAGAATTAAGAGAGCAGTTTATTGAGAAAAAATATGCCTGCTATCGTCATGAGGTTGTATCAAAGACCGGAGAAATCCGCATGATTGTTGCATTTTTCACAATTCAGAATAAGCTGTTAAACGGTCACCGCGTACTGGAAGTCAGCGTTGCGGATATTACGGATTACACACATTTTCCTGAAACAAAATAAAAAATAACAGGCTGCACGGAAATTTTTAAAAGTTTCCGTGCGGCATTTTTCACACATCAAGCTTTGCTTGATGTTGGATAATTGGTTTTTGAGGAAAATGATTGTAGGAATGGAGATAAGGTTATGGAATTTCAGTTTTCTAAAAGAGCGGAAAGCTTTCAGCCCAATATTTTTAACATTTTAAATGAAAAAAGACAGGCGCTCATAGAAAGTGGAAAAAAGATATACAATATGTCTGTAGGAACACCGGACTTTCCGCCGGCACAGCATGTATTGGACGTAGTCAGTGAAGCGGCAAAAAATCCGGAGGAATACAAGTATTCGCTGGGAGATACCGGGGAGCTGTTATCGGCTGTAGAGGGCTGGTATCAGAACCGCTACGGTGTTACCTTGCAGGATGATGAGATTTTATCACTGGCAGGCTCGCAGGAGGGCTTTGCCCATGTCGCACTGACACTGTGCGACCCCGGTGATGTGGTGTTAGTGCCGAATCCCGGCTATCCGGTATTTGAAGCGGGTCCTTTTTTAAACGATGCGAAGATTGCGTATTATGAGTTAGATAAGACAAACCATTACGCACCGGCATTGGATAAGATTCCAGAGGAACTTGCAAAAAAAGCAAAGATGATGGTGGTTTCTTATCCGCTCAATCCGACCTGCACCTGCATTGAAAAGGCAGATTACGAAAAGATTATTGCATTTGCAAAGAAGTATAATATTGCAATTATTCATGATAATGCGTATTCAGAGATTGAATATGACGGCAGAACGGGATTTTCATTCCTTTCCGTGCCGGGAGCTAAAGAGGTCGGCATTGAATTTAATTCGCTGTCAAAGACCTATAATCTGACGGGAATCCGCATTTCCTTTGCATTGGGAAATAAAGAGCTGATTCAGAAGTTTAAGACAGTCCGTTCACAGTTTGACTACGGAACGAGCTTTATTGTGCAGAAGGCGGCTGTTGCTGCACTGACAGGTCCACAGGACGGAGTAAGAAAGCAGTGTGCGGCTTACGAAGAGCGCAGGGATGCGCTGTGCGGCGGTTTAAACGGCATCGGCTGGCAGGTTCCGTATTCAGAAGGTACGATGTTTGTATGGGCGCCGCTTCCAAAGGGATATACCTCATCAGAAAAGTTCTGCATGGATTTACTGGAAAATACAGGGGTGCTTTGCACGCCGGGCAGTGCATTCGGAAGCGAGGGCGAAGGTCATGTGCGTTTTGCGTTGGTACTTCCGCCGGAAGAAATTAAAAAGGCTGTAGAAGCAGTAGGAGCGTGGTTATGAAAGATACCGTATATTTTATTGTGATATCGTTAATCATGGTTGTGATGGCATATTTTGTGGCATTTGGTTGTGAGAAGCTGATTGAAAAAAAAACTCATGTCAAATTTTC
>ULQR01015297.1_pt1 | contig 13942 bp, 8 predicted proteins | sample 1954711 | NCBI WGS metagenome assembly ULQR01 (sample SAMEA4835661, study PRJEB28245) | human gut metagenome | biome: gut microbiome; material: fecal sample | place: Denmark | collected 2008
AGGTACAAAGAAGCAGGCTCAGGACGCTATCAAGACTGAGGCAGAGCGTTGCGGAATGTACTACGTAAACGAGAGATGGCTTGGCGGTATGCTTACAAACTTCAAGACCATCCAGTCCAGAATCGCTAGATTAAAAGCAATCGAGAAGATGTCTGAGGACGGAACTTTCGACGTTCTTCCGAAGAAGGAAGTTATCGAGTTAAAGAAAGAGTGGGAGAAGCTTGAGAAGAACCTTGGCGGTATCAAGGAAATGAAGAAGATCCCGGACGCTATCTTTATCGTAGATCCGAAGAAGGAAAGAATCTGTGTTCAGGAAGCTCACACACTTGGAATCACTCTGATCGGTATCGCTGATACAAACTGCGATCCGGAAGAACTTGACTATGTAATTCCGGGTAACGACGATGCTATCAGAGCCGTTAAGCTTATCGTTTCCAAGATGGCAGACGCTGTCATCGAGGCTAAGCAGGGCGAGGCTGAGGCAGCAGAAGCAGCTGAGGAGAACGCAGAGGCTTAAGTTGTTATAAGGAATCCGGAAGGTGCTGTCAGTGGCAGCACCTTCTTCTGAAAAGACACGTTTTATTTTGATTCTTTAATATGATTCGGAGGAAATGAAACATGGCAGCAGTTACAGCTAAAATGGTAAAAGATTTAAGAGAAATGACAGGCGCTGGAATGATGGACTGCAAGAAGGCTCTTGCAGCTACAGACGGCGACATGGACAAGGCTGTTGAGTTCTTAAGAGAAAAAGGACTTGCAGGTGCAGAGAAGAAGGCTGGACGTATCGCAGCTGAGGGTATCGTTGACACAGCTATGACAGCAGACGAGAAGAAAGCTGTTATCGTTGAGGTTAATGCTGAGACAGACTTCGTTGCAAAGAACGCAAAGTTCCAGGCATACGTTGCTCAGGTTGCAGCTCAGGCTCTTACAACAACAGCAGCAGATATGGATGCATTCATGGATGAGAAGTGGGCAGCAGACGAGAGCCTTACTGTTAAGGAAGCTCTTTCCTCCCAGATCTCCATCATCGGCGAGAACATGAGCATCCGTCGTTTCAAACAGGTTACAGAGGAGAACGGTTTCGTTGCTTCCTATATCCATGCCGGCGGAAGAATCGGTGTTCTTCTTGACGTTCAGACAGACGTTGTAAACGACGCTGTTAAAGAGATGGCTAAGAACGTCTGCATGCAGGTTGCAGCTCTTAATCCGAAATACACAAGCCGTAATGAAGTAAGCGCAGACTTCATCGAGCATGAGAAATCCATCCTTATGGCTCAGATCCAGAACGATCCGAAGGAAGCATCCAAGCCGGAGAAGGTTATCCAGGGTATGATCCAGGGACGTATCAACAAAGAGATGAAAGAGATCTGCCTCTTAGACCAGGTTTACGTAAAAGCAGAGGACGGCAAGCAGTCCGTAGCTCAGTACGTAGCTCAGGTTGCAAAAGAGAATGGCGCTAACATCGAGCTCAAGAGCTTCGTTCGTTTCGAGACTGGTGAAGGTCTTGAGAAGAAGGAAGAGAACTTCGCTGAGGAAGTTGCAAAACAGATGGGCAAATAATAAAAGTTTGTATTCCGATACAGACGTTTATAAGCCGCATGGTCCTGAAATACGGGACTGTGCGGCTTATTTTTTCCCGGACAAATCCGGCAACGAACGGCATACGGCTTTTTAGATGATAAAGCAGCCCTCTATGGATCTGGCAGGTCCATGGAGGGCTGCTTTCATTTGTTTGTTTACAGTGGAAATGTATGCACAGATGCGGACAGTCATAGAAAGCGGTTTACTGAATTTATTCCGCCTCACGGAAAACCTGCAAAATACGAATAAAAATGAAGAAAATATCGGAAAAAATCCTTCTTGGCATACAGAAGATGTTGACTTTTTTTAAACGAAAAGAGTATGATAAGAGAAGTTAAACGGGCAATGTCTGTAAAGAGGACGCTGCCTGTTGCTATGGGGAAATGAAAAAGCTTTGCAAAGGGAAGAGAAAGGCAGATACTTTGCAAAGGGGTGAAAATAAGATGGGGATCTATCAAAAGATGGGTAGACGCTGGATCAGTCTTCTGCTCGTATTTCTGATGGTTTTTTCGCTTGTGCCTGTGGATGAGCTGATGCAGGTTTTTGCAGCGGAAAAACCCGCCATAACAGTGGGCTGGAAACCTCAAAAGAAAGAGGTGCCTTCCGGCGAGGATGGCGAGATAACGCTAAAGGTGGAAATTGATCCGGCGCAGGTGGAAGATGTAGGATTGCAGATCCGCCTGACAGAGGGGGAGGCAGCGGCATTCGTCGAGTTCACGAAGAATGAGGACGAAGTTCTGACCTATGAACATGGAGATCATGTGTGGACACTGGAAAAAGAACCGGAAGAGGACTGTAATTTCTGGCTTCTCTCCCTGAAGGGAACAGTTGAAAGCCACACATTGGAGGAAAAATTTACAGTCTGCATGCCGAAATCAGCAGATGATCAGAAGATCGATGTGGATTCAGAGACAGATGTGATCCTTTCCTACAATGGAAAGAGCGACAGCCGGTATACAGATTCAGATCCGGTGAAGAGCACAGCGTCCAATTCCTCTGCATCGGGAAATACGAAAAACATCATGACGGATGAGAATGGGATCAAGATCAGTATCGAGACGGTACCGATCCGTTTTCTTGCGGTAGAATTGACGGAAACTGCAGTGCCGGAAGTCAGTGCTGCGCAGGAGAAACTCGCTTGTGTGGACGGAGTCGAAAATCCGGATGCAGTCTTTGAAATGAAGCTGCCGGATGCCGGCCTTACGTATCATGCGTCCGTGACATTGAATGGAGATCTTTCCTTCCCAAAGGCTGCGGCGACATCCAGCAATGCACTTTACAGAGATGACAGTGGGAAAAAACTGGCAGAGATCGTGGGACTTTCTTCGGAAATGAAGGTGACAGAGTTTTCTGCAGATGGAGATACACTGAAGTTCCGGATCGTTCCGGTCTCAGACACAGCGGATAAGTCTGTGGAGAGCGATGAAACCGGAGATGACGATTCAATCGCGGTTGTGAAAAAGACGGTCGATTTTCAGCTGAAGATCGATCCGGACAGTCTGGTCTGGGCAAAAAAGCAGGAGAAGCAGGGAATTCTGGAACTGCTTAAGGGGAATGAAAAAGAACGTCTCCGGGCAACGGAAGATGCAGAAGTGTTAAAGGGAAGCATCACGCTCCGCGCCGGTGCGGAAGGCGGAGCAGACGCAGAGGCTGTGATCCGGATTTCGAGAGCTGCCGGAGGGGGTGTGACCGTTCTACGGAGACAGGCTGTGCTCGGTCCGCAGACGGTATTCTGGATCGACAACGGAGATAACGATGAAGGAATCCGGCCTTCGAAAATCATGCCGGAACTCTCCTATAAATTGGTTGCGCAGGGTGCGGACTGGGGAGACGGCGACGGAACAAAACTGGAGCCGGGGGCATCTCTTGCGGGTGTCGGACTGACAGAAATGCCGCAGCCTGCAATCACACAAAATGAAGTGAACAGCACCTGGAAGATTTCATACAGCAATCTTCCGAGCACTGTTGTGAAAAACAGAAGCGAATACCAGGTACTCTGGAAATGGTCGCAGCCTGCCGTTGACGGATATGAACGGAAGGAAATCAATGACGACAATATTGGTGAGTATGAGGGGACCGTTGATCAGTGCGGATGGTACTATCTGATCCGCAGGACCGTCATATTGAAGACGGATATCCGCCAGGGATATACCGATTATTACGATATCACAAAGGATGAAGCGGCAAGATACTTTAAACTGTGCATTTATCAAGTGACTTCCGGAGGTCAGGTGAGTGAAAATCCGGTAGAAGTCGTAAGGATTGACGACCTTTTGGAGAACGGAACTCTGAAACTGATCGGAGACAGGAATGCAAAAGGTGACGGAGAATATGTGATCGATATGGGCTGGCGGTATAACCTGGATGGGAATCCATTTGTGTATACGATCGAGTGGGCCGGAGATACCGACGAGAACGGAAACCCGTTAAACCGTTTCCGTGTGGATGGCATGGAAGAGGGAGACTATATCCAGATCTCCTACGACAACTCTGCAACTGTGGGATATCAGGAGCGGACCGACAGGCTTTACAGCGGAGGAACCCTGGTCCTGACACTTACCGGAACGAGAGGATACGAGGCGACAAAGATCTGGGCGGAAAATCGTACGGATGTCTCGGAGGACGAGAGACCGAAGGGAGAGTTTGAACTCTGGCGTTATCCGCAAAGACATGAAGACTACACGAAAGCAGCTCCGGTGTATGGGGAAGACGGAAAGACAATGAGCCTGCCTCTGGACCGACAGCCGGAAAATAATACCCAGGAGATTCGGTTCGGCTATGGGGAAAATGGTGAAAAGACACTTCCGAAGTATGATACGGACGGATATGCTTATGCGTATGTTACAAAAGAATATTTCACAAATGATGACAGCAGAGGCTATGAACAGCTGTTCGGAGCGTACAATGACCAGACTGGTTATTATGACGACGTATTTATCAAGGGAGACGGAACGAGGGTAAGCACGGAAAACAAAGACGGAAAACGTGCAGATGTCAATAACATTTATCTCTACGATGGAGGAACGCTCTATAACCGTAAAATCGATACTGTCACAGTGCCAGTATCCAAAACATGGGAAGCGGCCGCATTCCAGGAAAACCTCCAGGACGTAAAGGTAACGTTTGGACTGCAGTCCAGGATCAAAGAGCAGAAAGACCCGGATGGAAATACGGTGACGCCTGCCGGAGCGTGGACGAAAGTTCCGGGAGAGGAGCTGTCACTGGACGGTTTCAATGCGGTCAATGTCACCAGAAGCGGAAGCAGAACCATGCCGAAATATGATATTTACGGAAATGAGCTGGAGTACCGCTTTGTGGAGCGGGAGATCACCCAGAATGGAATCAGACGGGAGATCGAATATCCGGAAGGCTCTGAAAACGGAACCTTTACCCTCACTTAGAATGGCCGCCAGGTGGCATATGAGTCGATCTGTGAGACTGCAAGTGCTTCCGATGCGGAAAACAGAACGGTGATCGTAAACCGGATCAAGGATACGGTCGACTACGATGTTGTCAAGAACTGGGAGGGAAATCCACCCGCGGGCGCAACCTTGAAATTCCGCCTGTATCGTTTCTACAGCGGAACATCGGTTGCAGATATGATAGCGGGAAATGCTTACCTGACATTTGAAGTGACCGAAAACGGCGGGAGGATCACGGATTTTCCGACCGATGAGGGCAGTGAAAATATCGGGATCTGTGTGCCGGAACAGGCGGACACGTCTGCATGGAGTCATGTGCGGATCTACGGTCTTCCGGAATTTGACCGTTCCGGACATCAGTATGAATATATGCTGATTGAGGAAGAGCCGGATGGATATCACGTAGCGGACATCCGGACGGAAAAGGTCAACGGAAACCTGGATTATAGAAGTACGCTGACAAATGCGGTGGGAACAGGAAATAATAACCGCATCCTCGTCATGAAAGAATGGCTGGATGACGGAGATATCCAGCACCGGAGAAATGTTGCGGTGCAGGCATACCGGAAGGGAACCAGGGAATCGGTGGGATCACCTGTCATCCTCGGACCGGGATCTATCTGGTATACCTATGTGGATCTGGGAACAGTCCCTGCAGATGAGGTCTACATTCTGGAAACAGAGATTCACGGAACGGATAGCGAAAAGCCGCGGTTTACAGTGACAAACCCACAGAAGATCTTAAGTGTTTCCAATTACGACGGAGCTTACGGGAGTGTGGACCTGAAGCACCACCGCTATGAAGTCTCCTATAAAAAGACAGAGATTGGAAATGATCCAGTATTTGTTGTGAAGAACCGCCGTATCGCTCAAATTGATATTGATGTGGAAAAACGCTGGAATGATGGAAACGGTGCGCTCCGAGATGCAATGAAAGAAGCACTGGATATATACAATGCCCAGCATACAGATGCTCCGCTGGAACTGTCCATGTATCTTGACTTTGATGATCCGGCCGGAACCGCTTCCGGTGGGCAGATCACGAGAAATGCGGGAAATGCGGGAGATACGATCCTGGTGGATGGACACAACTTCGAAACGATCTACGACTCAGATCGCCGGGAATCGGCAAAATCTGTCCAGACGATGTCGCTGGAGAGCCGTCAGAATGACGATTCTGTGATAAGAAGTGACCACTATGCATTTTATGGGGTTCCAAAGTACAATGCAAAAGGGCAGGTTATCCGGTATCAGGTAAAGGAAGCGTGGGTAACAAAGGTGACGGAAGAGGGAACTCCGGTATACCGGAAGGTTTCAGATGTAAAGTCGATCCTTAAGAAAATCCCGGCTCAGAATCCTGTTACCGGTGCGACAGAATCCAATTTGTGGGATCTCTGGAGTACATATCTCCGGACCACTTCGGAAACATATACGGTTGCGCTGGATGCACCGGAAAATCAGGAGGTTACGCGCAATGACCATCAGGTTGTCACCGTTAGCAACAGCCTTTCCGGAGTCAAGACGGTTCATTGGAAAAAACAATGGAATGATGCATATTCCAGAGAACAGAATACCCGCCCGGATATTTATCTGACGATCTTAAAACGTGAAGCGGATGCAGACGGAAATCTGAAAAAGGAACTGAGCCCGTCTGATGTCGTGGTAAAGGATTACCGGTGGGTCAAGACCGATCAGGATTCAGATGAACAGCATTGGACTGCAACAATCAGGAATCTTCCAAAGTACAATGCACAAGGATACGAGATCTATTATTATGCGTTCGAGCGGACGGAGGTAGATTCCAATGCGCTCGATTATGCGATCGCGCAGTATGCGGTTGCCAGCGCCAGCAACCCGGACAAGACGGATCTGATCGGCACATCAGGAGGAATCGGGGAACCGGGAGATGAAAGCTATGCGCCGTATGATCCGGATGATATTCGGGTAGTATTAAATCCGATCGATCAGAGCGGCAGAACCGGACTTCCGGAGTATGCCGGAAAATATGCGGTTGTCGAGGAAGGAACGATCATTAACTCACTATTAAAAGATGCGAGAATTCTCGGATCCAAGAGCTATAAGAGCCTGCCAAACAATTATCCGGCAAAAGACTATCCGGAGATCACGTTTGTGCTCGACCGATATCTTGGAACTCCGGGGCAGGATGGAGTCCTTGATCAGGCGGAAATTTCAGAATTGACCGTCAAAGACTGGACAACCATCACAAAAAACGCAGACGGTTCCTATCCGATCGAGATCAGCAGAATCGGAAAATATGTGTATCAGCTTGCTGCTGACGGAAACACAGGAGAAACTGTTCCGGTTTCTGAAGACCAGACTCCGGGAAAAGGGGAGAAACTCTCGCGTTACGATGAAAACGGAGAGAGATATACCTACATTTTGCGAGAGAAGAGTGTGAAAGGTGCCGACGGAAAGGAGTTGCTTGCCGGGGCTGCAGACGCAGCAGTCGGAGGAATGGGGCTCTATGTCAGAGATGACGACGGCAGCACGACAGCTTCCCACGTGATCACGAATACCTACGAGGGTCCGAAGGGAAAACTGAAGGTCCGGAAACTCATGAAACTTTCCAAAAATGGGGATAAGGTGACATTCCCGGCCGTGAAGTTTGAGCTGACAAGATCCTATACATCCTATGCGGATGGAACACCGAAGGTCGTGGAGGATACAGGGTTTGCGAAACAGGTGAAGATCCTTTCTTCCGCGGAGGTTCAGGCTGCCTATGAGGCTGCCGGGGCGCAGGCGGGAGCTCAGGTTTCCCTGGAATGTGTCTTCGACAACCTGGATCTTTATGCGCCGAACGGAACGGACTATCTGTACACGGTGACGGAGCTCAAGGACGGATTCCTGGAAGGCTTTGACACCTGGGCAGTAAAGGGGGATTATACTTCCTTTGACCAGGTTGCGACTGCCTCGAACGCAGGGACCAAGGTGGAGCATGTAACAGCGACCGCCTCCAATGCGTCAGGAGGAGATGGGATGACCACAGAGTCTCTGGCGGCAAAAGTCGGACAGGTGATCTCAGGACTTTTCGGACGCAGCAGTGCAGGAAACACAGAAATTCCGGCAGCAGCAACGTTTGCAAACCGGAAATGGAACACGCCTCAGGAGGATGGAAAGGACAAGGTACAGCTTGTCTTAACAAAAAACTGGGCTGACTTCAACAATCAATTCGGGACAAGACCGGATACGCTGGATCTTACACTGGAGCGAAGAGCGGATGCACAGCCTGGACAGTCGAATGCGATCGCCTGGACAAGGGTGACGGACAGTACGCCGACGGAAGATAAGTCTGTGATCAACCAGTGGAAGTACATCTGGAGCGGACTCGACCGTTACGCGCCGAACGGGATGCCGTGGATCTACCGCGTCAGCGAGAAAAAACCAGCGGCTTATCAGGCGTCAGGAAACGGCAGTGTCCAGTTTGGCAGCACGGGAAATCCGTCCCAGACAGCAGAGATCACGAACTCCTTACAGACGACTGCAAAATTCACGAAGCAGTGGACGGACAAGGCAGGAAAAACTGTGACGAACGACTATCTCGGATATGACCTGACAGCTTCCTTTAAGCTGCAGGCGGCGACGTCCAGTGATGCTTCGTTTGATGCCGGAAGCGCTTCCTGGATGGATGCGGACGCTCTGTTTACGGATGGAAATGCGAGATCAGCGATCCTCAATGCAAACGGAGAAAATCCGTCTGCATACTGGAGCGAGCGGATCGCAGCACCGTCACTTACAGGAAAGATCAATGCTGCTGTATGGAAAAACGGGAAAACGGTAAAGCTCCCGGCGGCCATGAAAGAAAATGACACACTGGTTTATCTGCATTACCGGTATGTGGAGACAGGTGTGAGCTATACAGTTCCCGGTGAGACACCGGACACAGCTACGCAGACAGTGACCAGACAGGCAGACGGCAGTTATCTGATTACCGGAACCGGTCTTTTACAGTCTGTCACAGATACGGTGACATCCGGAACGAGTACGATCACAAACCAGACAAACCTGAAGGACTTCTCAGTTTCCAAGGTATGGAGTGACAATGACAATGCCTACGGAACAAGATCGGTACAGACACAGATGATCCTGTTCTTCCGGGCAGGAGAAAACGGAGCCTGGAAGCCCTTTACGATCAGTGGAAATCCGGTCATTGTGACACTTTCGGAGAGTAATGGCTGGAGCACATCGATCTCCGGTCTCCCGGGTGAGTACGCGTACCAGATGCGGGAACTTCCACTGACCGGGTGGGATGGATCGACCTGGATTGCTGACGGAGGAACCTTCACAGGCGGAACGGATTACCAGGTCAGCTACGATGATCAGGCGGATTCAACGACGGTGACAAACACGCTGAAAACGAATCCGGATCCGGATGACGGGGCCAAGAAGATCACTCTCTATGTAGAGAAAACGTGGGGAGGAACAGAAAATGCTCCGATCACCCTGAAACTCCAGCACCAGGTTGCAGAAGACAACGAAGATCATCAGCTCCACGAGGACAAGTGGGCAGATGTCGGGACAAAGACGTATGCGATGGATGGAACAGCGGATGCGTCCGGCAACGGAGCATACTGGGAGTTTGATTCCTGGAAGTTTAAGATCACGAATCTTCCGGCATTCCGGGTCGGAAAGGCAATCTCTTACCGTGTCATCGAAGTCGTGCCGGATGGGTTCGTCCAGATAGCACAGACGGAAAGGACGATCACGGATACAGAATTTGATCCAGCCGGAACCAGACAGACTGCATCCCTGTTTACCTTTGTAAACGCAAAGAAAAATTCCTTCAAAGTGACGAAAAAATGGGTTGGACCGAGTCCGAGTGCCGCTGAGGTCACCGTGAGTCTCCACAGGAAATACCGGAAAGCCGGAGAGAACGAAACGGAGGAACCGGTGGATGGAACAACGGTCCAGCTGAACGAGGCAAATCACTTTGAGGCGGAGTGGAAGGATCTTCCGGAAACTTCCGCTGATGGTGATGTTTACAGCTACTATGCGAAAGAAGTAAATGATCCGGCTGTGACAGGATACCGCGCAGAGTACGGCGCAGTGGAAGCTGCGGCGGACGGAACATGGAAGCAGACGATCTACAACATTCCGCTGACATCTGTTTCAGGCACAAAGGTCTGGAAGGATGAGAAGAATGCGGATGGTCTGCGTCCGGGTACAGTCGGTCTGATCCTGGAGCGCAGTACCGATTCGAATGCATGGAAAAAAGTGGACATCGATGCGGACGGTTCGACTGTGTCCCTGACATGGGACCAGACGACGGATCCGGATCAATGGACCTACCGTTTTGACGGACTCGACCTTTATTCCATAGCAGGAGAGAAGTATCAGTACCGTGTGACTGAGGAGCCGGTGACGGGCTACCATGCAGTCTATACGGGAAGCAATGCACTTTATGCGGGAGACCGTGATACGATCATCAATACGAAGATCGGAGAGCACACCTTTGTGTTTGATAAGGTCTGGACTGACGCCGGAACGTCACAGAGACCGGAACAGATCATGGTCAGATTGTGCCGGAAGACGGCAGAAACGTCACAGGAAACGGTTGACGGAGTGGCACCGGTGATTGTCAAGAACGGTGATCTCTGGACATATACCTACGAGGATCTTCCATCCTATGATGCGGATGGACGGGCATATACCTACTGGGTAACCGAGGATCCGGTAAATGGATATGACACTGTTTACTCTTCCGATGATCGTGCCGAAAACGGCGGCAGGATCACCAATGTGGCCCGCGGCGGTCTTGCCGTGAAAAAAACGGTATCCGGAAACCGCGGAGAGCGGAACAGGAAATTCCGCTTCACGATCACACTGTCAGGTGTATCACAGACGGGAATCGATGCCGCGGCATTCACGGATGGAAATTTCGAGAACGGAGTTTCAGAGATTTCCTTAAAGGACGGGGAAGAGTACCGGTTTGAGGAGATCCCGGCAGGATTTTCCTACACAGTGACCGAGGCAGATGACGCTTTGCGGGACGGATATACGGTTACAGCAACCGGAACATCCGGAACGATCCCGGCGGGAGATACGGCGGAAGCTGCGTTTGAGAACCGGAAAAATGAGGATCCAACGGTTCCGACACAGCCGACGACACCGACAGATCCGTCCGGTCCGACAACACCTGTCACTCCGACGAGACCGTGGCATCATGATTCCGATGACCCGGAGGAGACGGATCCGACGAAACGTCCTCCGAAGATGCCGACCGGGCAGTCAACAGAGATTGTGACAGAGACAGATCCGGCAGGTACGACCTCACCGGATGAGACTTTGGAAAGCCGGACGGAAACAACCTCTTCGGAGACCGAAACCAATATCGAAGAAACTACCACGGCGGAAACCGTGACAGAATCCGGCACAGAGCCGGATCATGATGACAGGGATAACCCGAAAACCGGGGATTCCACCCATACCTGGATATGGGCGGTTCTCATGATCCTCTCCGCATTCGGTGCGATCATGCTGCACAGGGTGAAGAAAGATGACGAGAACGAAGAACATATGAAGTAGCAGAAAATGAAAAAGCTCCTTCGGACTGCAGAGAGATTCTGGCGGTCCGGGGGAGCTTTTTTGTAGGAAGTTCCTTTGGAATGTGTCGAGGCATATTCTTTTTATTTGGAATATTTTCGCTCGTATGGTATACTGGACACAGCAGTCTGCACTCTTACTGGGAGTGAGAGAAAGGGATGAATCGACATATGGAATCGACACGGAAACGTACGACGTGATCAAAGGCTGGCGAGCGAATGCGTCCTACTTTTACATCGCGAAAGAGTTTGTGCGTGACAATATCGATGTTGATATTCTGGAAGAACTGTTATCCCTCGGCGGTCTCGGAATCCAGTACTGTATCAAGACAGAGCGGGCATATGCCGGACTGCATGAATTAAAAGATGAGCTGGAAACCGTCGAGTACACAGAATTCAATGACCGATATAACGCAAGAGATATTATGGCACGAAAAAAGATGCGGGATCTGGTAAATTCGGATGCAAATACGGTAACAAACGTATTTAGTACGCTGCTTGAGAGGTGATGGATATGAGGGCATATTCCGATGCATATCTGGAAGATGTAGTGGAAAATCAAGGAAAACTGTTTGATCTTGTTGCACAGTCGTTTCCAGACAAAGATACAGGAGACTTTATTAAGGCGTATATGTCCAGTAAAACACGAAAGAGTATCGACGAGGCGAAGGCATATGTCAATACCATGGATGCCAGAGAACTCTGGGATTATTTTACGGAGACAGAACAGTACCGGATGAAGCCGGGAAAGTCGATCGGTGGATTTATGCCGGACTGGATCGGCGAATTTTATGCATATTATCAGTGGTATTATAATATCCCGAGTGCGGAGTTAGTGAAAAAGATCCCTCTGGACTTCCTGGAAAAGGCGTACTATGGACTGCATGACCTGGAACTGGAGCTTGCAGTCCGGAAAGTGGGGCAGGTCTGATGCGTGTGATAGGATTTCACAATCCGGATGAGGAGTATGGAGCTTTCAGCAACTGGTATCCATCAAAATTTGTTGCGGACGGAATCTGCTTCACATCGATGGAGCAGTTTATGATGTACCGAAAAGCTGTGTGGTTTCAGGATCATGAGATCGCAGAAAAGATCCTTGCAACGGAGGACGCTGCGAGGATCAAGGAACTCGGGCGGATGGTAGCCGGATATGAGGATTCGATCTGGAGCGGGATTCGTCAGATGGTGGTATATGAGGGATTGATCGAAAAATTTTCGCAGAATTCGGAACTTTGTGAACAGTTATTGAGTACCGGGGATGCAATTTTGGCAGAATGTGCCGTCAAAGACCGGATCTGGGGAATCGGACTTGCGATGGACGATCCAAAACGTCTTGATCCGTCTATGTGGCGAGGTCAAAATCTGCTTGGGTACGCATTAATGATGGTGCGGGATCAGATCAGACATCATTCCGGGCAGTAAAAGACAGGAAAATGGGCGAAAAAGACGGACGCTTGGGAACAGCGTAAGGTTGGAGAAGTAACAACATCGTACTCAGGCGGCACTCCAACGGTTGGCGTAAAAGAGTATTATGATGGTCAAATACCATTTATCCGTTCCGCTGAAATCAATAGCGAAAGCACCGAACTTTTTATATCCGAAAAAGGGTTGAATGGTTCTTCGACACGGCTCGTTTCAAAAGGAGATATCCTTTATGCCTTATATGGTGCTACAAGCGGTGAAGTGGGTCGTGCAAGGCTTGAAGGTGCGATAAATCAGGCTATTTTAGCGATTAAGCCAATGGATAATTACGATGCAGAATATTTATCACAATGGCTGCGAAAGAGTAAACGCAACATAGTAGAAACATATTTGCAAGGTGGGCAAGGAAATCTATCAGGTGTAATCGTAAAAGAATTGGTTGTGGATTTTCCCTCTTATAACGAACAACAGATAAGTGGTCAGTACTTTGCAAATCTCGACAACCTTATCACCCTTTGCCAGCGTGTGCCGCTGTGAAAATGGAGGAACGCGAGCAATGTTAAGTGAAACAAAAAAGGAAGATTTATTTTGTGAGTATTATGCCCGGTGGATCATGGTATATAAAAAGGGAGCAATCCGCAAAGTCACAATGGACAAATACCTGATGACGCAGAAATGGCTGGAAAAGCTGATCCCGGAGCTGAAGATCAGAGAGATGAACCGTATCGCCTATCAGCAGCTGTTAAATGACTATACGGAGTACCATGAACGGCAGACAACCATGGACTTTCATCATCAGTTGAAGGGCGCCATCCTGGATGCGGTGGATGAAGGTCTGATCGACCGGGACCCGACAAGAAAAGCAATTATAAAGGGAAAGGGGCCCTCGGTAAAAAAGATCAAGTATCTGAATCAGTTTGAAATAGGGCTACCGCAATCCCACTGGCTTTAGACGGT
>ULQR01024858.1_pt1 | contig 13935 bp, 8 predicted proteins | sample 1954711 | NCBI WGS metagenome assembly ULQR01 (sample SAMEA4835661, study PRJEB28245) | human gut metagenome | biome: gut microbiome; material: fecal sample | place: Denmark | collected 2008
TTGTTGAATACAGGAGCGTTACCAATTGTGTTAGTATTATCAGTGTTTATGGTACCTTGATTGGAAGTCTGCCCTGAATCTTTGTTGTCAGACACACCGGCGGTTTGATTTAGATTATGTATTTCTTTTAAATTTAAAGGTGTCTGTACCTTGATATTATTGATTGAAGTTATGGTCTGCTCCGTAAATGGGGCAGATGACTTCATCTGGATATTTGTCATGTTAAACCTCATTTCTGAATTACAAATTTGTAAATAAAATTACTGTTTGGTATATTTTAATATTAAGTGCAATATGTTAAAATGTCAATTATCATAAAAGTAAAAGGAATTAAAGAGGAATATGAATATTACAGTATATCTTGGAGCGAATGAAGGAAATGCTACTCATTTAAAGAAAGAGGTAAAGGAACTTGGAAAATGGATAGGAGAGAGCGGAAATTCTCTTGTTTATGGCGGCTCAAAGTCGGGACTTATGGGAATACTTGCTGACAGTGTGCTTTTGGCAGGCGGAAGAGTTACCGGGGTAGAGCCTGTATTTTTTGTCGAGAGCGAATATCAGCATGAGGGAATACATGAACTTATTGTCACAAAAGATATGCCTGAGCGAAAGGCCAAAATGATTGAACTTGGAGATGCATTTATAGCTTTCCCGGGAGGAACCGGAACTTTAGAAGAAATATCAGAAATAATGTCAATGATTTCTTTAAAACATATGGATGCACCGTGCATATTATATAATCTTCATGGTTATTATGACGGCTTGAAAATGCAGCTTGACACCATGATAAAATATGAATTATCCTCAAAAGATCGTCTTGAGGGTATTTATTTCGCAGACACAATCGATGATATAATCAAAGATTTAGCAAAAATCAAGTTAGTTTCATAAAAATCCCCCTGTGTTTTACAAATATAAATAGTATGATATTTCACAAAAAAGCAGAAATCATCTTATCACTTAAATATTTTAATGGCAAGAAAAATATATCAGCTGATTATTGGGAAATTTAAAAAATTATAATTTCGCATGTAGTGATTTTATCGGACATGTGATATAATTACTCAGAAATTGATATATAAAGAGGAAAAATAAATGTTATACATAATGAGACATGGAAAAACGGACTGGAATGTTCTGCATAAGCTTCAGGGAAGAACGGATATTCCTCTGAATGAAGAAGGACGGAATATGGCGAGAAAGGCAGCTGATATATATAAAGATATAAATTTTGATGTATGTTATTGTTCACCGCTTAAAAGGGCAAAAGAAACGGCAGAGATTTTACTTGAGGGACGAAACATTCCTATAATATTTGATGACAGGCTTAAAGAGATGAGTTTCGGAAAATATGAGGGAACAAAGAGCAGTTTTTCGACAGAGAAACAGTATAAGGCAGAGAACAGTCAGGTTAATATATTATTTCAGGCACCTGAAAAATACATTCCTCCTAAAGATGGAGAAAGTTTTGAAGATTTGTATAAAAGGACAGGAGAATTTTTGAAAGAAGAGGTTAAGCCGCAGCTTGAAAATGGAAAAGACATTCTTATAATAGGGCATGGTGCGATGAATTCGAGCATTGTATGTCAGGTGAAGAAAATTGATATTAAACACTTTTGGGAGGCAGGCATAGAAAACTGTAAATTGATGAAGCTGTTATAGGAAAGTGATGAAAGAGAGGGGATAAAGATGCCATTTGATACTGTGGACAAGCTGTTGTTTGATAGTTCGGTGTGTGGAATTATAGAATTTAGGATTTATTCAAAAAATTTGTATGGAATAACAGATATGAATCAGGAGGCTGAAAAGATTACAGGTTATGATATCAATGAGATTCTTTCTTTACCACATAAAATAGATATTTCAAAAATGATATATGATGAAGATGTCAATATAGTTGTAAATGAAATTGCAAGTCTTGTGCTTACAGGTAAATCCGAAAAGATTGAATACAGAATAATATCAAGAAGTGGAGATATCCATTGGATATCCGGCAAATTTATTCTTGTTGAGAATACGGATTTTGTGGAAAGTGCGCCGAGTTGTATCATAAACAGTTTTGTATGTATTGATGACAGGAAAGAAGCAGAGGAGAATTTAAGGCATTCTGCAATAGCATATAATCTTCTAAGAGATTCATACTATCGTATAAGTTATGTTAATTTAAAAAAAGATACGCTGCTCAATCTGAAGCTGGTTGAGGGAGAATACGAGTATGAAAAAAAGTTTAAGGGAAAATTTAGTGATGTTGTAAAGTACTGTGGTAAAAGACTTGTATATGCGGATGACGGGGATACATTTATACAGCTTTTAAGTCCTAATAATTTATTAAAATTATTTAAAGGTAAAAAGGAAATAGTTTCTTTTTCATATCAAAGGCTTGTAGATGGTAAATACATGTGGGTACAATCTGATATTATTCCTTTGGATGATTATACACCGGACAAGCCAAGAGTTGTCTGGTATGTAAAAAACATTACGGAGAAGAAAGCAGAGGAAGCAAAGTACAATCAGATGATTTTACAGAAGAATGTCGAACTTATGAATGTCAATGAGGAATTAAATAAAAGAATTGCTCTGATCAGTTCGTTGAGTGAAATATATATATCATGTTATGACATTAATATGTCAACAGGATATTACAATGAATTAAAAGCGAAGACGTACGTGCATAATATAATTCCTAAGTGCGGTGATGCAGCTGAATCATTGGAATATTTTGTTGATACTTTTGTAAGCTGTGAGTATAGAGAAGAGATGGAGAAATTTATAGATCTGTCTACGCTTGATGAGAGACTTAACGGTGAGCAGATAATAAGCATGGAGTATGCAGGGACTATGATAAGATGGGGAAGAGTTGGTTTTGTACCTGTATACTGTGATGACAACGGAAAACCGGTTGAAGTATTATTTATAAGTCAGGATATATCAAATGAAATAGGCCTTGACAGCAGAATGGCGAGACAGTTTTATGAAGATCTACAGGATAAAAATAAAAATCTTGCAAAGTTAAATAATGAGCTGGAAAAAGAGAAGAGACAATATCATGATGCACTGACTATCAATTCTGAATTTTCGTTCAGTATAGATTTGAATACCGGAATGCTTACAAAAGATATTCAGTCAAGAACAGGCAAAAGTTATGTTGATGAACTTGGAGTGGAACTCCCAATTAATATTAACGAGTTTAACAGGAAATATATTGAAGTTAATTCACTTAAATTTATAGATCCTGAGCGTGAAAAGTTATGGTTTACACCAAGACTTTTAAATGCTTTCGATAATGGCGAAAATAATATTGAAGTTGAATTTTATCTTCCGGCATCAGACAGATATTTAAAGACAAATACACTTATGTCACGGGATGAAGTTACAGGTCATGTAAATGCATTTGTTATTGGAAATGATATTACAGACATAAGAAAAAAAGAAGAGAATGCAAAAAAAGCTTTAATGGAAGCATATGAGGCTGCTAATTTTGCAAATGCGGCAAAAACAGATTTCCTGTCAAACATGAGCCATGATATAAGAACACCGATGAATGCAATTATAGGAATGACAGCTATTGCATTAAATAATCTTGATGATAAAGAAAAAATTGCTTATTCGTTAAAAAGAATATCTTCATCAGGCAGACATCTGCTGGGGCTTATAAATGAAGTGCTTGACATGTCAAAAATTGAGTCAGGCAAAATGAATCTTAACGATGAAGAATTTAAATTGTCTGAGCTTTTTATGGATATTCTTGATATGGTCAGACCGCAGGCGGCAAAGATGCATCACGATTTGCGTGTAAGGCTTCTTGATGTGGAACATGAGGAAGTTATCGGTGACAGAATGAGAATACAGCAGGTATTTGTAAATATTATAACTAATGCCATAAAATACACGCCTGAGGGTGGAAAGATTGCAATAACGGTTTCTGAGAAGCGTAGCAGAAATCTAAAAGCGTCTTTCTACAAATTTGATTTTAAAGATAACGGCATAGGAATGTCGGAAGAATACATAACACACATATTTGAACCTTTTTCAAGAGCAGAGGATTCGAGGGTGAACAGGATTCAGGGAACAGGGCTTGGAATGCCTATAACAAGAAATATCCTTCGTATGATGAACGGTGATTTGCAGGTCAAGAGTGAACTTGGAAAAGGTTCGGTGTTTACTGCTACAATGCTTTTGAAACTGCAGGATACGGAAACTGTTGATGTTTCTGAACTGCATGGTCTTTCAGTTCTTGTGGTTGATGATGACAGAATTTCATGCGAATCAATGTGTGATATGCTTGACGGAATAGGGATGAAAAGTGAATGGACATCTTCCGGAAGAGAAGCTGTTGAAAAGATTGTAAAAAAACACGAAAAAGAAGATGATTATTTTGCTGTTATTGTCGATTGGCAGATGCCTGAAATGAATGGTGTAGACACTGCAAAGGCGATAAGAAAAAATATAGACGGAAATTTACCGATAATAGTTATGTCGGCTTATGACTGGTCGGATATAGAATATGAGGCAAAGGCAGCAGGGATAAATGCATTCCTGACAAAACCGGTATTCAGACTTAACATTATAAATATGTTTAAACACTTTGTAAACGGAGAATTTGACAATAATATACAGCAGAAAACTATAGTTTCGGAAGTAGACGGATGTGATTTTTCGGGAAAACGTGTGCTTCTTGTTGAGGATAATATGATAAACAGGGAGATTGCAATTGAGATTTTGAAAACGACAAATATAGAAGTTGAAGAAGCTGAAAACGGTAAGATTGCAGTTGAACAGTTTGAAAAAAACGGCGCCGGTTATTATGACATAATACTTATGGATATACAGATGCCTGTCATGAACGGATACGAGGCAACTGAAAAAATAAGGTCGCTTAAACGTGAAGATGCAAAATATGTTCCTATAATTGCAATGACTGCAAATGCTTTTACGGAGGATGTAGTGAATGCCAAAAATGCAGGTATGAATGAGCATATTCCAAAACCGATAGATTTGAATAATTTTATTCGCACGTTAAAGAGGTGGATTGATTTTTCAGAAAAAAATAAATAAAAATTAAATTTTTTGCAACAAAACAAAAAAAGTTCTGTGTATATTTTTGAGAGAATAACATAGTATAACGAAAATTATGTTGTACCGGAATATATCATGGAACTTTTTTTCTGTAAAAATTTGCTTATAAATTAAAAAAAGAAAAAATCTATATGAAAATTTATATGATTGGGAATAAGGGAGAGTTTATGAATACAATAGATGACATACAAATTATAAATCTTTTGTTTGAAAGACAGGAAAGCGGTCTTTTGAAAATGGAAGAAAAATATAAAAAATACTGTTATTCGATTGCAAACAGAATAGTATTTGATAATGAGGATGCCAAGGAGTGCGTAAATGACACATGGCTTAAAACATGGAATTCAATTCCACCGAACAGACCTGAAAATCTGGCAGGTTATCTGGCAAAGATTGTCAGAAATCTTGCGTTGAACTGTTATGAAAGGAAGAATGCAAAAAAGAGAGGGGGCGGTCAGGTGGAAATGTCATTAGACGAACTTTCTGAGTGTGTTGCAGATTCAAACAGAGTTGAAGAAAATATTGAAAAGAAGGAACTGGTTACAATCATTTCAAATTTTTTACAGAACAGGGATGAGAAAAAGAGGACAATTTTTATACAAAGATATTTTTATATGGAAGAATTATGTGATATTGCTGACAGGATGCAGATGAAAGAAAGTTCAGTGCGTTCTGTTTTATCAAGGATGAGAAAAGATTTAAGAAAATATCTTGAAGAGGAGGGGATTGCATTATGAATAGTTCAGTAGACGAAAAAAGAGAATGTGCAAAAAAAATAATGCATGCAATCGGAGAACTGCCGGATGATATGATTTCAAAGGCAAATCCTGAGAATTGTAAAGACGGTGTGTATATAGGAGAAGATAAAGATACGGCAGGAAATGTATGTGACACCGGGCGTAGAAAAATTACAGTCATAAGTGAATGGATTCGGGCAAAAAGAAAACAGGTGGCTTTTGCGGCAACATTATTTCTGTGTGTTATAGTGGCGGGTGTATGGAAAATAAATTCAGTAGATGAGCATATAGAGGATAAGCTGAAAAATGAGCAGCCGGGTCAGATAATCGAGGGTACAGGTGAACCTGACAGTACTTATGATCCTTTGACCGGGGTTACAAAAAAGAAAAAGAGGAACAAAAAAAATAAGGGTGAGAAAGCGGAAAAGAAAGTTCCACAAAATGAGCACAGGAATTATGTTCATAAAAATAACGGTGACAAAAAGAGTGAGGAAAGTGAACCTGACAGTACAGAACTGCCGGAAATGAAGGACTTCAATGATGATAATGAAAATCATCCGGACAGGAAAGGAACCGGCACAGATGAGGACGGCGAAAACAGTGATAATACTCAGCCGTCAAAGGATGATACGACAGATACACCACCGCAGGCAGCAGTTTCCGATACTCCGGATGAAAGTGCTACACAGGAGAGTGTGACGGCATATAAACTTGATTCACAGGGGAACAAAATAGCAGTAAACATAACATCAGCAGATGCTTTAAAGATAGCTGATATAATTTACGGCAAAAAATATTCACAGGATGTGGAGACAAGCGGATATGCAGCTGTTTTTAGATATAAGGGAAGTGAATATTATTATGACTCAAAATCAAAGATGCTTGTAACATCAGGAAAAGGTGCCAAGCTGTCTGAAAGTGAAAATGCAGAGCTTAAAAAGATTATCAAACTTGACTAATTGTTATGTTACCATATATAATAAATGATAATTATGAAATTGAAATAGGAGGATTTTTATAATGATTAAGCTTTACGACAACGGCGTATATCTTTTAAACGGTACTGAAATTGTTGAAGATGGCGCTCAGGCTTTAGATGCCGTTTTAGCAAAAACAGGCAGAAAAGTCACAAAAGAAGAGGCAGCTAAGGGTACTATGGCTTATGGTATTCTTGAAGCACACAATACTTCAGGCAATATGGAAAATCTTCAGATTAAATTTGACAAACTTACTTCTCATGATATTACATTTGTAGGTATCATTCAGACAGCTCGTGCGTCAGGTCTTGAAAAGTTTCCTGTACCATATGTTCTTACAAACTGCCACAACAGTCTCTGTGCAGTAGGCGGAACTATAAATGAAGATGATCATATGTTTGGACTCACGTGTGCAAAGAAATATGGAGGAATGTATGTACCACCTCATCAGGCTGTTATTCATCAGTTTGCGAGAGAAATGCTTGCAGGTGGCGGAAAGATGCTTCTTGGTTCTGACTCTCATACACGTTATGGTGCACTTGGTACTATGGCTATGGGTGAGGGTGGTCCTGAGCTTGTTAAGCAGCTTTTGAACCGTACATATGATATTCCTATGCCGGGTGTCGTAGCAGTTTATCTTACAGGAAAGCCAAACAAGGGCGTAGGGCCTCAGGATGTGGCTCTTGCGATTATTGGAGCTGTATTTTCAAATGGCTATGTAAACAACAAAGTTATGGAATTCGTAGGTGATGGTGTAGCAAACCTCAGTGCTGATTTCAGAATCGGTATTGATGTTATGACTACAGAGACAACATGTCTCTCATCAATTTGGACAACAGATGACAAGATTAAGGACTTCTATGATATCCATAAGCGTCCACAGGATTTCAAGGAAATCAAGCCGGATGCAGTTGCTTATTATGATGGCATGGTTTATGTTGACCTCAGTAAAATCAAACCTATGATTGCTATGCCGTTCCATCCAAGCAATGTTTATACTATCGACGAGTTAAATGCAAATCTTATGGACATTCTCGATGATGTAGAGAAGAAGGCACTTGTAAGTCTTGACAACAACAAAGTTAAATATACTCTTAAAGATAAAGTTCACAATGGAAAACTTTATGTTGAACAGGGTGTTATCGCAGGATGTGCGGGTGGTGGTTTTGAAAATATTTGTGATGCCGCTGATATTCTCCGTGGCAAATATATTGGTGCAGATGAGTTCTCACTCAGCGTTTATCCTTCAAGCCAGCCTGTATTTATGGAACTTGTTAAGAATGGCAGGATAGCAGACCTTATGGAGACGGGTGCGACAATACGTTCTGCATTCTGTGGCCCTTGTTTTGGTGCAGGAGACGTTCCTCCAAACAACGGTCTTTCAATCAGACATTCAACAAGAAACTTCCCTAACAGAGAAGGTTCTAAAGTTACAAGCGGCCAGATTGCTTCAGTTGCACTTATGGATGCACGTTCTATTGCGGCAACAGCAGCAAATAAGGGCTATCTTACTTCGGCAGAAGATGTGGATGTGGATTTCACTAAGCCTAAATACTTCTTTGACAGCACTATTTATGAAAACAGAGTTTATAATGGTGTAGGAAAGCCTGACCCTGATGTAGAAATCAAATTTGGTCCAAACATCAAGGATTGGCCTGCAATGTCAGCACTTACTGACGATATTGTTATCAAGGTCGTATCAGAAATTCATGATCCTGTAACTACAACAGACGAGCTTATTCCGTCAGGAGAAACTTCATCATTCCGTTCAAATCCTCTTGGTCTTGCAGAGTTTACTCTTTCACGTAAGGACCCTGAGTATGTAGGTCGTGCAAAAGCAGTAGCGAAAGCAGAAAAGGCAAGAGTTGCCGGCGAAGATATTTTTGCAGCATGTCCGGAAGTTGAAGATGTATTTGCAAAGATTAATGCTAAGTTTGATATCAAGCCTGAGAACACACAGATTGGAAGTATGATTTATGCAGTTAAACCAGGTGACGGTTCTGCCCGTGAGCAGGCTGCCTCATGTCAGAAGGTTCTCGGCGGTTTTGCAAATATCGCTAAGGAATATGCAACAAAGAGATACCGTTCAAACCTTATCAACTGGGGAATGCTTCCGTTTATTTATGAAGAGGAGGAGCTTCCATTCAAGAACGGAGATTACATCTTTGTAAAAGACATAAAGAAATCTGTTGAGAATAAGATTGACACTATCAAAGCATATGTTGTCGGAGATGAGATGAAAGAATTTGAACTTCACCTTGGAAAACTTACAGATGCAGAACGTGAGATTATTGTTAAGGGCTGCCTTATCAATTATTATCGCTCACAGATGTAATAAAGAGTAATGAATTTTAATAAGAGTTGATTAGTCTATAAATAATAAACTGCTTCCAAAAGTAGATATTAAAATGTAATATTTATTTTAGGGGGCAGTTTATTTGCGTTGTACTGGTACAACGTTCTGCAAATAACCGGACCAATAACTTGTATGTGGGAGGAAAATGTGAATATTTTAAAAGATAACATAAAAAATAACTTAAAATATGGCAGAGATAAGCTGGGACATGGTTTTATTATAGCGGTTTTAATTGTTTCCATAATGCTGTCCGGCTGCGGTAGCTTAAATGATTATATTGACGGCTACAATAATGCGTCATCTGAGGGCAGCAGTTTAAATGATAATGTGGAATTGTCACATAAGTCGTACCAGGACAGTCCGTATCAGGTATTATCAAACAATAAGCCGGAATTTACGAAAAAGCAGAAGCGGAATACAAAAGTGTTTGAGAAATACAGCAGACTTGATAGCTTAGGCAGATGTGGCGTTGCCTTTGCGAACATATGTCAGGAACTTATGCCGGATTCAGAGAGAACAGGCATAGGTATGATAAAACCGAGTGGATGGCAGACTGCAAAATATAACGGAGTTGTTGACGGCAATTATCTTTACAACCGCTGTCACCTTATAGGATTTCAGCTTGCCGGGGAAAATGCAAACGAAAAAAATCTTATTACGGGAACAAGATATATGAATGTAGAGGGTATGCTGCCGTTTGAGGATGAGGTCGCAGCTTACGTCAAAAAAACGGACAATCATGTACTGTACAGAGTAACACCTGTCTTTAAAGGAAAGAATCTTGTAGCAGAAGGGGTGAAAATGGAGGCATATTCGGTAGAGGATAAAGGTAAGGGAGTATGCTTCAATGTTTTTGTGTATAATGTCCAGCCATATATAACAATTGATTATGCGAACGGAAACAGCAGACTGTCATCTGATGTAAAGGAAAATGGCGGCAGTACAGACAGCAAAAGTAAAAACGCAAATAAAAATAGAAAGAGTACATCTAAAAGCACTAAATATGTAATAAATACAAATACCGGAAAATTTCATCTGCCATCATGCAGCAGTGTAGCAGATACACTCGCTAAAAACAAAAAAGTTTTTAACGGAAACAGGGAACAGCTTATTTCGGACGGCTATATGCCGTGTAAGAGATGCAATCCATAAATTCGTTTACACTTGCGTAATCCTTGCAAAAAAGATATAATTATAGCTTAGAATGTATAAAAAGGAGAAAGTTTATGGCAGCGGCTTCAAAGAAAAAATCGACTAAAGAAAACGATGAGGTCAAAGATAATGCTAAAAATGCTGAGAGTGTTTTTGAAAGCAATACAAAGAAAGGCGGCAGAACCGGAAGCTCAAATGTGAAAAAGACGGTAAGGCCACAAAGTACAGCTTCTAAAACACTCGATAGAAAAAGGAAAACAGCAGATGTAAATATTACACATCAGCGTAAAATTCAGGATGTGACAGAATACAGGGACAGGCTTGCATTTGAGACAGGTATAACTCTTATTGTTATAGGGATAGTAGCTGTTTTTTTGTATATCAGTTTTTTAGGCCTTGGAGGTATCATAGGCAGAATTTTTGGAGGCCTCTGCTTTGGAATTTTTGGCTGGATAGCATGGTTTGTTCCGGCAGGAATGATGCTTACATATATTTTTACGATTGTAAATAAAGGTGACAGGCGGGTTAAGAGAAAAATGACGGGAATTATCGGTATGTTTCTGTGTTTTGCTGCCATAACAGACCTTATAACTAAAAAAGAAGTCATAACAGAATATTATACGTCAAATCATGTTCTGCACCGTGGTTATTTCGATTGCATGAATCTGACATTGGAAGATGTACTTGAAAGCGGAAAAAGCAGCGGAGGTTTGATTGGAAGATGGATAAGTTCACTGCTTTCAAAAATATGTGGAAATATCGGTGCGTGTATTTTGTTGTTTGCATTGCTTATATTGTGTCTGTTTGTTTTTGAGGGTGTCGAGATTATGGCTGCCTTAAGAAAAAGAAATGCATACAGAGAGGAAATGGAAAGGCTGTACGGAGAGGTTAGGGATGAGATTGGTTACAGTGAGCCGTCATATAATGTTCTTAGAAATAAATCCTCAATAAATCCATTTGGGGATATAAATAAAAAGAACGATGAAGTAGACATAAGAGAAAAATATAGGAGAACATCAGAGGGAGCAGCAAAAAAATCTGACAGACCTGATTATGTTGAGAACATAAGAAACAGTACAGATGGCGTAATGCAGTCTGTTGATTTGAAAATGATGGGAAAATTTTTTGATGAGCAGAAGAAGAAAGCTGAGGCAAAAGAGAAACAGCATAATGAAATGTGCGAAAGACACAGTGAAAAACCGGGTGTTCAAAAGAAAAAGACCAAAATACAAAAAGAGACTGAAACTAAAATTGATTTAAATAAGCAAAAGAGTACAAATAATACAGAGAAAAAGGCTGAAAAGGAAATCGAAATAAGAATAGACATCGATAAAGAGATTGAGAAACCAAAAAAGGAAGTCAGTCTTGACTCTGAGAGCATACCTATTTACAGGGAGGAGATGAACCAAAAATTTGGCAGGAACAGAGGAAGATTATCTTACTCCGGAAATTCAAATTCAAATCTAAATTCAAAACAAAATAATGAGCAGAAGCAGGAGAGTTTTGAGGACAGACCTGTACCTGTATTTGAAGAGGAATATATACCGGAAATAGAGCATTATGACGATAAAAGCGCAAAAGATACTGCGGTAGAAAATAATTCTAATATTGCAGAAAATAGTTCTAATGCAGTAGAACGTTACGATACATATGTAGAAAACATAGCTGCTGCAGAAGAAAATGCATCGGAAACAGTTGAATTTACAGCGCAGACAGAGAAAGTGGATGGAGCAGTTGAATTTGCTGCAGAAGCAGATACAGAGGATGGAATACCCGGATTTGACACAGAAACAGAGATGGCAGGTGAAACAGTCGAAGTGCCTGAAATAAATAAAAATGATGAATTTTTTGCTGATGAAAGTATTAAATATGCCCAAAATACAGAGTTTGAAAATGAGCCTGATAATGTTAGTTCTAATGTAGCCAGTCAGCCGGTCAAGTCAACTGTTGAAACCGTTGGAAATGTCGGTACGGTAAATTCATATAAGAAACCGGAAAACAGCAGCAGGCATGGAAAGTTTGGCGGAGAGGATTATGTCTCAGAATCGAAAGCGTTTAATGCTTTAAATGAAACAAAGGTGGCAGAGCCTGTTATTGAACGTGCACATGTATTTCCTACTGTTGAACTTTTGGGAGAACCTGTTCATAGCAGCGATTCAATCAGTGACGGTGAACTCAGGGAGACAGCACAGAAACTGGAAGATACATTAAAAAGTTTTAATGTCAATGTCAGGATGGGGGCTGTTATCTGCGGCCCTACGGTTACAAGATATGAACTTTACCCTGAACAGGGTGTCAGAGTAAATAAGATTACTAATCTTACGGATGATATAAAACTTAGTCTTGCCGCACAGAGTATTCGTATCGAAGCACCGATTCCGGGAAAATCTGCCGTGGGTATCGAGGTGCCTAATCCTACTCCAAGTTCAGTATATTTCAGGGAACTTCTGGAGGGAGAAGCATTTGAAAAGGCAAAATCACCGCTTACATTTGCTGTCGGCAAAGATATTTCAGGAAAACCTATACTTACTGATATTGGAAAGATGCCGCATCTTCTTATAGCAGGGGCAACGGGTTCTGGTAAGTCAGTATGTATAAATACTTTGATTATGAGTATTCTTTACAAGGCTGATCCAAAGGATGTAAAACTTATTATGATTGACCCGAAAGTTGTTGAGCTTAGTGTATACAATGGAATACCGCATCTTATGTGTCCTGTTGTGACAGATGCCAAAGACGCTGCCGCAACATTGAACTGGGCAGTAAGGGAAATGAGCGACAGATATAATAAATTTACTGAACTTGGCGTGAGAAATATTGCAGGATATAATGAAAAACTGCAGAAAGTAAGTGAACCGGAAAAAGCCGGACATACAAAAATGCCGTATATAGTTGTTATCGTTGATGAGTTTGCGGATTTGATGATGGTTGCATCAAAGGATGTTGAAGATGCAGTATGCCGTCTTGCACAGCTTGCAAGAGCAGCGGGCATTCATCTTGTACTTGCTACCCAGCGTCCGTCAGTAAACGTAATAACAGGTACCATTAAAGCAAATATTCCGTCGAGAATAGCATTTTCGGTTTCATCAGCAATTGATTCAAGAACTATCCTTGACAGGAGCGGTGCTGAAAAGTTGTTAGGAAAAGGTGATATGTTGTTCTTCCCGTCAGGTTATTCAGAGCCGGTCAGAGTACAGGGTGCATTTGTGACTGATGAGGAAGTAAGCAAAATTGTTGATTTCCTCAAAAACAATAATGAAGAACCTGAATACAATGACAAGGTTACACAGGTGGTCGAGGAAGATACAACTGAAACTCAAAAAGAATCAAAACCTGAGAGGGATGAATATTTTGAGGATGCCGGAAGATTTGTGATTGAGTCAGACAGAGCCGCAGCGGGTCAGCTTCAAAGAAGATTTTCAATAGGTTTTAACAGAGCGGGAAGGATAATAGACCAGCTGCATAAGGCAGGTGTCGTAGGCCCGGCAGAAGGAACAAAACCGCGCAAAATTCTTATGAGTAAAAACGAGTTTGAAATGATGCTTGGAAATGCACCGGAGCCGGTATCTGAGGAAGAGATAGATGCAATAACAGAGGAATTTGGACAGCAATAAATTATCATGAACTGAGTATTGTA
>ULQR01011468.1_pt1 | contig 13841 bp, 12 predicted proteins | sample 1954711 | NCBI WGS metagenome assembly ULQR01 (sample SAMEA4835661, study PRJEB28245) | human gut metagenome | biome: gut microbiome; material: fecal sample | place: Denmark | collected 2008
AAGACAAGGCTGATTGACAATTTTATTGCGTAGACGGACAAGAAACGATTATTGAAAAGAGGTACAAACAATGAATTATACAATGCTTAAGGGCAAAATACACAGAGCGGTGGTCAAGCAGGCTGACTTAAACTACGTGGGAAGCATCACTGTAGATACAAAGCTGCTTGAGGCAGCAGGCATCTTGGAGTATGAGATGGTACAGATTGTCGATGTGGAAAACGGAAACAGATTCGAGACCTACACCATCGCCGGAGAGCCGGGCTCAGGCATGATATGCTTAAACGGCGCAGCCGCCAGACAGGTTGCAGTCGGTGACCATGTGATACTCATGTGCTATGCGCAGATGACACCGGAGGAAGCAAAGGAGCATCATCCGAAGGTTGTGTTTGTGGATGATGAAAACAAGATAGCGCGTGTGACAAATTATGAGAAGCATGGAAAGCTGACGGAGGATTTTATTTAACAATAGAAAAATCAAGTCTGCTGTAGTATAATAATTTATCGGGTAAAATATCATGTATTTATGCGGGAGGTAAATATGTACACAGCAGACGAAAAGAGATACGACACAATGAGATATAACAGATGCGGCAGGAGCGGACTTAAGCTTCCTGTTGTATCGCTTGGTCTATGGCACAATTTCGGTGATTTTTCATCGTATGACAACATGAAGCAGATGTGCTTCACAGCCTTTGACCATGGCATCACTCACTTTGACCTGGCAAACAACTATGGTCCTGAATACGGCAGCGCAGAGAAGCACTTCGGGCTTATCCTGAAGGAGCATCTGTCAGCATACCGCGATGAGCTCATCATCAGCTCAAAGGCAGGCTATGATATGTGGAAGGGACCATACGGCAACTGGGGCAGCCGCAAGTATCTGATTGCAAGCCTTGATCAGAGCCTTAAGAGAATGGGACTCGACTATGTGGATATTTTCTATCATCACAGAATGGACCCTGAGACACCGCTTGAGGAAACAATGGGAGCACTCGACCAGATAGTAAAAAGCGGAAAAGCACTCTATGTCGGACTGTCAAATTATGACGGCGAGACCATGAAGAGAGCCTGCGAGATTCTTACTGATTTGAAATGTCCGTTTATCATCAACCAGAATTCATACAATATCTTCAACCGTACAATAGAGCAAAACGGCTTGAAGCAGGCAGCAAGAGAGTGTCAAAAGGGCATCATCTCCTTCAGCCCGCTCGCACAGGGCATGCTCACAGACCGTTACATAAACGGTATTCCGGAGGATAGCCGTATAAAGACAGACGGCCGCTTTTTAAATCAGGAAAAGCTCACTCCACACATCGAGCAGATTAAGAAGCTAAACGATATAGCCGCAAAACGTGGTGAGACACTAGCACAGATGGCTCTTAAGTGGGTGGTAAAGGATGATGACGTGACAAGCGTGCTTGTCGGCGCCTCAAAGCCACAGCAGATTCTTGAAAACTTAAAGGTTATGGAGGGCACAGGCTTCTCTGAGGAAGAGCTTAGGATGATTGATGAGATTGTGGGAGTGTAAAGATGAATCTGGTGATATAAATGGAATATATTGCGCATATAGAAGAAGAAAGAAAGCAAAGGCTTATTGATCATTTGGATGGAACTGCCAAATTAGCCGGAAAATTTGCAGAATCATTTGGAAAATATGAGTGGGGATATTGCATAGGTATGTTACATGATCTAGGTAAGTATTCCAAAGAATTTCAACATAAAATACAGTTTAATACGAATGACAGAGTAGACCATTCTACTGCTGGAATGAGATTATGTAATGAAAAAGGTGGATATTATTCTATATTACAATATGCTATTGCAGGACATCATTCTGGACTAATGGATTACTATAAGCTTGAAGAACGATATAGAAAATCAATATGTGATTATCAGGCATATAGACAGGAGGTAGAAATTCCACAAATAAAAAGTGATCCTTTTGAGAGCTGTAAAACACAAAATCCTCATTTTTCAATGGGGATTTTTATGAGGATGTTATATTCATGTCTTGTTGATGCGGACTTTCTTGAAACAGAAAGTTTTATGAAGAATAACCATGTGGAACGAACATCGGGTGAAGAAATGGCATCTTTATTAGCAAGACTGGAAAGACATATTGGTTCATGGTTAGAAAATGATGATCTTAATTCGATAAACGGTAGAAGAACTGAGATATTAAAAGCCTGTCTGATAGCAGGTGAGAATGATAGGGGATTGTTTCACCTGACTGTTCCAACAGGTGGTGGAAAAACAATTGCCTCATTGGCATTTGCGTTAAAGCATGCAGTCAGGCATCAAATGGAGCATATTATATATGTTATTCCATATACTAGCATTATAGAACAGAATGCTCAGGTGTTTCGTGAAATACTTGGGCAGGATAATGTTCTTGAGAATCATTGTAATGTCGATTATGGGGATTCTGAAGAATTAAAACCGATGCAGCTTGCCAGCGAAAACTGGGATAAACCTGTAATTGTCACGACTAATGTTCAATTTTTTGAATCATTATTCGCAAGCAGGTCATCTAAGTGTAGGAAAATTCATAATATTGCGAATTCTGTGGTTATATTTGATGAGGCACAAATGTTGCCATTGGAATATTTGAAACCATGCATTGCCATGATGGAAAATTTAATGGATTTCTATAGGACAAGTATTGTTTTATGTACGGCAACACAACCGGCTTTAGACAGTATATTTGATCAACACAGACGGTATATTGAATTATGCCCGAATATAAATGAGCAGTTTAAATTTTTTAAAAGAGTTATATACGAAAATCTTGGGATAATCGAATTTGATACTTTAATTGAAAGATTGAAGACTGAAAAAAGAGCACTGTGTATTGTTAATACAAAAAAATGTGCACAGCAGCTTTACGAACAGTTAAGTGGTGATGGTGTGTATCATTTATCAACAAGTATGTATCCTAAGCATCGTAAAAAGATACTTGCACAGATTAAAGAAAGAATGAGTGATAAATCAAAATCATGTGTGCTTATTTCAACAAGTTTGGTAGAGGCGGGAGTAGATCTTGATTTTAATTCAGTATATCGTCAAGTAGCAGGAGTAGATTCGGTAATACAGGCAGCAGGTAGATGCAACCGAGAAGGAATTGAGAAAAAAGAAAACAGTAAAGTTTATATTTTTGATATAAATGGAATGAAAACAGTGCCGGGACAAAGTCTGCAAAGCTCAATCACTAAAGGGTTATTGCAAGATTATCATGATATTTCTAATCTTGAATGCATTACAGAATATTTCAAAAGGCTATATCATTTTAGAGAAAATGATTTGGATAAAAAGAATATTATAGGCGAATTCAAGGATTGGAAATATAATTTTGAGACGGTATCAGAAAAATTTCATTTGATTGAGGAAAATACAAGAATTGTATTTATTCCGATAGAGCAGGAAGCTAAGGATTTATTATTTGAAATAAAAAATCAGGGTTATGGAAAAGCCAGAATGAGAAAGGCATCCCAGTACTGTGTTCAGATATATAATCAGCTTTTTGATACTTTGTATGGTGCTGGTATAATTAAGGAAATAACATCGGATATAGAGAATTTTTATGAATTGGTAGATGAAGAAATGTATACAGATGACAAGGGATTAAATTTGTCTGTGGAATCTGGAATGGATTTATATCTGTAATTTAAATGGCTGTGTGAATTATAAACACAGCCATTTATTTGCATTATTAAAAATATTATTATTTCAATCCACAGGATTAGCCTGACAAATGTAATTGTACAATATGAATTGAATTATTTCAATAAAATTTTAAATAAAAATTGAAAAGTGTTGATTAGTAATGTTTGAAGTAGTATTATTTAAAACATAAGAAGATAATGTACGTGAAATAAATTAGATAAAGGAGTAGGGTGATGATTTTATATCATGGAAGTAAAGAAATAGTAGAATTTCCTGAAATTAGAACAGCTCGTTATAACAAGGATTTTTATTTTGGGTTTTATTGCACACAGATGCCAGAGCAGGCAGTGAGATGGGCAACGAGATATGGAACGCGAGGCTATTTGAATAAATATGAATATACTGAAAATTCAAAGCTTAAGTATCTTGTATTTGAAAAAATGACAGAAGAATGGCTTGATTTTATTGTTGATTGCAGAAGAGGAATAGCGCACTCGTATGATATTGTTGAAGGACCTATGGCTGATGATACAATATATAATTATATACAGAATTATATTGATGGAAAGATAAGCAGAGCAGCTTTTTGGGAACTGGCGAAGTTTAATCATCCGACTCATCAAATAAGTTTTCATACGGTAAGTGCGCTTAGTACTTTGAGATATGTTGGAAATGAGGTTGTTTATGGCGGTTAAAAATAATAATAATCTATTCTATACATGCAGTCTGATTGAATATATTGGCAGGCAGATTAAAAGGAAACGTTATGAGGTGGTTGATTTACTGACAAAAGAACGGATTAAACGTATATATAAATATGCAGATATTCTCCATTGCGAACCAATTGAAAAAGTTGCAGATGAGTTTATTACGGAATGCAGTATGAATAATGGAAATTATGATAATATACATGATTGTAAATATAGGATTCCGGATTACTGGGATATTGGCGAAGTATATGAGAGATTGATAGAGGATTGTTTTAGTGATGATGAGATACTTCATGGTATATGGAAAGTGTATCATTCGTGGATAAGTGACAAGATATCAAATTATAATACCGATTTTTATTATCAGCCACGAGACTACATTGCAGCTTGTTATGAGGAAGGAGATGTCCTGTAAATGGGAGTAGGTGTAAGAGTTAAGGTATGGGGAGATTATGCATTATTCTCACGACCGGAAATGAAGGTTGAGAGATGCTCATATGATGTTATGACTCCATCGGCAGCAAGGGGAATACTTGAGGCGATATATTGGCATCCGGGATTGAGTTGGGTGATTGATAAAATCTATGTGAAAAATCCAATCAGATTTACCAGTGTCAGAAGAAATGAGATAAAAAGTAAAGCTTCCGCAAATAATATATTACAGGTATATAATGGTGCGGATAAGCCTTTGTACATAAGTACAAAGGATGATATTGTACAGAGGGCATCTCTTATTTTGAAGGATGTGTCTTATGTTATAGAGGCACATTTTGAGATGACGGAAAAAGCAAATAATACAGATAATCCCGGGAAATTTAAGGATATTATGATGAGAAGACTTAAGCGTGGGGAATGTCATCATATGCCATATTTTGGCTGTCGTGAGTTTCCGGCAAATTTTTGCCTTTGTGAAGAGAAAGATATACATACATTTTATGATAATATTCCGGAGAAAGATTTGGGATTTATGCTATATGATATGGATTATAGTGATTGTGAAAGAGGCAATATCAGTCCAATGTTTTTTAGAGCAGTGATGAAGCGTGGAGTAATAGATTTAAGGGACTGTGAGGTGATAAGATGATCTTACAGGCATTAGTGAAAGAATATGAGAATCTTGCAGAGAATAATCTGGTGCCGAAGAGAGGCTGGTGTCAGGCCAAGGTTTCTTATGCAATAGATTTAAATCCTAATGGGAAAATCAAAGAAATTTATCCACTAAAAACAGAACAGACTAGTGGAAAAAAGAAGGTTTTTCTTCCGGTTGCGAAGAGTGTTCCTGAAATGGTTACACGTTCATCGGGCGTGGCAGCTAATTTTCTCTGTGATAATGTAAAATACATGCTAGGGATTGATCAAAATGGAACAAATGCAAGGGTGCAGGAGTGTTTTCAGGCAGCGAAGGAAAAACATTTAGCGTTGTTAAAGAATGTTGATGAGCCTATGGCAAATGCAATTTGTAATTTTTTTAATTTATGGGATCCAGAGACGGCTTATGATAATGCATGTGTGAGAGAAAAATCAGATGAATTAAATGAGGGTGGTAATGTCATCTTTTGTATGGGAAATGATTTCGCACAGGATAATGATACAATTAAAAAAATTTGGGACAACTATGTTGTACATCAGACAGAAAATACCAATGATGGTATTTGTCTTGCAACTGGTGAAAAAACGGAGATAGCAAGAATTCATCGTGGAATAAAAGGTGTTCCAGGAGCACAGACAAGTGGAGCTGCTTTGGTTTCGTTTAATGCACCGGCATTTGAATCTTATGGCAAGGAACAGAGCTATAATGCACCTGTAGGAAAAAATGCGGAGTTTGCATATACAACTGCATTGAATTATTTGTTGAGTAATAGGGATAAGATATTTCAATTAGGTGATTCCATGGTGGTTTATTGGGCTGAAAATGGCATGGAAGAATATCAGAAAACATTTAGTTTTGTTATGAATCCTCATGTAGATAATGAGGAACAGCTTCAAAGAATATTTGACAGCTTGAAAAAATCAAGATATGTGGATGTAGATAATGTTAAGATGGACTTTGAGCAGTCATTTTATATTTTATGCCTTGCACCGAATGCTGCGAGGTTATCTGTTCGTTTCTTTTATCAAAACACATTTGGTGATATTTTAAAAAATATAAAAGAACATTATAAACGGTTGGATATTGTGAAACCATTGTGGGTGGAAAAGAAATATCTGAGCGTATATGAATTGTTAAGAGAGACTGTCAATCCTAATTCAAAGGATAAGACTCCAATCCCTAATATGTCTGCAATGGTACTTCAAAGTATTTTATCGGGAAACAGATATCCTGCAAGTCTTTATACAGACACTGTTATCAGAATACGATCTGAGCAGGGAAATGTTACATGGGGAAGAGCTTCAATTATCAAGGCTTATTTAATAAAAAATTATTCATGGAAGGAAGGAGAAAACTACATGGGATTAGAAGAAACATGCAATGACACTGCATACATATTGGGAAGATTATTTTCAGTTTTGGAGTCAATCCAAAAGGAGGCGAATCAGGGAATAAATGCTACAATTAAAGACAGGTATTTTAATTCAGCATGCGCTACGCCTGCATCTGTTTTTCCAATTTTATTTAAATTAGAAAATAGTCATATAAAAAAACTTGAGCGTGAAAAAGGTAGCGGTTCTAAGAATTTTTATGAAAAAATAATAGGAAACCTTATGAAAAAATTAGTATTATTTCCACGGAGTTTGTCTTTAGAAGAACAAGGAAAATTCATGTTGGGATATTATCATCAGACACAAAAGAAGTATGAAAAAAAGGAGGACAAATAAATGGGAGAGGTTATTAAAAACAGATATGAGTTTGTTGTTTTATTTGATGTTGAAAATGGAAATCCTAACGGGGATCCTGACGCTGGCAATATGCCAAGAATTGATCCGGAAAGTGGCTTAGGAATTGTAACTGATGTATGCTTAAAACGTAAGATCCGAAATTACATAGAGACTGTGAAGGAGGACGAAGATGGATATAAAATTTATATCAAGGAGAATGTTCCTCTTAACAGAAGTGACAGGGAGGCATGCAAAAGTCTTGGTATAAATGATGATGAAGATAAAAAGGTTACAGAAGCATTAAAAAAACTAAAAAAGTCAGATAAGGATGCAGATATAAAATTAAGGGATTATATGTGCAGAAATTTTTATGATATTCGTGCATTTGGTGCTGTAATGACGACTTTTGTTAAAGCTTCATTGAATTGTGGGCAGGTAAGAGGTCCTGTACAGCTTGGATTTGCAAGAAGTATTGATCCTGTTATTAGTCAGGAGGTAACTATTACGAGAGTTGCCATTACAACAGAAAAAGATGCTGAGAATAAGAGTAACGAGATGGGAAGAAAGAGTATTGTTCCATATGGCTTGTATCGTGTAGAAGGTTATATTTCAGCAAATCTTGCAAGAAAAGTTACTGGATTTTCTGAGGAAGATCTAGAATTGTTATGGAATGCAATAATAAATATGTTTGAAAATGACCATTCTGCTGCAAGAGGAAAGATGGCAGTTCGTGAGCTTATTGTTTTTAAGCATAGTAAAGAGCTTGGTGACTGTCCTGCTTATAAATTATTTGATGCAGTTAAAGTGCAGAAAAATGATGATATACAATATCCAAGAAAATATCAGGATTATACAGTTACTATTAATGATGATGAGATACCGGATACGGTAGAAGTGAAAAGGATGATTTAATGGAATATTCTCAAGATGATTATCTGATGATTTCTGGAATACAGCATTTTAAATTTTGCAGAAGACAATGGGCGCTTATTCATGTTGAGCAGCAGTGGGCTGAAAATGAACATACTGTTATTGGCGAACTTATGCATAAAAAAGCGCATGATCCATATCTGACAGAAAAGAGAAAAGATATTCTGGTTGTCAGAGCTCTTCCTGTATCCTCAAGAAGCATGGGTGTGAGTGGGGAGTGTGATATTGTTGAATTTCACAAATGTGAAGATGGAGTGAAGCTCTATGGACATCGTGGAACCTATTCATTATATCCAATTGAGTACAAAAAGGGGAAACCCAAAGCGTCAAACGAAGATGAACTTCAGCTAATGGCGCAGGCTATGTGTCTGGAAGAAATGTTTTCAACAAAAATAACGGAGGGTGCTATATTTTATGGTGAGACAAGAAGACGCAAACCGATAGTGTTTACAGATGAACTTCGGGATGAAGTGAAAAAAATATTTGGAGAAATGCATGATTATTATGATCGAAATTATACACCTAAGGTCAAAACGTCGAAAAGGTGTGTATCTTGCTCTTTAAAAGATATTTGTATGCCAAAGATTGATAAAAGTGGTTCGGTGAAATCGTATATCAATAAGATGCTGGGGGAAACGTTATGAAGAAATTATTGAATACATTGTATGTTACATCGGAAAATAGTTATCTGGGGTTGGATGGAGAAAATGTTGTTGTATATGATGATAAAAATGAAATAGGCAGATTACCTTTACACAATCTCGAAGCAATAATTTCATTTGGATATAGAGGAACAAGTCCGGCATTAATGGGAGCTTGTGCGGATAGAAATATTTCTCTTTGTTATCTGACACCACAGGGAAAATTTCTTGCAAGAGTTTCAGGCAAAGTTAAGGGGAATGTCGTGCTAAGGAAACAACAATTCCAAAGCAGTAGTGAAGATATAAAGTGCCTGGAAATCGCAAAAAACTGTATTCTTGGAAAAGTGTATAATTCAAGATGGGTTCTAGAAAGAGCAATTAGAGATCATTCAATGCAGATAGATGTGGATAAGGTAAAAAAAGCATCTATAAAACTGAAAGAATTTCTTGATTATATCCAAAATTCACAGTCTATGAATCAGTTAAGAGGATATGAAGGTGAAGCAGCAAGTATATATTTTGGCGTATTTGATGAGTTGATTTTACAACAAAAGAAAGATTTTTTCTTTCAAGGGAGAAATCGGCGTCCGCCTCTTGATAATGTAAATGCAATGTTGTCGTTTACGTATACATTGCTTACAACTCAAATTACATCAGCGCTAGAGGTTGTAGGGTTAGATCCCTATGTTGGTTACATGCACACGGAACGTCCCGGTAGAGTATCACTTTCATTAGATCTTATAGAAGAATTGCGAGCAGTCATGGCTGATAGATTTGTTTTATCATTGATTAATAAAAAGATTGTAAATGGCAAGAGTTTTACAAAAAAAGAAAACGGTGCTGTATTGATGGATACAGATATTCGTAAAAAATTACTATCAGAATGGCAAAACAAGAAAAAGGAGATTATTACACACCCATATCTTAATGAAAAGGTGGAATGGGGAATGGTTCCATTTGTACAGGCAATGCTGTTGGCAAGATATTTAAGGGGAGATTTGGATGAGTACCCTGTATTTTTATGGAAATGAGGTGATGGCGTGCTTGTATTGATTACATATGATGTGAATACTGAAACTGCTGAAGGAAAAACCAGGTTGAGAAAAGTAGCTAAACAATGTGTAAATTATGGGCGAAGAGTTCAGAATTCTGTGTTTGAATGTATACTAGATAATGCTCAATGTGTGATGCTAAAGGCCATATTAACGGATCTTATTGATAAAGATGTGGATAGTCTCAGATTCTATTATTTAGGAAATCGTTATCAGACGAAGATAGAACATGTTGGTGTTGACCGTGGGATTCCTGCTGATCAGACATTGATATTATAAAATGTGGTGCGAAAGATAAGTAAACATGAATGTACCGGTTGTCTCGCACCTGAAATTACTTGTAAATTTGTACAATAAAATGAATAATAGGTTTTTGGTTTTACTTGTTATTTATCTTATTATATATTTATTGTCGGTATTGTATAAAAATAAACAAATTTTTTGTGCAATATTGCTGTCGCTCCTCTCGTGGGAGCGTGGATTGAAATACTTGACAAAGCTGTATGTCAGGCTTTGACAAAAGGTCGCTCCTCTCGTGGGAGCGTGGATTGAAATTTTTACCAGCCTCCATCTCATTCTGGAAAATCTGTGTCGCTCCTCTCGTGGGAGCGTGGATTGAAATACCTATTATAACCCCTCCGGTTACTTTGGTTACTGTCGCTCCTCTCGTGGGAGCGTGGATTGAAATATGTACTCTGCCTGTTTCTGGTATTCCCTGTGGCGTCGCTCCTCTCGTGGGAGCGTGGATTGAAATAAATCCAAGCTCCTTTAACCGGCCCGCCTGCAGAGTCGCTCCTCTCGTGGGAGCGTGGATTGAAATATGCTGTCAAGGTCGTAATTGTGAGGGTGCATCAGTCGCTCCTCTCGTGGGAGCGTGGATTGAAATAAAAATAGAGAATGGGGTTAATTTTGTTGTCAGTGTCGCTCCTCTCGTGGGAGCGTGGATTGAAATAATTCAAGAGACTGGGGGCAGAAGAACCGGGCGCAGTGTCGCTCCTCTCGTGGGAGCGTGGATTGAAATTCAAGTGGTTTGTTGTGCATACAAAAACAAGGATATGTCGCTCCTCTCGTGGGAGCGTGGATTGAAATGACTGGTCTGCAAGTCGAAAATCGGGGAAACGGTGTCGCTCCTCTCGTGGGAGCGTGGATTGAAATCTTGAGAACAGCGATTTCAGTCTCATTTTCTGCGTCGCTCCTCTCGTGGGAGCGTGGATTGAAATAATCGTGAGTACGACAGCAATTTAAGCTATCCTACAACGTCGCTCCTCTCGTGGGAGCGTGGATTGAAATAAGTGGAGATAGCGTTGATGGTGGAACATTTACAGTCGCTCCTCTCGTGGGAGCGTGGATTGAAATTCAGTCACGCATAACCAGGGGCCTTTATCAGTACGTCGCTCCTCTCGTGGGAGCGTGGATTGAAATTTTGAACGAGTAACCGAAACTCTTTGCGAGTGCGCGTCGCTCCTCTCGTGGGAGCGTGGATTGAAATTTTCCTGATCAGCTTCAATAACGCCGTGCTCTTTGTCGCTCCTCTCGTGGGAGCGTGGATTGAAATCGTATAGTCCGGAATGTAAATCAATAACGCCCTGGGTCGCTCCTCTCGTGGGAGCGTGGATTGAAATAAACGTTGGAGGACATACTAGCGGCGTGGGTTGTGGGTCGCTCCTCTCGTGGGAGCGTGGATTGAAATCTGATGGTTCTTTTGGTAAACATGTCCGCTTTGCCCGTCGCTCCTCTCGTGGGAGCGTGGATTGAAATATTCTACGATGTAGACCAAGCTGATGTTGCAAAGGTCGCTCCTCTCGTGGGAGCGTGGATTGAAATCTCAAAGAAAGCAACCGCCTGTTCAGCAGTACGCCAGTCGCTCCTCTCGTGGGAGCGTGGATTGAAATTTAGTCGGTATATCCCCTGTCGTAGCGTAGTTGCGTCGCTCCTCTCGTGGGAGCGTGGATTGAAATAAGAGCTGAAAGTGAGAGAGATATTGCTGTAGCAGTCGCTCCTCTCGTGGGAGCGTGGATTGAAATATAGAATTAGCCTCTTTGAAGTTAAGACCAAGAAGTCGCTCCTCTCGCGGGAGCGTGGATTGAAATACTGAAAAGATAGAAAAGCTTAAAGAGTTTGAGGTCGCTCCTCTCGTGGGAGCGTGGACTGAAATATCAGCATATGAACCTATACACAATCATAATATGCTGCGTTATTGTAGAATTAGTAGTTAAGTCTATTTTTATAGCAATAACGCGGCTTATAAATAATACATCAGATAATATTGTTGCAAACTAGCAAATAGCAGGTATAATAAAGAGTAACATATTAACAAGGAGGCATATTCATTGGGCATTTACGTTAATCCGACAGGAAGATCGTTTGAGCTTGCGATAAATTCAGAGATTTTTGTTGACAAAAGCGGTCTGATTAAAGAAACGAATAAGTGTATAAATACATTACAAAGGTATATGTGTGTAAGCCGTCCAAGGCGATTCGGAAAGTCAATGGCCATGGATATGCTTTCAGCATATTATGGTCGAAAGACTGATGCAGAAAATTTATTTAAAGGCCTTAAAATAAGTCATGATGAGTCGTATGACAGACATATTAACAAGTATGATGTACTCAAAATTAATATGCAGGACTTTTTGAGTGTTACACACAGTGTTGATGATATGCTTAAAATGTTGTGCGAATACATTACGGATGATTTTTCAATAGAGTGTAAGGATATTATTTTTCGGGACAAGTCAAATATTGTGAGAGTAATGCAGGATGTTTTTATGTCTACAGGCAGGCCGTTTGTGATTCTTATTGATGAATGGGATTGTCTGTTTAGAGAATTTACGCAGGATAAAGAAGCGCAGAAGAAATACCTTGATTTTTTGAGAGGCTGGCTTAAGGATAAAGACTATATAGCGCTTGCATACATGACAGGTATACTGCCGATTAAAAAATATGGTTCACATTCTGCTCTTAATATGTTCACGGAATATTCCATGACAGATATGGGAGCTTTGGCAGAGTACTTTGGCTTTACAGATGATGAGGTCAGAGAATTGTGTGACAGATATGATATGGACTTTGAAGAGGCAAGGGCATGGTACAATGGATATAAGCTCGTGTCCCATAGCAAATATGGAGTAAAGAAATATGCGATGTACAGTCCGAAGTCTGTAGTAGAAGCCATGCTAAAGCATAAATTTGGTACTTATTGGAATCAGACTGAAACTTACGAGGCTCTCAAGGTTTATATTCAAATGAATATGGATGGTCTAAAAGATGCCGTGATTAAAATGCTTGCCGGTGAAAGTGAGAAAATAAATACAGGCACATTTGAAAATGACATGACATCATTTGCCACAAAGGATGATGTGCTTACACTTTTAGTACATCTTGGCTACCTGACATATGATAGTGAGACGGAAGAGGTTTCAATTCCAAATCGAGAGGTGTCAAAGGAATATCTTAATGCAATTAGTACAATGGATTGGGATGAAGTATCAAAATCAATAAAAGCATCACAAAAATTGCTTGAGAGTTTGTGGAATATGAATGGTGCTGCGGTTGCTGACGGAATTGATAAGGCACATAATGAGATATCTATTTTACGGTATAATGATGAGAATTCTTTAAGCTGTACAATTAATTTGGCATTTTATTCGGCCAGGGAGTATTACTCAATAGTTCGTGAATTACCAACAGGAAAAGGCTTTGCTGATGTATGCTTTATTCCAAGAGTGAGTCATTTGGATAAGCCGGCAGTTGTTATTGAATTGAAATATGATAAGAATGTTGATGGCGCCATTTCACAGATAAAGTCGAGACAGTATGTGGAAGCCTTGAAGGATTATAAGGGTAATTTGCTTCTTGTTGGAATAAATTACGATAAAAAGACAAAAGAACATCAATGTGTGATTGAAAAATGGAAGCTGTAAAGGTGAAATTAGCAGGGAGTATAGCAACAATTAATGCTATACTCCCTGCTATTATATTTTTGGTTGCAAGAATTTAGTTTATGCTATAAAATATTTATAACT
>ULQR01026273.1_pt1 | contig 13785 bp, 16 predicted proteins | sample 1954711 | NCBI WGS metagenome assembly ULQR01 (sample SAMEA4835661, study PRJEB28245) | human gut metagenome | biome: gut microbiome; material: fecal sample | place: Denmark | collected 2008
CTTTCCCTCCATGACCGCCGCCGCAATCAGTTGTATTCCGCAGTCGGTCACAAGGGTTCCATACGTTTTATCTGCCATTTCTTCACCCTCCGTTCGTTATTTATTTGGGAATACTGCAAGTTTCCGCCCGTACTGCGTATAGCCGCCGCAGTAGAACCCGCCGTGCGATTCCATATTTCGTGCCAAGTATGGGTAGACTTCGACGCGTTGCCCGATAGCGTGGACGGCGGCAACCTTGACCGCCGTTCGCTTTTCGATTTGGTAACTGATTGCTTCAAGGTGGGACCGCAGGTTTTTATAAAACCGCACACGGTCGAGGACCGCCGCTTGACGGTCTGCGGTGATGCCCGCTTCCGTTGCGCCTATGACGACGCGGAATTTATACGGGTCGCCGCCGTACTCGAACCACTCTTCCACTTTCGTTCCGGGGTACACAGCCCCCAACGCCTTTTCAACGGCATACTTCGTTCCCAATCTGCGGTGGACCTGTATGCTGTCCCGAATGGTCCGGCGCTTTACCTCGATAGGATAGGAATAGTCGTACCAGTCAACGTGCAGGTCGTAAGCCAGCACGTCCAACGTCGCTTCGTCCAGTTCGTCGATACGGGCGTAAATGATGTTCTTTCGGACTTCCGCCGCGGTCGTCTGCAACTGCGCTGAAATGGTCTGTGCAAGTGCCATCATGTCAGGGTCGTTTTTCAGCGCAGGCGGAAGCGAATTCGTGAAGTCTGCCGAATAGAAGTCTTCGTTATTCACGTTCCGCACCTCCGTTCACGACGGAAACCGTGCCGACTTGTGCAACTGCGTTGTCTGCCACAGCCGCAAAGACGGGGGAACGGACTTCAACACGCTTCACGCCCGTTTGCATCAACAAAGCGATAAGCTGGGAGGGGTTCACGTCCCGTCCCATCTTTTCGGCCTGCCACTTCTGGAAAGACTTCACCGCCGCGGCAACATCCGCCGCGATGGTGTCGGCGCTCAATGCGCCGCCCTCCTGCGTGTAGTAGGTCACGTCGATGTTGTACGGGACGGCCTGCGGCGCGGCGACGGTCACATGGTCCGTCAGCGGGCGCACCGTGTCGGCGTTCAGAATGTCCAAAACCTCTTTCAAGATTTCTTCCCCCGGCAGTTCGCCGCCCGTCAGCAGAACGCGCACGTCTACTTCTCCCGGCTTCGGGGACGTTGCTTTCACGTCTGCGATCAGCGCCGACGCGGATTTTGCGAAATACTCATACCCGCCCAGCGGTCCCGCCGTAGAATAGGTTTCCACACTCTCACGCATACGCTCATAGAATGCCGCGTCGCTTTCCCTGTCTGCTCCCCCTGCGCTCTCCGTTATGTTCTCGACGCTTTCGTAGTAAGGGAAAACGTCTATCGGCTGGTTGATTTGTCCGGGGATAAATCCGTTTCCGTTTTCGCCCTCTATTTGGCACTCCGCTTCCACGCTCCCGGTCCGCTGTCCCGCAGGAATTGTCAGGTCCTCCAGCGTAGCGAACACGATTTCACCGTCAGGCGTGGCCCGCGTGCCTGCCGGAATGGTCGTTGCCACTTCCAGCGGGATAGAAAGCGTATATTGCAGGGTCGTTCGGGCCTTTTCAGGCTCCAACCGCTCCGCGCCCTTGAACAGTTCCGCGAGGGAATCCAGATATTCGCCCTCTGCATACCGCGGGATATTCTGTTTCGCGGAAAAGTCGATGTTCACCCGCTCTTGAACGATAATATCGGCAACCCACAGAATGAACAGTCGTGCCGGGTCCGCCGGGTACAGCGTGCGCCCGGCGATTTTTTCGTACCCCTGTATCAGCGTGTTCACGATGGTTTCCGTGTCGGTTTCGACGTAGGAAATGTCGGGGTATGTTCTACTCTTCGTTGTCAACGATATTCACCTCCAATACGGGGACCAGCAGGCCCGGCGTTTCGCCCGCTTCAAACGTGACGTTTGTTACCTCTGCCCGCGGTTCATACTCTTCTACCGCGTCCAGAACCTCCGAAATCAAGATAGATTGTGCAACCTGTATCGGCTTGTCGATGAACCGTTGCGCCAACCCAAGCCCCCTATCGAGTGGGACAGAGAATTTCGGCGTTGACACGATGATAGCGACGTTCTGCAAAACTTCCTCTTCCAGCGTTTCCGGCGCAAGATTGAGTTTGCCGGGCGTAAAGGCTTTCACGATATATGCCATTTCCCGCCCTCCTTATCTGACTGCGTAAGACTGCATCGTAACATTCACCGACGCGACAAGCAGGTTGCCCCATCGGTCGAACCGCTTCAAGGAATTTGACAGTTTCGTAATGACCCATTTGTTCGTGCCGTAGGCTTTCGGCCCGATGACAAGTCGGTTTACTTCGCCCCGCCGCATAGCTTGAAGCAGGCTTGCAATTTCTTTGATAGGGTTTACCCCCAAGAACACGGAAAAGAACATGGTAAACGTTATCGTTTCAACGTCTGTCCCGGTGAATTCCAACAGGGGTTCCCGTAAGTGTCGGTCGTGGGTGGAATACTTCGCCGCGCTGTCCCATTTCAGACTGTCGAACGTCTTGATTTGGTCTGCGGAAACGTAGAACGTGAAGTCACCCCAATTCCCGATAAGCGCCATTGTTTATATCCCTCCAATCACGAACCCGTCGCCGTCGTCCGTCGGGATATACAGGCATAAAACATAGTCGCCCGGCGACGGCAACCACGGGGCTATTTTGACGGCGTGCGAATGGGCGGCAAAGGCGGCTTCACCGCTTCCGCCGCTTTCGCTTTCCGTCCTCTGTGCCGCTCCCTTTGCCGGAATGAACGGCGGGTTCTTGATGACCTTTAGTTCTCCCGACACAAGCGGCGATTGCCCCTTGTCCTCGAACGTGACGCGGGCGGTGCGGTTCCCGGCGTTGACCGATGAAACCCGGCCCGTCCTCACGATATTTTTCAAAACTGATAGATCGGCCATCAATACCCCTCCAATACCCGGCGTAGCGTCAAATCGGTTTTATAGCCGCTCTTTGACACGGAATGCGTCGCCGTTTCGATGATGTATTTCCCGTCGAACGCGCCGTAGCCCGATACCTGAACCGTGATGCCAGCCACAAGCCGCGCGTCCCCGGTCAGTTTGAACGATGCCTTGAATTCGCCCTTGTTCTTCTGCCGCAGGCGCTTCATTGCCAGTTGCCGGGCTTCCTCTCTGTTGGAAACCTTTTCGTTCACTTCCAGAACTTGACCGTCCTTATCCGCGTTTCGCGGGGTGTAGGTGTATTCGATGGTCTTTCCCGTCGTTGGGTCGGTATAGGAAACGTGGCACTTGCTATATGACGCGTCGTGCAAGCTGGTTGAAAAGGACCACGAACTAACGTCCGCCGTCCCGCGCTTGATGACGCGCACCGCGTCTTTCTGCTCATAAGCCGCCGCGTCGAAAAGAACGATGATTTTTGCGGTAACTTTCAGGCTGATTCCCGCGGCCTTGCAAAGCCGTTGAAGAAAGGTGATGTCCGATTCCTGTATCTGCTCTTTCCGGGTATACAGAGGGTCGAACGCGGATTCAAACATACAGGTAAGCCCGTTTTTGCCCGCAATTTCCTTTGCGATGCTGGAAAGCGTGTAGTTCTCCCATGCTTTCGTTTTCTTCTGCGTCCGCACGGTGGACTTGTAGGGAATGGACCCGGCCTTGATGGTCACTTTTGGGGGCGGGCCGCTCCCGTCCACGGTGTCGATTTCAAAAACGCCACAGTCAAGCACACGGTCTTTCCCGTTGGATTCCCAATTCTTTTGAACGATGACGGCGGAGATTTCCACGCCCTTTGACGCGCCGGGTGTGTTCAGCCAGTTTCCCAGCCACACGCCCTCGCGGTCATCAAGCGATAGTTGCAGGTCGTCCGTTTTATCCTCTTCGTTGTCCGTGTAGGTCAGTGAAAGAAGATGCTTGTTTATGTCGGTCGAAATGTCCACCCCCGCAAAGGTCAGGCGGACAGCGGTTCTTCGTGCATTCATTCGGCAGTCCCTCGCTTCCACGGCGGCAGGTCAGAGGAAACCCGCGTTTCCGGCTCTGGAACTGTCAGTGTGATTCCGGCGGGAAAAACGAAAGTGCGGCGGTACTGCGGGTTCAACTTCATAAGCCGGTCTGTGTAGGCTTCGTCGCCCAATGTCTTATAGGCGATGCCGTCCCACATATCCCCGGCTATTGTGGTGTATTTAGTCATAGTTCCGCCGCCTTTCGTCGTCCTGTCTTTGCCGCTCCCGCTCGTCGATTTCGTCCAACAACTCTTCGTCGTGGCGGCGTAGCATTTCTTCAATGTCCTGTGCCTGCGCGTCGTTGCCGACGTGGAACACGGGTGCGCTGTGAATGACGACGGACGTTCTGCCGTCGCCTGCGTTCAGGGTCGGTGCGGCAACGCTGGGCGCTCCCGCATAGGCCAGTTGATACGGCGCGGCCCCTGCGGTGCGAATAGCGTTTACCGTGTCCGCAAGATTGCGGAAGATGCTTCCCGTCTGCGCCGCGGTGAATACGCTTCGGTTCTTTGCGTTGGTGATAAGTTCCGCGCCCTGCTCACCAGCTATGAACGTGTCCGGCGTGCTGTCCGTACCTGTTGCAAATTGCGGTATCAACGGAATGTTGATGCCCTTTCCGCCGATGCCGGGGACCCAATCAGGGATTTTCAGCTTGTTCAAGCCGGAAATCACGCCGTTTACAAGGCTGATAATGCCGTTCAGTACGCCGCTTGCAATGCTCTTTAGAGAATTCCAAACGCCGCTGAATATGCTTTTCACGCCCTCCCAAACACGGGTCCAATCTCCCGTGAAGATGCCTGCGAAAACGTCTACAAGGCCCTTTATCGCGGTCAGCGCACCAGATACAACGCCCTTGATGGTTTCAAGCGCAACGCCGATGATGCTTTGTATCGTCGGCATAAGGAATTGAATAACTGCCATGATTGCCGTTGCAATGGTGGAAACCACTTCCGCAAGTCCTTGCAGGATAGAAGCGATAGTCGGTGCCCACTCTGCGAACGCCTGCGCGATCTGCGGAAGCACGGTCCCGACGATGAAAGAAAAGATTTGCTCCACAATCGGGCGAACATAGGTGTTCACAAACTCGATGAACCCGGAAAGAATATTCCAGACGGTTTGTAAAATCGTAATGGCCCCGTCGATAACGCCCGTTGCTTCCTCTCCGAACAGGTTTATCAGGAATTGCCGTGCGCCGCCCAAGTTGCCGTCCGTGAAGACGTTGCGTATCGTATCGCCGATGTTTGTTATTGCCGCAACCACCTTGTCGAAAATGACAAGTCCAGCGTCACCAAACACCCGGCCTACGACTTCGCGCACCTTGTCCAGATTGTCCCGTAGGATTTGGACCGCGGCAACGATCAGCGAAATAACGCCCACCACGGGAAGCACCTTGCCAAGAATGCCGCTGAACGGCCCCAAGATAGCGCCGCCCAGCTTTTGAAGCGGGGCAATCAGGGTTCCTATTTTCCCGAAACCCTTTCCGATAACGGAACCGATTTTACCCAGCGGACCCGCCGCAACAGCGGTCCCGGCCTTGCCTAATATGTTGGTGATTGTCCCGGCAACGCCTGTGAATGCCCGCGTCGCAACGCCGCCCATTCCCGAAAACAGCTTCGAGAATACGCCGCCCGCCGCGCCGCCGATTTTGGAGAACGCGCCGCCGATTTTTGTTCCGCTGAACATTTGCCCGAACGCGCGGCCTACACCGCCCGCCGCGGACCCAATGCCGCCGAAATACCCGGTCACGCTCTTTGCAACGCCCTTGACCTTTCCTGCGAACCCGACGGCTTCCACGCCCGCAAGTGCTGTCTTTCCCTTGAAAAGCGCCATGACCTTTTGAATGGTCAGCACGCCGCCTTTTAGTTCAAGAAAGCCCAACTTTGCAGTCAGGGCCGCGGCCTTGAATGCCAACAGCCCCGCCGTCACCTTTACGATGGTCCGCACAAGTTCCGGGTTTGCGTTGATAAATTCCGTCAGTTTGGAAATCAGTTCGGCGGCTTTCTCTGCTCCCTGCGTGAATGTCGGTAACAGCGCGTCGCCCAGCGCGATTTGCAGGCCCTCAAATGCGGATTTCAGCAGGGTAACTTTACCCTCGAAATTGTCCAGTTTGATTTGTGCCATGCGCTCCGCCGCGCCTGCGGCGTTGTTGACCGAATCGGACAGTTTCTTGAAGTCAGCGTCACTTGCGTTTACGATAGCAAGCATACCCGCGAAAGACTCTTTGCCGAAAATGGCGGTAGCCGCCGCCACCTGTTCGGATTCGGAAAGCCCGCCCAAACTGGACCGCAGATTGTCGATGACCCCGCGGAACGTCTTCATGCTTCCGTCCGCATTTGTCAGGCTGATTCCGTACTTGTCCATGTAGACTTGCATTTGCTTTGTGGGCTTTGCCATGTTCGCAAGGGCCGTCTTTAGGCTTGTGCCTGCGACTTCTGCCTTGATGGACGCATTCGCCATCAAACCGATTCCAAGCGACATATCTTCCACAGAGTAGCCCAACGCGCCCGCCACGGGCGCTACTTTCTGGAATGTCGAACCCATCATGGAAACATTGGTGTTCGCGTTGGAAGATGCCTGCGCGAGTACGTCCGCAAAGCGCCCGGACTGGTCTGCTGTCATGTTGAACGCTGTCAGTGCGTCCGTTACAATGTCGGAAACCTGCCCCAAGTCTTCGCCGGACGCGGCGGCAAGGTTCATAATGCCGGGCAAGCCGCCCAACATTTGGTCGGTCTTCCAACCCGCCATAGCCATATATTCAAGGGCTTTTCCGGCTTCAACTGCGGTGAACTGCGTTGTCGCGCCCATGTGCTTCGCTTCCTCTGAAAGCCGCTTCATGTCGTCCGCCGATGCGTTGGAAATGGCCTTGACGGTTGACATTTGGGCTTCAAATTCAGCAGCCTTTTTCACGGGTCCGGCATAGATAGCGCCGCCCAGCGCGGCAAGGGTTCCAAGCGTTCCCGCAAGCTGGGTCTTCGTTTGGGAGATTGCCGCGTTGTTCTGTTCAAGGGCGGCGCTTACCTTTGCCAATTCCTCTTGACTTTTCTTTACCTTGTCATAGGTCTTTGCAAGCCGTTCATTCTCCGCGCTCAAATTCGCCGTGTTCACGCCTGCGGCGGACAGTTCGGAACCAAGCGTCTGCAACCGCTGTTCCTGCGCTTCGATTTTCGCAGTTGTCGCGGCGATCTGCTTTTCATTCTTCGCCATCTTCTGCCGCAGTTCTTCCGACGGGGCGGCGGTTTCGCTCATTTCCCGTTGGAGTTTGTCATGCTCTGCGGTCAGGCGTTCCAGCTTTTGACGGTTCGATTCAAGGGCGGCTTCCTGTTTTTTGTAAGCGTCGATTTTCCCGGTGATGGAATTTAGCTTCGTTAGGCTGTTCTGCATTTGCTTCGTGGTGTTCAACGCGCTTTGAAAAACCGTGTTGAAGTTGCCGCCCAAAGCCGCTTGCAGTTTGAAAAGCAGTTCATATTCTTTTCGTCCAGCCAAATTCACCACCCCTTTTCGTCTATTTCTGTTTCGCGGCGGCGTTTATGTCCTCAATCCACGCCGTAATTTCCGTCATGTTCATATCAAGCCAGAACGGGACGGGCGTATACGTTGCCTGCGCCAGCTTGAAGCACTCCCGCCGCCACCACTTCGCCGGGCTTTTTAATAGCCCGTGTCGATTAAAAAACTCCTTGCCGCGTTGGTGATGCGGTTAAAGTCCTTGATAGGCATAGCGTCGAGAACGTCGCTACCAATGCCCGCGGCCTTTGCCGCCATTTTCGCCTGAAAACTCCGGGACACTTCCGGCGCAAGGCAGTATTCATTGTTCATCTGCATTTCGGTTTCGATAGAAACCATGTCGCGGCCCGTCATTTTCTCGAAATCGAACGTCAGGGTCGTATAGGTTTCGCCCGCGTACTCGAAAGGCTTCTTGAACGTGTGCGTATAAACGCCTGCGTCAGCCTGTACGGGTTCGTTTACGGCTTCCGCTGTCATATCATGGGTGACAGCTTCCGCCGCGCCTGCGGCGTTCTGTGCGCTCTCTGCGGCGGTGTTTTTGATGTTCTCACTCATTGTCAATTCCTCCGATTTAGAAATTCATATTTTCAGATACAGAAAAGGGCATAATAAAACCCAGCGGGAAGCCCCGCCGGGTTTTACTTGCCAAGTGCCTTTCGCACGTCTTCGAGGTAATCAACGCCGTTGACGTAGTAGATAAAGTTCAGAATGTCGATTTCCAGAACCTTTTTACCGTCGATGTACGTTGCGTAGTAGGTCACGGGATATTCGCCGGACGCTTCCGCGGAAGATGCCGGGGCCAGCTTGCCGGGGGCAAACTTTTTGGGACTTACGACAAGGACGTGTTTCACGGCCTGCTGGACATAGCGGCCCGTGCTGTTATCCCAAGACTGCTGTGCCGCCCGCAAATCAAGCTGGTGCTTGCGCGGCTCTGCCAGTTTGATAGCGTCCGTAGTGACGGAACGGAAATTCAGGGTCAGGGACATAGCTTCAAGGTGTCCGACAAACGTTCCGTCGAACGTACCTGCGATGCCCGCGCCCTTGACCTCTTCCGAAATCTGCGTGATTTCGGGGAGTGTGACTTCTGCCATGCCGTAATATTCGATCGCGTCCTCATATACGGCAAAGTTGGTTACGCCGTTTTCGATTTTCATTGCTCTTTACCTCCTTATGCCGACAGCGCCGCGGTCACATAGTCCGCGTCGTATTCAAGGACGAATTCGCATTCCCTCATAGGGCTTGCGGGGGTCATGTAGATATGGAAAACAGCCTTGCCCGCCATAAGCGCGGTCGTGCTGTTCTCTTCGTCCAGAAACTCCACGCGTGCGCCCAACAGCTTTTCTTCCGAAACAAGGCCGTTCAGCCAAATGTTTACGGAATCAACGATGCTGTCGATAAGGCGGCGCGTCATTTTCTTGTCGATCTTGCTCCAATAAGTAAGAATGACAGAACGGGCAACCCAACCGAACATACGGGAAACGGAAATGAAGTAGTTCTTCACGTCCGTATCGGCGGGGAAACAGGCGGTTTCATCGCCCCACAGCACATAGCTTCCAATGAAGTTCAGCGCCGTAACGATACCGTTACTGTTCAGGTAGTTTGCCTGCGCGAGATCGAGAAGCACAGTCGTTCCGTCCGCAAGCATAGCGCGGTCGATCTGCAAGGACTTGTTCGACGGGCTTTCCGCCGGGCAACCGCCGTTGTCCGAATCGGTCTTTCCCATCAGGCCCGCGGCGTGGACAGACGCATGAAACGCACGGTCGCCCAGCCCGAACATAGGCCAGCAGAGAATTTCCGCCTTGCTGTTCATGTTCTGTGCTTTCTTCCATGCGGGAACGTCCGCGTAGTGGCGAACGGTGTTGGTGTCCGCGTCGATCAGGGCTTTTGCACCCGTGAACACGGTGTTGATTGCATCCGCCTTTGCGGTCATAACCGCCGCGACATTGGACTTGTCGGACCAGCCGGGGGCAACGATAAGGTCGGGGACGATGCCGTATTTCGGAAAAACCTTGTCGATCAGTTCAAGACCGGAATACTTCTTCGTGCTGGTATCAAAACCGCCGATAATGTCGTTTTCGTTGATTTTAGATGGGTCCACCGCGTCGAATGTGATTGTCAGTTCTCCCGTTTCAGCGGGAATACTGCCGCCGTCCAGAACTTCAAGAATCAGGTTTTCGCCCTCATAGAAAAGTTCATAGTCGGTCCCGGCGGTGTAGCTTGTCACCTTGACCGTGTTTTTCAGGGCTTCGAGGGGAAGCAGAACTTTTCCGTCTGCGACGGGGTAGTTCTGTTCTGCGACGCTCTTCTTGTGCTTCGCAGGGTCAAGCACGTTCACGAACACCACAGGGGCCACGCCGTACAGCTTGAACTGCGAATAGATAGCTTCGCAAATGGGGTACTTCTCCCAATCGTCGCTATACCCCAAAGCGGCGACGGCTTCCGCGTAAGACTGACACATGATAGGGTCGTTCGGTGCGCCGCCCACGGTATGACCGGGGGCCGCGCCGACGACGAACGCAATACCAGAATCGGCGGTTACAGGGGTAGAAATCGACGTGTCGTTCTGACGCGTCGAAACGCCGTGAAAATAGTTTGCCATCGTTTATACCTCCTTGTTTCCTCGCATTGTCGAAACAATGTCGTTGTAATACTTGTGCGCGATATTGCCGGGGGTCTTGACCTTTGCGGCAAACGCGGAAAGCCGCTCCACAGGAACGATCAGACGTTCCGCCTGCGGGTAGTCTTCCAGCACGTCCGCAAGGTAGGCTTTCACGTCCTCGAACGTACCGTTGAATACGGCGTGTTCTTTCAAGCGTCCGTGCGGGAGGGAGGGACCGGCATACACGAACAGGCCGTAGCCCTCCGGGGCGGCTTCCTGCGCGTCCTCTGCGGGCGGCTCTGTGTCGCTGTCCCCGGTAGTGCTTTCCTCGCCGTCCTGCGGCTCCTGTGTCGCTTCGTCGCCCTCCGCCGGGTCGTTACCCTCCGGGGGCGTTTCTGCGCCGTCTTGCGGCTCCTGTGCGCCCTCTGCGGCGCGTGCCTGTTCCAGCAGTTTTAGAATGTCGTTTTTCTTCATGCTGTCGTCGGCTTCGATGCCGTGTTCCACGGCAATTTCCAGCAGTTCGTTTTTGCTCATGCTGGACTTAAATTCTACTGCCATATCTGTTGAACCTCACTTTCGATAATCGGCATGGCCCATGTCGTCATCATTTCGCCCAAATAGTAAGGGGCTGTGCTGTCCGGGTACACAATCATTTCAAGTGGAGATTTCAAGACGAACTGCCCGCCGACAACGCCATCTTTCAGCAGGGCGACACGAATTCGCGTCAGCAGGTTCAAGACGCACATTGCGCCCTCGCTTTCGTCCTCCGAATAGGTGGCGGCGACGATACGCACGGTGCATTCGCTTTCCGGGTCCTGTCCCTGTTCCTGCGTGTCGGTGCTTTTGATGTACTGCAACAGCAGGTAGGGGACCCGCTCCGTTTGCGCGGTTTTGTTCGGCAGGCGCATTTTGTAGACCTCCGCCGCGCGTTCCTTGTTCTCTCCGCTCTTGCGGTCCACCCGGACGGGTAAAAGAATGTCTTTTGTTTCTTGCTTCACAAACGCTTCCAACGCGTCAAGCAGTTGTAAAGGTGTCATGCGTTCAACCTCCGTACCCGTTCAGAATGCGGGTGATTTCGTGTTCAACGCGCTTGTTGATGACCTCTTGTGCCTTTTCCTCCACGTCGGCAAGAACGATACTGTTTCCCGCCATCTGTGCCGTAGACGGCCCCATGAACTCGCTGATAGGCAGGCGCTTTGAACCGTCGCGCTCGAACATACCTGTATGTCCGCTTTGCATTCTCGCAATGAACGCGTCTTGAAACGGCGTGCGCCCGTTTCCGGCAAGCACCGCCGCCGACACGGTAGCCCGTTGGATAGGAATTGTCGGCGATACGTTGAAGCGGTATAGAGGTATCTTGTGGCCCGCAAACAGAACAGTTCCAACAATTCCGCCGTCGCTGGACTGTGTGCGGACCTTGATTGTCGTTTCTGCCCGGACGTTCTGCCGCGTGATTGCATAAACGGTCGTGATGCCCTTTAGGGTTTCAGAACGAACAGTGTTGTTCGCCCGGCGGATAGTGCTTGACAGCGCCTTTTCTATGCCGCCGGGAACACCCGATAAAATCAGGTTGACCCGCTCGATCTGTTCGGCTGTAATAGTAATCATTCGGTCAGCATCTCCAAATAAAGAACGATTTCCCCGGCTTCCGGGTGAACCTTTGTGATTTGGTAAATGTGGTCGCCGATTTCCATATTCAGGCCCTTTTGTGGAATTGTCTTCAACAGGGATAGCGGGACATATACAACAAGGTCAACAAGAACCAAGCCGTCTACATGGTCCGTAGACGGCTTTTTCCTGTCCTGTGCGCCGCCGTCATCAATGATGACAGGGCCTTTGTAGCGCACCCCGTCAATCCAGAATTCCATAACGTCGGCGTGTTCGCGGGCGTTATGGAATACAGCTGTAAGGTCCCGTTCAACCTGCGCTTTGAAGTTCATTACAGGACCTTTGCAACGTACCAGCTATTGACCTCATGGGGAACGGTCAGCGGCTTACTGTTGACTTGCAGGAAGCGGCGGTCCGGGCGGCGCTCAACCCACGTCTGCGGCACGCGGTCGCCCTCCACGGTAACAAACGTCTTACCCTCTTCGGGAATCATGGTGATTGCGCCGTAGTAGATGGAATACTCCGCTTCGGTAGACAGCAGGGCAAGCGTGCCGTCAGGAACAAGCGGCTTCTGCGTCGGGGCGTTGGGGTTGGTCCAGTTGTCCAGATACCACTCGTTGTACTGGTAGATGTCAAGGCCCAGCTTATGGATAGTTCCGATGTAAGTAAGGCCGTTCGGCAGTTCGCGGGGCTTGATAACTGCCAAATCATAGGCGCGAACGTCCAAAACGGACTTGACCTTTGCATTGTTCACAAAGGCGTTCGCAACGTCCTTTGCCATGATGCAGATATTGCAGTTCACAAAGCCCTCTTTCTGGACGGCTTCGCGCCAGCGCTCCAAATCGCCCAGCGGGTCGGAAGTATCGGCGTTCCACTTCTTTTCGGCGCTGACGATGGTTTCCTTGTTGGTGAAGTCAAAGTCGATGACTTCGTTCAGGCCCTCGCCGATAATGGGAATCTGCCCGGTGAAAATGGCGGTAGCCGCCATCCACTCTTCGCGGCGCACGATCATTTCGTTCAGTTCGCGCAGGTCGTCCGCCAGCTTCTCAACGGCACGCTCCGCGGGGGTCCTGCCGCTGTACGGGTTTTCACCCGCAGAACGGTTCAGCAGGTCGTCAACGGTGGTGATTTTGTCAGGGGCCAGCAGAACGGGGGTGTAAGTCTTCGTCTGATAGCCGCTGTTCGGAACCACCTTGCCACCGACTTTCGGGTGAACGAACGGTGCGAGGGCGCGGCTTCCTTTCTTGAAGTCAACGTCAACGCTCTTCGTGGGGAAAGTGCGGCGGTTCTTGAACAGGGTATCGCGGAAAAAGGTATGCACGGGGGGCATTCTGGTAATCAGCTTACCCAGCGTGCGCGGTGTGTAAATAGTTGTTTCGATAGCCATTTTCTCTTCGCTCCTTTACTTCAAAAAGATTCCGATATTGCGGAACGCCTTTGCCAGCGTATCGGCGGTCACGCCCTCCGGCAAGGTGATAGCGTCCGCGAAAAATTCGCCCGTCAGGTAGACGACGACTTCTTCCGCGGCTTGTGCGGCGGTCGCGGCGATGCCGTAAATGCCCGCCGTGGTGTTCTCATACTCGGACTTCGCCGGGGTGCTTGTGCCGCTCACGGCTTCGCTTGCGGCGACTTTTACAACGGGTTCAATGCCGTTGTCCGTCAGCTTGACGGGTTCGTACTGCTTGACGCTCTTTCCGGTGGCAACAGCCTTGACCGCCGTAACGACGGGGTATTCTCCGGCGAAAAACTTCACGGGTACGCTCTGGTCTTTCTGGATTTCGTACATGGTGTTTCCTCCTTTACTTCGTCGCAGGGAACAGCTTGTCAATGGCCTTGTCAACGTCATTGTCGCCGCCGTCATCGCCTGCGCCCTCATGTGCGCCCGCTCCAACGTCGCCCGCACCGCTCTTCTGCGCGTCGTCGTCGCGGTTCTTGATGTAAGTTCCGCCCTGCTTCTTCTGCGCGGCAACGATAGCTTTTGCCACGTCACCCGCCGCAATGGGGTTGTTGAACTTCGCGTCGTTTACGATGCTCTCATAGCCCGCAAGCGCCACGTCTTCAATGTCCTGAATGCGCTTGCGCTCCGCGG
>ULQR01030957.1_pt1 | contig 13785 bp, 8 predicted proteins | sample 1954711 | NCBI WGS metagenome assembly ULQR01 (sample SAMEA4835661, study PRJEB28245) | human gut metagenome | biome: gut microbiome; material: fecal sample | place: Denmark | collected 2008
ATTAATGTTATCATGATGGCTCCCAGTCCCCCAAACTGAAGTCACAAAATTAAAAATTCAGTATCAAATTTACAATAGGGATAATACTTTTTTATCGACTTTTTTAAACGTATTTAAAGCCTCTGTTACAAATCAGCGCCTAAACGCAAAACGGACGCGGCTGAAACCAGTCGCGTCCGTAATACTATTCGGGGCAGTTCTCCGTTAAGAGGAAAACTGCGGTTATTGGCATTGACCTACAACTCCCAGGCGAGAGCTGAAGCGCCGAGGATGGCAGCGTCAGATTCCTTGAGCTGAGAGAAGACGATCTTCACCTTGTCTTTCCACAAAGGAAGGACATTGGCGTTCATCGCCTTTTCAATAGGCTCTCGCAGGAACTCCTTGGCACGGGCTAGACCGCCGAAAAGCACGATGGCTTCCGGGGAGCTGAATGCGATGAAATCTGCGAATGACTCACCGAGAACAGTTCCGGTGTAGTCAAATATCTTGAGCGCGAGCTTGTCTCCCTCTTTGGCAGCCTCGTAAACATCCTTTGAAGAAATGTTGTCAAGGCTTCTGAGTGAGGATGGTTCTTCGCTCATGTCCAGCCATTCACGGGCTGTGCGCGCAACACCGGTAGCTGAGGTGTAAGTCTCCAGACAGCCGGTCTTTCCGCAGTTGCAGAGACGGCCGTTGTGACGTACTGCGCAGGTGTGGCCAAGTTCGCCGGCGAAACCGTCGTGGCCATAAACCACCTCTCCGTTTATCACGATACCGCTGCCGACACCTGTTCCGAGAGTAATCATGATGAAGTTCTTCATGCCTCTCGCAGCACCGTAGGTCATCTCACCCATGGCAGCCGCATTGGCATCATTGGTAAGAGCTACGGGAATGCCGTTCATCCTCTCTTTCAGGAGCTTGGCAACAGGAATCACGCCCTTGTTTCCCCATTTGAGGTTTACGGCGTTCTCGATTTCTCCGGTATAGTAGTTTCCGTTAGGAATACCCATTCCGATACCACGGACCTGTCCTGTAACGCCAGCATCGGCAATCACCTTGTCGATAGCTTCTGCGAGTTCATCAATATAAGGTTCCACTTCATCGTGAGTGTCGGTTCTGATGACCGTCTGGGCAAGAACCTGACCTCTCATATCCACAACGCCTATCTTGGTGGTCTGTCCACCGACATCGACGCCGACAACATAAGGCGTATCCATTTTATTCATACCTATATTATTTATTATTCAACAGGAATATCTTTGTTCACGTTCTTGCAGCCTACGAGCGCATAGTAGAGGATGAAGCAGAGCATTGCCACTACAAGCCAGTAGCTGGACATGTAGTCGGTATATTTGGCGATGAAGTCCTGGATCAGAGGCATCACACCGCCACCGACAACCATCATCATGAAGATTCCGGAAGCCTGCTCGGTATATTTTCCGAGTCCCTCTGTACTGAGGTTAAAGATTGTTCCCCACATCAATGAAGTGCAGAGACCGCAGAGCACGAGGAAGAGCGCCTTCATCGGCACGCCGGCAACCATTGTGAATCCGTTTTCAACACTGTATGCAGGCATTGACATGGTGATGCTCTTCGGAAGGAAGATGGCAATGATGATGAAGAGGATGGCTACGGCTGAAACTGTGGAGAGCTGAGCCTTGGTGCTGATCTTGCCGCTGATGAATGAGCTGCAGATACGGCCTACCATCATGAGCAGCCAGTAAACGGCAGCGATTGCACCGCCGATAGCGGCACCATTGACAGCGATACCTGCGCCTTTTTCGGTAGCGTCAGAGAAGTAGAATATAAGCTGTGCAGGGATACCTACCTCAACACCTACATAGAAGAAAATGGCCACGACACCGAGTACAAGGTGACGGAAGCTCCATGCGCTGTGCTCGTATTTCGTGGTCTGTCTCTCCTGAGCAGGCTCAGGGATGTTAACGAATGAAATGATGACGTATGCCAATGCGAACACGCCCATTGCGATGAAAAGCAGAGGAGCCACGTCGCTCATGGCTGTAGTATTCGTAACAGTGCCGATAAGCATACCTACGAGGAGCGGAGTGAATGTTCCGGTGAGGGAGTTCATGGTACCGCCGATCTGGATGTACTGGTTACCCTTGTTTCCGCCACCGCCGAGGATGTTGAGCATAGGGTTCACGACAGTATTGAGCATACATACGCAGAAACCGCAGACGAATGCGCCGAAGAGGTAAACATAGATGGCTGAGTCACCGACGAAAGAACGGCTTGAAAGCCACTGGATTACGATACCGATGAAACCGGTAGCGAGAGCTGCAAGTGTAGTCTTCTTGTAGCCGTATTTGATGAGCATCTTGCCTGCAGGGATACCCATGAAGAGGTATGCTGCAAAGTTCATCATATTGCCCATCATTCCTGCCCACTCATACTGGTTCTTCCAGATTGTTCCGAAAGGCGCGGCCATATTGGTCACGAAAGAAATCATCGCGAAGATGAAACACATCGTAACGATAGCCACAATGTTTGATTTTTTCTGTGTCATATAAAATGTTTTAATGTTTTTGTGTCAACCAGTTGCGAAAACGCCATCATTTATCGTTTTGCAAAATCGTGTAAATTTACTGAAAAAACGGCTCAAAACAAATTTAATCGATAAAAGTCCGGCATCTTTTCTCAGACGCCGGACTCCACACTATACATACTGATAACTATTTGACCTTTTTGAAGTCAATCAATTCCACGCCGTCAGTAGCAGTCGTAGAAAGGTCAATGGTAAGTACATAAACTGAACCCTTTTCCAGCTGGACACCTTCCTTGAGGCCGATATTGTCATGCAGACCGACTGTCGTGTCGAAGAACTCTGCTGCGCTGTCGGTGTATTTCACGGTGCCGGCATCGCCGAGAATCTTACCTTTCTCTGTACCCCAGCCGTCCTGACCGAAGTACTTCGCGGAAATGTAGTCATATCTGAATCTTCCGCCGAGAGTGGTTCCGTCTTTCTCATCCACAGCAGTTCCGGTAAGCTGGAACACCATCGGACGAACCTGAGCCATACAGAATGCAGCACCAGGATTGAAGGCGAACTGGCTGGTCATCACCGGATTGGCAACTCCCCAGGCCATCATCCAGAGCGCACCGTCTTTGATTGTAGCCTCAGAACCGTCTGCAGCAAGCCTGCGCAGAGTCGCATAACCGTAGTCGAGATACAGATCCACTGCAAATGTGCCGCTTACGACATTGAGCTTTATAGAAGCCCCGTCGAGGTAGAACAGGTCCGGATCGAGGTACCAGTTTGCAAGGTCTTTCACACCTGAGATGGTGATGGCCTCGTCCTTGTTCAATGCGATGGACTTGATGCTGTAATGTGTTGCCGACAGACGGCTTGCCTGAACTCCGTTTACCTTGATATCCAATGAATTGACAGGAATTTCAACAGTCTTGATGGTGAGTTTCGCAGCGCTGACTCCCGCATTGGTGTCAAAAATGAACTGGTATGCCTTGCCGGACTCGAGCGAAGTACCGTCAGATGCAGGTTCGATATTGCCTGCAGAAGTGACCTTGAACAAGCCGGTCTCGTCATTGAAAGAAGCGTAGGAACCGAACTCAACGCCCCAGCCTCTCTGGCCGAAGAGCTTGAATGAGAATCCTGTCTGCGCGATAGAGGCGCCTGCCGTCAATGTCAGTCTGCTGATACCTTTCTCTGTCTGAGCCAGGCACCATACACCATCATCCGTGTTCCAAGACGGGCCCACTTTAGGCTTGCCGATTCCAGCACCGATAGCCCAGACTGTCCCATTGGATTTAAGCGTCGCAGGTTTGTCCTTGTCAGCCATCGCCTCAACCTTGATGAACTTGCCACCGAAATCTGCCGTCAGCCTATAAAGACCATCCAATGCCTTGAATGACACGGAGTTGTCCGCGTTGAGCGTAAAGAAATCATAATCCAGATCCCACTGGTCAGGCTTGTCAATGCCGGTGAACTTGATCATAGAACCCTGGAGAAGGTTGAGCAGTTCCACATTGGCAGACTCTGACAATGCAGATGTTATGCTGCCGAACGGTGATGCCGTCAGCGACATGAGGTCGGCCGAAATCTTATATGTACCTGCTTTGACGGCAGTGAAAGGAATCTTGCTTGAAGACTCGGCAGCGACAGGTTTCAGCGCAGAGCCGTCCCAACCGAGCCAGATCGCAGCCTTACCGGCCTCCGGCACGCATTTGATCAATGCAGATGCTTCTGAAGGGAAATTGTCAGTGACTTCGTAAGCGTAGTCGCCGCTCTTGGTCATGGTGTATTCCTTGCCGTCGCAGAGGAGGGTCAATGTAGAAGGCTGCGGTCTGTCGATATTGACCTCAACCGTCTCTTCGGTGATTCCCAATCCGGTATTCTGCGAGGTGAACGCGAGCTCCGCGGTTCCGTTCGGAATATCTTTCAACAGAGGTACGAAAATGGCCGCATTGTAGGTTCCGTTTTCTCTGGTACGGATGGTCAGGTCGCTGACTGAAGTACCGTCGAACAGAAGTTTCGCTTTCAATGTGGAGAGCGGGAATTCGTCATTCAGCTTTATGGAGAACCTTATGGAGTCACCCATGAATGCTTTGTTATCGCAATTCTCAATCGTCATTTCAGGACCTTTGTCCGTGAATTTCACATCCATCCCCTCTTCTTTGCAGGAAATGGCGACAGTTGCCGGCACTGCAAGCAATGTCATTATTTTCAATATCTTATTCATTGTCCTAATCTTTTAATCTTTCCATTTCAAAGAGACTATCGACTTGGCCGGAACGTCGCATTTCACCGAATGTGCGGAAGAAATGAACACGAGCTGCCTGGCGTCGGAGTTTTCATTCAGAATCACCACACCGTAGGAGTTGTCAGGATTTCTGAACACCAGATAATCCAGTCCCGAGGTGGTGTAACCGGTGGTTCCGATACGTACCGCACCCTGATTTATAACCTTCGAGCAATGCGCGATGTTGTAATAGTGCGTGTAGTAGTCCAATGTGGAGTAGTCGGAGGATGCTATGGTGACTGCTCCGTAACAGGTCTTGCAGGATCCTTCGGCATCAGTGTACGGTCCATTGTTCTCATCCAGCATCAGGTTCCAGAGGGTGACGCCTTTTCCGCCGCGTTTCAGCAGGCCGAAGAAGATGTCCCTCATGTCATTGATCAGACAAGAACTGAAGTCGTAGTTCCATGTGCCGATGGATGCTTCGGTGAAATACAGTTCCTTGTCAGGCGCGCCTGCTACTATCTTGTCCAGTTCTGAGACGTTTCCTCCGTAGTTGTGCCAGGCTGAACCGGCAATGTAGGCGGAGGCCTGAGCATCGGCGTATATCTTCAGAGGGTACTGCGCCTGGTCGGACATGTTGTCATAATTGTAGTTATGGTCGAACACGAGTATCTTGGTGTCCAGTCCAGCCTTCCTGAATGCAGGGCCCAATGCTGTCTTGATGAAGTCTCTGGCCACGTCCCAGTACATCACCATCGACATGGAGTTGCCGGCGTTGAGAGGCTCATTCTGCGGGGTAACTGCGTATATGTCAAGACCTTGCGACTGCATATACTGTATCCATTTCACGAAATACTCAGCATAGTCCTGATAGCATGAAGGCTTGAGAGTACCTCCTGTCCAGCTATACCAGTCAACATCAGAATTGACAGCTTTCTTCATCCAGCGAGGTGCTGTCCACGGAGAGCCGATGATCCGGAGCGACGGATTGATCTTCTTGATTTCCTTCAATACAGGAATGACATATTTCACGTCATATTCAGCAGGGGCGAAGTTCTCAAGACCTTGTTTGTCGCACCAGGTAAATCTATTATCATCGATAGAGAAATCGGAGCCTCCGATACACACTCGTATCAATGAACTTCCTATACCGGTTTTCGTGTCAAACATCTGTTTCAGGAACGCTTCCCTCTTGTCCTGAGGCATTTTCAGGATGTTGTAGCAGGAGGCCACAGTCAATGCCGCACCGAATCCGTCCACCGTCTGGTAGGTCTCGTCCGTGAAGCGCACTGCGTAAGGAGACATTGACGCTGTCTTTCCGAAAGCGATGGTCTTTTCCGCGAAGAGGCTGGACTTGTCCGCCGTGGTGGTGTAGGATTTGGCTGCTTCCACCTCGGGCTGCGGCTGCGGGGCAGGTTCAGGCTCCGGCGTCTGATTCGAGGTCTGTGAATCACAGCTGCACGACATCATGAACGCCATTGCCAAAATAGTATAAATAGATGAATATCTCATTTCTAATATCCTCTAATATCCAGGGTTTTGTGTAAGATTCGAGTTCTTGTCGATGGCAGACTGAGGCACAGGGAAGAGGATGGTCTCGTCCGTGAGCGGTGAGCGTTTCTGCCAATATGAGTCATAGCTTGATGATGACGGATCGGACATCGCGTCGTGCACCTGCTTGATCATATCGTGACGGGCAAGGTCGTAGAAACGGAAGCCTTCGAATGCGAGTTCGAGTCTGCGCTCGTCCAGGACTGCCTTGAGCATGGATTCCTTGCTGTTTTTCACTGAAAGCGGAAGGTCTGCAAGTCCGGCCCTGTTCCTTGTCTTGTTCGTATAGATGTATGCGTTGTCCAGGTCGCCTGTCATCACAAGTGCTTCTGCATGAAGGAGATAGATTTCTCCGAGGCGCATCAGGATCGTACTGCTGGCATTGGTCGGAACCTTGTGCATGAACGCATATTTCGCTGACGGATAGTAGAGGCTCCAGCCGCATTCGTCGTAAACGATGGAGGCATTCTTTCTTTCAGTGTCGCCGGCCGCATCATAAGCGGCAGCGAGGTTTCTGGAAGGTGTGCTCCATTTTGCCCAGGAGTAGCTGTCCGTAGGGTTGTAGGCATTGCGGTGATACATCATCCACACCCAGTTTCCTGAGTTGCGTGACCAGGTCACCTCGAAGATGGATTCCTTGGTGTTCCTTACAGCATCGTCGTCATTATAGCCCCAGAGGTCACCGTAATTGTCCACGAGCGAGAATCCCATGCCCTCGACTGCCACACAGTCATTGATGACCTGGTTCCAGTCCTGACGTTGTTTCTCAGCATATACTCTTGCTCTCAGACCATGGGCGAAAGCCTTGGAGAACAGGTATTTGTCTGAAGGGTTCACGTCAGGAGCATTGTCGCAGGCATAGTTCAGGTCCTCGATTACCTGGCCATAGATTTCATCTACCGGTGTGCGTTTCGGATAATAGTCCTCGTACACTTCCTCGATGTTCTCGGATGTGATTTCCGGCGGAATGACGGTAATCATAGGAGCGTCGCCCCAGAGCTGTGCCATCCTGAAGAGGTTGAAAGCTCTCCAGCACAATGCCTCGGATTTCCACTCGTCGTGTTCTTTCTGAGTCATTTTCACTGCGGAGGTATCTTTTGCGAAGATATTGTCAATGTTACAGATAATGTTGTTGGCATTGCTTATCTGCTGCAGGTACCAGTCCCAGTCGCGGGCAATATTGGAGTTTGCAGGGTCCTGGTTATTGGCCTCGATGGCAACAATCGCTCCGGTGGACGGGCTTCCGCAGTATGCATTGTCACTTCTGGTCTCGGTAGAGATGAGCCAGTCCATGTATCCTTTTTCCTGGATATCTTTTACCCAGCTGTTATACAGGGAGTTGCGAAGTCCCAACATATCTGTTCTGGTAGAATACTGGCTTTCGCTGTCGTTCTTCACATTCACATTGTTCTCATTGTAGGATGTGTGCGGATTCAAGTCCAAGTCGCAAGCCTGGAATGCCACAACGACAGCCGCCGCAAGAATATAATTTATCTTTTTCATAATAATGTCTCCTTAGTCATCAGAAATCAACATTGACACCGAAAGTTACGGTCTTGACGTTAGGGTATGTTCCCCAGTCGATTCCCATACTTGTAGCGCTTGAATACTGGCTCATTTCCGGGTCATATCCTGAATACTTGGTGAACGTAAACATGTTCGCAAGTGTGATGTACGGCTGTATCTTGGTGAGATTCAGCTTTCTGAGGAACTTGCCTGAGAAATCGTAAGAGAGCGTGATGTTCTTGATCTTCAGATATGAACCGTCCTCAATCCATCTTGTGGAAGCCTTCAGGTTGTCCACTTCGCCGGCCTTAGGGATGTCAGTCACCTGTCCTGGAACGCGCCATCTGCGGAGTACGTCGGTAATCTGGTTGGAGCCGTTGTACATACCTATCATCTCTATCTTGGATGCATTGTAGATGTCGTTGCCGATGGAGCTTGTGAGGAGAACGCTGAGGTTGAATCCCTTGTAGCTCCAGGTGTTGGTCATACCCCAGATGAAGTCAGGGTTGGCATCACCGATGTAGTGGCGGTCTGAAGAACTGATCTTTCCGTCCTTGTTATAATCCTCGTAGATCATCATACCGGTCTCCGGGTCAACACCTTTCGCGGTCAGTCCATAGAAGCATGAAAGCGGTTTGCCTTCTGTCATTCTGACTACCTGCTCGCTGAGCGCCTCGGATGTGGTGGTGTAGTTATAGACCTTCTGCAGGGTGAGTTTCTCGACCTTGTTGCGGTTGAATGAGAGGTTGAAGTCGGTGGTCCATCTGAAGTCGTTCTTGTCAATGTTGACCGACGAGATGGCGAACTCCATACCCCAGTTGCTCATTTCTCCGTCGTTCCTGATGAGGTCAGAGTACGGGGACGGCATAGGGACGGTTATCAGCAGGTTCTTGGTATATCTGCGGTAAACGTCATACGTGAATGTGAGTCTGCTGTTGAGCACTGCGAGGTCGATACCGAGGTCCCACTGAGATGTGGTCTCCCATGTAAGTTCGCGGTTTCCGATGTTGGACTTTCCGCCGAGCGTAGGAACTGAATCAGCATATTTGGAGTCTGTCCAGTCGTAGTAGTTGGTGGCGTACATCTGCTGCCATGCGTAGTCGCTGAGGCCTTCCTGGTTACCCTGCTGTCCCCATCCGAGACGGAGCTTGAGGTCGTTCATCCACCTTACGTCTTTCATGAAGTTCTCGCCTGAGATTCTCCATGCTGCTGAAACTGATGGGAAATAGCCCCATTTGTGTCCCGGTGCAAGCTTTGAGGAACCGTCGGCTCTGAATGCCGCCGTGAGATAATATTTACTGTCGAAGTTATAGGCTGCACGTGCGAGATATGACATTATGGCCCATTCGCTCCAGCTCTGGCTCTGGCCTCTGAGGCCGCCTTTGTTACCGCCGTTCAGGCCGAAAATTACATTGTTATTCTCTGCTGAGAAGTAATTTCTGGAGCCTGAAAGCTGCTGCCAGTCCGATGTGGTAGCCGACATACCGCCCATGAGTTCGAGGGAGTGCTTGCCGAATACATTGTTGTAGTTCAGGATATTGTCATAGACCATTCTCCTGTCGTCGGTTCTTGAGTCGGATGCTTCTCCATGCTGTGTCCTACCATAAGATGTGTGGATAGGGTCGAGGAATGAGTAGCTGTGCACCCAGCGGCGGTCCATACTTACCGTGCTCTTGAAATTGAGGTGCTTGGTGAAGTTGATGCGCGCAAATGCAGACATCACCGCCCTGTCGGTCTGGTCGTAGTTGTTCTCTGTTCTGGCGAGGTTCTCTGACGGAGTCGTAAGGTTCGCGCCGTAGAACTGTGTCCAGTACCAGTCAGGGTTTGTTTCGCTCCAAGGCTTTGCGTAGGTAGGGGTGTTGATTACTGAAAGCACGACGCCTGCCCTGTTGGCGCCTGTTCCGGAGATGATTCCGTTGTTCTTGTAATGGGAGTAGGAAACATCCATTCCGACGGTAATCCATTTGAACAGGTCTGATTCGAGATTGACTTTCGCATTGTACCTCTTGTTGTATGCGACTTTGAGGATACCCTGCTCGTCGCTGTAACCGAGGCTCATGTAGTAGCGTGACTTGTCGGAGGCATTGGATACTGAAACCTGATAGTTCTGGGTAATTCCGGTTCTGTAAGTCTCGTCAAACCAGTCTGTTTCGTCTTTGAGTCCTTCCGGGACATTGGCTACTCCGATTTCTTTCTGGAGTTCGCGGTACTGGTCCACATTGAGGACGTCATAGGTCTTGGTGACGTTGGAAAGTCCGACGTAGGCGCTGAAGTTGATCTTCGGGCCTTTGCCTTTGCTGCCCTGCTTGGTGGTGATGAGGACTACTCCGTTTGCTGCACGTGATCCGTAGATGGCTGCTGATGAAGCGTCCTTGAGGATCTGCATTGTCTCAATATCGTTCGGGGAAAGATATGAGATGGCATAGTTTCCTGTTCCTACAGGCACGCCGTCCACTACGTAGAGAGGGTCGTTGGTGGAAGAAATGGATGAGGCGCCTCTGACTCTGATGACCATACCGCTTCCCGGCTGGCCGCTTGTCTGGGTTACCTGCACGCCGGAAACCTTGCCCTGGATAAATCCGGAGGCGTCAGTGACCGGTCTCAAGGCCATATCTTCTGTATTCACGGTAGATACTGCTGTGGTGAGGTCCTTCTTTCTGACTGAACCATAACCGATAGCGACTACCGCGTCGAGAGCGATGGCGGTCTCGTGTACATCTACATTGATGACAGCGCGGCCTCCTACTTTTTCAGTTACAGTGGAATATCCCAATGATGAGAACTCCAGGACTGCTTCTGATGATGACACTGTGATATCATAACGGCCGTCAGCATTGGTGATGACACCGTTCTTGGTGCCCTGCTCCAATACGGTCAGTCCTATGACGGGCTGTCCGTTCTGATCCTTGACCGTTCCATTGACACTATGCTGCTGCGCGAATGATACCACGCTGGCGAACATAAGCAATACAACTAAAAGTTTACGCATAACTTAATTGGTTATTGAATAATTATGTAATCCTTGAAGATTTCCTCTTACTGAAGGGTTTCCCGATTTGGTTATTTTTCTTCAATGACGACTCATCCTCCTGAATATTCCTCTTACTGTTTGGTAAGCGTTAAAAAATAAGTTGGTAAAGATTTGTGGAGGATTTTCGAGGATAGATTCCTTTTAGAAGAAGGAGTGTGCTGGACGCACACGACTGATGAGAAAAGGAATATAGACCGAAAAGACCCGCAAAGATTCCAAAGTTATTTTTTAAGGATTACGCTACATTTCGTTTACAAAATTATGTAATAGGTAAAAACGTTTTGCATAAAGTGGATGAAAAGTGGACCAAAATGGGGCACTTTTGAAAGTCATTCTTGATAATCAATGCTTTACAACGGCGCTGTTCGCCGGTCGAAGTGGTATTTTCTTATGTTAAAATAGACAAATATACATTTTACGGACGCCGTCGGTCTCAGACTCTTGAGTGTCCGGCATATAAAATTTGTAAAAACTTTCGCCTGGAAACATTGCCATTAAATAAAAAATCCCTATATTTGCAGTCCTGTTCTTCGCGAAAGGACAACCTTCGTGTCGAAACTTAAGGATGGTTCGGTAGCTCAGCTGGATAGAGCAACAGCCTTCTAAGCTGTGGGTCTTGGGTTCGAATCCCAACCGAATCACGAGTAAGGAGAAAGCTCGCTGTCGATAGACAGCGGGCTTTTTTGGTCAAGGCGCCGTCGGGAATTCCATTCCCGTAAAGGCGTCTTGACCGAAAAAGCCAAGCCGGTGCATACCGGCGCCAGCTTTCTCCGCCGCCACTCGTAAGATTGCCCGTGGCAGGGCCAGGGATGCGCGACCACCCGGGAGCGAATCCCACATCATCTCGCCAAGGCCGATTCTTTATTTCTTGTTAAACATTTGTTAAACTACAGCAGTTTCTTGATTTCCTCTTCATCCGGCAAGAGTTCCCTAAGTCGTTCCTGGCTGGATTTATATGTCGCAACACCCATTGGCTTTGTGTAATCCTGCAGGACATATTCGACATAGGCCCTGTCGGCATCCTTACAGAGAACGATTCCGACAGAAGGATTCTCGCCTTCTATACGTTCTTCATCATCCAGGACTCGAAGGTAAGCCGCCAATTGTCCGAGATAAGCAGGCTTGAATGAGCCCTTTTTTAGTTCAATGACGACAAGCGATTTGAGAATTCTATTGAAGAAGAGCATATCCACCCAATGGTCGTGACCAAGTTTGTCATAATGAACTTGATTTCCCATATATGAGAATCCGCGACCGAATGTCATGATGAAGTTCTTTACATTGTGAACAATCTCATTTTCAATGACACGCTCGTCGATATCCTCATCTCTTTCACCCAATTGCTCGACATTGATATAATCCAGAAGATACTCGTCCTTGAACATCTGAATCGCCTGAAATGCCCGCTTGTAATCCGGAATCGTCATTCCGAAGTTATTCGGCATATTCCCTTGATTATGATATGCATCTTCAGCGATTTTTCTTTCGAGAGCATCAACGGACAGATTCAGATCCGCACAAAGTTGGATGTAGTATTTACGTTCTTCTATGTCTTTAACTTTGGTAAGTATCTTACAATGATGAGTAAAGCCAATACTTAGAAATGCCACCAAGGGGAAACTTTCTAAATTCGTCAGTTGTAACTGATGAATTATAATTTCCTCAGAATCCACACTTTGCAATTCGCCAGTTTCGATTGGCGAATTTACCTCAAGCGAATCCCACTCTTCATAAAAGGAGCGCATAGATTTAAGATTCGAAGGAGAAAAGCCCTTCAAGCCAGGCATCTCTCGACTCAATTGCTCACTGATTGTAGAGATAGCACCTTTCCCCCAGAAACCTGCACGGGAGTTCTGCGATATAAACCGACCGATCCCATAATACAAAGCCAACTGCTCTTGGTTTACACCCTTCAAGGCTTTCGCCTGACTCTGCAGAATAGCGGTTTTGATTTGCTTGACCGCATCATTATACTGTGTCGATAGTTTCTCTTCTCCTTTCATGAGTAGTCCTTCTATGGTTATTGTCCATCAAATTTATAAAAAACCGTCGATAACACAAAGGAGCGAATTCCATTTATCTCGCCATTTATCCCGCCATTTATCTCGCCATTTATCTCGCCACGTCGGGCGACAAGACACTATTCTTTAATTAATCGTCATTGAAGGAAACATAGTCAGATATGTTCTTGAGAATCTACCTGCTTACTGACAGACTCGCATAGTCCTGACAGGGGTTGACTCCAAAAATGACCGGTTTGTCCGTAAAAAGGCTGGTTCTCACGGACAAGTGATTCAAAATGAACAACTTATCCGTAAAATCCCCCATTTCTACGGACAAGTTATGACTGATGTAAAAAAGCGGCGGCGATCCCGCTTCCGTAAGATGATCATACTGTCGCATCCGCCCCACATCACGAGAGACATTACGAGAGACACCACGGACGACATTACGGACGACATTACGAGCGACACCACGAGCGACATTACGAGCGACATTGACGCCCGAGGGTGCTGAGGGTGCAGTTTCCAGCCCGTCAAAATCGGACAGATGTGGAGTAAAAAAATGACGGATGTGGAGTAAAGGATGACGGATGTATGGTCTCGAATGTTGGCACGGACGCGATATACAAATGCGATACACTGACAAGATACACTAACGCGATACTCGGACGCTTACGCATTTTGGAACAACCTGAATGTCATTTATCTCGGCGAATCACTATCAATCAAGCGATTACACCAAACACTCAAAGCCAGGTTACCCTAAAAAACATAGGACCTGGCCTTCTGCATTTTACGCAACCATCAGAGTTCCAACCACTTACACGATTTCCCTACTCGCAAGTTGTTCCAGTTTCTTTTGCTCCCATGTTAATCTGTTCTTGACATTTCCATGGGCAAAAGTACGGAACCGCAAAAAGCATAAATACGCAACCGCGGAGACGCTTACAGCCCCGATACAGGATGTCTAGTCCTGAAAAAAGTTTACCGATATTGA
>ULQR01006941.1_pt1 | contig 13779 bp, 15 predicted proteins | sample 1954711 | NCBI WGS metagenome assembly ULQR01 (sample SAMEA4835661, study PRJEB28245) | human gut metagenome | biome: gut microbiome; material: fecal sample | place: Denmark | collected 2008
TATCTTTAATCAAAATATCTCCTGATTCACAGTTTTTACCAGCAACTGTTACTAAATGATCTGCTTCTTCTCCTGCTTTATTAGCAATAACAGCATCGTATTTAGCATTATATAATGATGAACGAATGTTATCTGTCATTCCACCATCGACACTAATATAATCTCTAATATCTCTAATATATTTATAAGAACCTACTGTATATAAAGTAATTCCAGCATTACCTACACAATAACGTCCTGGTTCTACTAAGACCATTGGTCTTTTCATATCTCTTTTATCGAAACCTTTATAGATGATATCCATGATCGTTGAAACAACATCATCAAATTCTAGTGGGTGATCACTTGCTGTATATTGGATACCAAAACCACCACCAGCATTTAATTTATTAATAACGATTCCAAAGATATCATAGATTTCATAAGCGATATCTACAAATTTATTCATTGCAAGTATATAAGCTTGAATTTCTTCAATTTGACTACCTACGTGACAATGAATTCCATCAAAGTTGATATGTGGTGCATCAATAACTTTTTTAATTGCTTTTAAGTATGTATTATCATGACTTGAAAAACCAAATTTTGTATCTTTGGCTCCAACACGGATATAATCATGTCCACCCGCATAAACACCTGGTGTGATTCTGACTAAACCATTGACCATGACATTTAATTTTGAAGCAATTTCTTCAACAAGTTCAATTTCATAGAAGTTATCAATAACAAAGTTTTCTACACCATTTTCTAATGCGTATTGAATTTCTGAAGGTAATTTATTATTTCCATGGAAATAGATTTTTTTAGGATCAAATCCTGCTTTTAAAGCAACAGAGATTTCTCCTGCACTAACACAATCAATTCCTACTCCATATTCCATAGCTAATTTATAGATTGCTTTACACGAAAATGATTTTGAAGCAAATAATGATAATGTATTTTCATATTTATCAATCATTTTTGTTTTTAATGTATTAAATTGTTTTCTAATATGCCCTTCTGACATAACATAGAGTGGTGACCCATATTGTTTTACTAAATCAGTTGCTTTGACATCATCTATGTATAAGTCATTTCCCTTAATTTGTGCAAATTCAGTTTGTAAAACCATTTCTTTTCTCCCTAATAAAGTGTTTTTAATGTAAATAAACCAGATTCTTTATCTTGTAAAGCTTTAGCTGCAGCCAAAGCACCTTGAACAAAAACATCTTTTGATAAAGCTGTATGTTTAATTTCAATAATTTCATCTAATCCTGCAAACATAATTTCATGTTCACCAAAAATTGTTCCACCACGAAGGGCTTGAATACCAATTTCTTCTTTTTTTCTTTTTTCATGAAGTGAACTACGATCATAAACAGGTGTTGTTCCTTGAATTTCATCTTCCATTACTTCATATAAAAGTTTTGCTGTACCTGATGGGGCATCAATTTTTTGATTATGATGTTTTTCTAAGATTTCAATATCATAACCATTATCATAGAATTCTTTAGCAACTTGTCTTAAAATTTTTGTCACCATTTGAATTCCAAAGCTTGTATTATAAGATTGGAAGATAGCAATTTCTTTAGAAGCTTCTTCAATCTTATCTAATTGTTCCTTAGAAAAACCAGTTGTTGCGAAAACAACTTTTGTTTTATTCTTTTTAGCGTAAGCTAAAATATCATCAAGATTGTTTGGATGTGAAAAATCAATAATCACATCCGCACGATCTTGGACTTCTGTTAAATTACTATACATTGCTTCTGGTGCTTTTTCATCAAATTCATAAGAAACCACACCAATTAAATCAAACTCATCTTTTTCTCTTAATTGATGAGCAACTTTCTTACCCATCAAACCATATCCATATAATAATACTTTCATCCTAATACCCCAATTTTTCAAATTCATCCATTGCATCAAATAATGCTTTTTTATTTTCATCAGTTGTTGTAATTAATGGTAATCTTAAACATTCTCCACAAACACCCATTTTAGCAAGAGCTGCTTTAGGCATAATTGGGTTTACATCAATAAATAATAAACGTGAAATAGGATCTAAAGCATAAGCTAATGGTTGTGCTTCTTTAATATTTCCTTTTAAAATTAATTGTGTTAATTTTTCTACCGCTTCTGGATATAAGTTAGAAGTAACAGAAATAACTCCTTTTCCTCCAGCTGCCATAAATGGAAGGATATTATCATCACATCCTGAATATAAATCAAAGTCTAAATCAGCTGTTTTCGCTAAGACTTCCATGGCATAAGCAATATTATCAGTGGCATCTTTCATTGCTTGAATATTTTTATGTTTAGCAAGTTCAACAACGGTATCAACTGAAATATTTAATCCTGTTCTTCCTGGTACATTGTATAAAATCATTGGAATATCAACAGCATCAGCAATTGTTGTATAATGTTGAATTAAACCTCTTTGACTTGTTTTATTGTAGTAAGGTGTTACAACAAGAATCGCATCTGCCCCTTTTTCTTTAGCATAACGTGCTTTCTTTAAAGCTGTTTGTGTATCATTTGAACCAGCTCCACAAATAACTTTAACCCCTGTTCCTTTCGCAAGTTCTAATGTTAGATCTAATAATTTAAATTCATCTTCAATTGTAATGGTTGCTGTTTCACCTGTTGTTCCATTTACAAGTAAAGCTTGTACACCACCATCAATCATTCTTTGAACTTGTTTTTTAAATCCTTCAAAATCAATGTCTCCGTTATCAAACATTGGTAATACAAGTGCAACTGCACTTCCTTCAAAAATTGTCATATTTATTTATCCTCCTCGATATGAAATCTTTCTTTTAATAATTGAATTGCTTGATCTAAATTCTTTTTATCAATAACTAAAGAAATTGTTCTTTTACTTGTCGTAATTTGATAAAAATGAATATTAGCTTGTCCTAAGACATCAAATACTTCAGCTGCTAAACCTGGTGTTGTTTCCACCAATTTTCCCCCAACAGCAACTTTAGCGTATTTTCTAATTTGATAAATTTGAATTTGTTTAAATTCATCTTTTAATTTCATGATTGCTTGATTTAGTTTTAATTGGAATTCTTGATCTAATGTAATTTCAATTTGAACAAAATCATCAACAGTAACTTGTGAAATCATATCTACATTAATTTCTTCATCTTTTAATATAGAAAAGATTTTCGCAATCATTTTAGGATGTTTTGGTACATTTAATAACTTAAGTTGAATGATTTCTCTTTCACAACTTATAGCTTCAATAATATCGTTCATAATTTCCTCCCTATATTTTATTCACCCTCATATAAAAAGTGACAAATAAAAAATTGCAATGAGTATCATTGCAACAAAAAATTCGTTATCAATGATAGCTCCCCATTACCTTTAGATAATGACAGTTGAATAGGTCTTCCCTAGACACCCAAGATTATACCTCATGCAATAGATACAATCTTTCGGCAAGTGCTCCTCCTTCATTACCTTGTTGCATCAAATAATAATAATCTCATAACATCTTGCGCCTCTATCTTTATTTGAATAGATTTTATCACATCTTTAAATAGTATACAATAATAAGCCTTATTATTTTTCATTTATCAGTAATTTTGATATGATGGAAACAGGAGGGATATTTATGTTATTTATTTGTTATCCAAAATGTTCTACATGTAAAAAAGCTAAAAAATTCTTAACGGATCATCAAATTGAGTTTGATGAAAGACATATCGTTGAAGAAAAACTAAATAAAGATGAATTAAAAGCACTTTATTTAAAGAGTGGATTACCACTTAAAAGATTCTTTAATACATCAGGTAATCTTTATAAAGAAAAACATTTAAAAGATATTTTACCGACTTTAAGTGAAGATGAACAATTAGAACTGCTTTCTACTAATGGAATGCTTGTTAAAAGACCTATACTTGAAACGAAAGACAAAGTTCTTGTTGGTTTTAAAGAAGAACAATATAAGGAACTTCTCTAATGCCTGCTGGATATACACATTATTGTTTTGGTAAAGATGTTTATAAACATCTTGATGATCAAAATATTAAAGATTTATTACTTAGAAATGAAAATTGTTTTTTAATTGGTCTTCATGGTCCAGATATTTTCTTTTATGAAAGATGGAATAAAATAGCAAGAAAGATGCATCAAGAAAAAGCCAATACTTTCTTTGAAAAGGCACAAGATATTATTCAAAGTGAAGCACAACTTGCTTATATTCTTGGTTTTATTTGTCATTATTTATTAGATAGTCAAATGCACCCTTATATTAAAAGGATGATTAAAAATACAAATATGGATCATTTTGAAATAGAATCTGATTACGATCGTCTTCTTTTAAAAAGAAATCATCAAGATCCATTACATAAAGAAATCTATGAACATATTCGCTTTAAAGAAAAAGAAATATGTACTATTCAATCCTTTTTCCCTGAACTATCTTATTTAGATATTAAAAAAGCTCTTAAAGGATTAAAAAGAATTGATCATTTATTAAAAGCCCCTAGCTTTTTAAAAAGAGGACTTATTTATGGATGTTTCCATCTCACATTCAATTTTCATAAACTCCAAGGTTTAATCATTAATTACCATCATAATGAAGAAATGGAAAGATATAATGATATTCTTGATAAAATCTACCAACAAGCCTTAAAAGAAGCATTGATCTATCTTCCATTATATATTAGAAACTATAAAAAACATGCTCCTTTACCAGAGCGCTACTATCATAACTACAAATAGTGCATCAAACGATGCACTATTTTCTATAAATCAAAACCATCTTTGAAAGCTTTACCAACGTTTTCCCCTAAAACACGATACGTATTATTGACCATATCAAAAGCAATAATTTCCATTTTATCTACATCTATCTTACCATTTTCATCTGAATAATCTTCATCAATAGAAACATTCACAACATTTCCAATTAAATTTCCATCTTCAAAAGATTCTACAGTACATTCTAAAGTAAGTGGATATTCTTCAATAATTGGTGCATCAACATGTTTTGAAGGGGATACATAAACTTGATTATAATCATAAACACCACCCCAAGCAGCATTCATGACATTGGCTTTACCATCTTGATCATATGTTGCAAGCATTAAAACAGGTAAAGGCATAAATAGCATTTTATTTCCTAAATCTTTTCTCATATATATGTTTCTCCTGTGTATCCCTATTATATCACTTGTTAAATTTAAGACAAATTGAGTAAAAAACTTTGATATAATAAAACTGTTAGCGAACCAAGTGATGTTTGTGCCTTTTAATTCCATCAACATTATAGTATTGACTTTTAAGATTGTCATGACTTTCCCTTTCATTTTTAGTACAATGAAGTTATAAGAAAAAGGAGAAAAGTATGAGTAAAATTGTATTTTTAGATGTTGATGGCACTTTAATTGACTATGAAACAAAGTTACCTGATTCAGCAAGAAAAGCTGTTGATCAAGCCAGAGCTAATGGACATAAAGTCTATATTTGTACAGGTTGTTCTAAAGATGAAATCTTACAAAGAAATCTATGCGAGCTAGATGGGATGATTTTAGGAAATGGTACTTATGTAGAAGATCATGATCATGTTATTATGCATCAAGCACTGCCTTTAGAAGAAGTCAAAAAGATTGTTCATTGGTGTAAAGAAAGAAAACTTGCTTTTTATTTAGAGACAAATAGTGGTGTTTATTGTAATGAACAAATGATTATTGATGGACCTGAAGTAATGATTAAATACGGTCAAGGTAAAGGTGCAGATTTGACGAATGCGATAGAAAAGGCAAAAAGTTTTATTGATTCTTTTACGTTAATTCATGGAGATGAATTTTATCGTGAGGATGTTAATAAAATAGACTTTATTATTCGTGATTATCAAGATCATTTAGATGCAATTACTGCCTTTCCTCATTTAGCACATAATACTTGGGGAGGAAAAGGGGAACTTGCGTTATTTAGTGATTTGGGTCCTACAGGAATTAATAAAAAACATGCCATTGAAGTGTTGTTGGATTATTTAAAATTGGATAAAGAAGATACGATTTCTTTTGGTGATGCCAAAGTAGATTTATCTATGTTTGAATGTTGTGGTTTCAATGTTGCTATGGGTAATGGTGGACCAGAGATCAAAGAGGCCGCTGATTATATTACCGATGACGTAAATGATGATGGTTTATATAATGCTTTTAAATATTTAAAATTAATATAAAAAGGAGAAAGTTATGAGTAAAATTGTATTTTTAGATGTCGATGGAACATTAATTGATTATGAAGCAAAATTACCTGCTTCAGCCGCAAAAGCTGTTGATCAAGCTAGAGCTAATGGCCATAAAGTTTATATTTGTACAGGATGTTCAAAAGCAGAAATCTTACAAAGAAATTTATGTGATTTAGATGGAATGATTGGTGGAAATGGTGCTTATGTTGAAGATAATAATCATGTTGTAATGCATCAAGGTTTGTCTAAAGAAGATGTAAAAAATATTGTTGATTGGTGTAATGAAAGACATATTGGTTTTTATTTAGAAGCTAATAGTGGTATGTATTGTAATGATTATATGTTAGAACAAGGACCTGAAACCATGGTAAAATACGCCAAAGGTAAAGGAGCAAGCTTAGAGAATGCCAAAAGTTCTGCTCAACATTTTATTGATGGTTTCATTCATTTACAAGGAGATGAGTTATACCGTGACGATGTTAATAAAATCAGTTTCATTTTAAGAACATATCAAGACCATTTAGATTCTAAAGTAGACTTCCCTCATTTAGTTGTGAATACTTGGGGAGGTAAAGGAGAAGTTGCATTATTTGGTGATTTAGGACCTACAGGTATTACTAAAAGACATGCTATTGAAGTCCTATTAGATTATTTACATGCTGATCCTAAAGATACGATTTCTTTTGGTGATGCTAAAATTGACTTGTCGATGTTTGAATGTTGCGCTTACAATGTTGCGATGGGTAATGGTGGTTCTGAAATTAAAGAAGCCGCTGATTATATTACTGATGATGTAAATGAAGATGGTTTATACAATGCCTTTAAATATTTAAAATTAATTTAAAGTTGCTTAGATAAATATTATTTGATAGAATAAATTCATAAAAGGGAGTAGCTTGCCAAGCACTTGGTTCACTTCTTCGTCAGTACAGTTATAAAATTTATAACTCGGAAAGTGATTGAATAGCGAGACTTTTACTGCAATGCAGTAGGAGTCCGCTTTTTTTTATACCTACTGCAAAATAAAAGGAAGGAGTAATCGTTATGATTCAACAAATTATTATTTTATTAGTAGGTTTTATTTTTCTAGTAAAAGGAGCTGATTGGTTTGTAGAAGGGGCGGCAAGCATTGCTAGAAAAATGGGTATTCCCCAACTAATCATTGGTCTTACAATTGTTGCTATGGGAACAAGTATGCCTGAAGCTGCTGTAAGTATTACGGCTGCCATGCAACAAAATGCAGGGATTACTATTGGAAATGTGGTAGGTAGTAATATCTTAAATATTTTTATTATTTTAGGTATTACAGCCTTGATCACCAATGTAAAAATACAAAAATCAACCATCCGTTATGAAATTCCCTTTATGATTTTTATAACAATCATCCTCATGATCTTTGGTATGACAGATATGAAAATTAATTTTATTGAAGGTGTTTTCCTTTGGATTCTTTTTATTGCTTATCTTGTTTATCTATTTATCATGGCAAAAAATAGTGAAACTCAAGAAGAAGAAAAAGATATTCCCGTTTGGAAATGTCTTCTCTTTATTCTCATTGGAGGAATCCTTGTTGTTAAAGGAAGTGACTTTGCGGTAAGTGGGGCCAGTGCCATTGCTCGTTATTTTGGTATGAGTGAACGATTTATTGGTTTAACAATTGTTGCTTTTGGAACATCACTTCCTGAACTCGTCACTTCAGTAACAGCTGCAAAACGTGGTAATGCAGGAATTGCGATAGGCAATATTGTAGGAAGCAATATTTTTAATATTCTTTTTGTTATTGGAACAACATCTCTTATTTGTAGTGTTCCTTTTGAAAGTAAGTTTATGATCGATTCTATGATTGCAGTAATAGCTGGATTAGTTCTCTGGTTTGGTACAATGAAACATCAAGAATTAAGGAAACCTTGTGGAATCATTATGCTTTTATGTTATGGACTTTATTTTATGTATTTGTGTTTGATGTAAATTCTATTTACAAAAAAATTAAATAATAAATTAGAAAATGTAAATGTCTCTCCGTTTACATTTTTTTATATTTCAAAACTTTTTAAAATCAATAAACTAATGGATGTGAGGTGAGAGTGATGAGTCAAAGAGAAGAAAAAGTAAGAGAATTACATAACCAAGGTTTCAACTGTGCTCAAGCGTTTTTATGTAGTTACCAAGATCTTTTGCTAAGTAATCTTTATCTAACTCACGCCCTTGAGCAAGCCATTTTTTAACAATATCTAACGCCTGTGCAATTTAAATCACATTTTCACCTATATGCCCAACTCCTACAACACCTAACGTTTTACCATTAACTTCAACATGAGGAACTTGTAAATTATGAGTAAAGTTATCATGATTGCAGTATGAGCAACACGCTTTGAACTATAAGATGGAATATTACAAACAGTAATTTTCTTTTCCTTTGCTACATCAAAATCTATATTGTTATAACCTGTTCCAGCTTCACAAATTAATTTTACAGAATCTGGAAATTGTCGTATCATCGTATACTGTTAAATCAGATGATAGTATTGATAAATCTAATTTTCTATCAAAATTCATTTTTTTTGGCATTTAATAAAACACATTTGTTGTTCATAAATAATCCTCCTAAATATTAAAAGAAAGCAATTCCTTTTTTTTACACCTATAATAAATTAATCCTATTAAATCTGCAAGTGCCCATCCAATAGGAACAGACCACCAAATACCAGTAACACCAATCGCTGGAATTGCTGATAAAACATAAGCTAACACAACACGTGTCCCTAAAGAAAATATTGTAAGAACGACACTCATACCAGGTTTACCTAAAGCACGATACAAACCATACAACAAAAACAAACAACCAATTCCACAATAAAAAGCACCTTCAATTTTTAAATACTTGACACCTTCCATAATAATTTCTGTTTCTTTTGCATCTATAAAAATAGTCATCAAATCTTTAGCAAAAATACATACAATAGTTGAAATAATTATGCAAAATCCCATAGAAAGACAAACTGCTGATTTTAATCCTGATTGAATACGCATTTTTTCTTTTGCACCATAGTTTTGAGCAATAAAAGTAGAAAATGCATTTCCAAAATCTTGTACTGGCATATATGCAAAAGCATCTATTTTAACAGCAGCAGCAAATGCTGCCATAACTACAGTTCCAAAACTATTCACTAACCCTTGTACCATTAAAATACCTAAATTCATTACTGATTGTTGAATACATGTAAGAACTGAAAACGAGATCACTTTATGAACCCTCTTTAAATGAAAATATTGTAATTTCATAATTGCTCGTACTTGTATATTTTTTATAAGTGAGTAAATGCTGATGCCAATACCTGAAAGATATTGGGAAATCACCGTAGCAATAGCTGCACCTTCAACTCCTAATTTTAATACAATTACAAAAAATAAATCTAATACAATATTAAGTATTGCCGATATAGCTAAAAATATAAGTGGAATCATTGAATTACCAATAGCTCTTAAATAAGAAGCAAAATAGTTATATAAAAAAATAGCTGGTATTCCTATAAAAATAACAATAAGATAGCCTTTCATATCTCCCCACACCTCATGCGGAACATGTAAAAAAACAGAAAGCTGATTAAGAAAAATATAAGATATTACTGTTAGTATAAACGTGATGAGTGCAATAAAGAAAAATGATGCACATACATCTTCCCGTAATCCTTTTTCATCTTTTTGTCCATATCTAATTGAAAACAACGCTCCACTTCCCATACATAAACCAAGGATTATAGATGTTATAAATGTCATTAAGGTAAACGATGAGCCAACACTTGCTAGAGCATTTTTACCGAGAAATTGACCAACAATCAATGTATCAACAATGTTATAACATTGTTGAAGTAAATCACCTAAAATCATTGGAATTGAAAAAAGAAGCATTGACTTTAAAACTGAACCTTTTGTTAAATCTCTATTCATTTTTTTGTATTCCTTTCGTAATATTTATCTTACGTTTCGAAAGAATTATAATCAATTATTTATTTTCAGTCAATATCTCTAATTTTTAAAAGATTTACTTATAATACGGAGCATGATAGTATTAAATAAATGATTAACGGAGGAATGATTATGTATTTAAATGGACTTGATGAATTAGATCAAAAAATTGTTCAATTATTAATAAAAAATGCACGTCTTTCTTACTCTGATATTGGAAAAGAGGTAGGGATTTCTAGAGTTGCTGTAAAAGCTAGAATTCAAGCATTAGAAAAAAAAGGGGTTATTGAAGAATATACAACAATTATCAATCCTCAAAAAATCAGTGGCGCTATATCTTGCTATTTTGAAATTGAAACATTGTCAAATTCGTTTACTGATGTTATAGACATATTAAACCAAAATAATATTGTTACTCAAATTTATCGTGTTACAGGAAAAAACAAATTACATGTACATGCTGTTGCTGCTTCTAATAGTGAAATGGAACATTTCTTACATACTACTATTGATACATTACCAGGGGTTACTAGTTGTAGTTGTAATATTATTCTCTCACGTATTAAAGATATTAAAGGATTACGTTTATAATTATATATCATCTTTTTTAATAAAGGAGTTATTTGAAAATCTATCAAGCTCTAGAAATAGTCATTTAGTAGGTTTTTCCAACACATCATATTATGTCAATCATCCATGTCATCGTATTGTCAATCATGCTGGAAAACTTGTTCTATTATTTAACACGTTAGTTGATTATCATTTTATAGAACGTTGAACTTTTCTATCTGTCCTTGATGGGTTCAGATATTTTTTTATATTTCTACTTGGGATGGATCTTTTATTTGATTGCGAAAATAGTTTCTTATATTCAATGCTGTTCAACTTGAATTTGAATTACTTTTAAAAGATGGAAAACAAATTACTAAAGAAAAAAGTAAGCGTCGATTTATAAATCTCCTCACTGACATAAACTTTCTTTCCGTTTACAAACAAGTAATACTTTTTTTCCATTTTGTAGTCCTCCTCTTCATTTCAAAAAACTTGTTTGAAAACAAAAAAGGAGGACTACGGCATGACAACATACCTAGTCCTCTTAAGCGAACGAAAACTGCTTTATAACTTAATTTATTTAATTTAGGATAAAGCGAATGTAAAATGCAATATGAATGGTAACTAGATCCAAAATTTATGAATTTCCCTTGTGTAAATGCGTCTAATTAATTTCATATTACATACACATCCTTCTTACGATAATCTATATAATCCTAATTCTTAATACGAAATCGAATTAAATTTATCGTAGCTACTTTAATCATCTAAATCTATTAAACCAACCCATTGTATCTTCCACACCTTTTAAATTTAAGGTGTAATAAATATAGTTTTTATACTTTCTTTCCGATACCATATTTACCTTTTTTAATATGGATAAATGATATGAAACTTTTGAATGCGATAAAGAAAATTTACAAACTTCACAATTAAATTTTCTAACAAAGATAGAATGGCTTAGATTCTATCCATTGAAGAAATTATTATTCACTTTATTATGGATGATTTGTTTATTTGTTGCTGTAAGAGGAGTCTTTATGACTATTAACGATCCTCGTGGTACATTTATATTTCTTACAGCTTTATTTTGGTTTATCACTATTTTTACAGCACGCAAGATATGGCGATATATTCAATTATCTTATCACTGCGTACCTGTATTAAGCCATATCAAAGCAAAAGAAGAATTAAAAGAATCTTTACAAGGTGAATGTTTTGAAAAAGTAATGTTTCAAAATAGTTTATTACAAAAATATTTTCATGTTCTTATTAGTGAAAACTGGGTAGTTATGGATGGACGCCTTTTTTCAAGAAACGAAATTAAAAAAATATATTATTTACATAAAGGTCCTATTCGAAATTATGAACAAGTTAATTTTATATATTCTAATGGTGAAGCATACCAATTCCCTGGTAGCAACAAATGGAGTGAAGATGAACTTCGCCAAACAGAAGTATCAAATTTATTACATAAAATATGTCCGGTAGTTTTTGAAAAAGCAGAGCAAGAAACAAATACATCAAATAAAAAAGATAAATCAATTATCTATTGGAATATGAATTATAAAAGTAAATTTAGAAGAACATTATGGTTCATCCCTTTGGTTGTCATCTTATGTTTTTTGACACCATTATTTATGGGAAGATTTTGGCTTATATACGATATTATCCTTGTGGCTGTTTTAATATGGCAGCTTTGGTATACTTATAACAAAATGAAGTTCGAAGAAAAAAACTTAAATGAGATAGATGAAAACAATACTAAAAAATATACAATAGCTATGAAAAACATTCATATGTACAATTATCTTCTTGCAATAAAAGATGAAACACATATCTACAAAGCTATCATTGAGGCCGTACCTGACGAAAATGATAGCATGATAATTTGGTTAGATGATTTCAATTTTCCGCAAGAAGAGATTGAGGACATAAAAAATGAAATAACAATCATTTGAGTGTTTATTATCATATTTCTAAAGAATCCATTGCTAGAGAAACTTCATTTAAAATTGTTTTAATTAAATTTTTTTCATATTGACTTAACGCTTTGTTGCTAATCATATCTATTCCTATAACACCATATATTTTATCATTTCGCCGAATAGATAAATACAAAGCCTTTGCTTCTTGCAATGTGCTAGTGGTTGGACCCGCATTTTTATTGTTTATATAAACCCATTTTGCCACTGTTCTTTCTTTTTCAGTCAAAAATATATTGCTATCATCCAAAAGATTATTCGGATTATAAATATATGGTTTATCTAACATTTTTCTATTTACAGGATAAAAAATAATAATTCGTTTTAACCATTTATTTAATTGAACACATGTTTCTTTCATAATATCATTGTAAGTTTTTGCTTGTTGTAGTTTTTGGCTTGTTTCTAACAAAATCTCCATGCTATAAGCACGTAAAGATGCGCTATTTTTTCCCTTCTTTAATTTAAAATTTAAAACATTTATAATAAAGGAAACGACAATCATTACAATTAATACCATAACATATTCTGATGAAATTATTTCCAAAGAATATTTTGGATCAATAAATAAATAATTTATTAAACATACATTTATAAACGGTATTATAAAGCTATAAATGGAAAGTAATGTTAAACTACCTATAATACATGATGATAATACATATAATAATATAATCGTAGTAATATCAAATCCCGCAATTTGTGCGAAATATGCTAAGATAGTTATAATCAATAATGTACTTATTGAAATAGAGCTATCCCGAGTTGAAAATCGAAAAAAATTTTGATATTGATATTTTACACTGTTTAGATTTTGCTTGCTCGAATTGTTATCTGGAATAATATATAAATCTAAATTAGGAGATAATTTTGTTAATTTATCTACTATCGTTGGTTTATTAAAAATTGATTTTTTTTGATATGAACGTCCTAAAACTAATTTAGATACTCCTGCTGTTTTAGCATACTGACTAATTTGATAGGCTATATCATCACCATATGTAGATACAATGTTTGCTTGTAACTCCTTTGCAAGAGAAATGTTTTTTTTGAGTTGTTGAAAAGCTTTTAAATCTAATTCTTGTGAAT
>ULQR01029909.1_pt1 | contig 13730 bp, 10 predicted proteins | sample 1954711 | NCBI WGS metagenome assembly ULQR01 (sample SAMEA4835661, study PRJEB28245) | human gut metagenome | biome: gut microbiome; material: fecal sample | place: Denmark | collected 2008
AGAGCGTAGCTCTGGAACACCATGGCGATATCACGATCCTTGGGAGGAACGTCGTTGATCAGGCGGCCGCCGATGTACATTTCGCCCTTGGAGATCTCCTCCAGACCGGCGATCATGCGCAGGGTGGTGGACTTGCCGCAGCCAGAGGGGCCGACGAAGATGATGAACTCCTTATCCTGGATCTCCAGGTTGAAGTCGGTAACAGCAGGAGCAGTAGCGCCCGGATAGATCTTGTAGATGTGCTGGCAGCTAATCGAAGCCATAGGTCATTGCCTCCATTAAAATTTTTCTATGTTACGGCACCTTGACGGTGCACGCTCTCGTTGGTATTATAATAACAGATAACTTTGTGATATAAAATAGCATTTTATTGATTTGAGGTGTCAGATATTGCTTTATGATTGGACAAGCACCGCAGCCCTTGGCGTGGTGCGGGATATCCAGCCCAAAGAACCCCTGACCCTGACCGGCGAGGGGCTGTGGGTCTGCCTGATCTCCAGCGGCAGATGCACTGCCAGCCTGACCGGTGCCTCGCCCTCCCCGGCGGGCAGCGCACTGATCCTGCCGCCCCAGAGCGCGGCGGCGGGCCATCTGGTGCTGAGCCGCGCCCCGTTGACCCTGACCCCGGAAGGGGAGAGCCACCTGCTCTGCGTCCAGCTGACCGGGCAGGCGGCGGTGCAGTTCCTTGCCGGGCTGACGGAGCTGCCGTTCCTGGCCCGGGGCGAGACCTGCCCCGCTGCCGCAGAGCTGCTGGGCCGCCTTGCCGCCGAGGCCGATACACCCCGCAGCCGGGCCGCCAGCCAGCTGGCCTTTGCCCTGCTCTGTGAGCTTGCGGGGGCCGACAGCGCCGCCCCGCCCCTGCCGCCGCTGGTGGAGGCCGCCATTGAGGATATCCGCCAGAACTACGCTGGCCTGTACGGCGTGGAGGAGCTCAGTGAGCGGCTGGGAGTCTCCAAGAGCCACCTTGTCCGCACCTTTACCGCCGCCGTAGGGGTGCCCCCGGGGCGCTACCTGACCACCGTGCGGGTGGAAGCTGCCATGCGGCTGCTCCTGCACCGGGAATACACGCTGGATGTCATTGCCAGCCTGTGCGGTTTCTCAGGGGCCAACTACCTGTGCCGGGTGTTCAAAAAAGAGACCGGCCAATCCCCCGCACAGTGGCGGGCCTTGGCCGGTCAGACAGCGCGGCCCCTCAGCCCGGCGGAAAGCCAGCGGGAGCAGGCACTGTATATTTAAAATGTTCAGGAGCCGGGGCAGCACCCGGCTCTTTTCCGTGGAGGCGTTCAGCCGCACACAGACTGCGGGCGCTTGAGCAGGAACACCGTCAGGGCCAGCGTGATGGCCTCGGCGGCGGGGAAGGCCGACCACACGCCGTTCATGCCGAACAGGGCGCTCAGGATCAGCGAGCAGGTGACGATGGCGGCCACGCCCCGGCTGACCGAGGTGATGGTGGCCTCGGTGGGGCGGTTGACCGCGCCCAGATAGCCCGCCGCAACAATATTGCAGCCTGCAAAGAAGTAGCCCAGGAAGTAGATGCGCATACCGCTGTGGGCATATTCGGCCATCAAAGCAGAGTTCTCGCTGTTGAAGAGGGCAACAAAGGTATTGGTAAAGCCAAACACGGCACCGTACAACACCGCCGCCAGCGCCAGCGCGGTGCCGCAGCCCAGCAGAAGCAGCTTTTTTGCTCCGGTCATCTCATTTTTGCCGTAGCACTGGCTGATCAGCGGCTGGGCACCCTGGGCCACGCCGTTGAAGATGGCTGTTGCCACCAGCGCAAAGTTTGCCACCACGCCGTAGGCGGCCACGCCCACGTTGCCCGCCAGCCGGAGCAGCAGGAAATTGAACACGGTGGTGGTCACAGCAGAGGAGAGCTCCCCGACAAAGCCGGAGATGCCCAGCTGGCAGCTCTGCACCAGCAGCCGGGCCGAGGGGGCCTGCCGGACAAAGGTGAGCGTGTTGCTCTTTTGAAAGAAGTGGCGGCTGCAGATGGCGATGCTGAGCACCGGCGAGATGGCGGTTGCCAGCGCCGCGCCGGGCAGGCCCAGCTCCATGGGGAAGATGAAGATGTAATCGAACACCACATTGAACAGGCTGCCGCTCAGGGTGGCCACCATGGCAAGGGACGGGTCGCCGTCGTTGCGGACGAAGGCCGAGAGGATGTAGTTGCACATGAAGAAGGGTGTGAACAGCAGGAAGATGCGGGTGTAGTTCAGGCCCAGCGCCACAATGTCCGCATCGCCGCCCATGAGCTGCAGGAGCGTGCCCGGGCAGAACGCGCCCGCCAGCATGAACGGGATGGCGATCAGGCAGGCGCAGAGGATGGCGTTGGAAAAATACCGCTGCGCCCGCGCCTCGCCCTGCGCCTGCAGGATGGCGTACCGGGTGGCCGCACCCAGGCCGATCATCGAGCCGAAGGCAAAGATCAGGTTGTACATGGGCAGGCAGAGGTTCAGCAGGGTCACGCCGTCGGTGCCCGCCACCTGGGCGATGAAATAGGTGTCGGCCAGAATATAGCACGATGTGCCGATCAGACCGAAAATATTCTGCGACACATACTTGAAGAACTGCTTTGTCAGGTTCATGGATGCTTCCTTTCCGCGGGGAGAATAGGGGAGTGAAACGTAAAAACGACTACTACTATATCATAAAACTTGGCATATTTCAACGAAAAAGCGAGGAAACACGCCGCCTTTTCCCAAACGGAACACTTCTCCCCGGGGAGATGCTGCTATCCGAAAATGTCATACAAACACTGTCGCTTTTGTGCAACTTGCCAAAGATGTTTTTGGGTTATTGACAAAAAAAAAAAAAAAGTTTTATGATTTTTGTGTAAGTTGCCGCATAAAAACAGAAGAATCGGCAAACCAATCGAAAGGCTGCGACGCAAAGCTAAAGGGCCTGTAATATGGCAGCCAGCCGCACTTTCTCAACCATACCGCACATGGGCATCACCTCAAGGGGCGGTAGATTCCCAAAGTACAAAACGCAGAGCGTTGTACCAGCCATTTGGCCGGTGCGGCGCTCTTTTTGCTTTGTGCGGGCATGGTTATATTTTGGGAATAATTCATAAAAGGAGGATTTTTATGAGATTGAAACGAGTGATCAGCGCCGCCTTGGCAGTGAGCATGGCAGTTTCCATGATGCCTGCTACTGCGGTTTCGGCGTTTGCAGAGGGAACGAGCACCAAAACTGCGGAGACAACCACTGTTACTGGCAAGAATAGCATCGAAAGCAAAGCAGAAACCTCTGGTTATTGTGGTGCAGAGAATCAGGAAAAGAGTGTTCAGTGGGCTTTCAATAAGGAAACCGGCGTTCTGACCATTTCTGGTACCGGCCGTATGGCGGATTATAAGTACGGCAATACGGAAGATACCCGCCCTTGGGCAGCTTTTTCAAATGTAATCAAAGAGGTTAAAATTGAAGAGGGCGTTACCGGTATTGGTGGTAATGCTTTCCGAAATCTTACTGCACTGACCAAGACAAATATTCCTGCAAGCATTAACTATTTGGGTGATTACATCTACCGCGCAGATAGTGAACTTACGGATGTTGAATGGGCACCCAATTTTACGGCACCTAGCCTTAAGGATAACGATACGAATGGTGGAACGTATACTGGTACATATGTTCCAACCAGTATGTTTGATTTCTGCTCCAAACTGGGTGACGGCAAAGAGCTGACGAAGTGGCTTCCCAGTAGCTTTACTGGCGTTGGTTGTGCTGCGTTCCGTGGAACACAGTTTACAGTTGATTTTGATAACTGGAGCAATTTGAAGTATATTGGTGCCCGTGCATTTGAGCAGATGCCTCATCTTGAGAGTTTTACGCTGACAGATGGTATTCAGATTGGTTTGAGAGGTACGGATTCTAATGCGTTCAATGGTTCTGGATTGAAGAAACTGATTGTAAATACTGAGGAAGTACCGAGAAGCTTTGCGAATGGATGTACAGAATTGACAGATATTACATTAGGCAGTGCTGTAAAAAAGATTCAACCTTTCGCATTTTATTCGACAGCTATTACTACATTAGATGTGCCGGAAGGAATCAGTAACATTGGAGATTCTGCATTTTATGCTTGTCAAAATTTTAATAAATTGACATTTCGGGGCAAGGTAACATTAGGGGAAAAGGTATTTACTGCGTGCGGCATCAAAGAACTTGATATTCTGGATGGTGCAGAAGTCATTTGTACAGGTGGAGATCCTTTTAGGGGAAGTGGAAGTGATCCTGCGGTGACCACAATCAATGCAGTTGAGTTAAAAGGTGCGTTAAAGAGTGGTAAGGAAGATCAAACAGACGGGAGTCTTTGGCACGATATATTTTCTAAAAATGCTGGAATAACAACGGTAAATGTTTGTGGCCAAAACCTGCAATATGTGCGACCGTCAGTATTTCCGAGTATGGAAACATTGAATGTAACAGGCGGAGATGCGCACATTCCAGCTGAAAATACCTATGCTTTCTCTGGAAATACTACACTGAAGCATGTTGACATCGATGTTGATACTTACACAGAAGATGAATATGAGGATAAAGATGGAAAACAAGCTGTGGTAGCATCTTTCCGTAACGCACAGGCGCTTGAAACCTTTGCGGTGAGAGCCAATAACGTAAAACTTGGAAATCGAACTTTCTGTGAGTGTGCAAATTTGAAGAAGATTGATTTTACAGGTTGCGACGAGATTCATTATATGAACGGTTGCCTGGGCTCTTCTACGAGTGGACAACCACTTAATCCCAATGTGTGCATTTATGTGAATGACGAATCTGCAAATCCGAGAGCAACCAACAATGATAGTGGGTTGGGTAAAAATGTAGGCATTGTCTTTGTTGTCGATGGCGGCATTGTTGACATGAATAAGACCGGTTTTGACAGCGTAACCAAGGCTGGATGTACCGCAAAATGGTATGAGGACGCTAAATGCCAGACCGAAACCGAGGATACTACCCCCGTAACGGGTAAAACCTATTACGCCAAGTGGGCAAAGAACAATTACACTGTGACCTTTAACAACAATGGGCATGATGAAAAGCCTGCTGACAAAACTGTTGAATATGGTGACTCTGTTACTGGCCTGCCTGAGCTGAGCGACAGTACCAACGAATGGGTCTTTACAGGTTGGTACACGGACGCAGAGTGCACTACTGAATACAAGAACGAGCCTATTACCAAGGCAATTACTCTTTATGCGGGCTGGCGTAAATATACGAACACTTCGCTGACCGCAAAGGTTTCCAAGAGTGACTATCTGGTCAACACCCCTGCTGATGTGAATGTCACGGTTACTCCCGGCGATGATTTTAGTAAGCTCATGCAAGATAAGGACAACATCAAGATTTCGCTGACCTACGATGATGATGTTACCAGTGTGATGCTGAACGGCAAAGTGCTGGACAAGAAAGAATACACCATTTCCGAGTTGATGCCGCTGATGGGCCAGAATCGCAAGCTGGACGTAACCTATGGCAAGGCCGGTACGCATACCTTTGGTATTGCCCTGAAAAATGGGGACAAGATTGTGAGTGAGTGCGGCACGGATATCGTTGTTGCCGAAGAGGCTGCCGAACTGACCCCTGCAACCAAGCTCTACACCCTGACCGTCAAGAACGCTGATGTTACCATTAAGAATGGTGACGAAGAGATCAAGGCTGAGAAGAACGACAAGGGCGAGCTGATCGCCAAAGTGCCCGAAAAGGCTGACGTGACCGTGACCTACACCAGCCAGAGCGATGCCGTTGCATTTGACCAGTGGACGATTACCACCGATGAAACGCTGGATGTGGATGTCAAGAACAACCCCCTGAAGTTCCAGATGCCTGCCGGTGGCGTGACCATCGAAGCCATGACAAAGGATGCCTCCATTGAGGAGGACGAGCCCAATATTCTGGGCACCGCCGCCGTGGTCGGCACTGCCGCTGCTGGCACCGCCATTCTGGCATGGCAGGGCTACCAGCTGGGCACGGAGCTGTACCTGAAAACCGCTCTGCCCGCTGGTACTGCCATCCCCACAAACCGTGCCGAGCTGGCCCTGCTGGTGTGGAACCATGCCGGTAAGCCCGCACCCGCCGCAGTTCTGCCCGCCGATGCCACCGATACCCAGAAGGCCATTGCCTGGGCTGTGGAAAACGATCTGCTCAAGGCCGCAAAGGACAATGGCGAGACCTATGTGGATACCGATTCCGTGAGCCGTGTTGAAGTGATCCGCGTGTGGAATAAGGCACAGGAAAAGTAAACCCCACCGTCATCCCTTCGGGATGCCACCGCCCCTAATAGGGGCGGCCTTGGCAAAAAGGTGAAACTATCCGCTATGCCAAGGGCCCCCCTATTAGCGGGGGCTGTCGCTGAAAGCGACTGGGGGGTTGCCCCCACAACCGAGCCATTCTCTATTCCCAAATAACCTGTGGAAGCGCCCTGCCGGGGAACCGGTGGGGCGCTTCTGCATAGGGGCGGGAGCCGAAACCGCCGCTTTTTCCGCTCTAGCGCCGTGGTTTTTATTGACAAGCTCCCGGCTTGCTATTATAATAGAACAGTCATAATAGCATTCGTGCGCGGCTTTGCGGCTGCGTCAATCCAATAGACAAGGAGAAGATCCAAAATGGCACAAGAAATCAAGATGTCCGCTTCCGGCCTGAAGGCGATGCAGGACGAACTGGAATACCTCAAGACGGTCCGCCGCAAGGAGCTGGCCGAGGAGATCAAGGAAGCCCGCAGCCACGGCGACCTTTCTGAGAACAGCGAGTACGATGAAGCCAAGAACACCCAGGGTCTGGTGGAGAACCGCATCACCGAGCTGGAGCAGATGGTCAAGAACGCTGTGATCATCGACGAGAGCGAGCTGAGCGTGGACAGCGTTGCTGTTGGCACCCACGTCTCCATCAAGATGATCGGCGATGATGAGGCCGAGGAGTACGACATCGTTGGCCGCACCGAGGCTGACCCCATCAACGGCAAGATCAGCGACGAGAGCCCCGTGGGTCACGCTCTGCTGGGCAAGGCCGTGGGCGAGAAGGCTGAGGTCCTGCTGCCCTCCGGCCAGACCGTCGAGTACGAAGTGCTGGCCATCACCCACGCCGCAAACTGAGCCTGAACGGGAGGAAACCATGGAAGAGCAAAAGAGAAACCCCGCTCAGGGCCTGTCTGAGAGCGAGCAGGTGCAGGTGCGCCGCCAGAAGCTGGCCGACCTGCAGGCTGCCGGAAACGACCCCTTCACCCTGACCAAGTTCCCGCAGGACGCATACTCTGCCGACCTGAAGGAAGAGTTCAAGGAGCTGCCCAACGAGACCGACAGCGGCAAGCAGGTCGCGCTGGCCGGCCGTATGATGTCCAAGCGCGTGATGGGCAAGGCAAGCTTTGCTCACCTGCGCGATGACAAGGGCGATATCCAGCTGTATGTCCGCCGCGACGAGCTGGGCGAGGAGGCCTACGCCGCCTTCAAGAAGCTGGACGTGGGCGATATCATCGGTGTCAAGGGCGAGGTGTTCCGCACCAAGACCGGCGAGCTGAGCGTTCGTGCCACCGAGCTGACCCTGCTGGCCAAGAGCCTGCGCCCCCTGCCCGAGAAGTTCCACGGCCTGACCGATACCGAGATGCGTTACCGTCAGCGCTATGTGGACCTGATCGCCAACCCGGAGGTGAAGGATACCTTCGTCAAGCGCAGCCAGATCCTGAAGGAGATCCGCGCCTATCTGGACGAGAAGGGCTTTTTGGAGGTGGATACCCCCATCCTGACCCCCTTTGAGATCGGTGCCTCCGCCCGTCCCTTCTACACCCACCACAACAGCCTGAACATGGACATGGTGCTGCGCATTGAGACTGAGCTGTACCTCAAGCGCCTGATCGTGGGCGGCATGGACCGCGTGTACGAGGTTGGCCGCATCTTCCGCAACGAGGGCATGGACCCCAAGCACAACCCCGAGTTCACCAGCATCGAGCTGTATCAGGCCTTTACCGATTTCCACGGCATGATGGACCTGGTGGAGGAGCTGTACAAGCGCCTGGCCCTCAAGATCTGCGGCAGCATGGTCATTCCCTATCAGGGCAAGCAGATCGATATGAGCCACTGGGAGCGCCTGACCATGGTGGAGGCCGTGAAGAAGTATTCCGGCGTGGACTTCAACGATTGGAAGTCCGACGAGGATGCCATTGCCTCTGCCAAGGAGCATCATGTGGAGCTGCCCGAGGTCCCCACCAAGGGTGCCATTCTGGCCGAGTTCTTCGATGCCTTTGTTGAGGACAAGCTGATCCAGCCCACCTTTATCTATGATTATCCTGTCGAGATCAGCCCGCTGGCCAAGCGCAAGCCGGACGATCCCGCCTTTACCGAGCGCTTTGAGTACTTCATCGACTGCACCGAGTACGGCAACGCCTTCAGCGAGCTGAACGACCCCATCGACCAGAAGGGCCGCTTTGAGCGTCAGGTCGCCGAGCGCAAGGCCATTGAGCCCGACTGCAAGGCTCAGGTGGATTACGACTACGTCAACGCTCTGGAGTACGGTCTGCCCCCCACGGGCGGCCTGGGCTTCGGCGTGGACCGCCTGGTCATGCTGCTCACCGACAGCGCCTCCATCCGCGATGTTCTGCTGTTCCCGACGATGAAGCCGATTGAGCAGTAAAATGCAAAATTAAAACGCAGATACGATGAAATTATGAACAGATTTCAAGCGACATCTGCGGTACTACACCACAACTACACCAATTTTGGGACGTTTTCCCGAAAAAGAGCCTTACAAAGCGGTGTGGTGTAAGAAGTGAATAGACGGATTGGTGTAGTAGGTACACCGAACTCCCAAAACGAAGATACGGCAGCTATGTTGCGAAAAACAACGTAGCTGCCGCTTTTTGTTTCATATAAGGATTTTATGCTACCAATCGGCGTTCCCTGCGGTTAAATCAGCTCGTCGCTGGTGATTATAAAATGCACCTTGATTCAGCATACGCCAAAATTTACGCCAATGATTCATAGCACACGTTCCACCCAACGCAGTGCAGCGTTAAGACGCTCACTTTGCCGGTCATGATGGCCGTAGTCATCCAGCACAGTTTTAGCTCCACATGTCGCTTGCAGGGCAGTGTGGACTCGTTGGGCGTAGCTATAGGCATCACACAGACGGTTGTTGTGGCCTTCGCCCTCCCGGATACCATTTTGCAGATAAACCTGTGCGGAGTAGTTTTTGGGGACATGTTCCTCTATGAAATCGGCAACACCCGGATACCAGAACGACCCACAGAGGGAAAATACTGCAGCAAAGGCATCTGTTTCCCAGAGACTCATGGTTGCAGCCAGACCGCCCAGCGAATAGCCGCCATACGCCAGTTTTTCCGTGTCAAGGGCGTATTCGTCTATAAGCGCCGGGAGAATTTCGTTGTTCAGTTCTCGATGATATTGTCCTAGCTGCCCGCCAAAATCCGGTGTGCCCGGTCGAAAAGCCGGTTCTGGCCACGGGGTATACTCTGAAAGTCTGTTATTGGGGTATACCCCCACCAACACTGCTCGTTCCGTGCGCAGATTCAACTGCTCAATCAGTTCCCCATCGTTGAGTAGGATTGCAGGATTTTTGCCTTTGCGCAGTCCCTTTTCCGGGAACCGGGCTCCAATTCGATGTGAACCGAGGTTTAGAATATCCATCCATAACCACCCTTTTTTGTCAATTATTACGCAGTGTGGGGTGCTCCCCACATAGACAAACGGTAGCATTTTGTGCTATATTAGCATTAACTAACCGCTTTTGCACAAAGGAGCTCCCAATGAATCAAATATCCGCGCTTCCTAATCCGCTGGAAATTTTATTTCAGGAATACAATCAGGGCCGAATCGAGTCTGTCGGCTTCCGCAGCTTTACCCTGCACGCTGGTGAGAGTAATAGCTACCGCACCCTGAAAAGTGCACTGATTGTTCCGGTGTCGGGTCGGGCCATCTTCTCATTTGAGCACGAACCCTTCATTGCCAAGCGAGGACTATTCCTGCACGGATGTCCCGACAAGACCCTGACCATTTCGGCCTTGGGCGAGCAGGATTTCCACTACATCAATATGTACTACGAAAACGACCGGCCTTTGCTGTTCTCCCACAAGCTCAAAAATCCGGAACAGACCTTTTCCATTCTGGAGCAGATCCTAAAGCTCCACCCGGACGCTGACATCCGCAGCCAGTACCAGCAAGAAAAGCTGACAGAAGAGTTCTTCGCCCAGATTTTTGCAGATTTTCAGCCCGAGGAAACTTACAATGAAAGCCAAATCATGAGCATCCTGCTGGATTTCATCGCAGAGCACTATGCAGAGCCGCTGACGCTGGACGCACTGGCCGAGCAGGTCAATGAGAAAGCTGGACATGTCAGCTATCTCTTTTATAAGTACAAAAACATCCGCCCCATCGATTACCTCATCAATTATCGTGTCCGAATAGCCACTGAGCTTTTGCGTTCCGGCGACTACACTGTGACACAGGCCGCTCATGAGGTCGGCTACCGAGATGCCTGTTATTTCAGCCGCATTTACAAAAAACGGATGGGCTTTCCGCCCACCCGTATTCTGCCATAACCGAAATTTTTGATTTCAGGTTCCGTTAAGATGCACTGTACATGAAGTTGTACAGGGTCTCAGCAGAATCGATGACCCGTGCACCGTAGTCCATTACGTCATCATAATCCATCTCGATGACCTTCTGGTTGGCGATGGCGGGAACCTCCTGCACGACGGCGTTGGAGGTCAGCTGCTCCACCGCGTCGGCATCGGTGGAACCAAAGCGGTCTGCGCGGACGTAGACGATGATATCCGGGTTCATGGAGACCAGATTCTCCAGCGTCAGGCCGTTGCCGCCCTTGTCCAGAACATTTTCAGCGTTCAGGGCATTCAGCATACAACTGCTCATCTTGGAATTGAAGGCCACGAAGGTGCCATCGGCGTAGCCAGCCATGAACAGAACCTTCAGGGGCTCTCCACTCTGGCCGCTGACCTTGTCCATCAGCGCGTCGATTCTCTCCTGCAGCTCGTCAGCGTAAGCGTTTGCAGTCTCCTGCACGTTGAAAATCTCGCCAATGTTCCGCACATCTTCTACGATGTTGTCCAGAGCCTGGTCAGTGGAAGCACTGGCCAACTCGGTATAGACGGGAATGCCCAGTTCCTGATAGGATTGGACGGTGCCAATGCTGCTTTCGGTGAACATCAGAGGACCCTTGCCAAGGATCAGATCCGGCTCGGTGGCAAGGATAGTCTCCTTGGAAACAGACTTCTTATCGCCAAGGCTGTTCAGCGAAGCAACTTCATCGGCGATGTCGCCTTTCAGGGCGTTGTCATTATCGAACACACCGACAATTTTGTCCTTGAGCCCCAGCTTAATGAGCAGCTCGGTCATGGACAACTGGGTGGACAGCACCTTTTCGGGGGCATGATCGTAGGTCATATCCACAGCATTGCCATCAGCGTCATAAATCTGCAGGGTCAGGGGGTAAGAGGTCTCTTCGGCGGAGACGGTGCTCTCGGCAACAGACGAAGCAATCTCAGAGGAGGCGGCAGCAGACGATGCCACAGAAGATGCGGTCTGACCACAGCCAGTGGTCAGCATGACGGCTGCCAGTGCCGCGGCAGCAACACTCAGGGTTTTCTTTTTCATAAAGGTTCCTCTTTCTGCGGGGTACTCCCGCGTTTTTGTTATAGATATTGAATCATCAGTTTTCCGTTGATCGGGCTGGGGTACACACAGGCTTCTACATCAAAGATTCGGCGCAGATTTTCGGGGGTTATCACCGCTTGAGGCTGGCCCTGCGTTACAATTTCGCCTTGTTTCATCAGATAGAGGTGGTCGCAGAATTGTGCTGCAAGGCTCAGATCGTGCAGCGCTGCCAGGACCGTGATCTGCAAATCTTTGATGATTGAAAGGATTTCTAACCGATAACGGATATCCAGATGATTTGTCGGTTCGTCTAGGATCAGGATCTTGGGCGACTGGGTCAGCGCGCGGGCCAGAACCACTCGCTGCTTTTCGCCGCCCGAGAGAGACTGAAAGTTACGGTCACGGTAGTTTTTCATACCAACCTTGTCCAGTGCTTCCAAAGCTATCTCGTAGTCCCTCTCCCGTTCTTGCTCCAGCAAGGAATGGAAGGGATACCGTCCCATCAGGGCGATGTCCAGCACGGTATAGTCAAAATTGATCTGGTTGAATTGTCCCATCACCGCCATGTTCCGCGCCAGCTTTTTGCCGGGAAAGTGTGTGATGTCCTCGTCATCCAGACGAACGATGCCGCTGTCCATCTTTTGTGTGCGGTAGATGGAGCGGAGTAGAGTGGTCTTGCCGCTGCCGTTGGCACCCAGCAAGGCCGAGAATTTCCGGTCCGGCACCTCAATGGAGAGATGCTGTACAATTGGTTTGCCGGAAATCGAAATGTTTACGTCTTTCGCATCCAGTCTCATTCAATTGCCTCCAAATCCATATTTTTTACGCACCATCACATAGACGAAGAACGGCGCACCCATCAAGGCGGTGAAGATGCCCACAGGCAGCTCGGTGTTGGGAATCAGACTGCGGGCGATGGCATCTACCCAAAGCATGAACAGTCCGCCGGATAATGCCGCAATCGGCAGTAGTTTTCGGTGGGCTGTGCCGGCAATGGCGCGGGAAACATGCGGGATGATGAGCCCCACAAATCCGATAGTGCCGCAAACCGATACAAGTGCACCGGTCAGCACCGAGAGCACCAGCAGGTAAACCAACCGACACCGGAAGGTGTTGATGCCGATGGTGGAAGCTGCTTCCTCGCCCAACATCAGGCCATCCAGCGTCTGCGCCTGCGTCCGGAAAAAGACTGCTGCCGCCAGTACGATCAGTGTGATAAGGCCGATGTTTTTCCATCCGGCGCGGGTCAGGGAGCCCATCGTCCAGAACTTGATGGACATCATACCGTCCGAATCGCCTGCTACCGCAATGATAAAGTTGGAAAATGCTGTCAGCAGTGCATTGACAATCATGCCGGAGAGAATCAGTTTGACCGAGGTGGTTTTACCGTCCGCCGAGGAGAGGGCCAATACGAGAAAGCAGGCACCGCCTGCTCCTACAAAGGCCCAAAAGCCGGAGATCACGCCCAGCCCTAAAAAGAGTGAACCAGTGGCTCCCAGCGTTGCGCCTGCCGACACACCAAGAATATATGGGTCTGCCATTGGGTTTTGGACAACTGCCTGCATCACGCAGCCACAGAGCGCCAGCCCGCTTCCGGCCAGAAAGCCCAGAATAATTCGGGGCATTCGGATCTGCCAGACGATCTGTTCAAATGCCAAAGATACCGAGGTGCCTGTGTCTGTCCCGAACAGGTGCCGAAGCAGGATCGATAGTGTATCTTGTACCGGAATGCGGACTGCTCCCATGCAAAGCGTAATAATTGCAGAAACAAGCGTTAGAATCATCAATAGAATGATCGTCAGTCGTGTCTTTTTCATATAGAAATTACCTTCTCAAGTGGTTCGAGGTTAGCTTTGACTACCTGCAAAGTATTTTACAGGCTGCTTGCAGATTTGTCTATGGACAATTCTTTAAAGAATGGACGATTCTTAAAAACCGGATAGCCAGATTACTTTTTGTCAAGAGGGTAGGCGTCGTCCAGCCCTCTCTCTTTTTGCCAAAGTTTTCCTCGCCTTTTCTTGCAAGCTGCCGAAAGTGACGCGTTCTCAAAAGTTCGCGTTTGCGTAGCGCAGCAGAGCAATGAAAGCCCCAGTGGGGCTTTTAAGCGGCAGAACG
>ULQR01022103.1_pt1 | contig 13624 bp, 10 predicted proteins | sample 1954711 | NCBI WGS metagenome assembly ULQR01 (sample SAMEA4835661, study PRJEB28245) | human gut metagenome | biome: gut microbiome; material: fecal sample | place: Denmark | collected 2008
CCGGCGTCGACGAGCTTATAGAAGAAGGGGCCGCGGGCGCCCAGTTTGTAGCCGTGGCGCAGAGCGCGGCGGCAGATGCGGCGCAGCACGTAGGCGCGGCCTTCGTTGCCCGGCACCACACCGTCAGCGACGCAGAAGGCGCAGGCGCGGATGTGGTCGGCGATGACCTTGAGGGACGGCGAATTGATGTCGGCAGGAACCGTCGACACGCTTTCGACCGCGGCCTTGGCGGCAGCGAGCAGGTTCTTAAAAAGGTCAATGTCGTAGTTGCTGTGGACGCCCTGAAGCACCGTAGCAATACGTTCGAGACCCATGCCCGTGTCGATAGAGGGGCGCGGCAGCTTATGCATTTCGCCCTTTTCGTCACGATAGAACTGCATGAAGACGAGGTTCCAAATCTCCATGTAGCGGTCGCCGTCTTCCTCGGGGCTCCCCGGAGGGCCGCCCTGGACGGAAGGACCGTGGTCATAGAAGATTTCTGAGCACGGGCCGCAGGGGCCTGTATCGCCCATCATCCAGAAATTGTCTGACATGTAGCGGGCGCCCTTGTTGTCGCCGATGCGCACGATGCGGTCGGCGGGGATACCCACTTCTTTATGCCAGATGTCATAGGCCTCCTGGTCTTCGGCGTAGACCGTCACCCAGAGCTTTTCCGGCGGCAGGTGGAAGTGTTCGGTGAGGAGCTCCCAGGCGAAATGAATGGCATCCTTCTTGAAATAGTCGCCGAACGAGAAGTTCCCGAGCATTTCGAAGAAGGTGTGATGACGGGCGGTGTAGCCGACGTTGTCGAGGTCATTGTGCTTGCCGCCGGCGCGGATGCACTTCTGCGACGTTGTGGCGCGCTTATAGGGGCGATGATCGAATCCGAGGTAGACGTCCTTGAACTGATTCATGCCGGCATTGGTAAAGAGAAGCGTCGGGTCGTTGCCGGGAACGACGGGGCTGGACGCCACAATGGTGTGACCTTTGCTTTCGTAGAACTTTAGAAAGGTCCGTCGAATGTCTGCGACTTTCATTGGAAATCGGTTTTAGTTGATCTGCTGCGTCGGTGCGTGTACCAAAGGGTCTGCTCTGCCGCCGGCGCGGATAAATGGAGAGATGCGTCATCCGCCGCTCTCCGGCAGGGATGATGGATCCGAAACTAATAATTTTAGACCTATTGGCCCGACAGAATCTTTCTCCGGACGGGTCTGTGCGTAAAAGATTGGGCGTTCGGCTTGATGCCGAACGCCCAATGATTCATATCAGACGTTTTCGAACGGTGTGTCAGGCAATGCGCGAATAGCCGCCGGCGCGATTTGACTCGCGCAGGTAGCGGTCAAACTGCATAGCGACGGCACGAACGAAGATCTTGCCCTTGGGGAGCACCACCAGACGGTCGGGGTAAAGTTCAACCAGATCGTGATGAATGTAGGGCTTCATCTTTCCAAGCTCGTAGGCGAAAACTTCGTCGAAATGGATGCCGAATTTGTCTTCCACATCCTTCTTCTTCAGCTCGAAGTTGCACATGATCTTCATGATCACATAACGGCGCAGCTCATCGTCTTCGTTGAGGTGATAGCCGCGGTTCGTGGCCAGCCGTCCTTCTTTAATGGCGGCGGCCCAATCGTCGAGTTCGCGGGGATTGCAGGCATAGGCGCTGCCGATCTTCGAGATGGAGGAGACGCCCAAAGCGACCATGTCGCATTCTGCTTTGGTCGAGTAGCCTTGGAAGTTGCGCTGCAGCGTACCTTCGATCTGCGCACGCGAGAGCTCATCGTCGATCTTGGCGAAGTGATCCATGCCGATGTAGCGGTAGCCGTTGGCGGTGAGGCGCTTGATGGCATCAAACATGATGTGCACCTTAGTCACTGTATCGGGCAGATCGGCGGGCAGAATTCGGCGCTGGGGCTTGAAGTGGTTGGGCAGATGCGCGTAGTGGTAGAGCGCAATGCGGTCGGGCGAGAGTTCAAGCACTTGGTCGATCGTCTGCGCAAAGGTTTCGCGGGTCTGCTTCGGCAGACCGTAGATCAGATCCATGTTGATGGAGTGGAACCCCTCGGCGCGGGCTGCATCCATCGTTTCCTTCGTCATTTCAAAGGGCTGAATGCGGTTGACCGCCTTCTGCACATCGGGATTAAAGTCCTGGACGCCCAGCGACATGCGGTTCAAACCAATTTCACGGAGCTTTTTCACCTTCGAGGGACCGCAGGTACGCGGATCCACCTCAATGGAGAATTCGCCGCCGGTTTTAGCGAGCGGGAAGCGCTTCGTGAGCGTGTCCATCATGAGTTCGAGCTCATCCTCGGTGAGGAACGTGGGGGTACCGCCGCCGAAGTGCAGCTGTTCGAGCTCCTGCGACCCCGTCAGATGCGCCTTCACCAGATCAGCTTCCTGACCGATTAAATCGATGTATGCCGCGCTGCGGCTATGGTCGCGCGTCACAATCTTGTTGCAGCCGCAGTAAAAGCACACATCGTTGCAGAACGGCACATGCACATAAAGTGAAAGCGGAGCCGGTTCTTTGGCTGTGCCGCGGCCCGCTAAAGCGCGGGCATAGTCTTCGGCAGTGAATTCGGCATTGAACCGGTCTGCTGTCGGATACGAGGTGTAGCGCGGAGCAGGCACGTCGAACTTCTTGAGGAGGTCCATGTCAGGCAGCTCGACGCCGCTGGTTTCCGAATTCGTCATTTTGTGGGGGCCTATGTTTAATTATGACTTGGGTTAAACTTCCTGCTATTATTTTGGAAGCTTGAGTGTCTTTCTTGATGATTATCAACGTGAGGATCAAGGTCGATTGGATCGAAGGGATTTTCCCTGCGAATTCATCTTTATGAGAGCCAACGCCTTGATTCTAGGCAGTCAAGATTATTCAAAAATTAGCTTTTCGAAGCTCCGCTCCCTGTATGTGGATTGTCGCCAATAAAGCGCTGCCGTCAGACGATACGTCTGCGGTGAGGCTTCTTAGCCTACGACTGCTGCATTCTCGTCCTCTGCTTCGGAACTATGAACAGCTGCCGGCCCATGACCCCTCAGGACCGGACGACACACCAAGATGAGGAAGAAGTGGTGGCACTTAATAATCCGGCAATGCTCCTGCGGTCAACGTGCTCGAACTGCAACCTGCGTGAATCCTGCCTCCCGACGGGACTGACCCTGAAGGAGATCGAGCGGCTTGAAGAACTGGTGACCGGCAATCGCTGGCGCATCAAGCGCGGAGAGTCGCTCTTTCGTGCCGGTGACCGTTTTGACACGCTCTACGCCGTCCGTCTTGGATTTTTGAAGAGCACGGTGATGAGCAGCGACGGCCGCGAGCAGGTGACCAACTTCTTTATGGCCGGTGAGATGATCGGCTTTGACGGCATTTCGAGCGGCGTGCATTCCTGTGACGTCACCGCGCTTGAAGATACGGAAGTCTGCGTCATCAATTACGACAAGTTTGAAGAGGCTGCGACCTCCATGCGCTCCATGGGCGCTCATGTGCTCAAGATGCTCTCGCGCGAAATCGTGCGTCAGCACGGCGTGATGCTGCTTTTGGGCTCGATGCACGCAGAAGAGCGTTTGGCGGCGTTCCTGCTTTCGCTTTCTCAGCGCTTTGAACAGCGCGGCTACTCGCGCAGTGAATTTGTGCTTCGCATGACACGAGCGGAAATCGGCTCCTATTTGGGCTTGAAGCTCGAGACCGTGAGCCGCGTTCTGTCGCGCTTCTCGCACGACGGGCTCATTGAGGTCAACCAAAAGCACGTTCGTATTTTTGATGCGGAAGGCCTGCGGGCCATCGTTTCAGGGGTGCCGCTTTCGGAGCAGCGCTAAGCCGCTAAACGTCTGACAGCACGTGTTCCTTCCAAAGGAGATGTTCGATTTTTTCGGATGTCTCCTTTTCTTTCATTCGGCCGCAGATAAAAAAAGGCCGCAACCTTGAGCGGCTGCGGCCTGAGACAGGAGGAAAGAGAGAGTTAAAGATTTGCGGTCGGGGCTCGCATTAAGCTGCGGGCTTGCCGAACGTATGCTTCATATCGCCCACGAAGAGAATCACGTAGATAAGGAGCGCAACAGCGAAGCCGAGCAGGCAGCACTGAGCCATGGACATGAACTTCATGGACGGGATGAGATACCAGCCACCCGCATCGGAATACATCTGGATGATGGATTCCTGCAGCGGAGAGAGCACGGTTCCGAGGGGGACATCGGAATTGTCATAGCCGCAGTCGCCGGTCGGCAGGAACCAGTCCGGAGCCCACTTTTCAAGCGGCAGACAGAACGGATAGTGCGGTTCGAGCGAGCAGCCCTGCATGCCAAAGAGGGCATCAAGGTCTTCAGAGTGAATGGCGTGGTGAATCGAGGAAAGCTTCACCGAGCACATGATGCCGTAGATGCAGCCGTAAACGCCGCACACATAGGCGATGATGCGCATGATGAGAGCCTTCGGCCAGGCGAGCGTGAAGAGGCAGCCGAACGTCATGCACAAGAACGCAAAGCGGATGTACACGCACTGTTCGCACGGCTTCATGTAGAGCCACACCTGAAACACGTTGTGGGCGATCAGCACGAGGCCAGCACTCAGGATGGCGATCACGAGCCAAGGCCAACGCGTCTGGGAGAACAGACCGATGCGGTCAAGAAGCGTATTCATTTCTCAGATCCTGAGGGATTACTTCTTGGAAAGTTCCGTGATGAGGTCAACGAGACCCTGAACGGAGCGGATGGACTTCGTCATGATGAGGTACTTGCCGTTGACGACATAGGCCGGAATGCCCTGAATCTTGGCGACGTCGTAGCTGGGCTTCCAGCTGTCAGCGAGCTGCTGAACTTCAGGCGTCTTGCGGGCGGCTTCGAATTCTTCAGCGGTGGCGCCGATCGCATCAAGACCGGTCTTGAGGAAGGCCGCTTCACCAGAGGCCCAGCGTTCGCCCTGACGGTGGTAAGCCTTGTAGATCGCATCCTTGGCTTTCTTGAAGATCGACTTGGGATCTTCCCAGTCGGTGATGCCGGCAGCCTTGTCGCGCAGCTGGCACCAGGCGAAGAGTTCAGAACCGGCACGGCCGTACTTGCCCTTCGTTTCAATGTGCACCATGTCGAACTTAAGGCCGGTGGCCTTTTCAGCAAGCGGAACCATCTTCGGGTCAACGCCCACGTCGAACTTGAAGCAGAACGGGCAGTCGTAGGACCAAACCTTCACGAGCTTGCCTTCACCGCCAGGAAGGGGCTTTTCAAGGGTGATGTAGTCCGCGTCCTTGCCTTCCGTAAAGGCGAAGGCGGCAGGAGCGGCGGCGGCAGTCGCAAACAGAACGGCAGAAGCGATGAAAGTGCGGCGAAGCATGGTGATGTGTCCTATTCCTTTATGTACAAAGTTCTGTACGGTTCGAATTCAGTGTGTCGATTCAAGACCCGTGCGTTTCCGAGTGAAAGGTTCGCGGGCCGACCGGCGCAAAAGCATCACAGAGTGACTCTTTAAAGGAGTACAGAGCGACGCTTAAGAACTAAGCGAGAAGGAGTATAAGAACGCCGCAGCCACTTTGGGTAGTGCTAAGTGTACGAAATACCTGAAATTGCGGGAATCTCCCCGCATCATCATATAGATTGAAAAAAGGGATTTGCGAATTGTGAAACTGCCTGTGCGTCAACGGCGCCGAAGGTGAATGACGACGCTAGGGGTGCGGCAGCCGGAGAGTTTTGGGGTGTTTGCAGGAATGGCTCGCAATCACGTCGGAGCCAGTATTCACTCATCCGCAGACAAAAAAAAGCCTCGCAGGCGTTTTCCCGTCGCCCGCGAGGCTCAACCCTCAATTTTCTCAACCTAAAGTCAGGAGAAATTACAGTGGAAATCTGTTCTCTCACCAGAATTCCGCTGTGAGAAAACTATATCTAGAAAACACCTCTGCAGGCTTTACAGAATGTTCAAGGGGTGCAACAAAAGGTGACGCAAGTTTCGACATGCTGATGACAGCGGCAAATGAAGGCCGGCGCCTGTTTGCTGCCAAAGACTGCAGCGCTGCCGGCAGGTGCCGAGTTACCGGCTTCCAAAGGCCTTTTTTGAACAGCAAAAAAAACCTCGCAGGCGTTTTCCCGTCGCCCGCGAGGTTCAACCCTCAATTTTCTCAACCTAAAGTCAGGAGAAACACGATGAAATCGTCTCTCTCGTCGCTTTCATCGTGAGAAAACTATAACCCGATAAGCCTGCCATAGGGATTTCTAATTGGTGAAGGCTGCAACAAATCATGAATGGTCTGCGGCACTAGGCCTTTTAGGCAGTTCATTCGAATTGCATTAAAGATATTGCCTTACCAATATGGTCTTGCATTGGTGCGTCGATAGGTTTCAAGCGGCTCCACAGCAATAGAAGCAATTTCACTGGCCGTAAGACCTGCAACACGTTCCTTGCCTGCGTAACCGTGCAGCATGACGGCGCCAAGCACTGATTCCACTGTGTCGTAGCGCTGCCCGAGGAAGCTTGCAATCATGCCTGAAAGCACGTCGCCGCTGCCCGCAGTGGCGAGCGAAGCCGTAGCGTAGGGACTGAGCCATGTGCGAGAGCTTCGCATGGCAATCAGCGTGCCCGGTCCTTTCAGAACGGTGATGGCGCCAGTCTGCAGGGCAATATCACGAACGGCATTGACGCGGTCGCTCTGAATGATCTGAGGCGTCACTTTCAGCAGTCGGGCGCCTTCAGCTTCATGCGGCGTAAGGACGGTGGCTACTGTGCGGTGCAGCAGTGTGGTAAGGAGCGCTTTGTCCCCGGCAATGAGGTTGAGGGCATCGGCATCGAGTACGAGCGGGATATTCGAGGCCAGAGCGGCTTCAAGCCGAGCCTTGGCAGCGGCGCTCTGTCCGAGTCCAGGACCAATAACGGCAGCGGTGAAGCGGCTGAAGTCAAGCGGGGTGCTCGAGAACATCAGTTCCGGCGCGACCGGGTCCACCATCATGGCGTTGGGCGTAAGCAGCTCAACCGTTACGGTCCCAGCCCCCATGCGCAGCGCCGCACGGGCTGAAAGGAGCGCCGCGCCGATGTGGCCTTCCGCACCGCCCACGACGGCAACGTGCCCGAAGGTGCCCTTGTGGGAGAACTTCGGACGAGGCTGGCAAATGTGATCAAAGTCGGAATACTCGATGAGGCCCAGACGCGTGAGCGGAACGGAAACGTCGAGTTCGCTCACAACCACTGCACCGGCCGCGTCGACGCCTTCATTCATGTAGAGTCCGGATTTGGCCGAGAGGAATGTAACAGTGGCATCAGCGGTTACGCCGGGCATCGTGCCGACCCAGTGACCGGTTTCGCTGTGAAGTCCAGAGGGCACATCCAGAGCCAGTCTGAAGCATTGGCGTTCGTTAAACCAGAGTATGGCGTCCAGATAGTCGCCGGTGATCGGGCGCTTGAGGCCTGTGCCGAAGAGACCGTCCACAACGGCATCGGCCTTTTCTGTCATGTATGGGTCGGAGATCACGGTGCCGCCGAGGGCGATCCAGTCGGCAAGCATTTCGCGGGCGAGCTCAGTCTTGGGTTCTCCGCCGGGCATGACGAGCTGCACCGTGTGACCGAGGCGCTTGAGCTCACAGGCGCAGACAATGGCGTCGCCGCCGTTATTGCCTGGGCCGGCAAGCACTGTGACGTGCGGACACGGCAGACGTTCGTCGAGCCACTTTGCGGCGAAGGTGCCCGCACGGCGCATCAAAGTGTCTAGGCCCATGCGCACGGCGCAGCGGGCTTCGAGTTCACGCGACTCTTCAAGGTTCATGATGGTTCGACTCATCTTGGGTCCTTTCGATGTATGAGAGCGGATTTCACTGGTATGCAGCGCAGATGCTGTGCGCAGCTCTCAATTTTTCAACAGTGCCGTCATTCTAAAGGCGGATCAATCAGATGGATCAAGGCGCACCGAAAAGCGCCCGTGAAGGCACAATATCAACATCAAATGTTTTGTCCGTTCGCATGAACACCCGAGTTCCATCATGAGCCGCATTCCGCTTATTCAATTGCCTGCGCCCCGTGCAGAGCGCCCCAATGATCCGCTTGAAGAGAAGACTTTCAAAGAGGAGGTGCTTTTTAACAGCAGTTTCGTAAAGATGGTGAGAGACGATATCAAGCTGCCTGACGGGGGACTTTCCAAGCGTCTCTACCTGACTCATGGCGGAGCCTGCGCCATGGTTGCGCTCGGCGACGACGGCACCATTCTGCTCGAACGCCAGTGGCGTCATCCGCTCAAGCGCAGCTTCTGGGAACTGCCCGCGGGAAAAATAGACCCCAATGAAGAAGAAATCGCCTGCGCTAAGCGTGAGTTGATTGAGGAGTGCGGCGTTCAAGCGCAGGAATGGACCAAACTCGGCGTTATCAACAATGCGATCGGCTACAGCAATGAGCACATCGCCATCTATCTGGCCAGAGGTCTCACTGAAGTTGAGCAAAAGCTCGACGAAGGCGAGTTCCTGGAGGTTTACCGTGTGCCGTTTGGCGAGGCTTGGGAGATGGCTGTTGACGGACGCATTACGGATGTGAAAACCATTTCGGGCATTTTTTGGCTCAAAGCCTGGTTTGAGCGAAAGGGACTTGAACCCTAAAAGACGTTCGGCCGTCCTTTTCTGCCCAAGCACTCTGGCCGTCGGCAGTGTTTGCCGGCGGCGCAGAAAGTGCGAGGCGGATGAAGTGTGTTCACACCGCCGAGAGGTGCTTCATGCGGCTAAGCAGCATGCGCAGTGCAAACAGCATGAGCGCAGAGACTAAAACGCAGATGAGCGCCATCGCCATTGCAACCGAGGCCGAGCCTTGCTCGAACTCGTTGACAATAAAGGTTGAAATCACCAGAACATCGGGCGGCGAAATGAGGCTTGCCGCAACAAGTTCGCGCAGCACGATGATGAAAATCATGATGAAGCCCTGTACGATGCCGACGGCAATGAGGGGCAGCGTGATGCGCGTTAAGACGAAGAAAGGTGATCCGCCGCAGACGCTGCCGGCTTCTCTGAGTGACGGGCTCACCTGCATCCAGGCAGACGTCGTGTACTGGATGGCGTAGGGCAGAAAGAGTATGACGTATACCAACACCATAAAGCCCATGGTGTTGTAGAGCGGTATCCAGGTGTAGATCTGGTTCCAAAAGAGCATCAGACCGATTGCCATGACAATGCTGGGGAGCATTTCTGGGAGCAGTCCGATGCCTTCCAGAAGGCGTCCCATCCGTCCTGAATGACGGATGAGCCAGACGATGACTGTGCCGAGAAGACTCGCAATGAAGCCGACTGAAAGCGCAAGCATCAAGGAGGTGACGAAGGCGTCGAGCCCCTTTGGGTTTTCGGTAAAGAGCTCAACGTAGTGCATCAGCGTAAAGTTGCCCAGCGCCAGCCCATATCCTCGAATCTTAATGAGCGAGGTGGCGATCACGGAAAACCATGGCACACCGACAGCGAGGAGCAGCACGATGCCAATGTATAAAGCGGCAGCGCGGCGCGGCCAGCCAGAGAGTTTCCAGAAGGCCGGACGTGCTCCCTTGGCGCCGACCAGCCGAAAGGAGCGGTTGGCAGTGATCCAGCTCTGAAGCATCCACATCGCCATGCAGATCGTAATGAGAATGAGCGAGAGTGTTGCTGCAGCTCCGAAATTGACCGGAGCAGTTGTGGCATAGGCATGGATCTTCGTGGTGAAGACATCAAAGCCGATGCGGCGGCCCAATGTCGACGGCGTGCCGTACTCTGCAAGCGTCTTTACAAAGACGAGCAGCATCGCAATTGCATAATTGCCGGTCACAAGCGGCAAAAGGACTTGCTTTAAACGTTTGCTGAAACCCGCACCGGAGACCGCCGCGGCTTCCTCAAGATTGCCGGGCACACGGATCAGCGCATTCTTCATGATCGTCGTCATGAAGGGAAGCGCGTGGAGACTCATTACGAAAACGAGCCCGCCTAAGCTGAAAAATGCCGGCGTAACTGCGCCTGCGGGCGGCAGAAGCTGTTCGAGCAGTCCGCGCTTTTGCATGAAAAGAATCCAGCCCATCGCACCGATGTAGGGCGGCGTCATGAAGGGGATCAAAAGCGCGACATCGAGCCAATGACTTTGACCCCAGGATGTGCGGGAAAGAAGCAGGGCCAGAGGGTGGCCATCACCGTTGTGAGCACAACGACCAAGCCGGCAAGCACGATCGAATTGACGACCGTTTCGACGTTCTCAGAAGCAAGCGCCGCATCCAGTGCATGCTGCACAAGCAGGGATTCATTCTCGCTGCCGGTGAAGGACGTGATGAAAATGCTTCCCAGAGGACAGACGATAAAAATGACGAGTGCGGCAAGCGCAACAATAGCGGAGAGCCGGACGCCGGCAGATGCGCTCGGATGCATGCGTACCTAGATAATTTGAAAGATGACTCAGCCGCCGGGATGCTCCGGCGGCTGAAATTTGCTGGTTTCGGGGGTGAGGTTTAACGATTGCCTTTGGTCATCTGCAGGAGTTTGGCTGCCGCATCATCAGACTGCTGCATCATCGTGTTCCAGTCGAGATTGCTGAAAGTACGGATGTCATCGAGCCCCAGACGGCCGCTGGCTTTGACGTCCGTACGGCCCGGCAGAAGGAAGGCCTGAGCCACCAGTTTTTGCGCATCGTCTGAGAGCAGGTAATCAATGAAGGCGCGTGCTGCCGCTTCGTTCTTCGTCGACTTCAGAATCATCGCCGGGCGCGGGTTAACAACGGTCCCGGAGGCCGGGTAATAAATACCGATGGGTTCGCCCTTCTTAATCTGCGAGTAGGCGTTGTAGTCAACGCCGGCAACCAGAATGGCTTTGGCTCCCGTAAGGACGGATTCAAGCGCTGCCTTATTGGCGCCCGCGACAGCCAGTCCGTTTTTCGCCATGCCTTCCCAGGTGGCCCAATCGCCCTTCGTGGCATATAGATAGCCCGCTAGGAAGTCTTTGCATGAGCCGGATTTTTCCGGATCGGGAATGGCTATTTGGCCTTTGAACTTGGGATCGGCCAGTTCCTTCCAGTCGGCATTGAGATTCGGAATAAGCGTCTTATTCCAGATGACGCCCATTGCGGAGGCTGAAGTGCCAAAGAGCGTGCGGTCCGCGTCAATGAAGTCGGCGCGCAGTTTTTCAGCGTTTTTGGCGTTCGGGTACGAAGCGAGAATGCCGGATTGCTTGACGGCAAGGCCATCAGACCAAGAGGCGAGCACGACGACGTCGGCAACGGGATTGCTTTTTTCTGCTTCCAGACGAGCGAGAATCTTGCCCGTGGTGCCTTCAAAAAGCTTTACCTTGATGCCGGTCTGTTTTTCAAATTGAGCAACATATTTGGCATTGAGTCCAGTGGGCGAAGGCATGTAGACGGTAACGACGCCTTCATCGGCCTGAGCTGCCGAAAAGGGACTCGCGAAAAGAACGGCTGCAGAAACGGCTGCGGCTAAAAGATTTTTGGACATATTCAGTACCTTCCTGAAATGAATGCGTTTGAAGTCAGCCGCTGATGGTGACAATCCCGGCAGGATTAACGGCAATGTGAATCTGAGAACCAATGGTTTGCGGCGCGCTGTGGGCAAGCCGCCAGTGTTTGTCACCGACACTCACATCAATAAGCCAGCGGCCCCCGATGTATTCCGTTTGTTCGACGCGAGCGGAGAAAATGAGAGAATGGTTGGACGATGAATTCTTTTTTAAATCAATGATTTCGGCGAATTCCGGACGAAACATGCGTTGATCATCAATGAAGTTGGATTGCCCGACAAACTCCGCTGCGAAGCGAGTGGCCGGATGGGTGTAAATGTCGATAGGCGATCCGGCTTGTTCTAGAGCGCCGTGATTCAGCACGAGGATGCGGTCGCTCATGCTCATCGCTTCTTCCTGGTCATGCGTCACAAATATGGAGGTCATGGCCAGGGCACTGGTGATTCGTTTAATTTCGCTGCGCATGGTTTCACGCAGCTGAGCGTCAAGCGCAGAGAGCGGTTCGTCAAAGAGAACAATGTTGGGGCGTGAAACGATTGCGCGGGCAAAACCGACCCGCTGCTGCTGTCCGCCTGAGAGTTCCGAAACGCGCCGGCCGGCAAAGTCGGCCAGGCCGACAAGCGAAAGCGCATCTGTCACTTTGGATTTCAAGTCGCTGAGATCTTTGCGTGCACGCAGAGGAAATGCAACGTTTTCGAAAACCGTCAGATGCGGCCAGAGCGCGAAATCTTGGAATACGAATCCGATATTGCGTTTCTCAGGGGGCAGATTGAGACCTAAATCTGCGCTGAAGACGGGCTTGCCGTCAAAGAGAATCTCTCCGGCATCAGGCGTTTCCAATCCTGCAATCATTCGCAGGAGCGTAGTCTTGCCGCACCCTGACGGACCCAGGAGCGTAGTAAATGCACGGCTGCTGAATTCAATGGTGAGCGGCGGAATCACTGTTACGCCTTGGAAGGACTTCGTGATGCCGCGAAGCGCAATACTCATGTTCTGTTTCCAGTTTTCCAACCGCCATATTGGCGGAAGGATTTGAAAAGGAAAGAATTTCTAACCCTATGAGCTTGCGAGTCTATAAAGCATGCATCAAGTTTTAATGAAGCAATGATGACGATTTGATGACGCTGAGCGGTTTCGCTCTTTCACAATTAGCCCCTGCCAAGCGCAGTCAAAGAGGTGTAGGTTCTTTGCACCATGAATGTCATGACGGCGGTATGCAGTGTGCAGACCGAGGATTGCGATGAGGAGTTTTGGATGACCGAAGAGGTATTAAAAGTCGGGGAGCCCGCACCGGATTTTGCGTTGAAGGATGACCACGGCTGCGTGCGCACGCTGAAGGATTTCCAAGGCAGGAAACTGATTCTTTATTTTTATCCGGAAGATGAAACGCCTGGATGCACCATCGAGGCTCAGGGATTTCGTGATCACCTTGAAGACTTTGCGCGAGCCGGATGGCAGGTGGTCGGCGTCTCTAACGACGATGTGGCGGCGCACTGCGGGTTCCGTGATCATCACGGCCTGAATTTCCCGCTGCTCTGCGATGTGGACCGCACGCTTTCGAATGACTGCGCACTGATGTCCGAACAGGTGAAAGATGGAAAAACGCGCATCCGCATCAATCGATCAACGCTGTTGATTGATGAGAACGGACGGCTTCTCAAAGTGATGAAGGGCGTCGCTGCGCGTGGGCATGTTGCAGAGCTTTTGCAGATGCTTTGCAGCAAGTGAAAGAATTTGGCGTCACGGAGTTGGGGTGGTGAACCGCTCTCTCGGCAAATCTATGAGCACCCAGAAAACTTCCGTGTAATCCGGATCGGCAAAGTGGTGCGCAAAGGAAGAGTGAGATGGAATCCAAGTCATGCATGGATCCCATCCATCCCTCTGCGGCTTCTTCTTTAACGGGCTTTCGAGTTCTTAGAGGCTGCTGCCCATTGTGATAGCGCCTGGGAGGTCTGGAACAGAAGCCTCTGCCTTAAAGCATGGAAGGCCTGCTACGCTTTTTGCCGCTTGTTTGTCTGTATATGTCATTTGATTTTTGCGGCAGACACAAGAAAAAAGCTCTGCCAATCAAGATTGGAAGAGCTTTCATCTGCCTCACGCATAAGCAACAATGGCGGAGAAGGAGGGATTCAGACTTTTTCTCTTACGCCAATAAAATCAAAGACTTAGCTTCCCACATTTTAGTAAAAATTGCACAGGGTCACCAAAAAGGTCACCAAAAAAT
>ULQR01033559.1_pt1 | contig 13463 bp, 13 predicted proteins | sample 1954711 | NCBI WGS metagenome assembly ULQR01 (sample SAMEA4835661, study PRJEB28245) | human gut metagenome | biome: gut microbiome; material: fecal sample | place: Denmark | collected 2008
TCTTTTACTTGAAACCAGATGAAAGGAAGTGATGAGGTGGCGACATATAAAAGATACAGAAAAGAGGACAGTGTGTCATATTCACTGGGTATCACACTTACTTTTGAACTCTTAAAGTTTAAAACAGAGTATGTAAACAGGGTATATGTTCATTCTGCAATGAAGCAGGGAGATACGCTCGACAAACTTCTTAAACTTTGTAAAGACTCAGATATAGAGGTTGTATATGTGGACAAGATTTTTAATGTTTTATCGCAAAAGGAAAATTGTTATGTGATAGGCGAATTTAGAAAGTTTGAATCAAAGCTTGATAAGGAAAGTTCGCATATAGTTCTTGTAAATCCTTCAAATGCCGGAAATATGGGGACTATAATGAGAAGTGCTCTCGGTTTTGGAATGAATCGAATGGCGATAATAAGACCTGCAGTTGATGCATTTGATCCTAAAGTGGTAAGGGCATCCATGGGAGCGATATTTTCAACTGAGTTTGTATATTTTGATTCATTTGATGAATATATGAAAGAATATGGTGACAGGGAGCTGTATCCTTTTATGCTTGATGCAAAGATGAAACTTCATGATGTCAGTCCCAGGGATAAGTTTTCTCTTATATTTGGCAATGAAGCTACGGGACTTCCGCATGAATTTTCAAATATAGGGCAGTCTGTTATTATCCCTCATTCAGCCAGAATAGACAGTTTAAATCTTCCTATAGCTGCAAGTATAGCAATGTATGAAGCAACTAAGGCGGATTTCTGATTACCACACAAAAAATATATGCATGGTAATTACTATAGATATTTAGGTTAAAATATAGAAAGGAAGTTATAAAAATGGCAAAAATTGATATTATCTCAGGATTTTTAGGAGCAGGAAAGACTACACTTATCAAAAAGCTTGTAGCAGATGCATTTCAGGGTGAAAAACTTGTTATTATTGAAAATGAGTTTGGTGAGATAGGAATAGACGGTGGATTTCTTAAAGAGTCAGGTATCCAGATAACAGAGATGAATTCAGGCTGTATATGCTGTTCACTTGTAGGTGATTTTGGGAATGCACTTAAAGATGTGCTTGAAAAATACAGTCCTGACAGAGTTATCATTGAGCCTTCAGGTGTAGGTAAGCTTTCAGATGTTATAAAGGCAGTTAAAAATATCGGGGATGATGTAAAGATAAACAGTACGGCAGCTGTAGTTGATGCATCAAAATGCAAGATGTATATGAAGAATTATGGTGAGTTTTACAATAACCAGATTGAGAGTGCCGGAACAATAATTTTAAGCCGTACACAAAATATATCAGAAGAAAAACTTGCAAAAGTTCTTACAATGATAAAAGAAAGAAATGACGAGGCTTCTGTTATAACAACACCGTGGGATGAGATAGACGGAAAGATTGTACTTGAGGCAATGGAGAAAGTAAATACTCTTGAAAAAGAACTTCTCGAGGAGCATCATCATCACGACCATGACGGAGAGTGCGGCTGTGGACATGACCATGAGCATCATCACCACGACCACGACGGAGAGTGTGGCTGCGGACATGACCATGAGCATCATCATCACGACCACGACGGAGAGTGTGGCTGCGGACATGACCATGAGCATCATCATCACGACCACGACGGAGAGTGTTGTTGTGGACACCACCATGAACATGGACACCACCATGCAGATGATGTATTTACAAGCTGGGGAGTTGAGACAGCTCACAAATTTACAGAGGAAGAACTTAAAGATATTGTATCAAAACTTGCGAGTGACAAGTCATTTGGGGAGGTTCTTCGTGCTAAGGGAATTGTTGCTTCAGATGAGGGAGAGTGGTTCCATTTTGACCTTGTACCTGAAGAGACAGAGCTTAGAAGAGGCGCAGCAGACTATACAGGAAGAATATGCGTAATAGGTTCAAATCTTAACGAAGCTGCAATAAAAGAACTTTTTCATGTAGCATAAACAGATACAAAACTAAATATAATTGCACGACCTAAGTAAATTTATTGATAGTTTTGTAGAGTGTTATTTGGTATGTGCAGCTTACAGTTAGTATGTAGGAAGGATTAATATGTTTGGAAAGAAAAAAGAAGAAATGATGGTATATGTTGTCATGGGATTTCTTGAGGCAGGAAAGACAAGCCTTATAAGAGATCTTATCGTTGACGACATGTTTGATGATAAGATTAAGACACTTATTCTTGCATGTGAGGAAGGTGAGGAAGAATTTGAGGAGGCTGACCTTAAAAAAGGATGTGCTGTATGCGAATATATTGAGGATGAGGACTCTTTTAACGGAAAAGTTATCCAAAAATTCTTAAAGAAGCACAGACCGGACAGAATAATTATTGAGTACAATGGAATGTGGTCTGCGGCAAAAATTCCTGAATTTTATGACGAACTTGAAGAAATCTGTTTTGACAGGGAAGTTATAATGCAGACACTTGATGTTGTAAACGATGAGACATTCTCACTTTATATGAAAAACATGCCTTCACTTATGGTTGAGCAGTTCAAAGTAGCAGAAATGATAATTGTCAACAGATGTACTGTAGAGAATACAAAGAAATCTGCCATAAGAGGAAGTGTTAAAGCTGTAAATCCTCGTGCTCAGATAGTATATGAGTCGGAAGACGATGCATTTTATGATATGAAAGAAGAAATGCCGTTTGATATAAATGCGGATGTCATTGAGGTGAGCGAAGGCGATTTTGGTCTTTGGTATATTGATATGATAGACCATCAGGAAAATTATGACGGAAAAACGCTTAAACTTACGGGAATGATTCAGAAACCAAGCGGACTTGACAAGGGATTTGCGGTATTTGGAAGATATGCAATGACCTGTTGTGCAGATGATGTACAGTTTATGGGATTTTTGTGCAAAGCAGACGATTGGTCGCAGATTAAAAGCGGTCAGTATGTCACTGTGACAGCACGCATGGAGTACAAGTTTATGGCTGAATACGGCGAGGAAGGCCCTGTATTTTATGCGGAGAAAATTGTACCTGCAGAGAAACCGGAAGACGAGCTGGTGTACTTTAATTAGGCTGGTCTAGTGGTTAACAGTGACAGAAAGGTGACATATATGAGTAAAATTTTAATAATCGAGGATGATGCGGCTATTGCGGAGCTTGAAAAGGATTATCTTGAATTGAGCGATTTTGAGGTTGCTATTGAGTCAGATGGCAGTTCAGGTGCGGCTCACGCTCTTGATGAGGATTTTGACCTTATCCTTTTGGATCTTATGCTTCCGGGGATGGACGGTTTTGAAATCTGCAAGTATATAAGAGAGAAAAAAGATACACCGATACTTATGGTTTCTGCAAAGAAGGATGATATTGACAAGATAAGAGGACTTGGTCTTGGTGCAGATGATTATATTACTAAGCCGTTCAGTCCGAGTGAGCTTATAGCTAGAGTAAAGGCACATCTTGCACGCTACAAGAGACTTACTTCTTCCGGAACTCAGGAAAATGATGTTATAGAGATAAGAGGACTTAAAATAGATAAGACTGCAAGAAGAGTTTATATCAATGGTGTTGAGAAAAACTTCACCACAAAAGAGTTTGATCTTTTGACATTTCTTGCGTCAAATCCAAATCATGTATATTCTAAGGAAGAGTTATTTAAGGAAATATGGGAGATGGAGTCTGTAGGTGATATAGCTACTGTTACAGTGCATATCAAGAAGATAAGAGAGAAGATTGAAGAGAGTACATCGAAACCTCAGTATATTGAGACGATTTGGGGCGTAGGTTATCGCTTTAAAGTATAATTTAGTTGTATAAAAAAATAAAGCCGGACTGTTTTGATGATATAACAGTCCGGCTTTTTAGACTTTTTAACAAACCAAATTCCTGCTTTACCGGGTGTCATCCTTGACTTTGAGTGTGAAGTAAATACTTGTTCCGGTTCCCGGAGTACTTTTTGCCCATATATTTCCACCGTGGTCAAGTATGATTTTTTTGACTATGGCAAGTCCAAGACCGCTTCCACGTTTAGCGGAATTTCTTGAAGCATCTGCTCTGAAAAATCTGTCAAATATGTTAGGAAGATCTTTTTCTGAAATTCCCGGTCCGTCATCTGAAATCTCAATACGCACAAATTCTTCAGGTTTTACAGGAGGATTGACATCGGTACCATCTTTGTTTATCTGCCTGTAAAGTGGTTTTTTATGTTTGTGTGGTTTATACGAAAGAGCAATTCTTATATTACCATGCTCCTTATCTTTGTATTTAAGGGCATTTCCGGTAATATTATTTAAAACCCTGCGAAGCTGCTCCGGGTCGGCAGATACCAATATGCCATCAGGAGCAGTATTTTCGTAGGAAACATTCATATTGTTTGCTTCGTAATCAAAAGATATTGAATCAATATAATTTTCAAGATATTCCGCGATATCAAATGTGACAAAATTGTATGGGATTGAATTCTGCTCTATTTTTGAGAAGAGTGACAATTCATCTACAAGATATGTCATATCGTTTGCTTTTGAATAAATTGTTTTAAGATATTTCTGCTGTTTCTCAGGTGTCTTTGCAATGCCGTCTATAAGTCCCTCGGAATATCCTTTTATGGCTGTAAGAGGTGTCTTTAAATCGTGTGATATGTTGCTCATCATTTCACGTGTATCATTTTCGTATTGGATGCGTTCTTCAAGCATTGACTTGAGACGGATACGCATTTCTTCAAAATCACGGCACAGTATACCGATTTCATCGCAGGAGTTTACATGAACGGGATTGTCAAGATTGCCCTCGCCCATCTGCATTGTGGCAATACGAAGAATATTTAAAGGTTTTATAATACTGTGGTATAACCATAGTAAAAGAATACAAGCTGTTGTAAACAAAATCAGGGTGAAAGCAATTGCTATGTCCTTCACGGAACTTTCCCATCTCGGTATGAGATTTGAGAGTTTTGTTATAAGAAAAAGCTGCCCTGTCGTGCCGTCTGAAAAATAGAAATCTTTGCTGCGTGTAAGTGTTGAACTTTTTGGGTCTATAAGGATATTGTCGTTTTTGCCCTGCGAATATTCGCTGAAAGAAGGAAGGGTAGAAATACAATAATAAAAATCCATGTTTCCTATGTAATATTCTTTCTTTCCTTTAAATACTACAATGAAAGAATCCTTAGACGATATGGAACGTGAAGTATCATCCAGAAAACTTTTATCAAGAAGCTTGTCGGGAGTTTCATCGGCAATTTTTACAAGTTTATTGTAATCATTTAATGTAAGCTTATAAAGAAGCTGAACCGGATTTAGGACAAGTCCGTAATCATAGTTGTTTTCCGTCTGTGTACTGTAATAAGAAGATAATATGTCGGTTTGGTTTTGCACAATTAAATGAAAGCAGACTAAACCGGCACAAAGCGGAAAAATAGCAATAATTAAAAAAGAAATTATAAGTTTTCCTCTGATTTTCATATAAAACCTCTTTTCTGAGCAGAATATTGTATAAGTAAATAATCAAAGCTATTTGTTTTTGCTCAGAAACAAATAGCTTTATAAAAATTGTATTTAGTATGCATTTTTGTTGACTTTTCGTCCGAAAAACGTGAGGAAAAGTATCTTGAAATCAAGTGCAAGTGTCCAGTTTTCGACATAATATAGGTCACATTCAATACGTCCTGTTATGGAAGTATCACCTCTGAAACCGTTTACCTGTGCCCATCCTGTCATACCCGGGCGTACCTGATGTTTTATCATGTATCGTGGAATTTCTTCCTTGAATTTATTTACAAAATAAGGTCTTTCAGGTCTTGGACCGACAAGGCTCATGTCTCCTTTCAGTACGTTAAATATCTGAGGAAGTTCATCGATATTTGTCTTTCTCATAAATTTACCGATAGGAGTAACTCTAGGGTCATCCTTGGTGGTCCATGCTTTCTTTTCTTCGCTTTCTTTCTGCACTTTCATTGAGCGGAACTTGTACATATCAAATTCCCTGTTGTGAAGTCCGACACGCTTTTGTTTAAATATAAGCGGTCCTGGTGAAGTCACTTTTACTATGATAGCAGTTATTATCATAGGTATGGCAAAAAGAATGAGTGCAACAGTAGCACCGAATATGTCTACTGCACGTTTCAAAACTATATTGTATGATGAACTTAACGGAACATGGCGTACATGTATGACAGGAATTCCGTCTAAATCTTCAGTATAAGGTTTTGTCGGGATAATGTTATTGTAATCAGGAGCAAATTTTGTGTGAACTCCCGATTTCTCACATACGGCAACAAGTCCTTCAAGTTTTGAATACTCATCAATACTAAGAGTGATGACAATCTCGTCAAATTCATTGGACGAAAGATATTTTTCAAGTGAATTTAATCTGTCAACGACTTTGACGGTTCTGTATTCGTGACCTATTTTTTTGTTGTCATCAAGTATGCCGTGGATTTTGTAACCCCATTCAGGATGAAGCCTCAGACGTCTTATATAATTTTCTGCTGTTCGGCTGTATCCGACAATAAGCACATGCTTAAGATTTTTGCCCTCTTTTCTCATTTTTCTGAGAATTGAAATAACAACAAGTCTGAAAGCATAATCAATAAAAATATTTATACATACGAAAATACCAAGTAAAAGTCTTGCGTAATCCCATTGTTTGAAAAAATAAAGTGCTGCAAGACAGTAGATAATGCCAAAAAAGTTTGATTTGATAAGGCAGAAAAGCTCTGCACGCCGTCCGCTAGTTCTCTTTGGATCATACATGCCGCAGAAACCGTAAATAATCAGATAACAGGGTACTATCATTGTGAGCAGGTTCTGATATTGTGAAAGGTCTTTATAATAACCTGCTGGTGGGGCGATAATGTGCCATCTGATTAGCGGGCTGTTAAATTCATCTAATCTAAGGACATATGCCAAATTAAATGATAGGTATATTATTACTGCATCAACAATAATATGCAGTATATTTAATAATCGCTGATTTTCTTTAATCAATTTTTCATCCTCTCAATCTCTTGTAGCTTTTGTGTGTTAACAATAACAGGTACAACAAAAATTTTTATAAGTTATTTGGCGAAATATCAATTATACATCACGCCAGTACGTTGTACTGGATTTATCATATAAATTATGATAAAATAGTTAATTGTTTAGTTGCTGTTCGTATCATAAGTGTGAATAGCAACATTGTTTGTGCTCTAATCATTATATAGGTTATGATTATTTTGCGCAACAATAAAATCTTTTATAATATATGAAATGAAAAAGTTATATTTTCTTCACAACTTATACACAAAAAGCTGTTAGAATTTGTTTTACAAGTAAGAGAAAATATAAAGGGAGGTACCGATAATGGATGAGAATAATAATTTAAACGGGACAGATAAAAATCAGTCTCAGGATGGATATACAGGTGAATACGGAAACTCAGTGGAAGGAGATGGGAACACTTTAGACTCATCAATTTACAGTTATTCATATAAAGATGATGAGAATAATGCACAGTCAACACATTCAGGTGACTATTATGCAGGCTCTCAGTCAGAAAATTATGCATCACAGAACAGCCAGAATTATGAAAATGAGCAGAAAACAAATCCATATGATAACAACGCAAATACAGGATACAACAGCACAAATCCATACGATAACAACGCAAATACAGGATACAACAACACAAATCCATACGATAACAACGCAAATACAGGATACAACAACACAAATTCTTATAATAATCAAAATGGATATTCTTTTAATGCGGGTCAGGAGAAAAAGCCTGACGGTAAAAAGAAAGGTTCATTTTGCAAAAAGCTTTTGGTATGTGCAGCGTGTGCGGTATTGTTTGGCGTTATAGCTGCGGTATGTTTTGAAGGAGTATGTTACATTTCAAGCAATGTTTTAGGAATAAATACACCTTCTGTAACGACAAGTGAGCAGATAGGAACAACTACAACAAGCAGCAACAATAACAAGGTTGTAACAGGGGCGGCGGTAAGCGGAACAACAGATGTGTCATCAATAGTTGAACAGACAATGCCTGCAGTTGTAGCTATTACATGCACAAGTGAGTCAACTAACTATTACAGCCTGTTTGGAAACAGCCAGCAGCAGGAGACACAGAGCAGCGGTACAGGTTTCATAATAGGACAGAGTAAGAGTGAACTTTTAATCGCAACAAACAATCATGTTATTGACGGTGCCAAGACTATTTCAGTTCAGTTTATCGACGATCAGGTTTATGAGGCATCTGTAAAAGGTAAAGATTCAAGCAATGACCTTGCTGTAGTAGCAGTAAAACTTAGCAAGATAAAAAAATCAACAAAGGGCAAGATAAAGATTGCTGACGTAGGTGATTCTGACAGTCTTAAAGTCGGAGAAATGGCAATCGCAATCGGAAACTCATTAGGATATGGCCAGTCTGTAACAGTAGGTTATATCAGTGCAAAAAACAGAGAGATTACAGAGACTTCAGAGACAGATGGTTCAACAAATTCAATAAAAGCAATTCAGACAGATGCAGCTATAAACCCAGGTAACAGTGGTGGACCGCTTATAAATCTCAAGGGCGAAGTTGTTGGTATCAATTCAGCTAAGATTGCAGATTCATCAGTAGAAGGTGTAGGTTATGCAATACCTATTTCACAGGCAACACCTATTATAGATGAACTTAAAGATAAGGAAATTTTATCAGACTCAGAAAAGGGATATCTCGGAATTTCAGGAAGAACAGTTGGAAGTGAAGCAAGCAGTTACAATATTCCAAGTGGTGTCTATGTTGCAGAGGTATCAGAAGGCGGAGCAGCCGAAAAAGGCGGTGTTAAAGTCGGAGATATAATTACAGCAATAAACAATCAGGATGTAAGAAGTATCGAGAGTCTTAAAGAGAAAGCAAACAGCTACCGTAAGGGAACTGAAGTGGAACTTACATTAGAGAGAAGTGATGACGGAACATATAAAGAAAAGAAAGTAAAAGTTAAACTTCAGGGTTCAAAGTCTTTGAATGGGTTGTCACAGGGAAACAGCAGCTCAGGAAATTCAAATAATGACAGCAACAGCGGAAATAATGGTTATGACCAGGGAAACGGAAATAACAACGGAAGCAACGGTTATAATCAGGGAAATGGAAATGATGATTCCGATGACGGAGATTACAGCGGATTCGGAAACTTCTTCTCTAATCCGTTTGGAAATTAAATAGCATAGTGCTTTATGCACAGACAAAGATAATTAAGCCAGTCGTACATTTTTGTGCGGCTGGCATTTTAAGGATTGGGAGGTAATAAAAAATGCAAGCAGATAAAGAAGGGGAAAATCTGTCTGTAACGGAAAGAGAATTTAATTCGGAGAGCATCGGGAAAAAGAGATTTAAAAATGATATAAAAAAAATTCTTATCGTTTTATTATTTTTGGCGTTATTGGTATGGCAGTTTTCGACGATGGAGCTGTTTTTTAAAAAGACGATAACTGATTTTGATATTGGTATTATAATAAAAAATATAGCTTTATTTGGTGTTGTCAATGTTATATTGACAGGCTTGTTTCACAGAATGAAACCGGCATTTATGATAACATATGTGTGCACATTACTTATTGGAATTGTAAATTACTTTGTTATTTCTTTCAGAGGTTATGGCATTGTTTTTATGGATATTTATGCTATAAAAACGGCGGCAACTGTTGCGGGTTCATATAAATATGGAATAGATATTTATTTTTTTGCAGGGATAGTAAGCTGTATTGCCGGCATTGCGGTATGTGCAGTAATGCCTCGTAAAAAAAGAAAATATTTAAATCTAAGGGATGTGTGCGGTTCTGTTGTTGCAATCTTATCTTCGGCAGTATTTATCGTATGGCTGAACACATCCTCCGCATTTTTTAATAATGTGAGTTCACTGTCGTGGGACCACAGCATAGGAATAAGTGATTACGGATATATACTTTATTTTGTTGCAAATGCGGGAGAGGCAGGAGTACAGGAGCCTGACGGTTATTCAGTACAAAAAGTTGATGAGATATTATCTAAATATAATGAAGATAGTATAAATTATACATCTCATACAAAGTCGCCAAATATTATAATGATAATGAATGAATCGTTTTCGGATTTGAGCGTGTTAGGCAATTTTAGAACTAACAGGGAAGTTATGCCCTTTTTTGACAGTATGGATAAAAATGTTGTCAAAGGTTATGTTGAATCGTCTGTATATGGCGGATATACGGCAAATTCCGAATTTGAATTTCTAACCGGATGCACCAAAGCTTTTTTGCCGGGAAATCCTTATTTGCAGTATATGGACGATTATCTGCCGTCGATTATAAGCAATATAAAAGAGCAGAATGGATATGGAAAAGCCATAGCAATGCATCCGTACAATCCGTCAGGTTACAACAGAAACAGAGTATATCCTTTGTTTTATTTTGACAAATTTTTAAGCATAGACGATTTTAAAAATCCTGTACTTGTAAGAGATTATATTAGTGATAAGTCCGACTATGAAAAGATTATGGAACAATATGAAAATAAAGATAAGGACAGTTCATTATGTCTGTTCAATGTAACCATGCAAAATCACAATCCTTATGATGATACAAGTTATAAATTTAAGAAGAAAGTGGAGGTTACAAATTTTGAGACATCGCCTCAGGTAAGTCAATATCTTTCTCTTATAAAGATGTCTGATGATGCGTTTAAAGAACTGGTAAATTATTTTAAAAAAGTAAAAGAACCGACAATTATTTTATTATTTGGAGACCATCAGCCGCATCTTCCGGATTCTTTTTATCAGGATGTGTTTGGAAAGACACCTCTGCAATTTGACCAGAGCGACAGCATGAAAGAACATCTTGTTCCGTTTGTGATATGGGCAAATTATGATATAGGAGAAAAATATATAGAGAGGACATCGATAAATTATTTGTCATCAATATTGCTTGAAAAAGCCGGTTTAAAAATGAGTAATTATAACAGGTACCTTCTTGATTTATACAATGATATTCCGTCGATAAGTGCGACAGGATTTTATGACAAAAACGGTGATTTGCACAAAATATCGGAGGCAACCGGGGAATATGCAGAGAAAATTAAGGAATATGAGATGATACAATATAATTATCTTTTTGACAAGAAAAACAGGTTGGATAAATATTATAATGCAAGTGGCAAAAGCAGATAGCAATGAAGCAATCCGTGGCATTAGTTGGGGTCCAAACAGGCATAGATGTAGTTTTGAGGGAGGACATATTGACAAATTTAAAAAAGACCAAAGTATGTATATGTGATGATGACGAGATGTTTAGTAACAGTTCAGCCGGAAGGCTGAACTGTTACCTTTTTTTGGTATAAAAATTTATTTTTGGCTTTATTTTTTTAAGAGATTATGGTAATATGAAAACGATATGGGATTTTGATATCAATAGTGATTTAAAAGAGAAAATAACGAAAGGAAGGCTAAATTCATGAACAGAAGAACTACTGAGATTTCACAGTGTGAACTTACGGTTATGAAGTGTATCTGGGACCTTAAGAGTGAGGTTACATGCGCACAGGTTATGGAGAAGTTAAAGGAAGACTATGGTCTTATATATAAAGATACGACTGTATATACTTTCTTAAAGAATCTTATAAATAAAGGATTTGTTACCTCAGAAAAGAAAGGCATTACATATTATACACCTGTAAGAAGTGAAGTAGATTACAGAACAGACATTTTAAAGCAGGCTAAAAAATTCTGGTTCAATGATTCAGTAACAGACTTTGTTGATGCAGTGCTTAGTTTAGATAAGGTTACAGCTGCTGACAAGGCAAAGATAAAAGAGATGGTTAAATAGTAAATTATCTATTATAACATTATAAATTAAAAATAAGCTATACATGTATTTTGTGTATAGCTTATTTTTGTATTTGGTACAGTGATAAAAATTTTTATGCATTTTCACTATCGTATGCTTCTTTTACTGCAACGGCAAGCTGGTCCGGACAGGATGTTGGTTTAAAACCACATCTTATACCTTTAAGTTTACTTTCAATCTGTTCTACGGTAAGACCGTCAACGAGTGATGATATACCCTGAAGATTTCCGTTGCATCCGCCTGTAAATTCTACATTTGATACAATGTCTCCGTTTAAATCAAATTCAATCTGTGTTGAACAAGTTCCTTTTGTTCTGTATGTGTGTTTCATAAGTGTTCCTCCTTGTATCTTAAATAAGTAATGTTTAAATTTGTGAAAATACTTCACCAAGACCACACTGTAACAACAAATCTGCATTGCTGTCAAGAGGTGTTGAAGATTTGTTTATGAGTACCAGATGTCTGCCCTTAAAATATTGTATAAGACCGGCTGCCGGATAAACGGCAAGAGATGTACCGCCTACAATAAGCATGTCGGCATTTGATATGGCATTGACGGCTGCGCTGACGGTTATATTGTCAAGACCTTCCTCATACAAAACCACGTCAGGTTTGATGATACCACCGCATTCGCAGAGAGGAACGCCCTGACTGTTTTTGATATAATCTGCTTCGTAGAATTTGTGACATTTTTCGCAATAATTTCTGAGAGTAGAGCCGTGAAGCTCATAAACCTTCGTGCTGCCCGCTGCCTGATGAAGACCGTCAATATTTTGGGTGACAACAGCGGAAAGTTTACCGGATTTTTCAAGTTCTGCAAGTTTTATATGTGTTATATTAGGCTTTGCATTTTCAACAAGCATCTTGTCTTTGTAAAACTTGTAAAATTCCTTTGTATTTCTGATAAAAAAAGAATGACTTAAAATAGTCTCGGGAGGATAATCATACTTCTGATGATAAAGTCCGTCTACACTTCTGAAATCAGGGATACCGCTTTCGGTAGAGACACCGGCACCGCCGAAGAATACTATATTATTACTTTCGTCTATCCATTTTTTAAATAAATCCAAGTCTTTTTTATCAGGCTGCATAAATGTTCCTCCTTTATAAAAACGGACATCTGTCACAGATGCCCGCTCGTTAGTATTTAATTTGACAGTGCTAAACCTGCCAGATTTGCCATTTCAATAATTGATTTTTTTGAAACTTTTTTTCCGCAATATTCAATAAGGTCATCTTTTGAACCGTTGAATATGTCAACCGGTTCATATTTTGTCAGGATAATCATATCATCCTTTACTGAAATTTCAAGAGAATCTCTTTCAGCAATGTTTAAAGTTCTGCGAAGTTCAATTGGCAGTGTAATTCTGCCGAGTTCATCTAATTTCCTTACTATACCTGTTTCCTTCATGTTGCTCTCTCCTTCCTAGTCAAGTGTTGTATGAATTTGTATTTGTATAACAAGCGCATACAACTGCAATTATGTCTTTAAGCAATGTTTTTCTGGTTGAAATATAGTTTGTATAATATGCAGTAGTATTAAATGGAAACTGCATGCTATATTGATTTTGAATATAGCACATATTACAAAAATTGGCAATATATTATAAAAATTAGGGAAAATACCAAAAATGAAATTTTAAATTCCACTGCCATATAGGGCG
>ULQR01024429.1_pt1 | contig 13281 bp, 15 predicted proteins | sample 1954711 | NCBI WGS metagenome assembly ULQR01 (sample SAMEA4835661, study PRJEB28245) | human gut metagenome | biome: gut microbiome; material: fecal sample | place: Denmark | collected 2008
TCTTCGGATAGTTTCCCACGGAACTTTGCAGGTGAGCCGTTTATATCGGAAACTTTTGTCCATAGAAAACCTAAATTCCGCAGACCTATAGCCTGCTAAAAAGTGAAAAGCCTTGATAAAGAAACCATTACCAAGGCTTGATAATGTCAGAGAGTTCACCTAAATTAGTACTTGCTAAATCAACTATATAAGCGAGTTCTGACATGGCGAAGATACAACTTAAATCTGACAACATCAACCCTTTTGGGGGACTTTTCTCCATTCTCAACATTTTTAACCGCAGTGCACTGAGATCCGTAATTGACCAACACCTCGGACGGCGCGGCATGACCAAAGCGGCTTTCACCCGTGGCGACGTCTTCGCGTCAATGTTCTGGAGCTACCTGTGCGGCGGCGACTGCATCGAGGAAGTGATGGAAATCAAGCCGTTCCGGGATAACCGCGACAACATCCGCATCTGTTCATCGGATGTCATCCTCCGGAAGCTGCGGAGCCTCTTCGAGGACTGCATCTCCTACGAGAGCAGCCAGAAGAAGTCTTACGCCTTCAACGTGAACGAGAAGATGAACTCGCTGCTCCTGAAGTGTCTCGCTGTCACTGGCCAGCTCAGCCCCGGAGATTGCGTCAATCTTGACTTTGACCACCAGTTCATCACCGCGGACAAGAATGACGCGAAGTATTCCTACAAGAAAGCGGACGGTCACTTTCCTGGCGTAGCCTCCATAGGAAGCCTAATCGTGGGTATCGAAAACCATGACGGCAAAGCCAATGTCAAGTTCCGTCAGGCGGACACTCTCGAAAGGCTGTTCAGCCGCCTGGAGAGGCAGAGCCGTGTGGTAATCCATAACTTCAGCGCCGACTGCGGCTCGTTCTCCGAGGAAATCATAAAGACCGTATCAGCACATTGCAGTCACCTCTATATCCGTGCAAATAACTACCAGTCAAGATATGCCGAGTTTATGGAGCATACGGACTGGACAGAAACAAACATAGGGGGCCAGCAGTGCGGCGTCACGTCCTTCAAGTTCGACAGCATGCTTCCGGAAATGGACCTTAGGCTCGTGGTCCAGCGTACGCCCATCACCGACGAGTGTACTGACGCGGAACCTGAAGGTCTCTTCGGGACGGAATACGTGTACCGCTGCATTATCTCCAACGACTGGGACAGCACAGAAAGCGACATAATCACGTACTACAACCGGCGAGGCGCAAGCGAGCGCAACTTCGACTGACAGAACAACGACTTCGGAGGGGCGCACATGCCGTTCTCTTTCCTGAAGGAGAACACCGTGTTCCTCATCGCCACCGCCATCCTCAAGAACTTCTACCTTCACCTTCTTGACATCATCGGCGGACGGGTCAAGGGACTTGACAGGACCGCGAGGCTCAAGCGGTTCCTGCGCATGTTTGTTGTCGTGCCCGCAAAGTGGATAAAATCAGGACGCAGAAACGTGCTCAACCTCTACACTAAACGGCGAATCTATCTCGAACTTGTCCGCCGACGCATGGAGAGCACTTGAAAAACACATCGTTTGGGGCGTCCTGAATGAAACAGAAAGTCTCATCATGAGACATCAATGGTCAAGCCAATGCGAGAATGAGGTGGGCGAAGCCATCAACAGGACTGGTCGGACGAAAAATCATCACCATATTCTTCCAAGATGCAGTCAATAGGAATTTTCGAAAAAATAAAAGCAGTCTTTATTTGAATTTCACGTCTGGTCCGAATTCTTCCCGGATGCGCTCCATATCCTTTATTGCAGGGATTATCTTGCCGGTCTGGTCCTGGAGAGTCTTGTATCTGAGGGGGAGAGCCAATGTCCTGTTATTTATGGGCACCATCAGTTTCACACGATATTTCTGTCTTACAAACCAGTATCCGGAATATCCGGCATTGTCCAGAATCGAACTGACTATGGCCAATGATCCCGTTTCACAGATTGCTCTTACTTTTGTGGACTTCCTGCATTCGATTTCAATCGCCCTGGTCGATTGTTCCAGCAAATCATCCAATGTGTCCAATTTGGAGAGAAACTTCCGGTAATCCTGACTGAGCCGCGTGGATTTCAAAGGGTTCTCCTTTTCCCACCATCTGCGGAGATTCTGTTTCTCCTTGATAACAAGGCCTTTGAAATCGATTTCTTCTCCAATATTGATCTTATGCTCGATGATCGGACGGATCCCTTTAATTGCGGCACGAAGCCATACCTTTTCGTTGAATTCCATAAATGACTCAAAGTTTTCTTGAAGGAACTTCAATTTCTGTTCATTGTCCATAGCTTATTCGAGTTCCTGACAATGCTTATTTATTGTTCAGGACCAGGACCGGCTAGAACCCGATCCTGTTGTTCTTCGTGCAGACTTTTTCTTGAGAACAAAGCTTGACGATGGATTCCATTGTCGGGACACCGCCTTCGAGAACTTCCTGCATGGTGGTCTTGCGGACGATGTTGTCGATCTCTCCGCCGCTGAAGTCGAAGTCCGACGCCAGCTTGTGAGCCTGCTCTGCGGAAAGGATCGGGAGCTTGTCCTGCCAGATGTTCTTCTTCGCTTCCACGCCCGGTTTGTCCAGGCGTATCTTGAAGAGGAAACGGCGTTCGAAAGCCTTGTCAAGATTCTCCTCAAGGTTGGTGGTCGCGATCAGTATGCCGTCGAGCTTCTCCATCTCTTCCAGCAGGATGTTCTGGATGGTGTTCTCGGTCTGGTCGACGCTTGAGCCCCTGCTCATGTCCTTGCGCTTGGAGAAAAGGCCGTCAGCTTCATTGAACAGAAGTATAGGCTTTATCTTGGAGCGCTTGCACTGCTGGCGGTAGCGGGTGAAGATGTCCTTGACGATTTTTTCGCTCTCGCCGTACCACATGCTCTTGGAGGCGCTGAGGTCCACGTGGACAATGTCCCTGCCGCTCTGGCGGGCCCACTGCATGACGGATTCTGTCTTTCCGGTACCCGGTGCGCCGTAAAGGAGTACAGCGATACCTTTGGAAAGGCCTTTGGACTCCAATCTTTCCGTCAATGCCCGGTAGTTCTCCTCCATGAGGGAATTGCCGACCATTGAAAGCTGACGCTGTTCATTCTCGGAGAAGAAAAGCTGCTTCGGCTTGATGTCCTGGCAGTTGACCAAGTCCTTCTTGTCGACTTTCTGGATGAACAGTTTGGCGTCCTCCTCGAAGAACAGTTCCTTGCCTTTGTCGGTAAGCACAAGGCCGGTCTGAGGTCCGAACAATGAACTTATGGAGGTAATCTCCACGAGGTCCAGCTCCTGAAGTTTATGTTTCTCTTCCTTGAACAGGTTCAAATATTCGGCGCGGTCCCTGACTGAAAACAAGCATTTCAGCTCATTGATGAGATTGATGCCTCCGGGACAATAGTTGCAGGCCATATAGAACAGTATGCGGTCCCCTTCGGAGCGGATAAGTTCACGTACTTTTCTGATGCACGACAGCTGCTTGTTGTGGCTCTCCATTTTTAAAAGTTCACGCCTCCTGACTATTAGCGCATTGCGTGCCTCGGAATCATACTTTTCGTCATCATGGAAAAACTTTGTCACCATTCTGGCAAACTTGTAGCGGTCGGGGCAATCCAGCTTGTCTCCAAAGGATGCGTAGTCGTTTTCGAGCAGAATCTCCTTTCCCTTCTCGGTAAGGGTCATTTCTTCCCGGTCATCGCTTATGTAGACCAATTCATTGGAAATCAGGGCGTTTGTCCCGTCCAGGAGTCTGGCGCGTGCGGAAATGCGGTTTCCGAAAGAGTCATAGATGTCTTCCAGAGTCCTTTCAATCGACGATCTTCTCGAAGGGCATTCGCAGAAATCATTGCAGATCTCATAGAAAAGTATCCTGTCAGAGAGTTCCTCCAGATTTCTGCGGACTTCCTGGACGAACGTCATGCTCGCATTGAGTTTCTCTGCATCTGAAGCGACCTGAAGCAGACTGCGGAATGTCACGTCGGAATCCTGGACAGCGTTGCTGACCAGAGAGCATAAGGCATAGCGGTCGAAGTCTGAGGTCTTTGCTTCCACGCCTTCCAAGTTGGGAGTCTTATTGTCAATGATGCTGTTGAGAACGACTGGCGTGACTCCGAAACTCTGTTCGACAATCTTGCAGGTCTTCATGCCGTGTGTGTTGATGTAGATGAGGCCTTTTTCCAGCAGATTCTTGATTGCCGGAATGTACTCCATCATGTCCAGGTTGGAACAGTCGTACATCGTGGACATTTCGTCAAAGTCGCATGTCCTTCCGCTGCATTCCTTTTCGAAAATCGGAATGAAAACGATGGCTTCCTCGCGGTTCTCAAGTCCCAGGCAAGCCGTAAGATTGTCCAATGCCTCACTGATCTCCTTGCCTCCCAGACGGGCAAGCTTGCTGTTCTTCAGTTTGTTGGCGCAAAATTTTATCTGCTGAATTATGCTTTTAGCCATAAGTCTATGATTTTACAGGTACAAAGTTGTTGATGCATGCTGCCAAAATGTGGCAGCATGTAAAATGGTTGTTATGTGTTGAAGTGTGTTTGACGGCAGAAGTCGTTTCTCAGCTGTTGTTCTTAGTATCCGAATTCTGCCTGGAATGGCCTCAGGTTGGAATTGCCGGAGTTGTGGTCTTCTATTATTGAGAAGGTTATGACCTTGAACTTGTTCTTGAATTCCTCTTCCTCCATCACTTCATGGAAAAGTCTGGCGACTTCTGCAGGAGGGTTATGGAAGGCACCGCATCCGAAGGCACCGAGTACGAGGGAGTCATGACCATGGAGAAGGCCTATGCGGAAGATCGTGCGGATCTTGCATCGTGTAATGTCGAGGGCCACCTGAGGCATGTGTCCGTCAGCAGTAAGCTTTATGGAATATCTTCCGTCGAGATTCAGGGCGGCGCAGGATACCACTGCCACATTGTACGGGTCCTCCATCATCGTGCAGTCTGCCCCCTCACGGAATACGGTGACACAAGGCGAGTATATTGCACTATATCTCGATGTTATGGGATAGTTGTCTCCTGGAATGAGAAAGTATCCATATTTGGTCGCGCTGCCTCTGTGGAAGGCATAGATGGAACGGGTCAGAGTACTTCTGCGGCAGATGGTCTCTTCCTGAGCCCTGGCACCATTCTCAACTCCCCCGCCGGGATGTCCGCCGCTGGCAAAGTTGAGAAGAAGAGGGTTATAGCCTTCAGAGACAAGGCGTTCTGCCGTTACGAGACAATCATTGTTCTCGACAAGAACTTTCGTCCCTCCTGCCACGTCCGGTGCCGAAATCGCCTGGATCTCCTGCTGGTAGCATCTGCTTCCTTTGAGCATGTCGGTGAAATCGAGCTGGACGGCCCTTCCGGATGGTGTCGTATATTCTCCGCGGCGGATGCAGTCTGCGGTCTGACGAAAGATGGCGGCGTTCCTCTTTTTGCGCTCGTCGATAGCTGAATCAAATGTTCTATATCCCATAACTAAAATATGTTTTCAAAATGTAAACTGGTCGCAGGTTTTCCTGTTGCTATATACTATACAATACTTCTTCACCAATCTTACATGGATTTCCTATATTTTTTTCACTTTCCTTGTGTTTTCGGCAAATTTGAACGTAATTTGTGCCCGAATACATAAACCAATGGCAAAGAAAAGGTTCCGGATTACGGAGAAAGACTTCCTCCTTGCCAGCCGGAAGGCCTCGAGAGAGGAGGAAATCGCAAAGTACGGCAAGCAGATAATGTTCCGTACGACAACTCAGAAATCCAAGAAGGTCTATGACCGCAAGCGTCTGAAAAAGGCAGGCATCAATTCCGATGACCTGCCTTTATGATTTTTTCGTCTTTAGCGGAAAAACATAGTTTTTTATAAACTGCGCTTTAGAAATAAGTTTACTTGATTCGCCAAGAGTTAACATTTCTTTCTTTGCTGCAGTAATTTACTCCTATGCACACCACTTCCCTACTGTCATCATTGAACTTGTCAGCATAGCCCATGTCCTCAATTTGTTTAAGAGCAATATCAGCGGAAGAATTGAACTTAAATTCGAAGATGTAGATGTACCTGTCCGTCCGGATTGTCATGTCCATCCTTCCCTTGCTGGTGTGTTCCTCCACTTCTGCATAGAAGCCACAAAGTGTCGTGAGGATATACATCACGCTTTGGAAGTGTCTCTCCTGGTCCGGCTGGAGTTCATAAGGGCAGTTGGAAAGGAATGCCTGCAGGCGGACCATAAATCCCTCGATATCCTTATTTCTGAGACACAGTACAAATTGGCTAATCTCAAATCCGGATTTTGTTTTCTCGACATTGGTATAGTACGGAATAAGAAACTTCACGAAACCCTCTTCCACCTCTTTGTTCGGATACCCCAGTTTGTATAGGCTGAACTCCTTGTCATACCCTTTTATCGTCAGATATCCGCTCTGATATATCACTGGGATTGGATTGGTGGAATCCGAGTCGATGCTGTTCAGTTCATCGGCTGTCGGTTCCTCCTTCTCGAGATCGGAAAGGTTGTAGTTATGTTTCTTGAGCAGTTCGACAAGGTATGTCGGGGTTCCGGTCTCGAACCAGTATGAGCCGAGTTTCTTCTTGTCAAGTGCATTAAGGATGCTGAACGGGTTATATATACCCGGTGTGTCATCTTCGCTGAAATGGTATCCGTCGTAGTTCTCCTTCAGCATGGCATAGGCATCTTCCGGCTGTATGCTGATATTCCTGGCCAGGTCTTCAACTTCTCCTGATAGATTGCTTCGGATCTCCTTCTCCGTAAGCCCGCAGATATCATAGTATCTCGGATCCATTGAGATGTCATTAAGGTGGTTCAGGTCGCTGAATACGCTGACCTTGCCGAACTTAGTGACCCCAGTTAGGAAAGCGAACTGAATGTATCTGTCACAAGATTTTAAGGCACTATAGAAACTCTTGAGAGTGGAGCGGTATTCATCCTGGAGAGCATCGTTGCCGATTGCTTGCAGGACAGGTTTGTCGTATTCGTCCACAAGGATGACCACTCGGTTCCCAGAATGCTCGTAAGCCTTTTGAATGACAGCAGAGAATCTTGGGCCATAATATTTGTTTTGGGACGTCAAACCATACTTAACTTCTTCTTTTTGTAGAAAATCGTTAAGAATGTAGTCTAAGGCATCCAAATTCTCATATTTCTGTGTATTCAGGTCTAGATGCAGCACAGGATATTCAATCCAATCCTTTTCCATGCTATCAATCTCCAGGCCTGAAAATAAATCTTTCCTCCCAAGAAAATATGCCTCAAGTGTTGACAGGAACAGGCTCTTTCCGAAACGCCTCGGACGGGAGAGAAAATAGTAGCATCCCGACTTGGCAAGACGGTAGATGTTCTCGCTCTTGTCAATGTATTTGTATCCCTCGGTGCGCAATTTAGCGAAGTCCTGGATTCCTATTGGTAATTTGCTATGCATCTTATTACTATATTACAACCTTTCCATAATCTCGTCTGTAAGCGCCTGGAAATTCTTTGATCCGTTGGCTTCAGGCTATGCGCTGACTACATCGGTGAACTCGAAAGCCGTCTTTCCAACGCTTCCCTTATGGTTCACAATAGCGATGATCTTTGCCTTTTTCATGGCGAGTAGATTGTGAAATATACGAAGATAGTAATAAATGTGATATATTACTTAAAATATTTCTCTTTGTCGGTGCAGAGAGTATTTAAATATGACTACCTCTCTAGGAAAGTCTGGCTTACATGGTTTTTCTATATTATTTCGCATTTCTTGTGTGTTTTTCTATATTTGAATTGAAAACATAATTATATGGACAGCCACGATATTATCAGCGGATTATTGAATGAGGTCTCACTGTGCATAGACGAGCGAATCGCATCAGGAGAGGACAACAGCGTTCTTGAGACGGCTATTAAAGGGAACGAGGAGATGATGCACTCATCCGTAATCGCTTCTCTTTTGGATACGCGGGGGGCTCATGGCCAGAAGTGCCGTTTCCTGGAACTCTTTTTGGGATGTCTTCCTGAACGGTTCAAATCATTTGGCCCTTCCGGCGCACGGACTGCCTGTGAAAGGTGCATTGGCCAGAAGACTGAAGACTCGGGAGGCAGGGTCGACATCTACATTGAAAACAGCGGCGGGCAGATGATCGTCATTGAAAACAAGATTTTCGCGGGCGACCAGGAACATCAGATCCTTCGTTATGTGAAGTTCCTGAGAGGCAGACCGCTGAATAGGGACGGGGTGGAATTTCCCGTTCTGTATCTTACTCCTGACGGGCATTCTCCTTCCGATGACAGCACGCAGGCAGAGGGAATGCAATGCAGGTGCGGTGAAGACTATGTGTGCATTTCATACAAGGATGTCATTGTGCCGTGGCTGGACAAATGTATCAATGAAATGCAAGAAAAGCCACATCTGAAGGAGCATTTGACGACATATCGGGATATCATAAAGAAAAAAGTATTGGGCATGGACAGAAAGAAGGATATAATAAATATCATTGAAAGTACTGAGAAGAACATCAAGGCGGCGAGAGAAATCTCCGGCCAGCTTGATGAAATCAAAATTGACGCGGTCACGACTTTTTGGCGGGCAATCAAGGAGTCAATCAAGAAGAATCTTAAGGAAGATGGCTTGTGTCCGGAGTATTGCCACTTTGACGCAAATAAGAAATTAATGATTGTCCAGGATATCGAAGGCTTGGTGCGTAAATATGTCGACAGACCGAATGAAGACAACCGATACTTCGGCATAAGCGTGAAATTGCAAAATGACAGTCATGTTTGCCTGCTGGTGGAGGAGAATATTTATTTTGCCATAGCTCCTAAATCGGTGAACGTGTCCAAATTGACAAATTGGAATACGGGCTCTGAGCGGTTTGCTGCATGGAAATATCCGTATTACGGGAAAAAAAGCCTTCTGTCTCCAGATGATGACATTTGGGAACTTGCGTGCGGTAAGGATAGGAATACTGATGCCGTTTCGTGCAATCTGATCTCACAGCTTTCAGTTGAATTTGTCAGAATCGTGCGAAAACTTGGCTGACATATTTCTAGATACATCAGCGACTTCATTGCCCCGGCTGCCGCTTTTTGGCGGTGTCGGGGCGTATTTTTGTATCATGATGGAACTGGAAGAACTCATACGTGAATACGAAGAAGGCATTGCCCTGGAAATGTACCATGAAATGGTCGACTACATTGACAATCATGGTGCTGATATAACGGGACGGAATGTGGATTATACCCTTATGGAGGTCATCAGCACGGTCCGGGCGTCTGCTTACATGCCGGAAGGGACAATGCTCGCACTCCGGGGATATGAGATTGTGGTAGAGACATATATGGGTCTCGGCATCAGTTTTTGTATGGGCCAATTCTGGATCGGAGGGAAACTGATATTGATAAGGTATGAGGAAGAGATTGAAAACTACCTGGTACATTTTATCAACAATATCCTTCCCGGCGGCCTTTCAGTATGGAAAGAGAAGATGGAACATGTGGAAATGGATCTTCTCAAGAGGGAAAAAATCCGTAACATTCTGGAGAACAGTACCGAATCCCTGATTCAGACCGTTCTGGAGGAGAAGGGCCTTGAATACAGACTCTGTTTTAGGGACAGTGGCATCGAACTGCTGGTCTATCGAGACGCCAAGTATCTTACGTGCAGTGATTTCCGCTATGAGACGTTCTCGGATGATTTTCGGGACTTTGTCGATGGCAAACTAAAAACTATATGATATGGATGAAATGTTGTTTTGCAGAAATGCGGAAAATGGAGAGATGACGTTGCCGCTGGCCATAGGCAGGGACGAGAACGGCAGGCCTCTGTGGCTGGACCTTGCCGCGGCTCCAAATATCCTTTTGGCGGGATGCACGAAACAGGGAAAGTCCGTGGCAATGAATGCGATGATTGCTTCGCTCATGCTGCTTAAAGGACAGGAAGAAGTGAAGTTCATATTCATTGACCCTAAACGGGCGGAACTTGCGGTCTGGGCGGGAACTGCCGGCAGCCGATATGCGGGTGGAGAGTCTGAGGCCAATGCTGAACTGGACAGGCTGACGGTCGAACTTGACAGCCGTCTTTCAGGATTGGCGGGAGATCCTCGGAGAAAGTATTCGAAGGTAGTGGTGTTCGTAGATGAGTATGCGGACCTTATGGATTATTGCTACAAAGGTAAAAAGACTGCCGCGTTCAAGAATATCGTAGGCTTGTCCAAAGCTGGAAATGCAGTTGGGATTCATATGGTAATTTCGACGAATCGCGTTTCCAGGGGCGTGATAACCAAAGAGATAAAGGAGACCTTTCCTGTAAGGATGGGATTTTGTATGTTGGACAAGCGAGATTCCACAGTCGTTTTGGATAGGTCCGGAGCGGAGCGGCTTGACGGAAATGGCGACATGCTTCTGCTTCGCGGGCCTGATGTGGAAAGGGTGCAGGGCACGTTCCTCTCCACTGATGAATGTATGGCGATTAAGGTCAAGGAAGAGAACAATATCGATTATGATTCAGTCGTTACTCCTGAATAAAAGATGAAATACTTGGAAAAGTTGCAAAAATAGCATAGATTTGCCTTGGAAAAGTTGCAAAAACTGAGGTAAAACACATTGCGTAAATTGTGCAATATATGCTTAACAGAAAGATTGACAATGATATAGATGCCCATTTCTCCAACTCGAAGAAAGCGTTGTTTCTTACCGGTGCCAGACAGGTAGGTAAGACCTATTCTATCCGAAAATATGCTAAACGGCATGGCTTGAATCTCATCGAGTTCAATTTCTTGCTTCAGCCGGAGACGATGGACATAATCAATGGGGCAGGAGATGTCAAAGAACTGCTGCTCAGAATTTCGGCATATTCGCGAGTCCCTTTGGTGCGAAGCAGAACATTGATTTTTTTTGATGAAGTGCAGGAATGCCCGGATGTGATGACCTGGGTCAAAGCATTGGTGGACGAAGGAAGCTATATTTATGCGTTGAGTGGTTCCCTGCTGGGTGTCGAATTGAAAGACATCCGTTCAGTGCCTGTCGGTTATATGTCAGAGATGCAGGTCTATCCCATGGATTTCGAGGAATTTGTCAGTGCCGTGGGGGTGCCGGAGAATGTGTTGGAAGCTGTCAAGAAGTCTTGGTCGGAGAAAACGCCGGTGGATGCCTATATACATGAAAAGATGATGCAACTATTTCAGTTGTACATCATAGTTGGAGGTATGCCTGCTGCGGTCCAGACTTATATGGATTCCAACAATATTCAGAACGTGGTGAAAGAACAGAGGGATATTATCAATCTTTATAAGAAAGACATAGCCCGTTACGACAAGGATGTCAGAAAGAAACTGTATATCGATGAGGTGTTTGATCTCATCCCTTCCGAGTTGAATGCCAAGAACAAACGGTTCATCCTCAAACGTCTCAATGAGAATATGACTTTCGGCAGACATGAAAATGATTTCATCTGGCTCAAAGACGCGGACATGGCACTTCCGACATACAATGTCGAAGAACCAGTCTCTCCGTTGAAACTGAGTGAGCAGCGGAACCTTTTCAAACTTTTCCAGAACGATGTGGGGCTGCTTTCTTGCCAATATTCATCAGGAGGGATCCAACTGAAGATTCTGCAGGGGAAGGTGAACGTGAACTATGGTAGCGTATTTGAAAATGCTGTCGCGCAAGAACTTCACGCTCATGGATGGGATTTGTACTACTTCAACAGCAAGAAGCAGGGAGAAATTGACTTTATATTGGAAACGGATGATGAAATCATTCCCTTGGAAGTCAAGTCGGGCAAGGATTACGAACGTCATAATGCGCTGTCCAAAGTCCTGAGCACCCCGAATTATGGAATACGGAGGGCGATAGTTCTGTGCAATGACAACCTGCACGTGAAGGGCAATGTCGAATATCTGCCTGTCTATATGACCATGTTCCTTGTCAAACAAGATGAACTGGAAAATCCTATATATAAAGTGAACCTGGACTTCTAGAATGCTTTTTGACATGAACATTCTTCATCTCTCGGATACCCATGGGGCGCATCGCAGTCTTGGCAGGCTTCCTGAGGCGGACGTGATTGTCCACTCGGGAGACATTGCCATGAACGGCTCATCCTCGGAGGCACTGGACTTTATGAGGTGGTTCAGCGCACTTCCCTATGCCCATAAGATTTTCGTGGCGGGGAACCACGACGCATGTCTGTATGGTGCCGTTATTGACGGACTTGACTCCAATTGCCATTATCTGTGCAACAGTTCGGTGGAGATAGACGGCGTGACATTCTATGGGGTCCCCATGTTTATGGAGGACTGTAGTTCCGGACGCCAGAAGGAGTTATATGAAATGATTCCTTACGGCGTGGATGTGCTGATTACCCATGCCCCGCCATACGGAATCCTCGACCAGGACGGAAGCATCCATTACGGCTCCTATGAACTGCTATCGCGTGTGACTGCAGTCCGTCCCCGGATACATCTTTTCGGCCACATCCATAAGGCCAATGGCCTGGAGGAAAGAGGCGGAACCGTCTTTTCCAATGCTGCCATGATGGACGAGCATTACGGCATGCTGCTTGAGCCGCATTTGATTAATTTGTAAATTATGGAAGAAAAATTGGAAAAATATCAGAATACGATTGAACTGTGCAGTTCAATCATGAAAGAAATCAAGGCGGAAAGGATGTCCAATACGAAGATGGGCAAGTACGTCAATGTGTTTTCCCTTTGGAATGAATTTTCCGGCATAAGTGAACCTATCCATAGCCGAATCCTGCATTTTTTCCTTTCGGATAATCCGATGCATGGACAAGGCAAATTGTTCTTGTCCGCGTTTTTGGAGTATATTGGTTTTGAGAAGGACAAAGGCAATGAGGAATGGATAATAACGGCTGAGGAAGGGCGTGTGGATGTTTTGTTAAGAAGACTGAATCCGTTAGTCGCTGTCATAATTGAGAATAAATCCAATTGGGCAGAAGATCAACCAAACCAATTGTACCGGTATTGGTATGAGAATATTCACAAGGACAATGAGGATTGCAAAGAATCTTATTATAAGGAACACCAGGAGTACAAAATAGTTTATTTGGTGCCGGATGAAATCAAACATATTAGTGTCAATTCGATTACGTGTCCAGATGACTATCCGGAGGACTTGCCGGAAACACTTCCTATGGAACTAAAAGTGATGACTTTTCACGAAGATATTCCTAAGTGGTTAGGAGAATGCATGAAAGGACTGCCGGCAGAGAATACTCCGCTCCGGAATCTGATTGCCCAGTATATTGAATATTGTAAACAGTTATAAGAAAATGAATGGCTCACCAGCAAATATCCGTGTCTGATATGATAAAA
>ULQR01024562.1_pt1 | contig 13057 bp, 10 predicted proteins | sample 1954711 | NCBI WGS metagenome assembly ULQR01 (sample SAMEA4835661, study PRJEB28245) | human gut metagenome | biome: gut microbiome; material: fecal sample | place: Denmark | collected 2008
GTAAAGCTTCACAGCCTCTTCCTTCACAATGTGCTTAATCTCATCTTTCTTATGGCCTTTTACCTTCTCTGCGGTCAGCGGGTGGATCGGGATGATCGGAGTGATCGCAGTGTTAAACTCATTAAGATCCCACTCAGAAGAATCCATGTCATCGGAAAAGCACATGTCTGTCATGCTGTCTACGATATCTGTGATCATCTTATAGATGGCATCACGCATATTCTCACCGTCAAGTACCTGGCGGCGCTCCTCATAGATGATCTCTCTCTGCTCATTGTTAACCTGGTCATAGTCGAGAAGGTTTTTACGGATACCGAAGTTGTTGAACTCGATCTTCTCCTGAGCTTTCTCGATGGCATTGGAAAGCATCTTGTGCTCGATCTGCTCATTCTCCTCAACACCAAGGGATGTGAACACCTTCATCAGTCTCTCGGAACCAAACAGACGCATCAAGTCATCCTCAAGGGAAATGTAGAAACGGGATTCACCCGGATCTCCCTGTCGTCCGGAACGTCCACGGAGCTGGTTATCGATACGTCTTGACTCATGACGCTCGGTACCGATGATCTTCAGACCGCCGGCCTCTCTTGCCACATCGTCAAGCTTGATATCGGTACCACGGCCTGCCATGTTGGTCGCGATGGTAACGGCATCTGCCTGTCCTGCCTGAGCTACGATCTCAGCCTCAAGCTCATGGAACTTGGCATTCAATACATTGTGGGGGATTCCCTCTCTCTTCAGCATTCTGCTGAGAAGCTCAGAAGTCTCGATGGTGATCGTACCAACCAGTACCGGCTGATGTTTTGCGTGAGCTTCCTTAACTGCCTCTACAACGGCGTTGAATTTCTCTTTCTTTGTCATGTAAACAGCATCGTCAAGGTCTTTACGCTGTACTACACGGTTGGTCGGGATCTCTACAACGTCCATGCCGTAGATATCACGGAACTCTTTTTCCTCGGTGAGGGCTGTACCTGTCATACCGCCTTTTTTGTCATATTTGTTGAAAAAGTTCTGGAAGGTAATGGTTGCGAGAGTCTTGCTCTCTCTCTTAACCTTCACATGCTCTTTCGCCTCGATCGCCTGATGAAGACCATCGGAGTAACGACGGCCCGGCATGATACGTCCGGTAAACTCATCAACGATCAGGATCTCGTCATCTTTTACAACATAATCCTGATCCTTGTGCATCAGATTATGTGCACGAAGTGCAAGGATGATGTTGTGCTGGATCTCCAGGTTTTCCGGATCTGCCAGGTTCTCGATATTAAAGAATTTCTCAACCTTCTTGATACCCTGCTCGGTAAGGTTGACGATCTTATCTTTCTCATTTACAACGAAGTCACCGGTCTCGATAACCTCCTCACCCATGATGGCTGCCATCTTGGTCATCTCATGGCTGGCCTCACCACGCTCCAGCTGCTGTGCAAGGATATCGCACACCTCATAAAGCTTGGTGGACTTGCCGCTCTGTCCGGAAATGATCAGAGGTGTACGTGCCTCATCGATCAGGACAGAGTCGATCTCATCGATGATACAGTAGTGAAGATCTCTCTGAACAAGCTGTTCTTTATAGATGACCATATTGTCACGAAGATAATCAAATCCAAGTTCGTTGTTTGTTACGTATGTGATGTCACATCCGTATGCCGCACGACGCTCTTCCGGCTTCATGTCGTTAAGTACCACGCCTACAGTCAGGCCAAGGAACTCGTGAACCTTACCCATCCACTCAGCATCTCGTTTTGCCAGGTAGTCGTTGACGGTTACGATGTGGACACCTTTACCCTCAAGGGCATTCAGATATGCAGGAAGTGTGGAAACAAGAGTTTTACCTTCACCTGTTTTCATCTCGGCGATACGGCCCTGGTGAAGGATGATACCACCGATGATCTGTACACGGTAATGCTCCATTCCAAGTACACGTTTGGCTGCCTCACGTACGGTGGCAAATGCCTCCGGAAGAAGATCATCCAGTGTTGCACCTTCTGCAAGACGTTTCTTATATTCTCTTGTCTTGTCTCGTAACTGCTCATCCGTAAGCTGCTGCATCTGAGACTGATAGCTCTCGGTTTTTTCAACCAGCGGCATGATACGTTTTACCTCACGCTGGCTGCGGGTTCCAAATACTTTTGAAAAAACATTCATGTTTCTGCTCCAATCATTTTATTCGAATAAGACTGCTGTCTCTGATCTGTCCAATTTTGGATCATTCCAGTTCTCTGTTGATATCCGTTATACTGGATCACATATGGTATATATTCTACCACTTTCCTGTTATAAAAACAATGAACAATTATTTAACAAATCATGTCAGGAATAACAGAAAATATCCCGCATAGGATCCTGTTTTCGAGGATCCCGCGGGATATTACAGATCTTATTTTCTTACTTTTACATTTTTCACACTGCTCCAGGCACCGTAATATGTCTTTCCGCTCACTTTTTTGTATGCACGGATACGAACATAATAAGTGCTTCCCTTTTTCAAACCGGAAAGTGTTCGGGTCAATGCACTGGCGGACACTGTCCTGGACCCTCTCATGGACCTTGATGCCGCATACTGGATCTGATAGCCGGAAGCGCCAGCTGCTTTTTTCCAGCGGACAGTCAGCTTCCCTGAAGCCTTGCTGGACGGTTTGTACTGCACCGGAGCTGTCAGGCGGACGATCCTGCTGCCGTTTTTGTTATAAGCACTTAAAGCAGAGCCCTTGTATGCGCGGACTGTATAAGTATACATGGTTCCTGCTTTTACTGATCCGTCTGTGTAGACCAGCGTATTGCTTCCGCTTACGGTAGCGATATTGACCCACTTGCTGCTGTTTCCGGTCCTTCGATAGATCTTATAGCCGGAAGCATTTGCAGCTTTTTTCCATTTGAAGACGATGCCGGCAGGGCTGTTGGAAGTGCCGGATAACCCGGGCGTGGTGAGCTTTACAGTTGTTAAGGCCGCGGAACGGAACTGGTATACGGCTGACTGTACTTCATCAGTCTTTTTCCATTCAGATTTCTGATAAACATACTTCTGGAAAAAGATATACATGTTATAAGTTGCGGCTTTGTTTATTCCTTTGGCAGATCCGATCCGCCAAGTAGTATTCTTCCTGTTATCGGTTGGATTTGGTGAAGTACTCCAGTAAACCGGCACCCACTTCACATCTCCAGGCCCGGGATTTGAATTTGTAGTTCCCGCACCGGTCACGGTAAAATTATAATATTTATTCGGAGTAAATTTCAGCGGAGAATCCAGCCCTCTTACAAAACTATCTTTGACATCTGGTATAGAAGGTGTATAGGTCGGTGTCGGCGTCACATCATATTTCGGGCGGGTTCCCCTGTAATTCAACTTTAATTTTTTCAGGTTGCTGGTTCTTCCGTCTGAACCCAATACCTTAAGATACAGATCAAATTCTTTCTCTGTATCCAGATTCTTAAGATATATCACAAAGCTTCTGTTTGCAGTAACCGCCACACGAGAGTTTCCCGTATCGACCCTCGGAACATCAGATGTTCCGTCCTTTTTTCTCGCTACAGCTTTGTAGTAGCAGGCTCCGTTTGCATCAACTTTAAGTGTCACATTTACAGAACTGCGGCTTACCCATTTTTCTCCGGTCCATTTTACGTTTATTTTTGGCACCGGTGTTGGTGTCACTGTCAGTTCCGGATCCGCTGTCGGTGTCACTGTCGGTTCCGGACCCGTTATCGGTGTCACTGTCGGTTCCGGACCCGCTGTCGGTGTCACTGTCAGCTCTGGAGCTGACGCTGACATAGCTTCTGCGTTTTCTTCTATACTGTCTCCTGCTTCTTCAGGTATTAGTTCTGTCAATAATACTTCCGGATCATCCTCACTGGAGATCTCTTCTGAAACTCCCTCCTCAGCTCCGCCGAAAGCATCCTCGCTGTTCTCCGCATTTTCTGCGTTTTCCACATCTTCCATGGTTGCATCGGAAGAGTTATCCACCATTTCCTCAGAAATATCCTCACTGTCTTCTGCAGGCTGCTCAGTCTCTCCCATAGACTCTGTAGTTTCCTCTGCGGAAAACACTTCCTGGCTGTCCGCAGCATTTTCTGTGATTTCTGCATCACCGCTGCCAAACTCTGCAGCCATACCGGTTGCCGGAAGCACCGTCACACAAAGTGCAGCACTTAAAAAAAGTGCCAGAACTTTTTTCTTCATTTACCTTCCTCCTTTTCTCCGTGAGTTACATATTTGTTATGTCAAGGAGATATTCGCACTCCACACAGTATTATTTTTCAGAAAGTGGGGCTGACTGAAACTTGTACTGTACAGACTGTATCTTATCCGTAGACTGCCATTTGGAATCCTTGCAGGTATATTTGCGGAAGAAAACATACAGATTAAAAGTTCCCTCCTGGTCGATTCCTTCCTTGGAACCGATCTTCCAGGTGCTTCGGATCCGGTTGGAATTCGGATTCGCAGATGTGCTCCAGTAAACAGGCACCCACTTAATGTCTCCGTTTTCCGGATCCTCATTATCGGTACCTGCACCGATAACCTTAAAATCATAAAATGTATCCGGGTAGAATTCCAGAGGAGAATCCAGCCCCTCTACCGTACTGTCCTCTGCCTTTGGTTTGGATGCTTTATGTTTTTTCTCAGAATCTGTTTTTTTCGCCGGGCGGCTGTCCTGATCAAGCTCCATCCGCTTCAGATCACTTAATTTCCCATTCTCATCCTCAATCTGGATATACAGATCAACTGCCTGGTCTGTATCCAGGTCTGCAAGTGTGATCCCGAACTCTTCATCCTCACTGATCAAAACCTCATCATTCACGGTATTTCCGGTCTCGATCTGAGGCACCTGGGGATTTCCGTCTTCCCCCCGCTCTGCCCATTTATAATAGCAGACGCCGTTAACGGCTGACGTAAGCGTTATCTCTGCCTGGGAATAGCTGTCCCATTTAAATCCTGTCCATTGTATTTCTGACTTTTGTGAATCCTTTGTATTGTTTTCTCCGGAACTCAGTTCCAGGTCCTCCACAGTCTGTTCTTTTATGGTGTCACCACTGTTAAATTCCGCTGCCATACAGGTAGCCGGTATCATGGTCATACCAAGAGCTACACTTAAGATCACCACAGGAAGCTTCTTTTTCATTTTTCCTTCCTCCTTTCGCATATGTCTTCATTATATAATTCTCCCCTATTGCTTGCAACAGAAAAGAAGCCTGATTTTGCTGTGACATAAAAGGCTCCGGAAACCTGCCGATTTCTCACACAGATTCCCGGAGCCTTCCATTCAATATTCAGTTGTGATAATAAAATCCCCTATCAGAACTCTGGTTCGATCAGTCCGTAAGTATTTCCTTTACGTTTATAAACTACGTTAACCTGCTCTGTCTCAGCATTAAAGAATACAAAGAAATTATGTCCGAGAAGCTCCATCTGTACGCATGCATCTTCCGGATACATTGGTTTGATCCCGAATTTCTTGGTACGAATGATCTTAACTTCCTCATCCTCTTCATAATCCTTATCAAGGTATGCCTTCTGGAAGTTTGTGGATTCCTGCTGCTTGTCAACGATCTTGTTCTTGTATTTACGAAGCTGACGCTCAATTACCTCTTCAACCAGATCGATGGATACATACATATCATTGCTTACCTGCTCGGAACGGATAATGTTACCTTTCACAGGGATCGTTACCTCGATCTTCTGGCGATCCTTCTCAACGCTTAAGGTTACTGAAATCTCAGTTTCAGGAGTGAAATACCTTTCAAGTTTACCAAGCTTGTCCTCAACAGCTGTTTTAAGTCCTTCGGTTACTGCTATATTCTTTCCACTAATAATAAATTTCATGACTTCCATCCCCTTTGCTGTTTTATGTTGCTATTATAACATATTAAATTGAATTTTAACATCACTTTTCAAAAATTTCATAAATTTTTTCCAAATTTATTCGATATATTCCTTCAAAATGTTTTTTTTGTCGTGAATGCGCAACTATTAGAGTATTTCATCTAATTAATTCATTACAAATGTATATCTGCACACCAGTGCCAGAAGATTGATGGGACAAAAGCATCTGCTTCACTATTTGTATATACTATTTCATTTTAGCCAGAGCTTCAAAGGGTATACTTCCGCCAAAAATATCCAAAGCACTGCCAACAGTCACATCCAGTCTGCCCTGACCTGCTTTTCGAAGCTCTTCAATATCTGCCATAGAACCCACACCGCCTGCATAGGTCACCGGATGGGCTGTATACTGTCCCAGAAGCTTTGCAAGCTCTGTTTCCACACCTCGGGCCTTTCCTTCCACATCCACTGCATGGACCAGAAATTCGTCGCAGAAGCTTCCAAGCCTTTCCATCAGCTCCGGTGTCACGATCTCTTCTGTAAATTTCTGCCATCGGTCTGTGACAATATAATATTTGCCATCTTTTTTGCGGCAGCTCAGATCAAGTACAAGATGTTCTTTTCCCGCTGCATCACGGATCTTCTCCAGATTTTCCCAGGAGATCACTCCGTTTTTAAACACATAGGAGGTTACGATCACGTGGCTGGCGCCAGCCTCCAGATATTCTGCCGCATTCTCCGGGCAGATGCCGCCTCCGATCTGAAGCCCTCCGGGATATTTTCCCAGAGCCTGAAGTGCCTGGGCTTTCGTTGCTTCATAGTTCGGGGAATCCTTTCCGTTCAGAAGGATCACATGACCACCCTTTAATCCTGCCTTCTTATAAAGCTCTGCATAGAATGCCGCATCCTGCTCTGACACAAAATTTTCTGCCGCCTGATCCCCCTGATCCTTCAGGCTTCCTCCTACGATCTGTTTTACCTTTCCGTTATGTATATCAATGCATGGTCTGAATTTCATAATCCTGTCCTCCATTTTCTTTCCATGCACTGATAATAGCATCTGAAACAGTTTTATGCAATGCTGTGGTAAAATATCTGTTATCTTCCTTCTACCGCATTTCCCACTGCGTTTCCGATATCATCCACTGCATTACCTACACCGTCGCCAAGGTCCTTTACACTGTCACCCAGCTCACCGGATACAGTTCCGTCATTTTCGTTTCTGTCAGCATCCGCAGCTCCGGGTGCTGCTGTCCCGTTATTTCCATTTCCTGCAGGCGTCACGGTAATATTTCCATCGGACATCTCATTGTTATCCGTGCCGGAATCCTTAATGCTCTCTCCATTGTCCTTCACACCGTCATTGTCTGCTTTTTCTTCCATAGTTTCATCTTCTGCGGCAGTATTTTCGTTTGTATCTTTTTCCTTATCCTTCGTGTTTTCATCTTTTTCATCCACTGTTTCATCCGCATTGTTTACCTCTGTGCCGCAGGCTGTAAATGTACACAGAGACAGGGTAAGCAAAGTACCAAAAAGAATCGCCTTCCATTTTTTCATATGATCTTCTCCTTTTTCTAAAAAATTCTGTATTCCTAATATGGCACTTTTTCCGCTATCCTATTCTGGGAAAAATTTCAAAAACCGCAATTTCATCAAAAAAAACGGGGTTCGATCTTACACGAACCCCGTCTGTATTACCTGTAATTTTATTCTGTTGCGGCTCAATCTGTCAGAATCAGCCGATCACGTCACTCATATCATAACGTCCTGCCGGTTTGCCGGCAAGGAATTTGGCTGCTTCTACAGCACCTTTTCCAAAAATAGCCTTGGAATATGCAGTATGCTTGAACTCGATTACTTCGTCCTGACCTGCAAAAATTATCTCATGCTCACCTACGATAGTTCCGCCGCGAACTGCGGAGATACCGATTTCCTTATCATCGCGTTTTTCACGTTTCTGGCTGCGGTCATATACATAATGATACTGGTTATCCATAGCTTCATTAATGCTGTCTGCCAGCGCAAGTGCAGTACCGCTTGGTGCGTCTAATTTCAGGCGGTGATGCTTCTCTACGATCTCCATATCAAAGCCTGCAGCTGCAAGAACCCTGGCTGCGTCCTGAACCAGCTTCAGAAGTGTGTTGATACCAAGAGACATGTTTGCGGATTTCAGCACTGCTACCTTTCGGGATGTTTCTTCAACTTTTGCAAGCTGCTCCTGGCTTAAACCGGTACTGCACAGAACAACCGGGATCTGGCGTGCCGCGCTGTACTCAAGAAGCTTGTCTGTTGCCTTTGCGGAAGAAAAATCAATGATCGCATCTGCCTTTACCTGACATGCGTCAATATCGGTGAATACCGGATAGCTGTTTTTTCCCTGATCTGCAATATCAATACCTGCTACGATCTCAGCATCCGGATCTTTCTCCACAATGCCGCTGATGACCTGGCCCATATGTCCGTTGCAGCCGTGCATGATGATTTTTACCATAGTATATTCTCCTTTACCTTTCGCTTACAGTCAGATCATTTAGCAAGCTTAAGGCCGAATTTCTCGATCTCTTTTGCAAGAGCTGCCTTTGTGTCCTCTTCCATCTCGCAGAGCGGCATACGAAGCGGCCCTACGTTCATTCCCATAAGGTTCATAGCTGTCTTGACAGGAATCGGATTTACTTCGCTGAACAGCGCATTGATCAGCGGAAGAGCTTTCAGCTGATCCTCTGTTGCTCCCTTGATGTCGCCGTCGAAATATTTCATGACCATGTCATGTGTAAACTTCGGTGCAACGTTGGAAAGTACGGAGATAACCCCAAGTCCGCCAAGAGAAAGAATCGGAAGTACCTGATCATCATTTCCGGAGTAAAGCTCAAGCTGTCCGTCTGCCAGAGACATCATCTTGGCGATCTGGGAAAGATCTCCTGTTGCTTCCTTGATTCCGACAATGTTCTTTACATTCTTTGCAAGGTAAGCTGCTGTAGCCGGCTGGATGTTGCAGCCTGTACGGCTCGGTACGTTGTACATGATGAGCGGAGTTTCCGGAACTGCATTGGCAATTGCTGTGTAATGAGCGATAAGACCCTTCTGTGTAGCCTTGTTATAGTAAGGTGTTACAATAAGAAGAGCGTCTGCGCCATAGGAAGCTGCTTCCTTGGACATCATGATCGCTGTCTCTGTACAATTGGAACCTGTTCCTGCGATAACAGGCACACGTTTGTTAACTTTATCAATTGTGAACTTAATTGTCTGAAGATGTTCTCCGTGTGTCAGAGTAGAAGATTCTCCTGTTGTTCCACAGATAACGATGGCGTCTGTGCTGTTCGCAATCTGATCCTCAAGGATCTCCTCAAGTTTCTCAAAATTCACTTTACCGTCTTCATGCATAGGTGTTACGATTGCAACGCCTGTTCCTTTAAAAATTGCCATTTGTCTTCCTCCTTCTTTCTTCTGTGAAATATTACTTATTCCCGTTCCTGGTCAGTCAGCTCTGTTGTTATCGTGGTAATACTATCCACATAGGGCTTCAAAGCATCCGGAAGCCAGCGTCCGGTCATAATTATATGCATACTTTCATCCTTCTGCTTAAGCATATCGATGATCGTCTCAACTGGAGCGATTCCTTTATCCATAAGCCCGAGGATCTCATCCAGCAGCAGAAAATCACACTCTCTGGTAGCAATTACCTTCCGTGCGAAATTAAGGCCATTGAGAATATTGGTTCTCTCTTCTGCCTTTTCCTGCTCACTCAGGTCATTATAGCAGGTGTCCATTTTTTCGAAACGGAAAATCTTGAAATCAAAATTATCCAGTTCCTCAAGGAAATCCAATTCTCTGCGTTCCCTGCCCTTGAGGAACTGTATGATGATCACACTTTTTCCCTGTGTAGCAAAGCGCAGCCCCCGGCCTACAGCCAGAGTTGTCTTTCCTTTCCCGTTCCCGCAATAAACCTCTGTTATTTCTCTTTCCATGATTTTTCCTCTTACTGTTAGTGAAACCGGTAATTCCCCATTTTTCTAATTTTTTTAATATTACCGCAGATTGGCTGGAAATGCAAGTGTTACCTTAATGTTCTCACCACTATTCCAAAATATATCCAATGTTACTCAACATATTCCAATTTACTCACCGAAACTTCATAGGCAATCCTTTTTTCTGTTTCGTTTTCACTAATCCGTTTCATGTACTCCCTGCTCTGGATCCTGCCCCAGATCAGTACATGCCCGCCTACTTCAAAAGCAGAAGCATATCTGGCATTTCTTCCCCAGCATATACATGGTATGTAATCGGATTTTCCGTAAGGTCGATTGACTGCCATCAGAAGATCTGCGATTTCTCTTCCCAACGGTGTTTTTCTGTATACAGGCGGTTTACAAATATATCCGTCCAGAAAGATCTGATTGACCGGCACAGTTTCTTCTTCCTCCCCCACAAACTTCACTTCCCGGGCAAAGACTGAAAGCACAAGCCGGTTTCTCTTTTCTTCATGACGGTTATAGGATCGGAACTGTCCGTGGATCTCGATATATTCTCCCACATAATCCTGTGTGATATCGATCAGCCGCTCAGACACCATCACCGGGATCCTGTCCTCCGAATCGCTGAGACGTTTTACCAGGATATCCATCATGTAAAATCCTTCTCCAAAGACCTGATGGCTGAAAGTAAACCCCGTAGCGATCCGTCCCATAACGGATACCTGATTGTTTTCAATAATTTTATCTGCCATAATAAGTAGCTCTCCTTCCTCTTCGTGTATTTCGTCTATATCAATCTATGTGTATTTGCGGTATAATATGCCTGAAAAATGAAAAACCAAAAATATTTTTTTATGTCTTGTAATCTCACAAAAATGTGATAGACTATAAATTTGGACATCATTTTTAACAAAAAAGATTACTTATATATGGAAAGAAAGGATTTGGATTATATGAAGACCAAGCGTGAAGATGTTCGTAACGTGGCCATTATCGCCCATGTCGATCACGGTAAAACAACACTTGTTGACGAGCTTTTGAAACAGAGCGGTGTTTTCCGTGAGAACCAGGAAGTCCAGGAACGTGTCATGGACTCCAACGATATTGAGCGTGAGCGCGGCATTACGATTCTCTCCAAAAACACCGCAGTTCATTATAAGGATGTAAAAATCAATATCATCGATACTCCAGGTCATGCGGACTTCGGCGGCGAGGTAGAGCGTGTGCTGAAGATGGTAGACGGCGTTATTCTTCTTGTGGACGCCTTCGAGGGTGCCATGCCTCAGACTAAATTTGTACTTCGTAAAGCTCTCGAACTGAACCTGCATGTTATTGTCTGCATCAATAAGATCGACCGTCCGGAAGCACGTCCGGAGGAGGTTGTCGACGAGGTTCTGGAGCTTCTCATGGATCTGGACGCATCTGACGAACAGCTGGACTGCCCATTCCTGTATGCCTCCGCAAAAGCCGGCTATGCAGTTCGTAACCTTGAGGACAAACCTGAGAATATGGCTCCGCTTTTTGAGACCATCCTTGATGCGATTCCTGCTCCGGAGGGAGATCCGGACGGAGATACGCAGGTTCTTATCAGCACCATCGACTACAATGAGTATGTAGGCCGTATCGGTGTCGGTAAGGTTGAGCGCGGAACCATTTCCGTGAACCAGGAGCTGATGCTTCTGAACCATCATGACCCTGACAAACACGAGCGCGTAAAGATCAGCAAACTCTACGAATTTGACGGACTGAACAAAGTTGAAGTTAAAAGCGCTACCATCGGAGCTATTGTTGCAATCTCCGGTATCGCGGATATCCACATTGGAGATACCCTCTGTGCAGGAGACAACCCGGAGTCCATTCCGTTCCAGAAGATTTCCGAGCCAACAATCTCCATGAACTTCCTTGTAAACGACAGTCCTCTTGCAGGACAGGAAGGTAAATACATCACTTCCCGTCACCTTCGTGACCGTCTCTACCGTGAGCTGAACACAGACGTCAGCCTTCGTGTAGAAGACACCGATACAACCGAGTGCTTCAAGGTTTCCGGCCGTGGTGAGCTTCACCTCTCCGTTCTTATTGAGAACATGCGCCGTGAGGGATACGAGTTTGCAGTCAGCAAACCGGAGGTTCTCTATCACACAGACGAGCGTGGACGTAAACTGGAGCCGATCGAAATCGCATACGTTGACGTTCCGGAAGAATTTTCCGGTACTATCATCCAGAAACTCAGCGAGCGTAAAGGTGAGCTTCAGGGTATGAGCACAGCAAGCGACGGAACTGTACGTCTCGAGTTCTCCATCCCCTCCCGTGGACTGATCGGATTCCGTAACGAATTCCTTACCTCCACCAAGGGTACCGGTATCCTGAACACCATGTTTGACGGATACGCACCATACAAGGGAGACTTCCCGTACCGTAAACAGGGTTCCCTCATCGCTTTCGAGGCAGGCGAAACTGTTACCTACGGTCTTTTCTCTGCTCAGGAGCGTGGTACTCTCTTTGTCGGACCTGGCGAGAAGGTTTACAGCGGTATGGTCATCGGACAGAACGGAAAGGCCGAGGATATCGAACTGAATGTCTGCAAGACAAAGCACCTTACCAACACCCGTTCCTCTTCCGCTGACGATGCACTGAAGCTTGTTCCGCCAAAGATCTTAAGTCTTGAGCAGGCCATTGAGTTCATCGACCAGGATGAGCTTCTTGAGGTAACACCGACAAGCCTTCGTATCCGTAAACGTATTCTGGACTCCAGAGACAGAAAACGTGCCGCATTCCGCAAAAGCTGATCGAACCTGGCTATCATTTACTGTTGAGCAGAAACCTTTTACAGTAATTCGGCGCAAAGCCACATAGTGAATGCGGATGCTTTTATCCGCCTGACCTATATTTATATAAACTGCCATATGGGAAGCATTTCCTGTATGGCAGTTTTTTTTCTGCATTTCTGAAAAAAATCACGATAATTTCCGCCTAATTATTCTGAAATTTTAAATAATTTCAAGTTTTTTGATTTCTTATGTTATCACGCTTTACTTTGCTACAATATTTTTGTGAATTTTTTATCAAAATTACTCCGTATTTTTGTGAATTATTCATCGAATTCTCTATTGACGTCTGAAATCAGTTAAATTATAATGTGCGCATGATCATTTGACAAAAGTTTAACGTTAATGTTTTAACCACATGTTGCGTTTTATCTTTTGCCCCCATTCATATGTGTGCATGTTTTTTGTCAGTGCTGACAATTTTTTAACATGTTTTTTTGTGCACA